>Ga0302231_10002424_pt1 | contig 10670 bp, 7 predicted proteins | sample II_Palsa_N2_2_FD_193522 | JGI IMG/M metagenome (GOLD analysis project Ga0302231, IMG submission 193522) | Peat permafrost microbial communities from Stordalen Mire near Abisko, Sweden - II_Palsa_N2_2 | ecosystem: Environmental > Terrestrial > Soil > Palsa > Peat permafrost | place: Sweden...
CAGTTGCAATAGCGGCAGCGCATGACGCATCGCAGCCAAGGCCGACAAGCCGTCGGCAATCACAAACACCACCTCGGGCGGCGCAGACTGGGCGGCGGCCAAGCGCGCGAGACTGGCGTCATCCAGCCGCCGCCCGAGGTCGGGACGGCGCAGATAATGCTGGCGATCGATAGCGGCACTCTGTACCTCGATTGCATCGAAGCCGGCTTGGCTTAACTCTTGCAGCAAAATTTCGACATCCAGCGCTTGATGTACGGCATCGCGCGCCTGGGCATGCGACAAATTGAATGCCAGCAACGGCGCGGTCGGCAAGCTATAACCGGCACGTCCGAGTGCAATGCGGGCGCGAGTGAATTGGCGTAGGGCATCCCAGGGATTTTTTTCGAGGAAATCGCTCACGCCACCCCCATCCAGTCACGCACACCTTGCAACAAGGGCTGATTGGGCGAGGCGCGCAACAATGCTCCGCGCGCGTCGGTAATGCGCATGCTTTCCAGCCAATCGTCGAATTCCGGCGCCCGCCGCAGATTCAGCACTTCGCGCACATAAAGCGCGTCGTGAAACGAAGTGCTTTGATAGTTGAGCATCACATCGTCGGCGCCCGGCACCCCCATGATGAAATTGACCCCGGCCGTGCCCAGCAAGGTCAACAGATTATCCATATCGTCCTGGTCGGCCTCGGCGTGGTTGGTATAACAAATATCGCAACCCATCGGCACGCCCAGCAACTTGCCGCAAAAATGATCTTCCAGGCCGGCGCGGATAATCTGCCGTCCATCGTACAGATACTCGGGACCGATAAAACCCACCACGGTATTGGTCAGAAATGGATCGTATCGGCGCGCCACGGCATACGCGCGCACTTCGCAGGTTTGCTGATCCACCCCATGATGGGCGTTGGCGGACAAGGCGCTACCCTGTCCCGTTTCGAAATACATCACGTTGTTGCCCACCGTGCCGCGCTTGAGCGATAACGCGGCTTCATACGCTTCTTGCAGCAAGGACAGCGAAATACCGAAACCCGCATTGGCCTGCTCGGTCCCCGCAATCGACTGGAATACCAGGTCCACCGGCGCGCCCTTTTCGATGGCGGCAATGGTATTGGTGACGTGGGTCAGCACGCAGGATTGGGTGGGTACCGCATAACGCTGGCGGAATTCATCCACCATCTCCAGCAATTTGATAATTGCGGACAGGCTGTCGGTGGCGGGGTTGATGCCGATCATGGCGTCGCCGCAACCGTAGAGCAGCCCATCGAACATGGAAGCGGCAATGCCCAGCACATCGTCGGTCGGGTGATTCGGCTGCAAACGCACCGACAAGTGTCCGGGCAAACCGACTGTATTGCGAAAGCGCGTGACGACCGGGCGCTTCTTGGCCGCCAGGATCAGGTCCTGGTTGCGCATCAACTTGGACACGGCCGCTACCATTTCCGGCGTCAGACCGGCGGCGACCCGCGACAGCGTCGCGCTATCGGTGGTGTCGCTCAAGATCCAATTACGGAAATCGCCCACCGTCAAATGCGACACCGGCGCAAAAGCCTGAAGGTCATGGCTGTCGACGATCAGGCGCGTCACCTCATCGTCTTCGTAGGGAATCAGCGCTTCATTGAGGAAGGTCGTGAGCGGCACTTGCGCCAACGCCATTTTAGCCGCGACCCGCTCTTCCTCGCTGGCGGCCGCCAGTTCGGCAAGCTGATCGCCGGAACGCAAAGGGCTGGCTTTCGCCATCAGTGTCTTGAGGTCGGCAAACCGATAGGTCCGCTGACCGACCGACTCCTTGTAGCTCATCTTCAACTCCTTGGCAGGGTTGCGCGCATGGGGCTTGCCGCCGCCAGCTTATTCTTCCAGCAGCACCTCAAGCGGTGCGACTTTGCGTTGATGCCCGGTGAGCAGGAAATACCCATAGCCAAGCAGCAGAAACCCCGCAAACACGATTGCGACCAATTGATTGTAGTACACCATGGTCACCAGCGAGATCACCGCCGCACCCAGGGCAAATGCCGGAAAATAGGGGTAGCACGGCGCTTTGAATGAACGCTCCAGGCGCGGCGCGCTGCGACGCAACTTGAACAGTGCCAGCATGCTGATGATATACATCGCGATCGCGCCGAACACCGACATCGTCACGATATTGGCGGTGAGCGTCTGGCCGCCGAATTGAATCAGTTGATCGCTATAAATGGCGGCAATGCCCACCACTCCACCGGCGAGAATCGCGCGATGCGGCGTCTTGAAGCGGGGATGCACGCGCGACAGCCATTCCGGTAAATATCCTGCCCGCGCCAAGGCGAAGATCTGCCGCGAATAACCGAGGATGATGCCGTGAAACGAGGCCACCAGGCCGAACAAACCGAGCCAGACCAGCATATGCAGCCAGTTGCTATTGTTGCCGACAATATTTTTCATCGCCTGGGGCAAAGGGTCGTTGATATTCGCCAGCTTGGTCCAGTCGCCCGCGCCGCCGGCAAACACCATCACCCCGACCGCCAAGGTTAGCAAGGTCAGAATGCCGGCAATGTAGGCTACCGGGATCGAACGCTTGGGATTTTTCACTTCCTCGGCCGCCATCGCCACCCCTTCGATCGCCAGAAAAAACCAGATCGCGAAAGGAATCGCCGCCACCATGCCCTGCAGCGTGCCGAGACTGAAATGATCGGCGCCGGCCCAACCGCCTTTGGTGAAATTGGACCAGGCAAAACCAGGTGCAACCACACCCATAAAAACCAGCAGCTCAAAAATTGCCAGCACCGTGATAAACAACTCAAAGGTCGCGGCAATCTGCACCCCGGCGATATTCAACCCCATAAAAACGATATACGCACCCACCGCCGCGGTTTTCGGCTCCAGCCCGGGGAATTGCACATGCAAATAAGCCCCGATCGCCAGCGCGATGGCGGGCGGCGCAAAGACAAACTCAACCAGGGTGGCCGCACCTGCAAGATAACCGCCGATCGGCCCAAACGCCTGCCTGGCATAAGCAAACGGTCCGCCGGCATGAGGAATCGAGGTAGTCAGCTCGGTAAAGCTGAAAATAAAAGTGGCATACATCGCCGCGATAAACAAAGAGGTAACGGTGAAACCCAGCGTCCCCGCCGTAGCCCAACCGTAACTCCAGCCGAAATACTCGCCTGAGATCACCAGCCCGACGGCGATACCCCACAATTGCCAGGTTCCCAGGGTCTGCTGCAACGCAGGGCTGACTTTACCCCCAGGTTGATTATTATTCGATGTTTGTTCCATCCGACTCTCCCGAAGTTGGCGGCCCACCCGGCATGGCATACGCTGCGGCACGGCAATGAGTCCAGTCCATCATAGGAGAGGAAAAAAATAGAGTGTTATCGAAAAACGGCAAAACGGCAGCAGACCGGCTTAATGGCCAGGATGCGGCTATCGATCTGTACACCAAGCGTGCCGGGCAAGAAACACAACCTCAGCGCGGCTCGATCTTCGCCACCGCCGGTATGGCGTTTGCCGCGCCGGCGTCGATTTTATGCAGCTTGACCCGCCACGCACCGTCACCGCCGGAAGGCACAGAAGACACAGAAGACACATAAGGCAACCTGGCCAGGGCACTTTCGGCCAGATAGGGCACGGCCTGCAACGAGTCAGCATGGCTGTCATGACTTATCGCGGTAACCTTGTAAATCTCGCGATTGCTGGTCCGGTCGAAAAACCGCAGGGTCAGCGTGTGGCGGTATCCGGAGCTGTTTGAGGCACCCGCCGATGTTACGGGATCGGCATCGCTCGCAGCAGCAACACCGACTGCCGCCGGGCGCGTATCGAAGGCAAGCGATACCAGATAATGAGCGCTCGACGCTGTGGTTTCGATAAAAGCATATTGGGCAAACTTGTCGCGCACCAAGGCTTCATAGCGTACCTCGCCCGGACCGGCATCCTGGGTCGGTGCGCGCACCAAAGCATAGGTATGCTCACCGGCCAACTCATTGGCCTGCTGATGGTCCAGCTTATCGTCCAGCTTACCCGTCCCAATCGACGCGCCGGATGCGCGCACCTCGGTCTGGATATCGGCACATCCGGCCAACGTTGCCACCGCCACGGCTGCACAGATCAATAGAAATTTCATGAGATTCTCGCTTCGGTAAATTCCGTTCCAGTGCGGCAACTGCTTGGCGCTACTCGGCACCGGTATCATCCAGTATCGGCAATAGAAGGGTAAAACGGGTCCCGGCGCCGGCGGCGCTTTCCACCCTGACTTCGCCGCCATGCCGCATCACCACGGTTTTGACAAACGCCATGCCGAGACCGGTGCCGCCGACCTCAGGTTGATCGGCCGTGCGAAAGCGCCGAAACCGCTCGAATAAATGAGCTTGCTGTTCAGCCGCAATACCATAACCCTGGTCGCCGACAGTGCACGACACGCGAGCCGGCAAGCCCGGTGCCGCGCCGGCTTCAAGCACCAGGGTGCAGGTGATCTGGGTCTGGGCCGGGCTATATTTCACCGCGTTATTCAGGATATTGACCAGCGCGCGCGTCAGCAGCGATGCATCGGCGCGGATCCAATAAAGCTGTTCGCCGAACGGCAGATTGATCTGGATCTGCTTGGCCTGCGCCTGCGGCCACACTTCGTCGGCGGCGTTGATCACCAACTCGGCCAGACTCACCGCGTCCAGTATATAAGCCTGCGATTCGGCTCGCGCCAGTTGCACAAAGTCGCCGGCCAAAGCCAATGCACGCTGCGCATACCGTTCGATCCGATCCAGCACTTCCCTCATCCGGTCCGACTCGATGCGGGTGCGTTCGATCTCGATCAGCGCCACGATCGACACCTGCGGCGAACGCATATCGTGCGACAGCAGCGTCAACGCATCTTCCCGCTGCCGTTCGGCGGCATGCAACGCGCTCACATCCACCAAGCCCGCAATCCAGCCGATCACCTCGCCCTGGGCATTGGTACAGGCGGCATAACGCAGCAAATGATCGCGTTCGGCGCGATCGCGTACTTCGATCCCCCGTTGCATCACCTCGGCAAACTCGCCGCGTGCCGGATCGAGCAAGGCGGGCCATTGGGCCTGCAGCGCGGCGCCGCTGTCGGCAACACTGGCGGCGGCAGTTTTGGGGTCGAGCGGATCGAGACTGATCTCCGTGCCGGCCTCGATGGCCTTGATAAAACGCAAGTCGCCCAGTGCCTGCGGCAGGGTCCGGCGTTCCGGATGAGGCGCGCCATGCCGGGCAAAATGTGCTTTCGCGGCATGATTTGCAATCAATACGACGCCCTGCGGATCGCTGACCAGAATCGGCTCCGGCAGACTATCAAGGCTGTCCCAGACGAAACGCTTCATGTCCTGCATGCGCTGTGCCGCCTGCGCCATCAATGCCATATGCCGCTCCAGCACGTCGCCGCCAAACTCGTGGCGGTTGCGCGGCGTCTCCGGCAATAAATGCGGTTCGTCGGCCAGGCGCTGCAACTCCTGGCGCAAATACGACATGGTCATTTCCAGGCGGCGCCAGTTCCACACCGGGTACACCACAATCAGCCCGGCGATGGCCGGCACCGGCGACAGCCACAGGCGCGCGCTCCACAGCAATGCCGCACTCGCCAGCGTCATGGCACAGCACAGACCGCCCGTCAGGAGCAGGGAACGCCATGGCGACAACACCAGAAAACCCGCCAGCAGCAAGGCCAACGGCGCCAGTGAAGCGAGGAATAACCAAGCGCTGCGGACCGGATAAATCTCGCGGCCGGTGAGCAAGGTATCCAGCACGCCGGCATGAATATAGACCCCGGGCAGCGGCCCAAGCTCACCGGATACGGGCGTGGCAAAACGATCATAGAGCCCCGAGGCCGTCGCCCCAATCAGGACAATCTTGCCCCGCAGCAAGCTGCTCGGCACCTCGCCGGCCAACACGCTGGCGACCGATACCTTGGTGTACGCCTGAGCACGCCGACTGAACGGAATCAGGAATCGCGCTTCCCCCTCGCTTGTACCCTCGCCCCCGGCCGACAACCGCCCTAGCGCAAGGCCGCCGTCATGCGCCAGATTCACCCTGCCGGCCTCGATCGCCCGGAACAACGGCAGCATCAGTTGCGGCCAGCGGGTCTGCGTATCGCCTTCGAACAACGCCACGCTACGCACAATGCCGTCTTGATCGACTTCGAAATTAATCTGGCCGAGTCCGGCCGCGGCCTCGGCCAAGGGCGCCACCGGCAGCACCGCGAGGCGCCGGCCGTCGCGCTCCGCGGGGCTTAGCAGAATGGGCAAGTAAGTCGGCGTCAGCGCCAGTGCCTGAGCGAGTTGTGTATCTTCCGGCGTAGGCTCGGTAAACAACACGTCATAGACCACCGCCGCCGGCTGCGCTTGCGCCAAAGCCTCAAGCAAGCGCGCATGGGTACTGCGCGGCCAAGGCCAGCGCCCGAGCTGGGCGAGGCTGGTGTTGTCTATCTCGACCACCACGATAGCGGGAGTGGTCTGCTGCGGCAGAAAACCAAGAAAGTGGTCGTACACCAGGCGGTCGGCGCCTGCCGTCACACGCCAGATAGAACCCATCAGTATCACCGCGATGCCGAGGCAGCCCAGCACCAGCCATTCGACAATAAAGCGCTGGCCGAAAGGCCGGGCAAGTCGTGCGCGCAGAGCAAAGTTCATCCGCGCCGGCCGTCAATAATCAAGCGTGAAAGACCTGACTGCGCCAGCCTTCTGGTAGAGCTTGCCCTGGTCGAATTGCTCGCCGATCACGGTCCAGTAATACACGCCGCGCGGCAGGTCGGAAACCAGCACTTTCGCGGCCGTAATATCGACTTGATCGACGATGGGGTTACTCAAATCGGGGGTGCTCGCCAGCACAAAACGAAAATGTGTCTCGATGCCGCGCTGGCCGGCCAGCCAACGGAATTCATAGGCGCGGCCGGCGGCGCTCGGACCCGCCGTAGCGGCAAGCCCGAACTGGCGGCGCTCGAAGGCATAGATGCGCGACAGACCTTCGAGACCCTGGTTGTCGATGGCCGAAATGCGCACGAAATAAGTCCCATCGGGCAGATCGCCGAACGACGCATGCGGCGCGCCGACGTGAGTCTCACGGACTAAATCAAGCAGGCCCGCATCGCGCGCAATCTGCACCCGGTACGCCTGCGTCTGCGCGGGTGCCTGCGTCGCTGTCTGTGTCGCTGTCTGCGCGGTTGCTTGATCAAGCGGCGCGAGATCGAAACCGACCTCCGCCTCGTCCTGGATTTTCTCGGGATGAATCAATGCGGGCGCAGGCAGCAACTCGACCGGAGCACCCACTTCGCCCTGAGCGCGCGTAACGCTGCCGAAATGCGCATGAACCCGTTGCTCGGATGGCGTTTGCAATGCCCCCTCGACCGCGCTGTCGGACGTCGTTGTAGCGTCGGCCGCATCCACATCGACCGTGCCCTCAAGTACTTCGACGGCGCTGACCTGGCCCGCCAGATCGTAATTCACCCGAAAACGCGTGCCGCGCACGCCCGCCACCACGGACGGCGAGTGAATCTGGAATCGGTCGTCCGGTTTTTTCGCATGAGTTACTTCGCTGTCGACCTCACCGCGCCGCAGATTGATTTCGCGATCCGTGGTGCCGGTCAAGGTGGTTTGCCGCAGTGTCGCAAGCTCGATGCTACTGTCCTGCGGCAAGCTAAGGTGGGTACCGTCGGCCAGCTCCAAAGTCACAAAACCGCTATGCCCGGTACGCACGCGATCGCCCTCGCCCAAGATGGAGTCGATCGACAAGGGCGTGTACGGGCCTGCGCCGAAGGCATGTTCCACCGGTCCGCTAAGGGCGGCCACACTCGCCGACAGGGGTTCCTGCTTCAACAGCGCCAGCGGCAAACGCAATTCGATGCCCGCCTGCAAACGGCGCGGCGCCGGCACATGATTCAAGCGGCTCAGCACGGCCCAGCCGCGCGGGTCGGTGAGATATCGGGCCGCAATCGCATAGAGCGTATCGCCCGCTTTTGTCACATAAGCGACCGTCGCCGCGGGCTTGTGTTTGGGCGCCGCCGCGGCCGGGATAGCCAGCGCCGCAAGCGCTAACGGGATCAAACGAATCGACGCAAGCAGCGCCAAACCCGGGCGTCGCGTTGCCCCGCGCAGCCGGGCGCGAGGGCTCACGTACCCCCCCGCTCGATGCGTTCCAGGCGGTATCCGTAGCCATAGATCGGCGTTAGCCGATAACCGTTTTCGGGACGCAGTCCGAGTTTCGAGCGCAGCATCGACACATGGGTGTCCATGGTGCGTGATGGAATGTCGGTGGCCTGCTTCCAGATCACATCCAGAATATGCGTGCGCGACAGCGGCCGGCTCAAATGCTGGAACAGCAGCAAACCCAAATCGAATTCTTTTTGCGTGAGGCTGACGGCATTGCCTTTGACCAGGACTTGCTTGGCCCCCAGGTCAAATTCGAAATCGTCAAATATCTCTTTAGTCGCCGTGGTATTGATCTGATAGGCGCGGCGCAACAATGAAGCGATACGCGCCGTCAAAATACCGGGGGAGACGGGTTTGACCACATAATCGTCGGCCCCGGTATTGAGTATCGAGGTGATATCGGCCTCGTCGGAACGGCTGGTCATAAACAGCACCGGCAGACGTTCGGACAGACTGCTGCGGACCCATAGCAAAACCTCTTCGCCGGACATGTCGGGCACGTTCCAATCCAGCACCAGCAAATCGAAACTCTGGCGCCCCAACTGCTTGACCAAGGCCCGCCCTTCGGCGAAGGCGTGGCAAATATGCCCGGCCGCCGTCAAGGTCTGGCACACAAAATCGGTTTGAGCCGAATCATCATCCAATACTGCGATTCTCATAGCACCCCGCGACGCAAAATCATCTTAGTATTTGTTCATATGGCACATGGCCCTGTCGCCACGCATCTCAAAAATAATGCGCACATGCCCCGCTGGTTTCATTGCGCTCGGGACAATAATAGTAATCGAAAATCCCGTGACCTTCGAGGTCACGGCTATATCGCCGCGACATTTGAGGCATTTACGCCGTATTCTGGACTTGCTTGAATCCGGGGCAGAAGTCCCGAAATCGCGATGTTTGACCGATTATTACTAAGTTGTAAATAATCACCAGTATAAGAAGTCCGGGGATTTAATTCGTTTAAATACTGTTAAATCCGCGCGCAAATGTTGTCTTTCCGGTTCATTCGCGGTAATGACACAATGACCGAACTATAAAAAAATGGAGACATCGATGGCTAAAGCGAACAACCGCCGATGTTGGCGAGGGCTATTCCTTGCTGGTTTTACCCTTGGCAATCAGTGCACGGCGGCTTTGGAAAAAACGTTCATCACCACCACGCCGGATAAGATCAAAGCCATCCCTGCGAGCGCGGCAAAATCGAGAACCTGGTGATAAACCACATAAGCCGCCAGCGACACCAGCACAATGCCCAGGCCAGACCAGATTGCATACGCTACGCCGACAGGCACCGTTCTCAGCGTCAGCGACAGCAGGTAAAAAGCGCAACCGTAACCGATGACGACAATGACCGATGGACCCAAACGAGTGAAACCGTTCGACGCACGCATGGCGGAGGTAGCGATCACTTCGCAGACGATGGCGATGCCGAGGTAGAGATAAGCGGGCATTTTTTTCTGCCTTTTCAAACGTGGGACATTGCCAAATGTAGCACTACTGCTCCAGCGCCTGAGGAAGATGCCGCTATCGATACGGTTATTCGTGACGACCCGGACCACCCTGAACTCGCGAAAGAAGGGTTCGACAAGGCAAACCTGCCAAGGACGCATCGGCTTCCGAGATCCATACCGGATTAGTTGCCGTCAAGCGCCCGCGCGTGGCCGTCAAGCGCCCGCGCATAATGTGTCGGCGGCAGTCCCACATGGCGGGTGAATGCGACACTGAATGCACTTGCGGAACCGTAGCCGACGCGTTCGGCAACTTCGGCGACACCCCCCTCTTTTCGCCGCAGCAGGTTCTTGGCCATCGCCATGCGCCACCGCAGCAGGTACTCCATCGGGGCGACGCCCATGGCGCGGCTGAACCGCTCGAAGAACGCCGAGCGGGAAAGGGCGGCCTCTTTTGCCAACTGCGCAACCGTCCAGGGCTGGGTCATACTTTCGTGCATGCAGCGTATCGCGACCGCGAGACGTTCGTCGGCAAGCCCACGCACCAGGCCTGGCGACGCCGCGGTCCCGGCCGTGGAGCGCAGCGCTTCGATCAGAAGAACCTCCAGCAGGCGTGATAGGATCACGTCGCGCGCGGGCCGCTGCCCACGAGATTCTTCTCCGACAAGCTGCACGAGAGTGGCCAGCCGGCGCTCGCCGCGAACGTGCACCAGTTGCGGCAGGAGCGAAACCAGCAAGGCTGCGTCCGGCGAGCCGAAGACGCAGTGGCCCACGAGATATAGCACATCCGGCGGCCCGCTTTGCTCGCCGATTCTGAACTCACCGGGGTGCAGCGCGACCGGCACGCTGTCGAGGTCCTCGGAGGTCATCGGCGCCAGGCTCGACATCATAAAACCATGCGCCGAGGGAACCAGGACAAAGTCGCCCGCCTGCAGGGTGAGCGGCTCGCGTCCTTCGACCGTGAGCTTGCATGAACCGTCGAGAATCACACAGTAGAAAGGCTGCCCGGCTTCCGAGCGGCGCACGCGCCAGGAACCCGCACCGCTGATGACTTTCGAGAACTGGGCACCCGGTTGGAGCAAGGTGACCACCTCGGCAAG
>Ga0302231_10002428_pt1 | contig 10664 bp, 9 predicted proteins | sample II_Palsa_N2_2_FD_193522 | JGI IMG/M metagenome (GOLD analysis project Ga0302231, IMG submission 193522) | Peat permafrost microbial communities from Stordalen Mire near Abisko, Sweden - II_Palsa_N2_2 | ecosystem: Environmental > Terrestrial > Soil > Palsa > Peat permafrost | place: Sweden...
GGATCGCCGGAACCTATACATTCGATGCACAGGGCAACATGAAGAACGCGCCCACGACCGTGTATCGGTATAAGGAGGGGGCACTGGTTCCGTATTGATAGGAGGGGGCACTGGTTCCGTATTGATCAACGCGCCCCCGACGGTTCCCGCTATGACCCCGGGGTCCAACGATAAACAATGATGCTGGACTCGTTATAGTTGTCTTTCGTGACCACGTACTGACCGGTCGATGTCAGGTATGACCGCAGGCCGTACATCGAATCAACGTTGTTGCCCACGTCCACTGTAGCGGGGCTGCTATTGCTGAATGTAGTGTCCAGACTGCCCGTGGCAAGATTGAACGCGTCGATATTGGGCACGGTGTTGACATATCCGACGAACAGATAGTTGCCGGCTGCCGTGATCGATTTCGGATTGGCGCTGGTGAGGTTGATCACCGGATTCGGCGAGCTCTGGTTTCCTGCGAGCCAGCCGTGATACACCTCGACCCGCGTTCCTATCGAGGTCCAGTCCGTGCTGCCGACTATGCCTTGCGCGAGGATCATGGTGTCGCTCTCTGGCAGGTAGATGATCCGCGTCAATGGCAGGATGGTCCTCGGCGTGGCGTACGCAACGCCTGCTCCCCAGCTCGGCTTGCCGTTGGCATCGAAGCCGGTCAACGGGTAGTAGTAAATGCGGTTCGTCCGGTCCGGGCCGGCCCAGACGTTTCCGTTGCTGTCGAGACAGAATCCTCCCGTGATCAGCGCAGTCGCATTGAATGCCGTGCCAGGCAGCGAACCATCAGGTATGGCGATGTAGCCATTGGCCGCGTTGAAGTGGAAGAAGTAAAAGATTCCCGGATTCTGGCCGGCGGCCACAAGGATCCGATTTGCACCGACGGTGGCAATTTGCGCGAAGTGCTGGCCGCGCTGGGTGTCGTTGATGTTGATCCGTGGATCGGACGGGTAGTCGATAGGATCGACCGTGTTCGCCACGAACGTTCCGCCCGCGGTGCCTGTGTAGACGTTGAAGCCTCCGTAGAAGGTCGCGCCGTCTGTCGCCGGGTCCGGTGCGCCGTTGCCTTCAAAGTTCAGCGCCTGAAGCGTCCATTGGAGGGTGCCTGCGCTGCTGTAGGCATGGATGTCGGTATTGCCGTTGCGGCCGAGGTCCCAGGTTCCGCCCCACGGGTTATTGAGGACATACAGGGTACCCGCGGCGTCCTTGCCGATGCCAGCAACGCGGGTGAAGCGCTTGTCCCCGACCTGGCCTTTGATGCCAGTCGTTGTGTCGAGATACCCGCCCTGAATGCCGAACGTGCCGACCTGGGTTGGCTGAGTTGAAACGCCCGCGGTCTGGTAGATCTTGATGTTCATGTCGGGGCCTTCGTCGCCGACCAAAAGCTGTCCAGCCGTTGCGTCGAAATACAGCGCGCTCGGGCGGGACGTGGCTGCCATCTGGATCGTGTTCAAAGCCGCGCCTGCCGGACTGAATTCGACAACCGTGCCCGCGTTCTCTTGCGCGACCCAGACGTTGCCAGCGTTATCCAAGGCGAGCGCCCCGGGAGCGGCCACGTTGATATCGCTTTGCCAGACGCCGTCGGTGGTGAAGACCCGGACGCGATTTCCAGGGAAGTCGCTCGCATAAAGGAGCGAGCCGGATGTAGCGAGTCCTGTAATGACATCGCCACGCGTCTGGGTCGTTGTCGCGCTGACGGAGATGGAGAGATCGCGTGTTTTGCTGGTTCGGTTATATCGCCCTACCCAGCCACTGCCGTTAGTCCTGTCATATTGCAAGGCTGCAAAGATTGAAGTTGCATTGCCGGTAATGGCGCTGCCCTGGAACTCGTTGTGAATGCCGATGGAACCCATGTTTTGGCGGTTGCCGTATATGGCGACCCCGCCTTCGTTTTCGTCCCAGAGGGAAGCCGTATAAATAGTTCCCTCGGGCGCCACCCACATGGAACGAGCGCCATTACCCACGTAAGTGGTATTCGTTCCGTAGGTGTTCGCGATCCAGTCAGTGGTGTATTGCGCCTGACACGCCGGCGCAATTGCCGCGATCAGCACGGCGGCAGCAAATACGGCGTGAGTGCGTTTTTTTAACATGAACGATGGTCTCCGAATGGTCGTCTAGCGTTGAGGCAGGATGCGCGGGCAATGAAAGCCCCTAAGCCGGGCTTCACATGGGTTCATCGCTTGATTGTGTTGAGCGCGGGCATTAAATATCGTCCGTATAGAAGAAAGAAAATTGGCGCTTGGGTCCAGCGGCCGATTTTATTGCTTACGGTCAATACAGTTCCAGAGCGCATATGCCATGTACCCTTTATGCTTTATAAAGGGCTGATTCTTCCGAAAACCGTCCGGTTGTGGTTTTGTGCTCACCGTGACGCAATACCCCGATAACTAATCGTAAATCGAAAGTAGTCGAAAAGTCGCCAACAAAAAATCAAAAATAAATGGCGGCCCCTGACGTAAGGTATCGATGAGAATGAATGCGCCATGGGCTACCCGACACATCAAATGACGGTTTGTGCCAAGCGTGACGAAGCGACCGAATTAATTTCTCGCCGGAAACATATTCATAGGCCCTGGGCATTTGATCTACATAAGTTTGATCGACAAAAGATGGCCGAACGACGCCAAATGGAGGCCGGCAAGAGTCTCCTTGTCTCTTGAAGGCGCGTTATTGTCTAGCGCTAGAAAGCGGCAGGCGCTAGGCGTGGGTCACGCGTTCAGTCTAGCGGCATCCGGCCCTGAACCGATGGCGCGGCCGGTCCGTAGCGAATTGATCGCGTCAACGGTTTCCTGCATGAGCGTCGCGACCAGTTCTGCTGCGGGCATCGCTCGAGACAATCGAACCGCCTCTCCGGTCCACTGTGCGGCGAAATCTGAACTGCCATGGGCCTTCGCCGCGGCATTGAGCGCTCGGGCGGCGCCGAAGGCTATCGGGTAGCCGGGGATCGGCGGACAGTCAGGATCTCGTCCAATGTCGGTGAAGGCGTTTTCGATGCTGCGGGCGAGCCTGCCCGAAATTGCCCGTGTGAGCGCAGTGCGACTTCGAGGGTATAGCAGTGCGGCTCGGTCAGCCGCATCGGCCGCCGACTCGGGCGTAATGAGAAACGCGGTACCCCGTTGCGCGGCCTGCGCGCCAAGCGCAAGCACGGCGGCAATGCTCGCGCCGTCCATGATGCCGCCAGCACATCAAGACGCCGCCATCGCCCGCAACGCAAACCGCTTCAGCTTACCCGTCTCGGTGCGGGGCAAAGCATCCACAAATTCAATCGCGCGCGGATATTTGTACGGCGCGATCTGTTCCTTCACGAAGGTTTGTAGCTGCACCACGAGCGTGTCGCTCGGTACAAATCCTGCCCTAAGAACGACGAACGCCTTGGCAATTTGCCCACGTTCCTCGTCGGCCACGCTAACCACCCCGCACTCCGCAACCGCTTCATGCAACAGCAGTGCGCTTTCCACTTCAGGGCCGGAAATATTATAGCCGGCCGAGATAATCATGTCGTCGGCACGGGACTGATAAAAGACATAACCATCGGCATCGATACAAACCGAATCGCCCGGAAGGTTCCAGCCGTCGCGGACGAAACTACGCTGCCGCGGGTCGCTTAGATAGCGGCACCCGGTCGGCCCTTTGACCGCGAGCATGCCGATCTCGCCAACGGGAACGGGCTGCATCGTGTTGTCCACCGCCTGCACCACGTAGCCCGGCACCGCGCGCCCGATCGCTCGGTCGCGCGTCTGTCCATCGGCGCTCGACACAAAGATGTGGATCATTTCAGTGCTGCCAATTCCATCGATCATCTGCAAACCTGTGGCCTGCCGCCAAAGCTTGCGCGTGGCATCCGGCAACGCTTCGCCGGCCGAGACACTTTTTCTAAGGCTCGATAAATCAAAGCGCGAAGCAAGGCCCGCCATTTGACGATAGAACGTCGGCGCCGTGAACATGATCGTTGCGCGGAAACGCTCGACCACTTGCAGCAGCGTCTCCGGCGTCAACTTCTCGATCAATACCGACGATGCCCCTGCACGCAACGGAAAACACAGCAAGCCACCGAGCCCGAAGGTGAACGCTAGCGGAGGCGTGCCGCAGAATATATCGTCGGGGGTGGGCTTGAGAATATGTCGCGGAAACAGGTCGCACATTGCAAGCACGTCGCGATGAAAATGCATGCAACCCTTTGGCATCCCCGTTGTACCGCTGGTAAATGCGATCAGGCAGACGTCGTCGGCCGCGGTGTCCACCGCTGTGTACTCGGCGGGTTGAAGCAACGCGATCGTATCGACCGAATCGGGGCCATCGTCATGAAAGAGCCTTGTTTGCAGCAGGTTTTCGCAAAAGTACGCGCTAGCGGGGTCGCTGCATTGCGCGAGTTCATCGACCAGACGTGCGTCACATAAGGCTGCTGAGACCTGAGCCTTATCGATGATCTGCTTCAGTTCCTTGGCACGCAGAAGCGGCATGGTAGGCACCACCACGAGCCCTGCCTTCAACGACGCAAGCCATGCGATTGCCATGTGCAACGTGTTTGGCCCACGCAGCAAAATGCGATTGCCCGGCACCAATCCCATCACCCCGGTCAGCACGTGCGCTGACTGGTTCACGCGCGTGCGCAACTCGCTATATGTGGTCGCGTGCGGAACACCCTCCACGTCGGACCAGATCGCGGGCCGCGCGCCTTGCCCACGGTCCGGATGGTCATCGATTATCCGGTCGAGCAATTCGACTGCGCAATTCAGGCGCGCCGGATAGGAGACGTCGGGGTTGTCGAGCAGAAACTGCGGCCACTCGCCGGGCGGCGGCAAGTTGTCGCGAGAAAACGTATCGACGTGAGCCGAAGGTTCCATGGTGAGCTCCGAGAACAACGAAATAAGCGACGAGATGAGCGACGGTTGTTAATCCGGAATGACGGCGGTGGCTTCGATCTCCACCTTGGCTTCGTCTTCAATGAGCGCGGCCACCTGCACGGCACTCATCGCAATGTCGTAGTTGCCGATCAGCTCTCGAAACGCGCTGCCCACGTCCCTCAGCGCGGCGAGGTATTCACGCTTGTCAGTCACGTACCAGGTCAACCGCACGAGATGCTCCGGGCGCCCCCCGGCAGCGTCGAGCACCGCGACTATGTTGGCCAGCGCCTGGTGCGCCTGCGCAGCGAAGTCGCTGCTCTGGAAGTGCCCTTGCGCGTCCCAGCCAATCTGTCCTGCTATGAACACCTGCGTGCCGCGCGCGGCAACACCGTTCGCGTATCCGCGCGGTTTGACCCAACCGGCTGGGAGCAATGCTTTTTTCACGACCTTGTCTCCTTTGATGCGTCCTGTACTTGGTCCTTTGCTTCGGCGAGCGCCACGGGATTGAAGCGTGTAAGCGCGGCCCGAATGTCATCAGGGATATCGATCGACGCCCCAGACTCCAACGACGTTGTCACCAGCACCTGACGCGCAAGAAAGCGCGTTTCGCCATGCGACTGTGCGTCAATCACAATGCCAACAGAACGAGCCCCTATACGATCAAGCGTTAGCGACAGGATCAGCGTGTCGCCCATCTGGCTCGGTTTCGAAAACGTGCAATCGAGCTTCACGATCGGCAAGCCGACGCGGCGCGTGCTGATCATCGCGGCATAGTCAATGTCGAGCGCTTCGTTGAACCAATCCTCCACCAGCGCGTTGGTCATCACGAGATACTGCGGAAAAAAAACGATGCCGGCAGGATCGCAATACGAAAACCGAATACGCACCGGCCGCTCGAAATGGGTCGATGGTTCCGTCATGCATTCCTCGCGGCATGAGCCTTGAGCAGATCGCGCCCAACAATCAACTGCTGCACTTCAGTCGCGCCCTCGTAGATCCGTAAAGCACGAATCTCCCGATACAGTTGCTCGACCACCGCGCCGCTTTGCACACCGCTACCGCCCCACAGTTGCACCGCCGCATCGATAACCTGCTGAGCGCCCTCGCTCGCATGCCACTTCGCTAATGCAGCTTCACGCGTGACAGACTTGCCCTGATCGCGCAACCAAGCCGCTCGATATACAAGCAACGCGGAGCTGTCGATAGTGAGCGCCATTTGCGCGAGCTTCGCTTGCGTCAGTTGGAAGTCGCCCAGCGTCTGACCGAACATCTTGCGCGTCGCCGCGCGTTCGATCCCTTCGCTCATGGCTCGCCGAGCGAAGCCAAGCGATGCCGCCGCAACCGACGTGCGAAAGATATCGAGTGTGCGCATGGCAAGCTTGAAACCTTCGCCACGATTGCCGAGTAAAGCGGTATGCGGCACGCGTGCGTTCTCGAAAGAAAGCCGCGCTAACGGATGCGGCGCGATCACATCGAGCCGTTCGGCAATACGCAGTCCCGGCGTATCCGCATCGACGATAAACGCGCTGATGCCACGCGCGCCCGCCGCCTCGCCGGTACGGGCGAACACCACGTAAAAGTCCGCGATGCCACCGTTCGAGATCCAGGTCTTCTCGCCATCGAGCACGTAAGAATCGCCGTCTTCACGAGCGCTGAGCGCGAGCGCCGCGACGTCCGAGCCTGCGTCGGGTTCAGTCAGCGCAAACGCGGCGATTGCCTCGCCGCTTGCCACGCGCGGAAGATAACGCTGCTTTTGCGCTTCGTTGCCGCCAAGCGAAATCGCGCCCGATCCAAGTCCCTGCATCGCAAGCACGAAGTCAGCAAGACCGCTGTGACGAGCAAGGGTTTCGCGCAGCAGGCAAACGGCGCGCGTGTCGATGGTGTCGCCGTGGCCGCCATAAGCCGTGCCGCCTATGCCATAACGCAACCACCCTGCCGCGCCAAGTTCACGTACGAGACGACGGCAGATCGCATCGACGTTCGCATGATCGGCATGCGTATCGCCGAGATGTTCCGCTGCCCACGTGTCGATACGTGCGCCAAGTTCACGATGCCTTGCTTCGAAGAACGGCCATGCGAGGGCTTCGTGGAAAGCATCAGACATTGTTTGAGGATTGGCCAACTCAATCTCCCTCGAACACGGGCCGCGTCTTCGCAGCGAATGCGCGATACGCGCGGCCGAAATCGTTGGTCGCCATGCAGATTGCCTGCGCCTGCGCTTCGGATTCAATGGCGTCGTCGATGCTCATGCTCCACTCCTGATGCAGCATCTTCTTCGTGATGCCATGCGCGAAGGTCGGCCCCGACGCAAGATCGGTGGCAAGCGATTGCGCTTCGCGCAGAACGTCGTCGGGCTCGCACAGGCGGTTATAGAAACCCCACGCGAAACCCTCGTCGCCACTGGCGGAACGCCCCGTGAAAAGCAGTTCGGCCGCTCTTCCCTGACCGATGATGCGCGGCAGGATCGCACACGCGCCCATGTCGCAACCCGCCAGTCCCACACGGGTAAACAGAAACGCGAGCTTGCTTCGCGCTGTACCTAGCCGCATGTCCGAAGCCATCGCCAGGATCGCTCCCGCTCCGGCGCAGATGCCATCGACGGCCGCAACAATCGGCTGCGGGCAATGACGCATCGCCTTGACGAGGTCTCCCGTCATGCGCGTGAACATGAGCAACTCGGGCATGGGCAGGTCGACGAGCGGCGCGATGATGTCGTGCACGTCACCACCGGAGCAGAAATTGCCTCCGGCGCCGTGGATCACGATGCTCTTTACATCGGTGGCGTAAGCGAGCTGGCGGAACAGGTCGCGCAGCTCCGCATACGATTCGAACGTCAGCGGATTCTTGCGCTCGGGCCGCTCAAGGGTGATCGTGCCGACTCCCCGCTCCACCGTCCATCCAAAGTGCTTCGCGCGATAGTCGTCGAGGGTGGTGCGGTTGCCGGCAAAAAGCGCGGCGGTGTTTTCGTTCATCGACTGTCTCCGTATCTGTGTGCTTTGGCAGGCTTCACGAATCCGTGCGCTCACGCAAATGTTGCTTGAGCTTGCCCAGCTTCTGATGCATGCGCGCTTTGTCCGCAAGCGGCAAACCGCCGAACAATTCGACGACCCATTGTTCATGCGCACGCGCCATGCGATCGAACGACTCGCGGCCATGGGCGGTGAGTCGCACGGCAAACGAACGGCGGTCGTTCGGATCGGTATCGCGCACGACAAAACCTTCCTTCTCCAACTGGTCCGTGAGACCCGTTACGTTGCCGCCGGTAACCATCAAACGGCGCGACAGCTCGTTCATCTTCAGGCCGTCGGGATGGCGCTCAAGTTGCGCCATCAGGTCAAAGCGCGGCAGCGTGGTGTCGAATTCGGCACGCAGGCGGCGGCGCAACTCGGCTTGCACAAGATTTGTCGTGGTCAGCATGCGCAGCCATAGGCGCAGTCCCATGTGACTATCGACACCTGTGCTCATCTCAAGGTCGACAACGTTGCCGGCGGCTTTGGCCTTCTCGGGCGCGGCAGGTTTAACCGTGCGGGCAGCGGGCTTGTTCACATTACTTCTCCACCTGAAATTGAAATGGTCTGGCCGGTGATCGATCGCGACTCCGGCAGACACAGCCATAACGCAGAACTGGCCACTTCGTCCGGCGTCACGAAGCGACGTTGCGGGTTGGATCGCAACAGTGCTTCGCGTGCTTCGTCCTCGCTACGTCCGGTCTGCGCAACGATCTTTTCGATCGACTGTTCGAGCAGTCCGGTTTCGGTATAACCGGGACACACCGCGTTGACGGTCACGCCACGCGTGGCGACTTCGAGCGCGAGCGAACGTGTCAAACCGATCACGCCATGCTTGGCCGCGCAATAAGCGGCCACATAGGCGTAACCCACCTGACCTGCAGTACTGGCGACGTTGACAATGCGCCCGCTGCGACGTTCTAACATTCCTGGCAACACCTCCTGCGCGCAGAGGAACACGCCAGTCAGATTCACGTCGAGCATGCGTTTCCACAGCGCCAGATCGGTCTTCGCAAACGGTGCGGCTTCGGCCTGGCCCGCGTTGTTGACGAGGATGTCGATGAAGCCGTGCTCGCGTGTAGCAGCGAACGCAGCAGCAACGGAATCGGCAGAGGTGACATCAACGCTCTGCACATGCACCGTTCCGGCTTCGCTCAGGACTTCAGCCTGATAGGCGAGCCGCGCCGCATCCCGGCCCATCAACGTGACCTGCGCGCCGGCTGTCACCAGCGCGTGCGCTATCGCAGCGCCAATACCACTGCCGCCGCCTGTGACCACTGCGTGCTGTCCGTCGAGCGAATACGTTGCTGTGTTCATGCTTCGCCCTCCGCACGCTGCGCGCGCTCACGTTCATAGCCGCGCTCGAGCTGCGACTTCGCGGCGTAGTATTGCTTCGGCCAGGTGATATCGACATAACCCAACTTCGCGGCCTGGTCGAGCGTCCACGAAGGATTGGCAAGATGCGGACGTGCCACGGCGCAGAGGTCGGCGCGGCCCGCTGCAATGATGCTGTTCACGTGGTCTGCTTCCGAGATCGCCCCGACCGCAATGGTCGCAATGCCCGCTTCATTGCGCACGCGATCCGAGAAAGGCGTCTGGAACATGCGGCCATAGACCGGCTTCTCTTCCTTGCTCACCTGTCCCGACGATACGTCGATCATGTCTGCGCCTGCTTCCTTGAACGCTCGAGCGATCAGGACGGCGTCGTCAGGCGTGATGCCGCCATCCACCCAATCGTGCGCCGAGATGCGCACGGAAATGGGCTTGTCCTTGGGCCACGCTGCGCGGATCGCATTGAACACTTCGATCGGAAAACGCAGACGGTTCGCGGACGAACCACCGTATTCATCGTTGCGTTGATTCGTGAGCGGCGAGAGAAAACCGGACAGCAAATAACCGTGCGCGCAGTGCAGTTCAAGCCAGTCAAAACCGGCGTCAGCGGCAAGCTCAGTCGAGCGCACGAACTGCGCCTTGATCTCGCGCAGATCGTCGGCGGTTGCTGCTCGCGACCATTGACTGATGTCTTTCAAATACTGCTGCCGCGACGCCGATACGATCGGCCAGTTGCCCTCTTCAAGCGGCCTGTCGATTCCCTCCCAACTTACGCGTGTCGATGCCTTCGCGCCCGCATGACCCAACTGGATGCCGATCTTCGCATCGCTCTCACGATGCACGAAGTCGACAATGCGCCGCCATGCGTCGCGTTGCGTGTCGTTGTACAGACCCGGGCAGCCGGGCGTAATGCGGCCCTCGGGCGAGACGCAGGTCATCTCGGTCATCACTAATGCCGCACCGCCCATGGCACGGGCGCCGAGATGCATCAGATGATAGTCACCCGCGATGCCATCGACAGCCGAATACTGGGCCATGGGAGAAACCACCACGCGATTCTTCAGCGTTACGCCGCGCACGGTGAACGGTGTAAACATCGGCGGGACGGAGCGCTTGCTGCCACTGTCGATATCAAGCCCCGAACGCTGCGCGATCCAGTTTTCAAACTCGGCGAGATACGCGGCGTCGCGTGAACGCAGGTTTTCATGGGAGATACGCTGCGAGCGCGTAAGCAGCGAATAAGCGAATTGCTCCGGCTCGAAAGACGCGTAGCGGTCCACGTTTTCAAACCACTCCGTGGAGTTGCGCGCGGCGTTCTGGATGCGCAGGACATCGACACTGCGTACGTCCGTGTAGTGGCCGAGCGCGGCCGGCAGATCGCCCGGATGCGCCGCGATGCTGTTCGTCAGTTCGATCGCGTCTTCAAGCGCGAGCTTGGTGCCGGAGCCGATCGAGAAGTGCGCCGTATGTGCGGCATCGCCCATAA
>Ga0302231_10002429_pt1 | contig 10663 bp, 7 predicted proteins | sample II_Palsa_N2_2_FD_193522 | JGI IMG/M metagenome (GOLD analysis project Ga0302231, IMG submission 193522) | Peat permafrost microbial communities from Stordalen Mire near Abisko, Sweden - II_Palsa_N2_2 | ecosystem: Environmental > Terrestrial > Soil > Palsa > Peat permafrost | place: Sweden...
CCGCTGCGGTGAGAACCGGCATCCGGCCTGCGCCGCCTGAGTGCGACGCACCTGAAGCTGTACCAGAGACAAGAGGATTCACAGCATGGCAAGCCTTTCCATCCGTGACGTTTACAAGACCTACGCAAACGGGGTGCCGGTCCTGAAGGGTGTCAACATCGACATCGAAGACGGCCAGTTCCTGATTCTCGTGGGCGGCTCGGGCTGCGGTAAGTCGACGCTGCTCAACATGATCGCCGGTCTCGAAACCGTGACGAAGGGCGACATTCAGATCGACGGCAAGACGGTGAACAACCTGTCGCCGAAGGATCGCGATATCGCGATGGTGTTTCAGTCGTATGCGCTGTATCCGTCGATGACGGTGCGGGAAAATATTTCGTTCGGCTTGGGTATCCGCAAGGTGCCGAAGCCTGAGCAGGCGCAGATTGTCGAACGTGTGTCGAGTATGTTGCAGATTCAGCATTTGCTGGACCGGAAGCCGGGGCAGCTGTCTGGCGGTCAGCGCCAGCGGGTGGCGATGGGTCGGGCGCTGGCGCGGGATCCGGTGATGTTCTTGTTCGATGAGCCGCTATCAAATCTCGATGCGAAACTGCGGATTGAGATGCGCTCGGAGATCAAGTTGCTGCATCAGCGCCTTGGGACGACGATCGTTTATGTGACGCATGATCAGATCGAGGCGATGACGCTGGGCGATCGGATCGCGGTCATGAAGGATGGGGTTGTGCAGCAGTTTGGGGCGCCGCAAGATATTTATGATTCGCCTTCTAACCTCTTTGTCGCAGGGTTTATTGGTGCGCCGCCGATGAATTTCATCCAGGGCAAGCTGGTTGAGCAGGGTTCGGGCGTTGGCGTTGAGATTGATACCGGGATCAAGCGTAGTGTGCTGAATCTGCCTTTCACCTCGGCTAAGGTTAAGGGGCAGGTTGGCAAGGAAGTTATCCTGGGTCTGCGGCCTGAGCGGATTACGGATGCTCGTAGTGCGCATAATGTTGAAGATGCGCAGTTGCAGCCCATTGAGGTCAAGATTGACGTGATCGAGCCTACTGGGCCGGACACGTTGGTGTTCGCTCAAGTCAACGGCAAACGCGTGGTTAGCCGCGTGCACCCGGCTTCGAACCCGCAGCCGCTTAGCAACACGACGCTGCTGTTTGATGTATCTAAGGCCGTGCTGTTCGATCCGGCTAATGAAGAGCGGATTGCTTAAGGGTTTTGGGCGGTAGGTTTAACGAAGAAAACAAAGGCCCCATGCGTCCTAGGACGCGTGGGGCCTTTTTGCGATTTCTTCGAGTGTCCGTTTTCGATGGATGCGATCGACTCATATGAGCCAGCCGGGATTCTCCAAAGCGGTCACACGCAGCGGCCGGATTTAGCCAACACCGGCAAGCCTGCCGCTCCGCTCTCTATCAGTGAGCTTCGCCGGCGGACGGTGCGCCCGATTGCGACCCCGTGCTGTCGCTGCCGCCGTAAGCCGCGTTCGAATTGCGTTCGGCGGCTTGACGTTCAGCCCGCGCAGCCCAGTATTTTTGCGCCTGCTGACCTTGTGGCGTAGCGCCCCAGTCGTAGCCAACCGGGCCCGCAGGGCCGGTGCCGCCGCCGCCGCTCCCGCCCGCCGCGAAAGCAGGGGCAGCAATGCCGGCCGAAGCCGCGATCAGCACAGCGGCGATAAATTTGGTGTTCATGATGTACCTCCAATAGGGTGTCGACGTTCGGAAGAGCTGCGTAAGGAACCAGAAGAACCAAAATTGCGCGCCGCAGCACAGTCGAACGGAGTGTATACCCCTACTATTGGATTTTTATGTTGATAACCCGAATTGACTATTCCTCGGGCAAAAACAATCGTGGGAAGGCTTGGGGACGGGCGTTTCACTGGGGCGCAATCGCCCCTTCGCAGGCCGCACCACTGTATGCCGGAAAGTGAAACAGTCCTGGTCAGAGCTTCATGGGGGTTCGCGGGTCGCCTGGCGGTCGGCTACCCCAGCGCCCCCTGATTCATGCCCGTTCCAGCCGCGCGTCTGGCTTCACGCGATTCCGCAGGACCGACTTCTTGCGGGAATCCGTAGCGCAAACGGCCGCCCCATGACTAAGCCAATCGAGTGCAGCAATGGCATCATCATCCGCGCTGTCGCGCACCGTGGCGACAGCCTCAGCCACACCCTCGCCAGGCACCGCGCGTCGAATAGCCACGCCAACAGCAAGAATATCAATCATCACGAGATGCAAGATTCGCGAAACCATGGAAAGCTGCGACTCACGAATCTCAATATGATCCTTTTCCAGCGCCACGGTCGCGCGCCTGGCCAACGGCGTATTGCTAGACGTAATAGCAATCACCTGCGCTCCGGCCTGCATCGCAGCCTCCAGCACACGCAGCAACTCCGGCTCGCGCCCTGACTTCGACACGGCAACAATCACATCGTCCTTCCCAAGCAGCGCCGCAGACGCAGCCTGCATGTACGGATCGCCATAAGCAATCGTAGGGATCCCAAACCGGAAGAACTTGTGGTGCGCATCCTGCGCGATGATATTCGAATTGCCAAGCCCGTAGAACTCGATCCGGCGCGCGCCGTTCAACAGTTCGATCGCCCGCTCGACATGCTCGAAGTTCAAATGCTCGCGCAATTGCAGAATCGCCGAGATCGTGTTGTCCAGAACCTTCGCACCAAGGTCCGTTACAGTGTCGCCCAGGTGCACCTGGCTATGACTTACCGGAATCGTTCCAGTCACCCCGGTTGCCAGCTTCAGCTTGAAATCGGACAATCTCGACCAGCCCAGCGAGCGGCAGAAGCGGATTACCGTCGATGGGCCGACGTCGGCCTTGCGTGCAATGTCGACGATCGGGTCGTTGATGATCGAACGTGGATGATTCAACGCCAGATCCGCCACGCGCCGCTCTGCGGACGTCAACGCGTCACGCATCTGGCGGATGCGTTCGAACACCGCCGTCGAATTCCCGCCCGGTCGATTCGACAACTGTTCCGCGAGAATCGCCGAGACTCCGAGGAACGCCGAATACTCAGCGGTGATCACGTAAGTTGGCACGTCCTGCAGATACGCCTCGAAGCGGCCCTTCGCCTCAAAGCGCTCGCGGAACGACGAACGCGCAAAGAATTTGCCCAGCCGCGGTACCACGCCGCCGCCAATGTAGATGCCACCCAGCGCGCCTAGCGTCACCGCCATGTTGCCGGCGAAGGTGCCCAGGATGCCGCAGAACACCTCAACCGATTCCGCCGCCAGGGGCTCGCCCTCGAGCGCGTGCTTGACCACCTCGGAGGTGTCGAGGGTTACGCGTTTCTTGTCGCGTGCGGCCAGCGCCCGGTAAATAACTTCGATGCCTGGGCCCGCTGACACGCGCTCAAACGACACATGCGACCACTGCGCGCGCGCGTATTGCAGCACCAGATCTTCGCGCTCATCGACGGGTGCGAAGGTGGTGTGGCCGCCTTCACTGCCCAGTGCAATCCAGCGGTCGGCGGCGGGAATCAGGCCACAGACGCCGAGACCCGTGCCCGGGCTCAGCAGGCCGATCACGCTGTTCGGCCGGCGTGCGCCGCCGCCTACCTGCACGCGTTGCGAATCCGTCAGGCCCGGCAATGCCATCGCCAGCGCCGCGAAGTCGTTGACGACCAGCAGTGTGTCGAAGCCCAGCACGCGGCGCGTTGCTTCGATCGAAAAGGTCCAGTCGTGGCAGGTCATGCTGACATGATCGCCGTCGACCGGGTTCGAAATCGCAATCGCCGCGTGGCTCACGCGGCCAATCTTCACGTCTTTCAGGTATTTCCTGATGACTTCGGCGATCCCCGGATAGTCGGCACAGGCGTAGACCCGCACGTGACAGATCTCCCCCGGTCCTGTTTCCAGCGCAAAGCGCGCGTTGCTGCCGCCGATGTCGGCTAGCAGCCTCGGCCCGTCAGCGTGCTGACCCGCGCCTGGGGCAGCGTTACTTTTGACACCTGTAGACATCGAGTCTCGCTCCGTTGTCGTTTGCCAGCGTTGAGATGGCATTTTTTGTGGCGCAGCGGCGGCAGCCTTCAGCACGTCCAGCTTGCGCGGTCCTGCAATCAACAGAAATAGATGACCCATTTGCCTCAGCGCGGGCATCGACCACTGCACACGCGCATGCGGCGCCGCGCGGGGACGCGCAGCTACGAATCTGACCCGCCCGAGTTTGGTGGAGGCTTGGACTCCTGAGCAAATGGGGCGATGAACAAGTCGCACAAATCGTTCTGAACGCACCTGAACAGGCGCGGCACGCTCGCCGGCCGGGCAATCAGGGAACGGTGATTCATCACTCCGACAGGGGTACCCGGTACGTCGACATTGGCTACAGCGAACGGCCGGTCCAAACAGGCATCGAGCCGTCGGTCAGCAGCCGGGGAGACGGCTACGGCAACACGCTGACTGAAACGATCAACGGCCTGTACAAGGCGGAACTGATTCATCGTCGTGCGCCGTGAAAAACGCGTGAGTCCGTCGAACGGGCGAGGCTGGATAGGTAGCCTGGTTCGACCATCATCGGCTGATGGGGCCGCTCGGCTATGTCTCGTCTGCAGAAGCTAAGGCGAACACTACTACCAGCAACTCAACAATCTGTTTGCTGGGCCAGTATCGGACTAAACCAATCAGCCCCCGCGATTACCGGGGGCAGTTAAACTGAAATACTCTATTTCAATTTTTGGTGCTAATGTCGCTTTCGGCCTGTGCGTAAACGAACGGCACACAATGATGAAAGGCGATTCGAAATTCGGACAACGACGCATCAATACGCATGCCACGGCAAATTGACCACTGCTGATATCACGGTCTGTTGGATGGCTTTACCTGTTCGCCTGTAATCGACCATCGTCGGATGAACTTTTGCAGAAAATATATAGAGCCACGCGATTTACCCACGGACTTTTGCCTATAATGACAACAATCGGTAGTGCCGCATTCTGCGAGCGGCGCCCCTTTCACGAAAAATCCCCAACTCCTTTGTGCGAAGGGCTTCCAGCGAAACTGCCATCCGACGGTATCCGCCGAGCTGCATTGAACGGCGACCCGAAACGTGTTTGACGGTATAGCGAAGCCTCGGTATGGAGATTAGCAAACCGAGCATTACGCATATTACCTGTTTGTTACTGTATTTTACCAAACTGCCCATTATTGTTATTGGCCGTATAAATCTCCCGATTAATATTCCACTATCCGCATAAATCTCTGAGGAAATGCTTATTAGACCGCGCGATACTCTCATCGATTTTGAGTGTCAATAGTGGCAATCCTTGGCACTAGTCCTAGAGAACTTCAATTCCCTTGTTATACGAGCTTCTGGCACTTTTCGTCGATCTGCTTACACGGAGCAATATGGCAATTTCGCCACACCAGTCTGTTTGATATCGATTTTTCTATCCGACTCTCAGGTATTCTTGACAAATCAGTAGGCAAAGTACGAAAAGAAAGTCATTTGAAAGTAGTTTGACTACGCGAGGCAGGGGGATGCCGGTCGACGAGAGATCCACGTGACGCAAAGATGGCCCTTAGGCCATAGGGTCATGACAACACACCTGGCTGTCTCCCTCGTATGAGATGTCTGTTCGGCGCCTCCGGTGCCCGAACACCATTAGTAGTACTTCCTGTTTTTCTTTTTGATAAGGTATGGAGGAGACGATGAAAAAAGCTTTACTCGCCGCTGCGCTGATGTCGGCTGGCGTCATTGCCCACGCTCAAAGCAGCGTGACGCTGTTCGGCCGCCTGGATGCGGGCGTTGAATACATGAGCGGAATACCTAGCACGACTGGCGGAGGTTCGACATCTCGCGTCAAACTGGAAAGCGGTGACTGGGGTACCAGCCTCTGGGGTATGAAGGGCGTGGAAGACCTGGGCGGTGGCTTGTCGGCCGTGTTCCATTTGGAAGGTTCTTTCAGCACAGCGACGGGTGCCCTACCCGGCAGTGGTGAACTCTTCAATCGTTATGCATTGGTTGGGCTGTCGGACGCTTCGGTCGGTACTTTGACCGTCGGTCGCGAGCTGACCCTCGATGGCGAGGACCTGTGGGCATATGACCCGTTCGCCCAGTCGTCGTGGTCGTCGGCATCGCTTGTACGTGGCCGCAACTGGCAGGCTTCAAGCAACAACATCAATTTTGACTCGCAAACCTTCGGCGGCTTCGCAGCGCGCGTCCAGTATTCGCTGGGTAACCAGACGAACTTTAACAATGGCGCTACGGGCAACGGCGGTCAACTGAACAATGAAGGCCGCTCGGACGCTGTGGAGCTCAAGTACAACAACAGCTTCTTGCAGTTGCGCGGTGTGTATGACGAAGTTCGCAATGTGAACGGCGGCCTCGGCGACACAACGAATGGCGTGTGGGGCTCCTCACGCGAATATATGGCTGGCGGCAATGTGATCCTGGGGCCGTTCACACTGAACGCCATGTATGACGGCCTGCGTAGCTCGGGGGTGAGCGGCGCTCCGGTTGGCATTCCGACGACAGCAAACCAGGAATACGGCGGTGTGACTTACCACCTTACGCCGGCCGCACAGCTGATTGCCGCCGTGTACCACGTCAATGCGAACAATGGCGCAGGCAATGCCACGATGTATACCATCGGCGGTTCGTACAACCTGTCCAAGCGCACTTTGCTTGACGTTCAGGTCGCTACGGTGCGTAACAGCAACAATGCTGACTTCAGCCTTGAAGCCAACCTGCCGGGCGCTGCGGACAACCCGCTTCCAGGTCACAGCCAGAGCGGCGTGTACGCCGGCATTGAACACTCGTTCTGATCGAACCGTGTCAATATAAGTACCGAGCGGAACCACGACGAAACATGAAAAAAGGAGATATCTAGATGAAAGCATTCCAGGTGATCAAGGCCATCAGTGGCGCGCTCATCGTAATGGCCTCGCTGAACGCCTATGCGCAAAGCAGCGATGCGACGGCTGCGCCCGCCATGACAGCTGCCCCGAGCGCCAAGGCGACCAGGGCTTCCAACCGGGCTCTGCAACGCAAGGTGCTCAAGGCACTGGCAAAGGCGAAGGGCTTGACCGCTGACAACATCACGGTCCGTGCACGCGGCGGAGTAGTGACGTTGGAAGGCCGGGTGTCCGATCAAGGGCAAAGCGACATTGCTAATCAAACCGCTCAAGGCGTGGCGGGCGTGACGTCGGTGACCAACGCACTGCAGATCCGCGAACAGTAAGCCTACGACCGGGCACAACCCCGCATGCCAGAGGGTTGTGCCCGCTTCAATTCGACGGACGTATGCAAAGGGTGCGCCTCCCCTCAACTCCCCAGCTTGTTTGGATCCCGCCAGGCCCGTTCAAACGGCAGCCGCCACGCCCTCGGCGCAACAAGCTGATGGATAGCATTCGGCCCCCACGACCCCGGTGAATAGAACCGGACAGGCGGCGGAGATTCCAGCAGCGCGGTCGACACCTGCCACAACCGCTCGATGCCTTCAGCGGTCGTGAACAACGTACGATCGCCTCGCATGGCGTCAAGAATCAATCTCTCATACGCCTCAAGCACATCGCCGATCATCCCCGTGTCACGCATGGCAAACTGCAAACTCAGCTTATCCAGCCGCATCCCGGGACCCGGCCGCTTGCCGTAGAACGAGAGCGACATCTTCGACGCATCCGCCAAGTCGAACGTCAAATGGTCCGGTCCCTGCGAACCCACACCAGACCCAGCCGGGAACATACTCTTCGGCGGCTCGCGAAACGCGATAGAAATGATTCGTTGTCCTTCGGCAAGCCGCTTCCCGGTACGAAGATAGAACGGCACGCCGGCCCAACGCCAATTGTCGATAGAGCACTTCAACGCAATGAATGTCTCTGTCTCCGATTCAGGGCTAACACCTTCCTCGGCCCGATACCCGGTGTATTGCCCTCGCACAACATCGGACGGTTGAATCGGCAACATACTGCGGAACACCTTGTTCTTTTCCTCGCTGATCGGCGCTGGCTCGAGCGACGTCGGCGGCTCCATCGCCATGAACGCGAGAATCTGGAACAGATGTGTGACCACCATGTCGCGAAACGCCCCAGTCTGCTCATAGAACCCGGCGCGCTTACCGAGCCCGAGCGTCTCCGGCACATCAATCTGCACGTGGTCGATAAAGTTGCGATTCCAGATAGGTTCGAAGAGCCCATTCGCAAAGCGGAACGCAAGAATGTTTTGCGCCGGCTCTTTCCCAAGGAAGTGGTCGATGCGGAAGATCTGCTCTTCTTCGAACACTTCGTGCAGCCTGGCATTCAACGACACCGAGCTCGCCAGATCGGTCCCAAACGGCTTTTCCATAATGATCCGGGAGCGTTCGACCAGTCCCGCATCCTTGAGCATCCCCACCGCCGATAAGGCCGCGTTTGGCGGCACGCTCAGATAGTGCAGTCGCTGGCACTGAGCTTCGAGGCTCTGCTCGGCTTTTTCAACCGCCGCCTTAAGTGCCTCAGCACCGGCGGCCAGCGACAGATAGTCGAGATGCGCAGAAAAGGTCTCCCATTCCGCCTCAACGATCGGGCGACTGGAAAACTCTTCGAGTGCTTCCCGTGCCGTCCGGCGAAAATCATCCAGCGTGATGTCATCGAGCGCGACCGCAATCACCCGGCAGCCGGGAATGAAGCCGGCGCTAGCCAGATGGAACAATCCAGGCAACAGCTTGCGTCGTGCCAGATCGCCAGTGGCGCCGAAGAGGACGACTACTTGGGGAAACCGCGGACCGACTCCTGGGGATATCTTCGCCATCGTGCTGATCCTTGTTGGTGAGCGACGTCAAACGAAAGGGCGATGCGCCAGGGCGAAGCCCCGCTGGATTTCAGCAAGCAATTCTACGCGGCGAAAGCTTAAGAGAGCCGCCCGAGTACGGGCGGATTCGGCAAAACGCGCGAGGCTTTGGCGCTGCAAGCATTCTGTATCCGCGAGGCACAGTGAAGTCAGGCTGGCGTATACCCCATTGCAACGATTTTTTTCCCGTGAAACACTTCCGTCCATCTGCTGTGTCGGACGATGATCCGGTATACCAGACAAATGAATTCTGACGTGCGATCACTTTGAACTCCTCCGTTGGAGTGCGCCTGCAAAGGCCACGCTGATCGCCGTTTCCGTCCATGCGTGGACTTCTCACTTCAGATCGGGATTGAAAAATGAGAATCGTCAGGGAAAGCGCAAGAGTCGCGTGTTTGCTCGCAGTGGCCGGTCTGATGGTGTTCGCCGGCTGCACGAAAATCGCCCAGTCGGATCAGGGCGGCGCGGCCGATTCGGCACTCAAGCAGGTGCTGCAGCGCGGTACCCTGCGCGTCGGCGACTGTTTGACCTTTGCGCCATTCGGCTTCTACAACAAGGACGGCCAGCCCGACGGTTACGACGTCGACCTTGCGAAAGAATTGGCCAAGCAGATGGGCGTCAAGCTCGAAGTCGTGAATACGACGAGCGCCAATCGCATTCCTAACCTGCAAACGAGCAAGGTCGACGTGGTGTTCTGCAACTTCACCCGCAACCTCGAGCGTGCCAAGGAAATCTCGTTTACGAATCCGTACGTGGTGGCGAGCGAAGCGCTGCTCGTGAAGAAGAGCAGCGGCATCAAGTCCATCAGCGACATGTCGAATCGCACGATTGCCACCGTCAAGGGCTCGACGAACGGTGATGAAGTGCGCTCGCTGAACATGCAGGTCAAGATTCAGGAATTCGACAGTTCGGAGGCCGCGATCCTGGCGGTCAAGCAAGGCCAGGCCGACGCCATGATCGAGGACAACAACTTCCTCGCGTATCAGGCAACGCTCGATCCGGATCTGACCGTGACCAACGAAGCATTGGTGCCGCTCGAATACAACGCGTTCGGCGTCAAGCAGGGAGACCAGGTATGGCTCGATTACCTGAACCTGTTCCTGTTCAACACCAACGCCTCCAAGCTGAACGCGCAGCTCTACAAGAAGTGGTTCGGCACGGATCCACGCTTCCCGCTGAATCCGCAGTATTGAATCCGCGCGTGCTCCACGTCGGCTCAACGTCGTCCTAAAGACGGAGAAACTATGAGCTATGAATGGCTGACCCTTGCGGGTTATTGGAACGATTTCGTTCGAGCGGCGTGGTTGACGCTTCAGATCACGCTGCTTGCCTTCATCCTTGCGATGCTGCTCGGCTTGCTGGCCGCACTGGCGAGCGCAGCGCGCGTCGGACTGTTGCGCGCGATCGCAAGTGTCTATATCGAAGCGATCCGCAATACGCCAGTACTGCTACAGATCTTCATCGTGTTCTTTGGGCTGCCATCGCTCGGGGTTACGCTGAACGCCTATACCGCTGGCGTCATTGCGTTGGGCGTGAATGTCGGCGCATACCTTGCCGAGGTGTTTCGCGCGGGCATTCAGTCGGTGCCGCGCGGTCAACTGGAAGCGGCGTCGATTCTTGGCCTGGGGCGCGCGCAGATCTTTGTGGAAGTAATTCTGCCGCAGGCCGCGCGTGCCGTTTATCCGGCGATCGTCAATAACCTGATTCAGCTGCTGCTCGGCACGTCGCTTCTGTCGGCGATTGCGTTGCCGGAGTTGAGCGGGACAGCGACGGTGATCAACGCACGCACACTGCTCTACCTTCAGACCTTCACGATCACGTTGGTCGCCTATCTGGTGCTGAGCAGCGTGCTGTCGTGGATCGCAGGCCAGATCGGCACGCGTGTCTTTCATCCTCCGC
>Ga0302231_10002437_pt1 | contig 10639 bp, 9 predicted proteins | sample II_Palsa_N2_2_FD_193522 | JGI IMG/M metagenome (GOLD analysis project Ga0302231, IMG submission 193522) | Peat permafrost microbial communities from Stordalen Mire near Abisko, Sweden - II_Palsa_N2_2 | ecosystem: Environmental > Terrestrial > Soil > Palsa > Peat permafrost | place: Sweden...
AATTTCCCAGAAGAATGAATGAAAGGTTTGAATTGAAAGTTTGCTTTGAAGCGCCTTGGGCAACTGCGCTTTGCTGGCTTCCACAACACGCGCCACCGCAGAACGAGAAAAACTTAGGAACAACACTGTCTGCCCTGGCAAAAGGCCTGCTTCGACAACACCCCTGGCTTTGAGTAGGGCAATCGTCGTTTTCCCGCTTCCAGGCCCTCCCGTAACCAGGACTGGTCCGGGCGCGTCGAGGACGCCTTGCCTTTGCTCACAGATGACCAATGGCATGGCTTATTCCGGGCGGAGATTGTCAAGCCAATCGTATTCATGACCGTCCGGCTCGTCCGGCGGCACAGGCTTCCGTTTGGGTTTGGGGTATTGCTGATAGATCTCACTGAGAAACGCAGTGATGGTCGGTGGCATTTCGTTGATGTCGCAAAGGCTCAGCAACCGGGCAGCTCCCCCGTCTCCCTTCATGCCTTTGAGTATCATCGCTGTCAGTTTTCTAAGCTCAGCATCGTCTGGTTTCGCGGGGGGAATGCCGAGGGGATGATCACCCTTTTCTTCGTTTTTCACTGCTTCTAAGAACTCCCACTGCCGCTGCAAAGGGGTCTCTTCGGCGATCAGCGCCTCAGCGCCTTTTTGCGAAATTTCCTTGGCAATCACGTAAGCCGTTTGAAGCGCCTTGATGTCATCCGCGCTCCGTTTCGTTTTGTCAAAGAAGGCAAACGCGGGTATTCCTACTTCCTTGAAGAAAGAGCCAAGTTTTTCCAGGTTGCCATCGCCATCGGCGTTGATGACGCTAATGCCGGCAACATCCAGCGGGAAGAGATCAGCATCATTTTCTTCCATGATCTGGGCCACCACCAAGAGAGCATCTTGTTCGGTGAGGCCCTCCCCGACGATCACTCCTCGACTGAGCAACGCCTCGGCAATCACGCGTCGAAAATTCTGGCGATAGTTTTTTGCCTTCATGTTGGTGGGAAGTTTGACGGGAATGCCCGAAAGGTTTCCCTGACCGTCTCGGTTGATCTTCACAATACCCTCGGGCTCGAAGCGCTCGATGACATAGGGTGAGTGAGAGGTCACGAAACACTGAGACGTTTTGCTCAACAGATAGTTGGTGATGCGCCTTTGCGTGTGCGGAGGCAAGGCGATCTCCGGCTCCTCCATGGCAAAGATCACGTCTTTTTTGAGTTCGGCGATGAAAGTGAGGAGCGCCAGAACCAAGGTGTTCAGTGTCCCGGTGCCTGCATGCTGGAAGGGAACAGCGACTTCGCCTTCGCCCATGGTGAGAAAAAAGGCGATGGATTTTCTGAGATGCTCGCGGGTGAGCTGCGACACAAACAATCGCGTTGCCCGACCTTCGCCACCCGGCGCGATGTATTCCGCTAAGCGCTCTTCAATCTCTTCAAGTATCGGCCCCAGCTCTGTGGCCTCGGCGTCTATGGGCGGGTCGAGTTCGACCAAGCGTTTGCGGATGCCTTCCCACATGCCCTTACGGGCTTCTTTCATACGCAGAATGTTGTCGAGCAACGTGCCACGTTCGAGGCTAAGTGCTCGGGAACCAGTGCGAATGGTCCGCAGATAAAGAAATCCGATGGACCGCTTCACTTTGGACGGAATGGACCGTGGCTCTTCCTCTGGGTCATCGTCGTTGCGGCGATAACTCGTCTTTGCCACGAACTGGTCGTCTTCAATATCGTAGCGTCCGACAGTGACCAGCCGTAAGCAAAACTCCACGTTCGGATCGTCCGCCAGCCCCACCTCTCCCTCTTCGAGCACCCGTTTTTCGACCTTGTGCCACAACTCCAAGTTTGCCGCGCAAATGTTCCTGAGTTCATCGGTCAACCCAACCAACGTTGCCTCTATTCGCAAAGGCACGGGCGTTTCCCCATCCTCAGCGAGATAATGCGCATTGTGAAAATCGAACTCTTCAACGGGAGGTGTTCGGTTCAGCCGATCTGGCCCGAGGACCAGGTCGAGGGCTTCGCAAACGGTGCTTTTTCCGACGTTATTCCCACCGATGAGGAGGGTATGACCGGAGAAATCCAATTCGGCTTTGGCAATGCCTCGGAAATTTTCGATGGAGAGACGGACAACACGCATCGAACTACTTCCAAGTGATCAGTTGCCAGCAATCTATCTGCTGAACACCGGTATCAGCAAACGATCATCCTGATCGGTCGGTTTCACGGCCGAAAAGTTCGGTGGAAGCGGTGAACCAACGTGTCGGGCGTTTCAAAGATTACCTCGGGCGTTTCTGGTTGTGTCGGGTAGATCGGCAACGCCTCTTCAATCCATCCCAACTTTTCACCGGAGACCAAACCCTTTAACGGTTCAACTGCTTCCGGGTTCATGGACATGAGATCTCCGAGTGCCGACCGCAGACGGTCGGTCACGTCGGCCTGCTGTGCTTTCAACTCGACTTCATCCTTCGCAAAAGCATCGAGGTGCGCCTGATGCGACAACAGCGATGTTTTCAGAGCTTGAACACGTCGGTGCGAAGCGTCGAAGGCTTCGATCAGGTTCTGCCAAGCCTTGGGCTTGATCCCATCGTTACGGCCGAACGCGCGCGCGGTGGCGACTTTCCAACGATGGTTCGCTTCCCACTGCTCCAACTTGTCTTTCGCAGATGCACGCTGCATTCGGCATCCGTCGAGCTGGTAGTCCGCGTCGAGTTTCGCCGCCATGCGCCTGTCTCGATTTTCGGTGTGATGTCGGAACCGGTTGGCCAGATCACTCAGCGCGGCGAGCACCCGTTCGACGACTGCAATAATTTTCAAAACACGAACGAACAACTGCCGCTCTTCAAGCGTGTTCGGCTCAGGAGCGGCGGCATGGAACCGCGCGACCAATGAGCCAGCAGGCGCCGTCATTGTTGGCTTGGGCAAAGGCGCTTGAACGAGCGGCTTTACCGTTATGGTTGGCTTTGGAGCCAACGCCGGCTCAATCGCAGCCTCCGCCGCCAGCCGTGCTGCTCGCGCGGCAGGATCGGTTCTCTCCCTGATGGCGTCATCCACTGCCTGGCGCCGCTGGGCGTCGACGATAACCGCGTGGGTGGCTTCATATAGAGCGGACGGCAGCACGATGTCGCGCAGCGCGTTCCCTTTTCGCGTGAAAAAACCTTTTCGCTCCATCGCTACGACTGCCTGCCCGAGCGTCGGCTGAGGCTCGATGGGTAGGTCTTGCCGAACGTAACTGAGGTGCGTGTAGTCGGCGGGAAGATTGGCCGCCGCCGTGAATTCATTGGCGAGCACTGCCCAATGTTCATTCAATCGCTCAACGAAATCTGACGACGACCGCCGCCCGGTCAGAAAAGCGAATTTCGTGTGCAGACCCCACGCTGACGTGCCATCGCCCTGCTTTATCTCCTCTATCTTTCGGGTCGGGAAATACAGGTGTGCGTGATATCCCTGCCGCTCCTTCGGTTTCAGCGCACCTAGGGCATCTACATCGGCATCGCGGTGTAATCCCATAGATACGGATGTGTGGAGTTCATCGACAATGAACTGTGCCATCCTGGTCGCCATGCCGGTGGCAACCGCATCAGACAATCCCAGCGGGATCGGAATACGGTAATCGCGAGCCACTTGGCTATCGACCCTTTTTTCAGCAGCTTCTGCTCGACCCCAAAGCTCTTGGGGATCGGTGGCCCACTCTGGCGCCCCATCGGGTGCAAGCGTCAGAGCCGCCACGATCTCTTCGCCCAACTTGCGCTTGCGGTAGTCGTGCCAGATCTTCGTGCGCTCATCGTAGAGGCGCAGACCGAGCCGATAGGCGGCACCCGCAACAGCAGAGTGCCCCTTAGAGCGACCGTGGGTTTGGAGGTGGGGGCGAGCATGTTGCATGTGCATCATTCCTTGATGGCTAGGGTCATCCACGACCGAGAACACTGATGGTTGGCCGCCGGACACGGAAGTGTCTGCTCGCCCCCAATCCATCAAAGCAGAACCAAACCGCATGTCAAGCGTCCTTGACACACAATTTCAGGGAAATTTGGATGCGGGCGCAGTGGTTCGATGGTCAGGCGGTGACCTTGGCTCGACGCTTAGCGTTGGTGGGTGATTTGAGCGGCCTGTTGGAACAACAGTGAAGACGCGCTCTGGTTCACCTCTGTGCTTGTTGCGCGCCGCTTGACCGCTCAGTCCAAGCTAGCCAACTATGGGACGGGTTGATCAGGGAAGGGGATGAAAACGATGGCGAAGCGTGACGGGGAGCATCGAACGGGCGAGAAGATTGCCCTCGCAGCACTTGCCAGCCTTTTTGTCTGGCAGGCACACCATACAAAATCACGTTCCAAGTTCAACTTGCGTCCACCAGGCGAAACCGTCAGACCTGATAAATCTGCGGCAGATCAAGCTGAAGATGCGCATCCAGAAGCAGGCAATGGATTGGCCGAAGCATTCTTCGAAGCAATCGCGAACTTAGAGACAAGAATACCGGAGCGTGGAGTGAGATCTTCGTTCTGGATTGCGCTGATATTTTTGCTGGGCATCGGCGGCTACTACGCACTCAGTGGCCAGGCTTCTCAGACGCTAGATTATTGCGCCTATGCTTTCCCCTTCTGTGCTGCGCTGTCGGGTGGCTTGGCCACCTTCCACGAAGAGTTCAAGTCCGTCCTCTACGTTTTGGCATTGATCTTTTTGTCCCTTGGGGTCGAGGCCTACATGGCAGGTCACGCCCACAACGTCCTCGTCGTGGCCGTGACGAATGCCGCGCTGTTTCTAGTTTTGATCACCGTTTTAGCCTCGCAAATGGCTATCGCTATTTCCACAACGAGTAAGGTGCGTGGATCAAAAAAGAGCGTTGAAATCGTCCTCCACGTGCTCGCGCTTCTCACATGCGTGGTTGCCGCTTCATTCAGTGCGTTCTTCTATGTCTTTAACTCCAACTGCGTTGGGTCGAATGTGAAACTATCCGAATGTCATTACACGTTTGGTGATGCGTGGAGTGCGTTTTTCTACCCTGTTGGCCAGTTGATCCGTAAGGTGCTCAATGCCCTGTAACGACCCCATGCACCAGACCAACAAAGATGACAATCACTTCAATCGCTATAAGTAATAAGGCGACGCCAGCGACAACGTATTTGTGGGGGTCTTCCGTGCTGCGCATGGTCGTGTCCTCTTAGGTGACCGTAACTTCGCAGATATCCAAAATCCGTCAAGCCAGCGTCCGATCGCCCTTCCCAATGGGATGGCCCACCGGTCGGCTACCCCTTCATCAAGGCTTCCAGCACCATCTTCTTAAAGTCCGGATCGGTCCGAAGCCGCGACAACACATCGTCCGCCTCCCCTTGATCCCGCGCTGCCCCAGCCAAGACCGGCAACCCTAACAACTTCCGGAGCTTGTCCTCTCGATCTTGGTAAATGGGTCGCAGCGCCTCTGCCTTCTTCTGGATGTATTGCTCCGTCACAGCGCTGATGGTCGAGCCCGATCTGCGCCCGCCGTGATGCAAGGCCGCGCCGGCCAGCAGCAATTTCGCCGCCTGCTGCATGTGGTGCTCCGAGCCCACTTCGGTTGCCATCGTGCGCCTGAGGTCGTGGGCGTTGACCATCAAACCGGTCTCCGCATGCAGGGCGAGTAACACCCCTCTGGGGTTGGTCATGGGAGAACCGTGGCGACGAGAGGGGAACACAAAGGGGCTGGGGTCGTCGGGTCGCCACAGCTCATTCATCTGTTTTCTTTTGCGAAGGATTTCCGAGGCCCAGGCCGTCAATGGCACGGTATCGCGGGTCCGGTTCTTCGTCGTGTCGGCCGTCAGGTAGACCACCCGCTTCTCGAAATCCACGCTGCGCCATTCCAAGAGCGCCGTTTCAGTCTTGCGGGTGCCCCACAGCAGGACGATCAAATAGAAATCGACCAGAACGCTCGTGTGCGGTTTCAAGCCCTGACCCCGAGGGTCGGGCCGATCCGAGATCAGGGCCAAGTCGTGCGCCCGGGTGTGGAGGGCCAGCAGCGCTTTCAGCCAAGCCACCCCGGCCAGGGTGTCCGTGTCGAGCATGGTTTGGCGGACCCGGGGCTCGGGCCAGTTCGACTTTGTCTCATCGCGCCACTGAGCAAATGGCCCTTCTTTCCGGTCGCCCAATTTCAATTTCTTGGCCGCCCGCCCCCACGCCGCCGCCGAATGCAGATAGATCTTGTTGAGGGTGCCGAAGCTCACCGACTTCGGCCCCCACGGGATCGACGTGGCGTGTCCCTGGGAAATCGCGATCAGCGGATCCAGGCTCGCTTTGATCGTGGCGACATCGAGCTCGACCAAGGGTGTGGTCCACATGGGCGATCGCAGCATCCACTTGGCCACCGACCGCCGGTCTTTGCCGGTCTCATCCCGCACCTTGGTCTGCCCAGCTTTGGGGATTTTCTTCTTGGCCATCATGAGCTCGTCGAAGGCCACGGCCATTGTGATGCGCGCCCGTTCCCTGGACGCTTTCGTGAGCGCGAGATTGTCCCGGCGAACTTTGAGCGGGTCTTTGCCGTCGTCCATGTCTGACAGCCAGCGACGCGCCCGCTTGCGTGCCTGGTCGAGTGTCATGGGCGGAGAGGTTCCGTTTGCCGACCACGCATGACCCAGCGTTCGAATGGCAGAACTGCCGGCAAACTTTCGACGGATGCAATACGCCGTCGTTCCCGGGGTCAGCCGCATTATCAACCCAGGTTGGCCCAAGTCTCGGAGCATCCAGGAGCGCATGCCGGGTGGCGTCGGAGAAAGAACCGGGCGTCCTGTTTTCGTGACCCCCGAAACCATCTGATCGAACGTCAGCTTTTCGATCAACAAATCCGTGAGCATGAGCTTGGCGACCATCGTTTCATCCCCTTACCGGCCATGGTATTTGGGTCGATGATAGCGGTTACCGTGTCGCCTCTGTGACCACCACCGTGGCAGGACGTGACGTGACTTTGCCGACGTTCATCGAGTCTACAACTGGCCTTAGAGGCGCATCGCGCCTCAACATTTCGTAAGTCTTACGGGTTGAAAATCCCCGTGTCGGCGGTTCGATTCCGTCCCCGGCCACCATGTAGAACAATGACTTAGCCCACTCTATCGAGTGGGCTTTTTCGTTTTGCGGCCCCTCTCGGAGTGGCTGTTTTGAACCGCCCGTTTAGGGGCCTAGTCCACAAACAAGGGCACCGAGCTACGGGTATTGCCCCATTAAAATATGTAGTAGCCGCTCTTTTTCGTCGAGCGATGTGCCATCGGACGGTCTACGGCAGTTCCGAATACCACCTATCTTTTCTTGAGACGCTTTTCCTCTGCAGCTGCAATGAGCTGCTGCAGATACGTTATCCCGTCCTCTTCAGGAAAGAATGCCACTACATCTGCCACGGTGAGCCCATACCTTCTCTTCAAAGTAAGAAATTCTGCCTTGGCATGATCCAGTCTGGACATCTGTGGTGTCTTCGAAGACTTCGGATCAGATTGGCTATCCAGCGCGGCTAATTCTTCCTGAAATTTTTTGAAGGCGTCTTTTGAAACGGTCATAGCAGAATTGGGGTAGTCAGCATGGAAAGCTATTGTCCCACAGGGTGCGAAAGCCAAGGTCGCTTCTGAGGTTTCCTGGCGGAAAAGGGGCTCACAATGCAATTTCGCCCCATATTCTTCGATCTGTCTGCGACTGTAGTTTTACCATCGCTGATTTCACCCTTACTTCTTGTAACCGGTGGGTCAAGCTGCCGGCTTTCGAAAAACCGCCGAAGTTTGGCGTGACGCGTTTGAGATCCTGGGCGGAGCTGATTGGCGGATTACTTTTGTCGAGTATTACCGGAAAGTTCCACGCGTCGATTCGGCGATAAACATGCAATCAGCGCAGTACGATCTTTGTCGGTGCATTTGGCCACCGGCTTGGCGCTCCCTCGTCCATCGCTATGGATCGCTGATGCGGAAACGCCGCCCTGGATAAGATAGCCCTGCACTGATTTTGCGCGTTGTTTGGACAGCAGCAGGTTGGCTTGGCTGTTGCCGATGCGATCGGTGTAGCCGACCACCAGAATATCTTCCATCTGGCTGGCTACCAGAACCTCTTGCATGAACTGACCAAGGCTCTCACGTCCGCCTTCCGTCAAATCAGCGCTATTGAACGCAAACAGAGCATCCGCCGATAGACGTATCGGTTCATTGGGCAGTGCCACCATGGCCGCTGGCGCCGCAACGGCTTGCGCTATCGGAGCGGCAGCTTCTGGTTTATCCACAATGAACTTGCACGACTCTGGCTTCCAATGCGTTGCCTGCACGTGATGCTTGTCGTCAAAAACAATCTGGTACTGGCAACGGGAAAAATCAGCCTCACCATCTTCTCGGCGGAAATTCAGAATGTAGTTCCACTGCTTTACACCGAATACACCCTCATCGAAATGCGGCGCACCCAGCAATTTGTAGAGCTGATTTTTTGTCATGCCGAGCGTGACTTGCCGAAGGTTTTCCGGACTGATGAAAGCACCTTCGGGCGCGGTGGATTTGACGGGATCCGGGAACGCAACTTCCCCCTGCACGCTGCTGGCAACAGGCGTGTGATTCGATAACGTGCTGCAACCTGCAATCAGCAGCAGCCATGCGCAAGCTACCGGCAATACTTTCCAAGGGTGCAATTTAAGCACTCGAATGACATTCATCAGCACCCCTGCCAAAGATAATTGCGCGTTTCCGTGCTCAATATCTCACTATTACGCACTGACGCCAATCGATAGTGCGTAATCAGCACGAATATCGACCCATTTAGTTATTCATTGACCTTGGTAAGAGCCCGTCCAAAGTTAGTCGGCACGAAAATGGCGCGATATATGCCGTCGCACTGTGGTTTTCTGCCATTACACAAGACTGTGCTGAAGACACCCGCACGCCAAATCGGCGTAATCCCAGGGGCGGCTCATCGCAACGAGCTGAAAACAATCAGGGGCGCGCGACGCCCGATAGCTCGACGCGACGGTTGGGCGACAGGCATTTGATCAATGCGGCGTGATTGGCGTCAGAGCATTGCACTACCGGGTCGGCATTACCCTTACCCGTGCTGTGCATCGCCGTTGCAGGGACGCCGCCCTCGGCGAGATAGCGCTGCACCGCATCTGCGCGACGCTGGGAGAGCGACAAATTGTAGCTATCGCTGCCGATGCGATCGGTGTAGCCGACGATCGAAATATCCTCGACCTGGCTCGCCTGCTGTATGCGCTGCAGGAATTGACCAAGATTCTGCCGGCCGTCATCGGTCAAATCCGCACGGTTGAACGCGAACAAAGCATCCCCCGACAGCCGGATTGGCTCTTGCGGCAAAGGTGCAGCGACGTTTGCCACTGCTGCGGGTGCGGCCGCTGGGGTGTCGAGTTCGGATTTGCAGGATTCCGGCTTCCAGTAAACGGCTTGCGAGTGGTGGTCTTTGCCAAAAACAACTTGGTACTCACAGCGGGAATAGTCAGCCACTCCTCCTGCATTACGAAAATCGAAGATATAGGTCCACTTTCTCACTTCAAAGACGCCCTCGTTGAAGTCCGGTGCTCCAAGCAAGTCGTAAAGCTGGTCTTTGGTCATGCCGGGCTCGACTTTTCTGAGGTTCGCCAGATTGACGAAGGTACCTTCAGGTCTGGTGGCCTTGGCTGGATCAGGAAAAGTCACCCCTTCCGTAGCACCGCTGTCTGCAGCAGCATGCCTGGGCACCTTGCTGCAGCCGACAATCGCCAGTAACCCGGCAAAGACGACTGCCAGAGCTTTCCATCCGTGCGCTTGAAACCGTGGCATCTTGCACCCCCCAGATAACTATCGATAAGAGTTAGCGTTGGCTTGGGCTTGCATCGGGCATTACCACTGCATGCCAGCGCCAATCGACATGCCGCCGTCTCCGCGGGTATCGACAGATCCAGTCAACTTGTAGACCCAACGCCCACCTTCGGAGATGGTTGAGACACCGACGGCAATGCTGGACTCACTTCGGAACGTGCCTGCCGCGACAGCAGCCATGCTCTTTCCAGGCTCATAGGCTTGCGGCAAGCCGGCCATCGCCATGGCTGCTGCAACGCCTGCGTTGGCCCGATTGCCTACCTGCTGGATCTCACTGCTGAGCGCGCCAACACGCTGATCGGTGTAGCTGCTCGCCCAGTTTTCCGCCTGCTGCACGCCCGTATTCACCTGCCCCACATTCGCCGCATCGGTATCTGACGTCCCTGCAGCAACATTGGTGATCTGTCGCTCGCCACCAGCGGTACCTACAGAAACCGTATTATCCCTATTGGCAAGAGACCCCGCGCCCAGCGCCACGGAATTGTCTGCAGTGGCTGATGCGCCATTGCCCACCGCCACACTATTGGCTCCACTGGCGCTAGCCACTGGGCCGATCGCAACACTGTTCGTGCCGCCCGCTGTGGCACCACCCAGCGTGGAATTTACCTGGACGTATTTACTGTTTCCGCCGCCGCCCTGCGTGGTGAGACTGTTGAAGTCGTTGTACAGGCTGTAATTGCTGTACATGTTGCTAGCGTTCTGAGTCCAGTTCCACAGCTGCGAACCATTCACGGCATCCGTACTGGTTGCTGTTTCGGCGCCTGCAGCGACGTTCGTGATACCGACAGGCGCGCCACTTCCATTGCCAGTAAGGGTAATCGTATTGGTTGGATTGCCAGAGGCGTCGGCATCGTAGAGCACGGCACGATTGCTCGTACCGCCGCC
>Ga0302231_10002444_pt1 | contig 10632 bp, 11 predicted proteins | sample II_Palsa_N2_2_FD_193522 | JGI IMG/M metagenome (GOLD analysis project Ga0302231, IMG submission 193522) | Peat permafrost microbial communities from Stordalen Mire near Abisko, Sweden - II_Palsa_N2_2 | ecosystem: Environmental > Terrestrial > Soil > Palsa > Peat permafrost | place: Sweden...
GCAGGGGCGAGGTTTTGCCGTGGTGGCCTCGGAAGTGCGGTCGCTCGCGCAGCGCTCCTCGGCGGCATCCAAGGAGATCAAGGAACTGATCCACGATTCCGTGGAGCGGGTCCGGGCCGGAGCGAGTCATGTGGAGGAAGCCGGCACGAAGATGCGCGAGATCACCCACGAAATCAGACGGGTGACCGACATCATGGGTGAGATCACCGCCGCCTCGCAGGAACAGAGCAAGGGCATCGGTCAGGTCAACCAGGCAGTCACGCAGATGGACGAAGTCACGCAGCAGAACGCAGCGCTGGTCGAACAGGCGGCGGCCGCCGCCAGTTCGCTGGAGTCGCAGGCGGCCGATCTGAAAGCTTCCGTTTCGATGTTCAGGCTGAACGACTCGCGTGACACCGAGGTCAGCCGCCCTCTCGCGCAAACGCACACGGCGGCGACGCCGGCGCGCGCCAGGGCACCCGCTACGACAGCCTTGAAGCGGCCCGCAGCGCAGCCCGTTCGGATCGCGCAAACCGCTGGGACTGGAGAATGGGACAGCTTTTAGAGGGCGTCTGCGACACGGCTGGTGGCCGGCTCACGATCCGTGGCAAAGGCAACAACGAGCCTATCCTCCTCGCCTGACCGAAGCAGGACGCCGATCTCGCTCACGTCCTCGCGCGCCGCCATTGCAGGCGGCACGACGGGCTGCGGCGCACGACGTTCTGCACCCGCACCGACCCGTCGCGGATGCATCGGAAAGTCCGTTTCATGCACGGCATAGCGCCTGAGCAGATTCCAATATCCCCCCCGGATCACGAAGCCACCGTTCTTCGCCGCGTAAGCATCGCGCCGGCTCCAATACGCATGAGGCAGCTGATACCACGGCAGATGCGGCAGATCATGATGCACGAGGTGATAATTATTGTTCAGATACAGAAGCCGCATCAGCAGCCCTGCTTCGTTGATGACCGTCCGGTGCTTGGGGTCGCGAACCGCACGATGCTCGTACAGCGATCGAATCATCGCCAGCGAGAGTGCAGGCCATGTCACCGCCAGCAGGTAGTACCACCACGCTATGCCCGCAAAGAACTGCAGCCACGCCAGCAACACCGTGACGAGCGCCGCGTGGATGACCCACGTCGACGCATAACGGCGGTCGCCGCGCCGCCATTCATCGAACGCTCCCGCAAGCAATGTCACGACGCTGAGCGGCGGACCGACAATCAACCGGCCAATGAAACTCTTGCGCATACGCCATAAGGCACGTTGCCATGCCGCGGCATTCATCCATTGTTCGGGCAGCACGTAGTTGCTCTCCGGATCAACATTCGGCTCGGTGAGGCTCTCGTCGCGATGGTGCAGGATGTGAGTGTCCCGGTAGATCGCGTACGGATACCAGATCGCAAGCGGGATACTGCCGAGCAACTGGTTGACGAGCGCGGACCGCGTCGGATGACCGTGAAGCAGTTCATGCTGAAGCGACATGTGCCACGTGCACAATACGATGAGCAACGGCGTCGCGGCCATCATCGATAACCGCCCGGTATGCACAAACACCACGACGGCGAGCCACCCGCCGTGAATCAGCACGATCAACAGCCAGGTAGGCCACTCCGTACGCGCGGCGAAAGTTGCGCCCAGCGACGCGATTTCGCGTGCGTGCGCTTCGTCAAAGTACTCGGCCATTTCTTCTCAAACAGGTCCGTTGATCACGGACGCAATCTAGGCCGTGTCTATTAGCCGGGAATTAGGCCGGACCTGTTGAAGAGAAGATAATTCGCCGCTAATTATTGACGTGAAAAATCCAGCATGTCGTCGCGCGGCTGACTCAGGTCACCCAACACGTCGAAATGCAGTCACGCTTAAACGCGAGGCCGCCGATGGCATTGCCCCGTACATAGGATATTGGGTGTCAATATCGGGTTGGGTGTCCGCACAATCTCATTCCTTTCCCGCTAGTTTGGCGATACCTTCAAACTGATAAAGCTCGATCTTGCGATAAAGGGTGCTGCGCGAAACGCCCAAGGCGCGGGCGGCCTGCGCAAGGTTGCCGTGCGCATTGTGCACCGCGCGTGCAATGGCTAAACGCTCCGTTTCTTCGAGACTCGCCCCCTCGTCCCGCAGCGACGGTACGGCTCCAGACGTCGCGATTTCATCGAGCAACTCGGCAGACAGATCATCGAACGACACCGCCGTTTCACCGGACGTCAAAAGCATATTCTGCGCGAACCGGCAGAGCGGCGCCTTTGCGCGGAGCCGATACGGACTAGGGAATGTCTATGCCAAAGGAGAAACAAGGTGACACGCTTACGCCACCTCCTCGCCACTGCGACACACGACGGCCTCGTGTTGCAGTTGCGCCAGATGCCGCAGCAGCTTCGTCACCATCCCGACGACAATGAGCGCGAGGATCACGAAGAACACCGCAAGCGGCGTCAGGACTTGCACCGACACAAAGCCGGCGAGTCCCATCATCGCCGACGACACAAGCAGCAGCGCACACCCGAGGATCGCGCTCGTGAGGCCAGCGATATGTGGGAACAGCGAATTGCCCTTGGCCATCAGCGTAGGATACATCGCGCCGGCGCAGAACCCCATCACGAGTACGGGCGTGGCGAGCGTCCAGACGCGCAGACCGGCCGTCAGCGCAAGCACCAGCATCGCGATCGACGCTGCCGCCATCATGCGCGCACCGATACGCAGCCGCTGCTCTGCGCTCGGCAGGCGCGGGCTGTGCACGCGGTTCGACAGGCCGCCCAGGAAGTACATCATCCCGATGCCGAGCGCGAGATAGGCGAAGTAAGTCGGCGGCTTGTGCAATGTGTTCTGCACCATGAACGGTCCGACGATGTTGAACACCAGCAGGATGCTGTAGCACAGCCCTTGTGCGAGAAAGCAGCTCTGGAATACCGGGCTCGAGAGCACCTTGTCCGCGTTCGTCAACAGCGTGCGCGGCTCAAGGTGCACCGGCCGCGGCAAGGTCTCGCGATAGCGCCACACTAATGCCCACATCACAAGCGAATAGACCAGCAGGAAGACCAGGCAGGACTTCCAGCCAAACCACGTTTGCAGGTGGGCACCGATCACCGGCGCGACAATCGGCGCGAGCCCCCACGCGATCGCCATGTACGTGAACGCATGGATCAGCGTCTGTCCGGAGAACGAATCGGTGATGATCGCCTTCGCGAGCAGGTTGGTGGCCGCGATACCGAAGCCCTGCAGACAGCGGGCGAGGAGGAACATCTCCAGATTCGGCGCGGCGAGTGACAGCACGCAGCCGATCGTAAAGATGACGAGGCCGAAAGCCAGTACGGGCTTGCGACCGTATGCGTCGGCTACGGGCCCGAAGACGAGCTGGCCGAGCGCGTAAGCCGCCATGTAGCCGGACACGCTCGACTGGATCGCCTGAGGCGACGTCGCGAAGAAACGTGCCATTGCGGGTAGTGCGGGCACGTAAATGTCGATCGCGAGCTGCCCCGCTGAGGCGAACAGGCAGATCAGGAACAGCAGGAAGCGCGGCGAGTTCGGTGTGCGAACGGGCGTGACCGCGCGCTCGGGGATAGTGTGGTTCATGACAGCATCGAGGGAGCAGATTCCAGGGACGCGACATTATTCGATGCGAGTGACCGCAGCGTGTATAGCGCGCCATCGACACGTATTGTGCCTGTTATCGAATCGATGCCGTGGACGTCCTGATTGCCGCTGGGGTTAATGTTCAGACTTTATCCGCCTAATCCCCGTCGTGCGGCCGTTTGTGAAGAGCAACAAGACCGATGTGGCCGGTGCTCATTTGCAGACCAGTTGGGCGGCGAGCACCTAATGGCGCCGTATTTCCAGACGTGCCAACCAGATGCCGGGCAGCATGGGTAGCCAGAAGGTCAGCGCTCGCAACAGCAGCGTGGCGGCGAGCGCCGCCTCCACTGACACGCCAAGCAGACTCAACATGCCCACGGAGGTGGCTTCGAAGGTCCCCAGACCGACCGGAATGGGACCAATGGTGGCCACCATCGACGCGATGATAAAGCTCACGAACACGACCCAAAGCGGTGGCACTTCACCGATCGCATTGAACGCGAGCCAGAGCGTCAAGGCATCAAATACGAAGATTGCAAATTGCAGTCCTACTGTCTGCAACAGCAGGCGTGGGCTGCGCAGCAGGCGAGTCGGCGCGTCGGTCAACTCCTGCAGCAGTGCAGTGACGCCCAGGCACTTGCTGAGCCATGCGATCGGCGCACGTCTGCCCCATTGTTTGAGTCCTAGCACGGCAGCCGGCACTGCCACCGTAACGACCACGAAGATCGCCACACCCGCGATCAGCGCCACGTTCAATCGATGCTGGAACCACAGCACGCCGGTGCTTGCGAGTACCACGAACAGATAGGCAATGTCGTACGACACCATGCCCGCAAGCATGGCGGCCATCGCAATCCCGGCGGGAACGTGTCGGCCGGTCAGCCCGCGCACCACGAGCATCGTGCCGCTGATGCCGCCGCTTGGCAGCACCTGATCGGTAAAGACCTTGGCGATGCCGAGGGGAATCAGGGTCCGCAGAGCCAGTGGATGGCCGGCCTGGCGCAAAGCCACGCGCCATACGAACGCCGCGCTGACATAGGTGCCGGACTGAACCGCAAGCGCGACTAGCATCCAGCCGGGACGCGCAGAGCGTATCAGTTCGGCCATCTTTTGCAGTGAACCGAGGTGCAGTACCACCAGAATGACGGCGAGAAAACCCATCAGTCCGACGATCCAGAACACGAGCAGGCGCAGCCGTGATGTTTTACCGAACAACCCGGGCGCAATGTGTACGAGGCCGGTCTCCGCAACAGGTATTGGCTGTCGCTGCACAAGCGAAACGGGGGCGGAGCGGAGGTGCGGAGTGCTCATGGGACACGATGCGATTGGAGGCACAGCAAGAGTTCGAGAGCGGGCCGATGGCATCGCTTCGCCTTACCGCCCGGTCGCTTTAGAGCATCTTGCTGTCGAACTGGCGCGGTGTCGGTACGGTGGCGGACGCGGTCCGCCACCGTACCGACTTTTCACAAATGGCACGGCAGAGTGAATATCAGTGAGTAGCAACCGGAGTGACCGACAATGAAAGCGCTCGTCTATGTTGGCCCAGGCAAGAAAGCGGTTGAAGAACGACCCAAGCCGGTGATCGATGCCGCCACCGACGCCATCGTCCAGATCAACAAGACGACGATCTGCGGCACGGACCTGCACATTCTCAAGGGCGACGTCGCAACCTGCCAGCCTGGGCGCGTTCTCGGCCATGAAGGCACGGGCGTCATCGACGAGGTAGGCCCAGGCGTGACCACGTTCAAGGCGGGAGAGCGCGTCCTGATCTCTTGCATCAGCGCGTGTGGGAAGTGCGAATATTGCCGCAAGCAGATGTATTCCCATTGCGTGAGCGGCGGATGGATTCTCGGCAACAAGATCGACGGCACGCAGGCCGAATTCGTCAGGATCCCGCATGCGGACACCAGTCTTTACCGCATTCCCGACGGTGCCGACGAAGAGGCGCTCGTGATGCTGAGCGATATCCTGCCGACGGGTTTCGAATGCGGTGTGCTTAACGGCAAGGTGGAACCGGGCAGTACGGTGGCTATCGTCGGTAGCGGACCGGTTGGACTTGCGGCGTTGCTCACGGCCCGCTTCTATTCGCCCGCCGAAATCATCATGGTCGATCTGGACGACAACCGGCTGGAGACCGCAAAGCGCTTCGGTGCGACCGCGGTGATCAATAGCGCGGACGGCAACGCAGTAACGGCGATCCTGAAACTGACCTCGGGACGTGGCGTCGATACCGCCATCGAAGCGGTCGGCATACCCGCCACCTTCGAACTGTGCGAGGCGATCATCGCGCCGGGCGGGACGATTGCGAACGTCGGCGTGCATGGCGTGAAGGTCGATCTTCACCTGGAAAACCTGTGGGACCGGAATATCACGATCACCACACGGCTGGTCGACACCGTGAGTACGCCTATGTTGCTGGAGACGCTGCGCTCACGCAGACTCGACCCCAAGCTTCTGATTACTCATCGCTTCACATTCGAACAGATCCTGGATGCGTATGAAACCTTTGCTCACGCGGCTGACACACGCGCGCTCAAGGTGATCATCGCGGCCTAGGCCATCGACATGCATGGTCCGCCGTTAGCGGGGCAGTTCGCGCGTCGCCGCGGCGAGTTCGGTCTGGCTTGGTTTGGCCGCATCCGCGACTGTGTTTTGCGCTTGCCGGCTCGGCACCAGCAACACCGGCAGGCTTGCACTTCGCACGACGCGTTCGGCCACGCTGCCAAGAAACAAACGCTTGAAACCTCGCCGCCCGTGCGTGCCGAGCACCAGCAGGTCGGCGTTGAATTCGTTCGCTGAGGTGCGGATTCGCTCCGAAATGTCCTCGCCGACTGGTGCGACATCGACAATCCGCGGCGCGCCGGCCACGTTCTCGTGCTTCATCCGCGCCAGTGCATCCGCCAATAACCGTTGGCCTTCCTCAACGAAGGCATCGTGGAGGATCGTCGGGTCGTAACCAGACGCGTCGTATGCCATCAACGGGTTGTCGACGACGTAGAGCGGCTGCAACTGTGCGTCGTTATCGCGGGCGAGCTGCAGCGCGGTGTCGAACGCATGTTCGGACGTCTCGCTGCCGTCGATCGCTACCAGAATGCGTTTATACATGGCGGTCTCGAAGAATGTGTTCTGCTGAACTCGGCCCGGATATCGGCGGCATAGCAGCCGATCGGAAACAGCGCAGTGAATGCCCCCACCTTGCGCTCAATAACAACGTAATGCAATGAACAGATTGCTCGACGCTGAAGTAGGCGCGCATACGGGCTCGGTCGTCAGCCGTCCATACGAAAACAGCATTTTCACGTGAGCCAACTGACACCCATCGCCGCGACCGTTGCCGCCATCACGCCGGTGGCAACCCAGCCAAGGATGCGTAATGTTGGCGGCAGCGTGAAACCGGACATGATGGGCTTACGCATCGAGAGATGCATCATGACGATCATCACAGGAACCGCGACGACACCGTTAAGGACAGCGCTCCAATAAAGCGCCTTGACCGGATCGATTGACGTGAAGTTCAGGCCAGCGCCGATCACCGTCGCCGCGGCGATCACTGCGTAGAACGCCTTCGCCTGCGACGGCAGACGCGCGAGGCCCACCCGCCATGCGAACAGTTCGCCCACCGCATATGCCCCCGAGCCCGCTAGCACGGGCAGCGTCAACAGACCGGTGCCGATGATTCCGGCGGCAAACACAACGAACGTGAATGGACCGGCTATGCCGCGTAGCGCTTCCGCGGCCTGAGCCGAAGTCTGAATATCCACAAGTCCATGCGCATGCAAGGTCGTCGCCGTCGTCACGACGATGAAGAACGCGATCGCATTCGAGAGCGCCATGCCGAGGTAGGTGTCGACGCGGATCCGCGTGAACTCCGCGGGTGCTTCCCACGGCGCGTGGGTCAACGGATGCGCGCCTGGCCGTTCCTGTTAGTCTTCAACTTCCTGCTCAGCCTGCCAGAAAAACAGATAAGGACTGATCGTCGTACCCATGACGGCGACGATTGCAACGAGGTAATCTGGTTTGATGGAGAGCGCCGGCCACAATACGGCCCAGCCGACCTGACCCCACGGTACCTTGACGACAAATGCGCAGATCACGTAGCTGAACAGTGACAGGCATAACCATTTCAGAACAGATACATAGCGTGCGTAGCGGGTGAAGACCTCCAGTACTACCGAGAGCAAGCCGAAACCGCACACATAGAGTAGCGCCGGACCCGAGATCAGGAGCTTGAGTGCTGCGCCCATTGCGCCCAGGTCCGCCCCCAGGTTGATGATATTCGCCGCCAGCAGCAATCCGACTATGCCGGTCGACAACCAGCGCGGATAGTGCTCACGCAGGTTTCCCGCGATACCACTGCCGGTGACGCGGCCGATGCGTGCGCTGATCTCCTGGATCGCGGCCATTAACGGATAGCTGAATAAAAGAGTCCAGGCGAGACCATAGCCAAATTGAGCGCCGACCTGGGAATAGGTCGCGATCCCGCTCGGATCGTCGTCCGATGCGCCGGTGATGAGTCCAGGCCCCATCACCTGCAGCAGTTTCGGGCGAGGCGGCTGCTTGACCGGATCGTGGGCGAGCGTGTTCATGAATGGGACGCTCCTGATGGGTTCGTCAACGCATGACGTTGTCCCGCTGGTCCGCGGTAGAAGACACGTTACCCCCAGTTGCGCGAGAATGCGGTACGACAACGTACAGACCTCTGTTTGTGTTCAAACGCACAATCCAAGCTGATCGTCACCGGGCTTCCTGACGGCAGCAGGCATCCACCGCAAGAGGGCACCCATGTTCAATATCCTCCTCGTTCCGCTGGACGGCTCGCCCCAGAGTGTCCACGTCGTCGACCTGGCCGGCCGCGTGGCGGCACCGGGCGCGGCAACCGTACACCTTCTATGCGTTGTCGACCCGTCCTATGCGTTGCCTCCCGGTTGCGAAAACGGTGTCGCGCCCGATGGCCTGACCTATCCGCCCGCACACGCGCAGACATCTTTCGCACAATCCGTCCTGGCTGCCGCAGCCGCACAGCTTGCCGATCGTAATTTCACGGTGAAACAGCACTTCTGCGCGGGAAATCCGGTCGACGTCGTCATCGAGCAAGCCCGGCTGCTAGCTGCGGAGGTCATTGTGATGGGGCATCACCATTTGTCACGGCTACGCCGCTGGGCCAACCCGTCGACCTGCGGAAAAGTCATCGAACAGTCGCCCTGTGCGGTACTGATCGAAACCCAGGAGAAGGGCTAACCTCGTGTGAACGCGAAGCGATATCCGCTTCCCCGGTGATCCAGGCCAGTTAAATCATCGCTCCATGTGGCACCAGTTTCCGCCTCTCGGTCTTTTGTCTGAGGTTTGCCGGCCGCGGCGGCAGCACGAGGTCCCGGATTGGAGGCGATCGTTATCGTTCGGATACCTATCAATCAAATTAGCGAACCCCATTTCCTGGGCTTCGCCGATTCAGGTGGGATGCGAATGGAAACCAGGGGTACTTCGAACACCGTCGTGCTGCCTGATGTATTAGTGCCGGATGACGCGCATGGATAGCGCGGCATTTCTATTCAGCGGTGGCATAAAAGAGATGCTGGCTGCGACGGGCAAATAAACGAAATGAGGCCATAAAAAAGGCCTATTCGTGATGCCAACGCGCGCGCATGATCGATAGAATTTCGTTACGCACCCTTACGCGTCTAACACCTGTCGGATCGCTTTCTCACATCGGATTTCCGGTTAATTCAGCATGACACGGCTTGCACGGCACTACGTCCCAGAACAACCGCAGCACGTTATTTTGCAGGGGCTTGCGGGGCCCGTATTCCTGGACGAGGGAGACTACCTCTACTTCCTCGCCTGTCTGGCAGACGCAGCGCGCGTCGCCGATCTGGCAGTCCACGCGTGGGTACTCATGCCTGACGCGGTACAGTTCCTCGTCACACCGTCATACGAGTCGAGCGTGGCCATGGCGATGCAGGCGGTCGGCCGTCGCTACGTCGAGACCTTCAACCGCCGCCATGGACGTCGCGGTGCCGTGTGGCGTGGCGGTTACTGGGCAACAGTGATTGAGCCCGAGCGGTATTTCCTGCTCGCGAGCCAGGTCATCGATCACGCGCCGGTGCGCAACCGCCTTGTGGCAGAGCCGGGAAACTACCCGTGGTCTAGCTTCACGCATCACATCGGGCTGCGTGTCGATAGCTTCATCAAGGACCATCCACTCTACCGGACGCTCGGCAATACACCGTTCGAGCGCCACCAGGCTTATCGCGATTTGGGCGCACAGCCCCTTGACGAACTCGAGGTCAATAACCTGATGCAGTCGACGCTCAACGGCTGGGTGCTCGGCAGTGCCGCGTATTGCGAGTGGGCGGCGCGGACAGCCAACCGGCGTTTGATGCCCCTGCTGCTGCGCGACCGTGCGCCCAAGGTTCGCACAACAGGCGCCCTCGCACAGGTAGACTAATCAAAAGAGAAACAAGCAACGAAAACTTGCTTGTTTGAGAGGTGCTACGTCAGGTCAGGATAATCGCCTGACTTGTTGAGTGTTGTATCAATCTTTCAGACGATTAAATTTGTCTTTTGTTGCCACGTCCCGACGGCTGTACTTCCAATCGCCGTACTCGCGCTTGAGCCAATCGTCATAGACGCAAATGTAGCCGTCCAACGTACCGTCCTTTTTCGTGAAGAATTGCAGATAGCACTTTTGACGAGCATTTTCGCCGTCGACCGAAATAATTTCGTTGGTTGTGAGGTGATACATAGTCCCGAACGTTGCGATGCACGTAGGAACGAAAGCCTCCAGTTGCGCGGTGCCTTTTGGTTTTGCTCCGTCGATCGCAGCATTGAAGGCTCCGTCGGCTGTAAAGCAACTTGCCCACGCTTCAGCGTTGCCCTCGTCGAGCGAGAAGTTGTATTTTGCGTTTAATGCCTTGATTTCCTGAATGTCACTAGATGCCATTTTAGTCACCTCTATAAAGGTTACTGAACTTTAGACACTCGAGCGCCTTCCTCGACTGCGCCTGAAGCGAGGTCGAGATGCGACGAACGAGACTGGAACTGCGATGAAACGTCCGGGCGAAGCCACCGAAGCGACATCAC
>Ga0302231_10002448_pt1 | contig 10619 bp, 13 predicted proteins | sample II_Palsa_N2_2_FD_193522 | JGI IMG/M metagenome (GOLD analysis project Ga0302231, IMG submission 193522) | Peat permafrost microbial communities from Stordalen Mire near Abisko, Sweden - II_Palsa_N2_2 | ecosystem: Environmental > Terrestrial > Soil > Palsa > Peat permafrost | place: Sweden...
CCCCCGGGGGAGGCACATCATCGCCACGTACTTTGAGAAGCGAACCATCGGCGCAGCCGCGAGGGCAAACTCGCCTCGATTGAATGGCACCTTGTCCATTCGCTGTGGAGGCGACACTTGTCATAAATGGCTACCGCCGATGTGCGGTTGCATGCTCTTTTTTCTTTCCCGGTTCCTCACCCAGTTCCTCGCCCACTCTTTGCCCTGCTCGGCCCCTGGAGCCAGGCTTGCTTATCTCTGTCCTCCCATTTTTCGTAGGGCAGCATGGCGTCTCCTCTGGGCGTTTTCCGCGGCTTTGTGCGTGGTGCGAGCAAGCGGCCACTGACGGCCAAGATCGGTCCCATTGGCTACGTCAAAGGTACGTCGCTGGCCTTGTCTGTGCGCGTGTTTCTCATGTGTCGGCATCACACTTTCAAAACCAAAAAAAACAAAACAAAACAGGGCACGGTGCCAAGGCGACCGGAAAGCACACGAGCAAGGGTGGCTACGAGGTTGATCCCAACAAGGTCATCGACATGGTCGTGCCAAACCTCGACGGCTTCATGGTAGCGAAGGACGAAACCAAAGCAAGGAAGAGACTAATACCACGTGTTCTCAGCTCAAGCCGTACGTGTCAAGGACGACCAGGCCAAGGGGTCTGAAGGCACCCAAGCCGGAGGACTTCCTGAAGACGTTGTGGTTTGAGCTGGCCGAGGTCAAAGCCCAGCGGGTGGCTGAGCAGCACCGCATCGCCAAGACCAAGGTGCAGGATCTTCAGCAGGCCATTGACAAGCTCAAGGCCAAGGAGCCACTGGTGCAGGAGACAATCCAGTCTGCGAAGAAGACGGCCGACGAGCTGGCTGCCTTTGCGGCCGTCGCCGAAGCGGAGGCGCTCAAGGAGGCCACCGAGGCCGCCGTCAACGCCGAATTCGATGCGCTGCGTGCGGCCGACGATCTGACGGCCCTGAAAGAGTCCCTGCGCAGCAACATCTCGGAGCTCGCACTAGCGGAGAAGCAGGTGCTCGCGCTCGCAGAGCAGGCGGCCATCGAGGAGGAGAAGATGGCGGCGGCAAAGCTCAAGAAGGCCGAGGAGATCAAGGCCCAGGAGGAGAAGAAGGCGGCCGAGGCGGCGGAGAAAGCTGAGCAGGAGAAAAAGGCCCAGGAGAAGAAGGCCGAGGAGGCCAAGGCGGCTCAGGAAGCGGCCGAGGCCATTGCGCGGGCGAAAAAGGTCGTGGACAACGAGGAGCGCATCAACGCCGACAAGACCGAGGCTGCAGCGGAGACCGAGGAAAAGGCCCCGCAAAAGAAGACCAAGAAGCCGACGAGACGCGGCGGCGCCCCCAAAAGCAAGTAGTCCAGTTGATAGACAGTGTTTGTACAGCCCACAACAGCACCATGCCACTGCAGATGGAAAGGGAAGAGACGGAGATGTGACTGTGAATTTTTTATTTTTATTTTAATTCACCATGCTGTGGGGCGTTGTGCTGCTCGTGCTGCTGCGGACAGCGACGTCAGGCCGAGCACAAGTGGCCACGCTCAACGAGCTGTACGCCTACGACGCCGACACATGCGCCCAGGGCGGCCTGGTGCAGTTCGAGCTGGACAACTGGCTGCTGATGTGCCAGCCCATGCCGTGCACCGACGTCGGCTTCAAGGCGCCCAAGGCGGTCATGTGCCCGCCGCACCAGGTGGGCTCGCTGGCCGCACTGCGCTCGCAGTACCCGCTGCTGTTGTCGCCTCTGGGGCCGACCTACGCTGTCGTGGAGAACTATGGCGGCACAGACTGCACGTCGTCGACGACGGACGACGCGGACGACGCGGACCAGGCAACGAGCATCGACGGGATGCGGGCCGACGGCCAGTGCCACCGGCTGGACGCGGACGTGTCCATGCAGGTCACCTGCTACGAGGGCGAGGACGCCGTGGTGCGCGTGTGTCTGGACGCGACCGGCTGCACGCAGCGCTGCTCCACGTTCATCAACCCCGTCGACACCTGCGTCGTCGTCAACGGGCAGTCGTCCTCTGGCCGCAAGCTCAAGTCGTCCCGCTGGACGTGCGTCAACCCCGTGCCACGACCCTCCAGCCCGCCCTCGCCACCGTCGACCCAGCCACCACCGCCGTCCACCACTGTCCCCTGGAACGGCGTTGCCCGCACAGACGTGTGGGCCAAGGGGGCCATGACGGGCCCCGACGGGTGCGACGCCACGCCCAGCAGCGCCTTCAGCCTCAGCTGGTCTGCCGATGTCAAGTGCGTCAACCAGGGCTGCAGGTCACTGGACGACGAGGCGGCCGTGACGCAGCGCTGTGTGCACCAGACCGACATGTCGCTCATCGAGCCCGCCGCCACGCCCGCTGACCACGATGCAAGCAGTGTGGCCTACGCCGTCATCGACATGTTTAGCGACCTGTACTGCTTTGGCGACATTGTGCAGCGCAACGCGTACGTGGCCGACGTGTCGCTCTCTGCACAGCCCACGTGCCACGCCGTCTTGGGCTCGACGTACCGGGCCCTGTGCGATCCCTCGAGCGGCAACGTGGTCATCCGCGACTGCGGCACCAACGCAAACTGCACCGGATCGTGCAAGGCTGTCGCGGATGAGCACTCGGGCAGCTGCCTCAGCCTCAAGAACAGCGCGCAGTGGCCCGTGCCGCCCGTGTTTGGCCCGTACCACGGCGTTTCGGCGCGCTTCTACTGCACCAACGGCCACGGAGCCGTCACCAAGCCCACCTACCCGACCGCGCCCGTCCCACCGAGGCCCAGCGATACGCACCCATCAGACACGTACAGCTGGCGCATCCAGACCGTGTCCGGCAAGGCGGCCTGCACAGACGAGGCCTCGTCCCTCCCGCTCGAGGTCTTCATCGACAACTCGCGCCCCTTGCCGTGCTCGCCGACGCGAAACCCCTCGGTCGACTGCAACGACAACTCGCCCTACCTCGTCACTTGCCCCAATGGGCCCGTGCTGTCGCTGGACGAGGCCGCCCTGCCGACCACGGCGCCCTACCTGAGCACGATCGATTACGCGTCTGACGACTGTGATGGCCCCGTCCAGTCCATCACCAGCTACAAGGCCACAGGCGAGTGCCTCTCGGTCGACGACGTTCATGTCATGGCCGTCTGCGACGCAGAGGGCCGAGGGACCCTCCGGATCTGCAATGTCGGCTGTGGTAACGTGGCTGCAGAATCATAATTTATATTTCATCTCGGTTGGTGAATTAGAAACGTGCACGAGCGTGTCCCACGCAGCTTCAAACGGCGAGTGCACGGGGTACTCGGTCTCCCTCTCGTCCAAGCTCGTGTGCACCAACTATGACCTCCCCTCTACGCCTGTACCGCCATCGTCGACGCCGCAAGCAGTGCTGATGCTGACACGGACGGAGCTATGGCTGGGCGCGGACTCGTCCTCGGGCTGCATGGGCGCTCTCCCGACGGCGATCGTCGCCAGTCTGCGCCCGAGCGCATCCTGCACAACGACGTCGTGCGCCGAATACAGCAACAGCAATGTTGCAATCGCAAAGTCGTGTGTCGCCCCTTCTGATACGACGCATGTCCTGGACGTTCCATCGTATAATAATATACTTTTAGTTTTTATTTTATTGACGAATTTTCACGGGCACAGGTCAAGCCTCTATGTTGTCCTCGATGGCTTCGCAGAGACAGAGTGCGGCGGCGAGCGAATCGAACGCCTTTCGGTTCTGTCGTCGTCCTCGGCGTGCGTCTCTGTCGACCCAGGCCACTACATCCAGGCCTCGTGCGACGGCGGCGCCCGTGTGGCCACGATCAAGTCCTGCGACGACTCGGCCTGCACAAAGTGCGTGGCCACGCAGCAGGCATCGGGATCGTGCATCGCCGCGGGCGATCTCCCCCCTCTCGCGAGCACGTTCGTCCCCGTCAACGGCAAGTCCCTGCAGGTGCACTGCGGCGCACCAAGCAGCGGCGGCGGCGGCGGCGGCGTTGGAGCTGGGACGATTGCGGTGATCATCGTCATCGTCATTGTGGTACTCAGCGTTGCCGTGGGCTTCCTCTGGCGGTGGTACCAGCGACGGAGTGCGCGGTACCACCAGGTCCACCAACATGACGACCTCGACGACCTTCTCGACGACAACTTTTTCGAGGGCGCCGACCCCGACGATGAGGACAATATTTTGTAAAAATGACGAGTATTTTTTTGCGGTGTACAGAATAATAAAAAAAAAACAGAATAATACAGCTAGTGACCTACTCAGAGGGGACGGATCTCGGGCTCGTCGGCGGTGATGGTGTCGTTCATGATGCAGCCCCATCGGCCGTTGCGGACCATCCAGGTGATGAACTTGCCCTCGTTGGCCATCTGCGCGTACCTGCTGCCCTCCTCCTTGTTCTGCTCGATGTAGGTGAGGTCGCCGATCTTGACAAAGCGGCAGCCAAAGTTGCCAAAGGAGATGGGGTGGACGCTGCCGTCGCTGAGGGTGACCGAGGCGTCGTGCGCGTGGATGGCCCGGTGGACGGCGAGGTGCTCCTGCTTCTCCTGCGCGGTAAAGGCGAGGTCGCCGGCGGGCGCGTGCATGACGGGGACGTTGGCGGCGGCGGCGGCCTCGAGCTGCCTCGCGTGGTCCTCGTTGGTCTCCATGTGGGCATAGGCGGCCTCGCGGTAGCAGAGCTCCATCATGAGCGGCGTGATCCCGTTGATGTTGGCCAGCTCGAGCAGCTTGCCGTTGGTCGCCTCGGCGATGGTGCGGTAAAAGTCGACCTCGCCGCCGCACTTGATGCCGTAGATGCGCACGTCGTTGCGCTTGAGCACCTCGAGCTCGTCGTGCCAGTTGATGTGGTGGTACTGCGTGGGACGGTGTGGGGCCGCGTCGCCGATGACCACCAGGACGCGCGTGCTGCCGGGGGTCCACGAGAAGCCCTGGGCCTGCTGCAGCACGAGCTCGTAGCACTCGTCGCCGTCGCCGCCGCTCGTGTTGGTGACGCCGTGCATGAACGTGACGAGCTCGTTGGTGTCGTTGCTCAGGTCCAGGCGCTTGAGCACGTAGTTGGCGGCGTCGCAGTAGTCGCCGTGCGCGATGACGCCGATGCGCAGGTCGGGCACGTCGCCCGTGAGCTGCGTCACGATCTTCTCCAGCTCGCGCTTGACCGTGGCAATGTGGTGGCTCATCGAGCCCGTCGTGTCAAACGAGAACGCGATCTCGACGCGGGCCGCAGCGCTGGCCGGGCGCAGCTTGGCAGGGTAGTGGAACACGCCAGCAAAGCGGTCGTCCTTGTCGAAGGGACCACCGAAGGGGGCGGCAGGTCGAGCAGCGGCGGCGGCAGGTCGAGCGGCAGCGGCAGGTCGAGCGGCAGCGGCAGGTCGAGCAGTGGCGGCGGCAGGTCGAGCGGCGGCGGCAGGTCGAGCGGCAGCGGCACGGACAGCAGGTCCACCAACGGCCGCCCTGGCCGCAGCGGGGGTGCGCTCGGTGTAGTAGTAGCGGACGTACTCGTCGATGAAGAGCTTGGGCGCGGCCTTGACACGGTCGGTGAGACGGACGATGTCGCGGCGGACGATGGACGGACGAGCCTTCTTGCCGGCGGGCGACGAGGGCGGCGACACGGAGGAGGTCAGAGGGGCAGATATCCACGACGAAGAGCGCTTGGGGGACGCGAGGGCGTTGCGGGCACGGAGCGAGACACCCATTATGCTGGCGGTGAGGAGGCTGGAGATGAACGACTTGAAAGGCGTAGCAGCAGAGTGAAGAGGATGGGCATCTTTCGGCCGCCTTTTATACTTTTTTCTGCGGTTGGAAAATACGATGAAAAACATGTTCCTCGACACGTTTCCATACCTGTTGATCGCGTCATCAGTATGGATGTTTGCCAGGCACGTAAAATTGGGCCACACACTTTTGTTTTATGGGCGCGGGCCATGTGGCGCATTGCTGTTCTCCCTTTTAAACCCTTTCTTCCTTCCCGCACAACAGGCAGGCCAGCATGTCCAACCTGTACAACTTTAAGCGTATCCAGGTGGTCCCGCAGGCCAAGGTATATTTTGGCACGCTTTGGTGGTGCAGCCACTACATAGAAAGAAAAAAACAAAAAACATAGGACTTTGTGGATGTCGTCCTGAGCAAGACGCAGCGCAAGACGCCCACCGAGGTCCACAAGTCGTACCCGATCACGCGCATTCGCTCCTTCTACATGCGCAAGTGCAAGTTTACCCAGCAGACCTTTGACGAGAAGCTGACACAGCTCCTGGCCGACTTTCCCAAGCTTGATGTAAGAGACGATGCAGTCCCAACTCGTGGTCGCTGAATAAACCTCGTACTGTGTCTAGGACATCCACCCCTTTTACGGAGACCTCATGAACGTGCTGTACGACCGCGACCACTACAAGCTCGCTCTCGGCCAGATCAACTCGGTCAAGCACCAGATCGACAACATCTCCAAGGACTACCTCAAGCTGCTCAAGTACGGTGATTCGCTCTACCGCTGCAAGCAGCTCAAGCGTGCGTGTCTTGGCCGGTACCGTCCAACCCCCACCCCCCCCATACTGTCTCACTAGTTGACAAAGCACTAACACACGGCAATAGAATGGTCACGCTCATGCTCCGCCAAAAGGACACCCTCACGTACCTCGAGCAGGTGCGCCAGCATTTGTCGCGTCTGCCGTCGATCGACCCCAACACGCGCACGCTCCTCATCACAGGTTTCCCCAACGTCGGCAAGTCGTCGTTCATGAACAAGGTCACGCGTGCCAACGTCGACGTCCAGCCCTACGCCTTCACTACCAAGTCGCTCTTTGTCGGCCACATGGACTACAAGTACCTCCGCTGGCAGGTCATCGACACGCCCGGTATCCTCGACCACCCGCTCGAGGACCGCAACACGATCGAGATGCAGTCCATCACTGCCCTGGCCCACTTGCGCGCCTGCGTCCTCTACTTTGTGGATCTCTCTGAGCAGTGCGGCTACAACATTGCTGCGCAGGTATCTTTTTTTTTTTTTTTGCTTTTTGTTTTGTTTTTGCACGCTAATCAATATATCAAAAATAAAGGTCGCACTGTACAACAGCATCAAGCCCCTGTTCACCAACAAGCCGCTCGTGCTCGTCCTCAACAAGGTCGACCTCGTGCGCTACGAGCAGCTCTCGGACGAGAACAAGAGCATGATCGAGGCCATCGTCGCCGAGGGCGCGACCACGGTCGAGTCCAGCTCGTTCACGGACGAGGGTGTTATGCACGTCAAGCAGGTGGCCTGCGACAAGCTCCTCGCGTCCCGTGTCGAGATGAAGATGCGCAACAAGCAGGTCGGCAGTGTGCTCAACAAGCTCCATCTCGCCGAGCCCGTCCCCCGCGACGAGAAGGCCCGCCCCGCCGCCATCCCCGAGGCTGCCTTGACACAGGTCAAGTACGACAAGAACGACCCCAACCGACGAAAACTCGCACGCGACATCGAGGCGGAGAACGGTGGGCCCGGTATCTACGCTGCCGACTTTAACCGTACGATTGAAGGAGTGGCGAAAGGCGGTTTTTTTAATTTAATTTTGATTCGTTCATATAGAGCAATACATTCTCAAGAACGACAGCTGGAAGCACGACGCAATCCCAGAGATCTGGAACGGCAAGAACGTTGCCGATTTTGTTGATCCCGACATCGAGGAGAAGCTGCTGGCGCTGGAGCGCGAGGAGGAGGTAAACTGAAACCGTTTTTTTTGTGTGTGTGTGTGTGTGTGTCCTAACCACTTGTGACAGCGCCTCATCTCGGCCGGTTTCTACGACAACTTTGAGTCAGAGGAGGAGGACGATGAGGAAGAGGAAGAGGAGGACGAGATGGAGACAGCAGGCAGCAATCTTGCCAGCCGTTCGGACGCAGCCAAGAGCGCCGCTCTGCGGAAAGCGTCCAAGTCGGGCAAGGCCGCCATCGCCGAGGCACTGCGAAAGAAGAAGATTGCCACGATCTCGGCCAGCCGCGAGAAAAAGCTCACACGAAAGAACAAGCCCCAACTGCCCCGCAAGGCTGTCGCTCGTTCTCTCGGCACCAACATCGAGAAGCACCTCGAGGAGCTCGGTGCATCGGACGCAACGATCGCAGAGATTCACGCCAGGGTATTTTATTTTATTATTATTTTATATACAAATTTTTGTTGACAAATGTGTAATAGAAAATTGTCCGCCGGGATCGCTCCCTATCACGGGCCCGCGACGAGGACGGCGAGGACCGCATGGACGTGGACGACCAGGACGACGACATGAAGAGCGGGCACCTCATCAACAAGAACCGCAACATTGGCGGTCTCCGGGGTCCCGAGCAGGCCGCCAAGGCCCGCAAGATGCACAAGAAGCAGCAGCGCAACTCCAATCTCATGGCCAAGGCGGGTGAGTCTGATCGCCACGTCGCTACAAAGATGCCCAAGCACTTGTTTGCAGGCAAGCGCAAGATGGGTAAGACTGATCGTCGCTAAGTGTACCCAAAACAAAAAAAAAAAATCTGTTGTTTGTTGTAAATATATAAGACGCTCGTAAGAAGCGTTCATGTGGAGAGAGGCAGGGTCTTGGCTGCGATCGGGTGGTTGGCCTGGAGGAACGCGCGTGCGTTGGTCGCGTGCCGCTCGTACATGTCATGGAGGTACCCTGCGCACTCAAAGTTTGCGTTGGAGTGCCACGGCTTGGGATCGATCATGTGGTAGATTGCGCCTGTCTTCTGGAGCCACTCAAAGTTGTTGCACTTGCACGCCTTGCCCCACAGGTTGTACACATAGCCGAGCAGTGGCATGCTCCGCCCGCCCCACAGCTCCTTGTTGACGTTTGGCAGCTCGCCCATCATGAGCGCGAGCACCGTCTGCTCGGATCCGCCAAAGAGCCAGCTGCAGTGCGGGTTGCTGCGTCCCTCGCAGGGCTGGTCGATGAAGCGCATGAGGTTGTCAAAGAGGGCCTGGGTGGGGTGCACGACAAACACGCCGCCGTTGAGGCCGTAGGGCAGGTGGTCGCATCCGTCGTGGCCGTACGTCTGTGCAAAGGGGAACGCGTCGTTGACCGTCGCAAACAGCTCGTCCACCTGGCGCATCATCACCACGTCCGTGTCCAGGTGCACGAGCACGTCGTACTCGTACATCCGGAACGCGTTGAGCTTGTTCCACGACACCTTCCAGTTGCCGCGCACGCCGTCCCATCCGTCCCACCGCTGCGACGGCTGCCAGAACTGCGACCAGTGCACAAAGTCCATGTTGAGCGCGTTGGCCGCGGCGGTCTCCTCGGCAGACACGGCAGACGCAGGCTCCAGCGTGCAGCACAGCAGACGGTGGCGCGAGCCAAACTCGACCAGCCCTTGCGCCATCCGAAAGCACTCGAACCACCGCGTGCGCTCGGCCGCGAGCACAAAGTAGGCCGATGGCTTGGTGAGCGTCGCGGCCAAGTTGGTCGTGCCTGTGCTCGTCGTGCTCTCTCCCGCCTCTGGCTCACTCAGCGTGTCGTGTTCGTCCTCCTCGTCGATGCCGACTGTGCCATTGCCGCCGCCGCCGCCGTCGTCTGACCTCAAGAGCGACACCATCGCTAGCACCAGCACTGCCACCACCGCACCAGACAGGACGCGGCTGGCAAGCGACATTCGCACTGCCATGTTCAGATGTCGATGCGTGCAAACCAAAATGTACAAATGAGTCTACTGGGCGGGACTACCGATGGCGCTCCTGCTTTTCGGTGCGCTTTTTGGCCTTCTCCTTGCGCTCCTTCTCGCGCAGGTCCAGCTCCTTCTGGCGCAGGACGTTGCGCTGGTGCTGGTCCTTGGCCTCGGCACGCTTCTTCGCGTCCTTTTCGGCCACGTCCGCGGCGTTGCGGTTCTCGCCCAGGCCAGACAGGTCAGACAGGGTGTTGCCGCTGCGGTCCTTATAGATGAACTCGACCTCACCGTCCTCGTTCTCGACCACGTCGTCCGCGTCGTAGCCGTACTGCTCCAGCAGGGCCTCGCGTTGTCGCCGCTCTGCCAGCGTCATCTCTGGTTTCTTTGGCGCCGTGCCACTGCTACTGCTGCTGCCATCCTTGTCAGCGCTGACCACGAGCGCCGTCTTTTCGGCATCCTTGGCCGCCTGCGATGCCTCCTGTGCAGCCTTGGCCGCCTTGGCCTTGGCCTCGCCACATGCAGCACTGTACTTTTCAAACAGGCCGTCCAAGAACCCCTCATCCGACGCCTTGCTGGATCCCGCAGCCTCCAGGAACTCGCGCACGGCGTCCTTCTTCTCGTCTTGCTCCATCGCCTCCTGGCGCCAGGTGGTTTAGACATTAAAAAACGGCCCACATGGCACATGCAACGTACGTCTTCCAGTAGACCGCGAACATAGTCGGCGATGGCGCCATCGCTCACGCCCGCCTCGGCCAGCTGCGTCGCAACAAACGACAGATCGGGCGCCACGACCACGGTGCTCGTGAAGGCCTGTTTAAACAGAGGTAAGGGGCCTTGTCTCGGGTTTTTTTTTGGGGGGTACATTTATTTTCGACATTGCAGGGCAGCACAGTCGGGCTGATGGTAAAATATGGAGTCTTGTGGAAATCTAACCTGTGCTTTCTCCAGGCGGCGGCGGCGGCGGCGGCCTTGGTGACCAAGCAGGGCTATCTCGTCAAAGAGGGTACGCTCTCGATGTGTGCCCAATGAAACATGACACTTAAAAAAAGTCAACTAGGCGGAACAAACG
>Ga0302231_10002452_pt1 | contig 10611 bp, 12 predicted proteins | sample II_Palsa_N2_2_FD_193522 | JGI IMG/M metagenome (GOLD analysis project Ga0302231, IMG submission 193522) | Peat permafrost microbial communities from Stordalen Mire near Abisko, Sweden - II_Palsa_N2_2 | ecosystem: Environmental > Terrestrial > Soil > Palsa > Peat permafrost | place: Sweden...
AAACAGGTCATAGCCCCGTGGGAAATCCACCAGGAAGTCGATGTCGCTATCCAGTCGCTCCTCGCCGCGAGCTACCGAACCGAACACGCGGATACGGCGCGCGCCGTACTCACGGCACGCGGCATGGATGGCCTCTCTTTGTAGGTGCAACACGTCAAGCAGCATGATCATGGCCTCACGGCGGAATGGTCCGCCGGCATTCGATTCGCCGTTGGTCTCTAGTGTAGCCCCGGCTTCATGCTGCAGGCAGCCTCGAACTAATCCAGCGCGACACCCGAACCTTCCCTCAGGGCTTCACAAACCTCAACGTCATTCGATCCGACTCACCGATCACCTTCATCCTTTCGTGCTCGCTGTCGGGCCCAGCCAGATCGGGTGGCAGGCGATGCACGTTGATGTCCTCCGGATCGGTCGGGTTGGCGTTGATCTCCGAGACGCCGTCCAGGCGGAAGCCGGTCTTGAGGGCGAGCGCGATCAGGTAATCCTCCGGGATGCGGTGCAGGGTCTTGCTGCTGTCCACGGGGTCGGAGAAGGGTTTCGCGCGGTGTTCGGTGAGGCCGAGCACGCCGCCGGGCTTGAGTACGTTGAACGCGGCCTTGAAGACGGCGTCGAGCGTATCCGGGCTGTGGTTGAGCCAGTCATGCGTGTTGCGGAAGGTGAGCACCATATCGGCGGAGTTGTCGGCGCCCAGGTTCACCTGCATGGGTGGCGCGAACGGGACCATTTTCTCGATGTGCCCGTACTCGGTCGGATTGGCCTTGAGCATGGCGGTGAACTTTGCCGCCGTCGCTGGCGCCGCCTCAATCAGGTGGCCGTGGGCGTAGAGGAACGGCGCGAGGATTTCGGTATACCAGCCGCCGCCGGGCGCCACCTCGATCACCGTCATGGTCGGCTGGATGCCGAAGAACTGCAGTGTCTCGACCGGGTGTCGGTATTGATCGCGCGCCCGGTTCGCGGCCGAACGCCACTGGCCGTTCACGGCCTTTTGCAGTGCAGCGGTGGTGCTGTCGGGTGAGGGCGCAGCAGCGGCGCTGGCGACGACGGGCAGCAGCAGCGTGCCGGCCAGCAGGACGAGCAACTTGCAGGTGTGGCGGAACATGGTTCGACCCTCCTGACGATGGGCGTTCAAGACTACGCCGAATCGTGCGTGATGGAGGAACAGGCCCATGCCGACGCGCTGACCGGGCATGACTTTCCTCATGGCATGACTTTCCTCATGGGGCGCCACGCGACAAACCGCCTAGGCTGCGTCATCCGCCCCGGGCCTGATCGAGTGACCAGTCATGGACAGCCGCAAGCGTTGGTGCAGGACTTCCCCGATCGCCATCCTGGCGGCGTTGACCCTTGTTGGTGCCTCCGCGGCGCACGCGTCCGTATCGCCACCATCGGATGGTTCCAGCGAAGGTATTGCTGACCCTCCCGGCTGCGAACGGCTCGATGCACGCGCATGTCTCGAACTCGCGCTGACCGCGATGGGTGGCCGCGACCAGTTGGCAGCGATCAGTAACGTGCAGCTCGACGTGATCGGCCATACCGCACTCACCGAGCAGTCGTATCGGCAGGCACCGTTCATCACCAGCTACGAGCGCGACCAGCTGACCGTGGATTTCGACAAGGGCCGTTTGCTGAATCAGGGCCACGGTGTATGGCCGGAGGCCGATCCGCATCAGGCGGAGAGTGATCTCACCCTGATCGCCACCACACGGGGCTGCGTGTATCACGCGAAGGGAGGCGATTCGCCGTGTTCGCCGTCCGATCTGGACGATACCCGGGCCGCGCTGGCGCTAGGGCCGGAGCGGCTGCTGCTGACCGCGGCGGCAGCACCCGATCTACATTTCGCCAGCGGCGAATGGCTGCGTTCCACCCCGCACAGCGTGCTGGAGTTCAACTGGAACGCCCAGCCCGTGCGCGTGCTGCTCAATGCATCCAATCATCTGCCGGATGCGGTCGAACGCACCGCGACGTTCCAGGATTTCTGGTTTGCCTGGGGCGACGTCGAGCAACGCGTCTACTACGACAACTGGAAGTTGCTGCACGGCATGGTGCTGCCGACCAACCGCATCGAACAGCGCAACGGCATCCTGTGGCAGTCCATGCAGATTCTCGATGCCAGCTTCAATACGAAGCTGGACGACAAGGCTTTCGCGATGGACCCGACGGTGGCGGCGAAGGTCGTGCAATCGAAGGGCTGGAACCGCGATTTCAGCGACCAGCACCGGGTCGAACTGGCGCCGGGCATCGAACTTTATCGGGGCGCGTGGAATGCCACCCTGATCAAACAGGACGATGGCGTGCTGGTACTGGAGGCGCCGATTTCGCCGCACTACGTGCAAGGCGTGCTGGCCAAGGCGCGCAGCGCATTCGCGGGTGTGCCAGTGAAGGGCGTGCTGTCCAGCTCCGATTCCTGGCCGCATATGGCCGGCGCGCGCGAAGCAGTTGCCGAAGGTCTGCCGGTGTACATCCTCGATTTGAATCAGCCGCTGCTGGACCGTCTGGTCGTTGCGCCGCACCGCTTGCAGCCGGACCATCTGCAGTCCGCACCCAAATCGCCGCAATGGCATATTGTCTCCGGCAAGCAGGAGATCGGCTCCGGGGTAAACCGCGTGGTGGTCTACCCGTTGCGGGGCGCGTCGACCGAGCGCCAGTTCATGGTGTATTTCCCACAGCACAAGCTGCTGTATGCGAGCGATACGCTCGCGCTCAACGCCGACCATACGCTCTACGATCCCGAGCTGATGCGTGAGGTAGTGCAGGCGGTTGCGCGAGAGCATCTGCAGGTCGAAACGGTATACGCGATGCACGAGGGTCCGACGCCCTGGCGCGAAGTAGTCGGTATGGTCGATGCTGCGATGAAATAGCTGGGTCGATCGGCATTTCCTTGTTGTCGGCGTTAGCATGGGCTTTCTGCCGCTGCCACGAGGGTCGACCGATGGGTACGAAACTTTGCTGGTTGCTCTGTCTGCTGGCGCCCCCCGCGTTCGCGGCGCCCCAGCTGGACAAACTCACTCTGCCGAAGGGCTTCCACATTGCGGTGTATTCGGACCAGGTGCCGAATGCGCGCGAGATCGCGCTGGGCACCAACGGCATCGTGTTTGTCGGTTCCAACGACGCCGGCAAGGTCTACGCGCTCACCGATACGAAAGGTGACGGTCACGCCGACAAGGTGCAGGTCATCGCCAGTGGGTTGGAGCTGCCGGTGGGCGTGGCGTTCCGCAACGGCGATCTATACATTTCCGCGGTGAGCCGCATCCTGGTGCTGCGTGATATCGAGCACCACCTGGACAATCCACCGAAGCCAGAGGTGGTCAACGACAAGTTGCCGACCGAGACGCATCACGGCTGGAAATTCATCGCGTTCGGCCCCGACGGCAAGCTCTACGTGCCGATCGGCGCGCCCTGCAATATCTGCGATCCGGGCCCGGATCACGGCAAGCTCATTCGCATGAACGCCGATGGATCCGATATGCAGAATGTCGCCGTCGGCATTCGCAATACGGTCGGTTTCACCTGGCGCCCCGGTTCACAGCAACTATGGTTCACCGACAATGGCCGCGACATGATGGGCGACGACATGCCCAGCGACAAATTGAACAAGCTCTCGCATATTGGCGAAAACTTCGGTTTCCCGTATTGCCATCAGGGCGACACGCTCGATCCCGAATTTGGCAAAGGCAAGAGCTGCAAGGACTACACACCGCCGGTACTGAATCTGGGTGCGCATGTGGCCTCGCTGGGCTTGCGCTTCTATGAGGGCAACCAGTTTCCAGCCAGCTACAAAGGCGCGCTGTTCATCGCCGAGCATGGCTCGTGGAATCGCACCAAAAAGTCCGGCTACCGGGTGATGACGGTGCGCTTGAACGGCGACAAAGTCGTGTCCTACCAACCGCTGCTCGACGGCTTCCAGCAGGACGAAAAAGCCTGGGGCCGACCAGCCGACGTGCAGCCGCTACCGGACGGCAGCTTGCTGGTCAGTGATGATCTGGCGGGGGCGGTTTATCGGGTGACTTACAGACCTTGAATTTTCAGATAACTCAGAAATCTCAACTTCGTCATTCCTGCGTAGGCAGGAACCCAGTGGAGACACCGCCATGGATAGGCGGCAGCCTTGCGTTTATATACTTGCCCGTCAGCGAAGTGGCACCCTGAACACTGGCGTCACGAGCGACCTGCTCAAGGCAACACGAGAATCATGTGGAAAGCTCTACCGACCGAAATCGCGTGCAGGATGTTGTCGATTGAAGGTGAAAATTCCGAGTCGACCGATCTTTGTCCAGCGCTGCTGTAACTGGGTTCCCGCCTGCGCAGGAATGACGAGCTTCAATCGGGTGACTCACAAGTTCCAATTTTGTCATTCCTGCGCAGGCAGGAACCCAGTGGAGACACCGCCATGGATAGGCGACAGCCTTGCGTTTACATTCTTGCAAGTCAGCGGAATGGCACCCTTTACATTGGTGTTACGAGCGAACTGCTCAAACGCGTCTGGCAACACAAGAACGATGTGGTGGAAGGTTTTACCAGCCAATATCGCGTGCATACGCTGGTCTGGTACGAACTGCATCCAACGATGGGGTCGGCGATACTTCGGGAGAAGGCGCTCAAGAAGTGGAAGCGAGCCTGGAAGATGCGGCTGATCGAAGGTGAAAATTCCGGGTGGGACGATCTTTATCCGGCGCTGCTGTAACTGGGTTCCTGCCTGCGCAGGAATGACGAGCTTCGATCGGGCAACTTACAGGCTTTAATTTTGTCATTCCTGCGAAGGCAGGAACCCGGTGGAGATACGCCATGGATAGGCGACAGCCGTGCGTTTACATACTTGCCAGTCAGCGGAACGGCACCATCTAGATGGGTGTGACCAGCGATCTGCTCAAACGCGTCTGGCAACACAAAAACGACGTGGTGCAAGGTTTTGCCTGTCGATATCGCGTGCACACGCTGGTCTGGTACGAACTGCATCCGACGATGGAGTCGGCGATACTTCGGGAGAAGGCGCTCAAGAAATCAAAGCGGGGCTGGAAGATGCGACTGATCGAAGGTGAAAATTCCGGGTGGAACGATCTTTACCCGGCGCTGCTGTAACTGGGTTCCTGCCTGCGCAGGAATGACGAGCTAAAAAACAACATGTTTCAATCCAAAGGAAAGCCCATGCAACTGCGTAGCGATGACTTCAAGGACGGCCAGCCGATACCGGCCGAGTTCGCGTTCGGCAAGCGCGCCCATCCGTTCGCACTGTCGAACAACCTGAGCCCGCATCTGGCGTGGAAGGATGCGCCGCCGGGCACCCGTTCGTTTGTGCTTACCTGCATCGACTACGACGCACCAAGTCGCGTCGATGATGTGAACCAGGACGGCCGTACGGTGCCGGCCGATCTGCCGCGGGTGGAGTTCGTGCACTGGCTGATGGCGAACATCCCGGTGGAATGTGGCGAGCTGGCGGCTGGCGCGTGCAGCGACGAAGTCACGCCGCGCGGCAAGCGCGAGCCGTTCGGGCCGCCCGGCAGCGTGCAGGGCGAGAATGACTACACCGGCTGGTTTGCCGGCGATGAACAGATGGCCGGCAGCTATCTCGGCTACGACGGTCCGTGTCCGCCGTGGAACGATGAGTTGATGCATCATTATCATTATCGGGTGAGCGCGCTCGACGTGGAAACACTGGCACTGACCGAGGGTTTTACAGTTGCGAAATTGCGCGCGGCAATGACCGGCCACGTGCTGGCCGAGGCGGAAATCATCGGCACCTACAGCCTCAATCCAGCCGTGTCGAGCTGAGGGTAAACGTCGCCGCCGCGTGCACGGCGGCGACGTTAACCTTCACGTCCGCATGGCATGGGCTATGGGTGAATGGCAGTACCTGGCCTCGCGGCCGGACCTGGTTTTCACTCAAGAGGACACTGCAATGCTTCACTACGCGCTGGTATTTCTGGTTATCGCCATCATTGCCGCTGTACTTGGTTTTGGCGGCATCGCGGGCACCGCAGCCGGCATCGCAAAGATCCTGTTTATCGTCTTCCTGATCCTAGCGATCATCTCGTTCTTCCGCCGCACCAGGTGAAAGCCGTGCGTTTCAGTACGGTTTGCACGATAGTCAGTCCTTTCCGGAGCATGCAATGAACAAGCAGGATTCAACCCCCGAAACGATCGCCAACAGCCGCATCGATGAGAGCGCCGAGCGCATCAAGCAGGCCACTTCAAGTGCAGTCGCCAGCACCAAGGATGCGGTGGATCGCGCTGCCGACCACGTCGAGGAAGGCTTGCACAACGCCACCGACAAGGCCGCACAAGCCGCCAACCGCGCCACCGAGAAGGCGGCCGATCTCAGCGACCGCGGTCGCGAGGTCTATGACGAAACCATGGATCGCGCGGACGCATGGCTCGAGCAGGCGCGCGACTACGTGCGCGAGAAGCCGGTGCAGTCGGTCGCCATCGCGCTGGGTGCCGGCTGGCTGCTTGGTCGTATTCTTCGGCGTTGAGCCACGCGACATCGGGGCAGGGAATGCACAACCAAGCTGAGCCATCCCAGGAAGCGGCGCCGGATCCGGCGCCGTCGTCGTCTGGGTTGCTGATGGAAATCGGCCAGCTCGGCCGTGCGGTCAAGCATCTGTTCGGCGCGCAATTGCATCTGCTGGCCGCAGAATTGGGGCTGGCGCGTAGCGCCATCTCATGGATATTTCTGGCCGGCCTGGCGGCGACCGTGGCCGGCGTGGGGCTGGGGCTGAGCCTGTTCGCATTCGTCGGATTGCTGCTGGCCAAGTGGTTCGGTTCGTGGTTGTGGGCTTTGCTGACGCTATGCGTGCTGCAGTCGCTGTTCCTGGTCGGTGCGCTGCTGCTGTTCCGTCGATGCATGCACTGGATGAGCCTGCCCGTCACGCGCAGCGAGTGGAGTGCGATGATGCAGGACACCGTGCGCAAGGCGGAGCATCAGGCCGAGGCCGTGCCGCGGAAAGACGAAGAGGATCGAACATGAAGATTTTCGCTCGCGTCGCCAAAGTACGCGCGGCGCAGACGCGCATGATCGCGGCGCGGCGCGAGCTGAGCACGCCAGCCGCCGCGTTGCTGGCGCGCAGTCGTCGGCACCCGTTGACGACGGTGGGCACCGCGGCGGGTGCGGGCTTTGTGCTGGGCACCCTCAATGTGCATCCGCTGCGTGTGCCGGGACTGGGCCCGCTGCTAGGCGGCGGCCTGGCTGAGGCCGTCGCATTCGGCACGCGCTTGATCGCCGAACTCAGCACGAGTGGTCTGCGTGCTGCGGATCAGCGGAATCCGGACGATCACAGCGGCACCGATCAAAGTAGCCCCGGCCAGAGCGGTGACGCACCCGACTGGCAAGGCGGCGCGCCATGACGAGCGTGCCCGAACAGCTGTTGCCGCCAGCGGCTGACATCGAGCGCGATGGCCTGGTGCCGGCGTTCGTGGCGGATCAGGTTGCACCGAGTCACCCGCCGCGACGCAAGACGCGCGGTGGGCAGACGGTGCGCGGCGTGCGTCGGCACCTGCGCGCGATCCGCATCGTGCTGGACGTGCTGCTGTTGCTGGCCCTGATGTACACCGTCACGCTGACCAAGGCGCTGCTGATTCCACTGGTGCTGGCTGCGTTTATCGGGCTGGCACTGAATCCAATCGTCGCCGCCGGAGCCCGCATTCACCTGCCGCGCTGGCTGACGGCGAGTGTGCTGATGATCGGATTGATCTTCGGCATCAGCAGCGGCGTCAGCGCGCTGGCACAGCCGGCGATCGGCTGGTTCCGCGGCGCGCCGGAGGCGATGCGCAACTTCGTGCCGAAGCTGAAGGAACTGACCAAGCCGCTGGAAGCAGCTAATCGCGCCACGCAAACCCTGGTCAACGGCCCGTCCAGCAATCATGCGGCGGCCGCACAGTCAGCGGCGATGTCGATCAGTGCGTGGGATGTGGTTTCGGTTACGCCCAAGGTGCTTGCGGCGGTACTCAGCGTCACGTTGCTGGTGTTCTTCTTTCTGATCTACGGCGACACGATGCTGCGCCGGTTGGTCGAGATCACGCCAGGTTTTGCCTATAAGCGACATGCGGTGCTGATCGTGCGCGGCTTTCAGACCGAGGTGTCGCGCTACCTGCTGACCGCCCTGCTGATCAATGCGAGCCTGGGCGCCGTCACCGCGGGCATGCTGTGGTTTTACAAGGTGCCGGACCCGTTACTGTGGGGCGCGGTAGCGATGTTCGCGAACTTTATTCCCTACGTCGGTGCGATCACCACCACCGCGGTGCTCGCGGTGGTGTGCATGCTGTATGCGCACGTGATGAGCTTCACGGTGTTCCTGCCGGTGCTGACTTTCGCCGGCATCACCGTGCTGGAGGGCAACCTGATCACGCCGATGATTCAGGGCCGCAGCATGCGCCTGAGTCCGATCGCGATTCTATTATGGCTGCTGGTCTGGGGTTGGCTGTGGGGAATCCCCGGCGCGTTGCTGGCGGTGCCGATGCTGACCTGCACCAAGCTGATTGCTGAGCGCATACGCAGCTGGCACTGGTTTGCGATGATCGTGCAGCGCTGATCCAGCAAGGCATGTCACCACGGTATGACTTCGCCATCGCGGAAGAAGCGGCCGCTCGGAGCCGGTACAGGTAGACACGCGGCCCACACGACGCCGGCCGCGCCGCCAGCCACCGGTCGTCCACCCGCGCCGCCGAGTTCGGTAGCCACCCAGCCCGGGCACACCGCGTTGACCGCAATGCCGCTGCCGTCCAGCTCGGTCGCGAGCGAGCGAGTGTAGGCATTGAGTGCGGCCTTGGACGTGCGATAAGCCACGCAGTTGCTGTTGGCCGCGCCGGTCGCGCCACAACCGCTGGAGACATTCACGATGCGACCGTAGCCATGCCGACGCATGAGCGGCAGCATGGCGCTGGACAGGCGCCAGCTGCCGAACAGGTGCGTGTCCAGCGCGTCGCGCGCTGGCGTGATATCGGTCGTGCTGGCGCTGCCCTCGCGGTCATAATGACCGCCGGCGTTGTTCACCAGCACATCGAGCCGCCCGTAGCAGGTGTCGATCCAGTGGGCCAACGCATCGACCTGGTGCTGGCGCGTCACATCCAGCGTTACCGCGATTACCTCACCCGCTGTACCGGCGAGCTGACGGGCGGCGTGACGACCCTTTTCAAGATCGCGCGCGCCAAGCAGCACCGTCATGCCGCGCTCGCTCAGCTGACGCGCCACCTCGAAACCGATGCCGCGATTGGCGCCGCTGACCAATGCCACGCGGTAGACCGGGGCGATTTCCGGCGTGGGCCTCTTCGCCGCCATGTTCATGGCGCGGCGTTGGGAGCAGCGTTGGCGACGGCACTGCAATGCTCATCGCCGCACGCCTGCCAGCCACCACCGAGCGCCTTGTACAGTGCGACAGCGCGGGTGTCGATCGACGCTTCCGCTTCGGCCAGATCATCCTCGGCGGAAAGCTGGGTACGCTCGGCGTCGAGCAGCTCAAGGAAGCTGGTAGCTCCTTCCTCATAGCGCACTCGCGCAAGATCGGCGGCGCGCTTGCTCTGCGTGCTCTGTTCGATCAAGTGGTCCACGCGCACCCGTTGCTGGTTGAACCCGGTGACCGCGTTGTCGATGTCCTCGATCGCCAGCAGCACGGTCTGCTGGTAGTTCGCCTGCGCGGCATCAGCACGAGCTTCGCTGGCATGCAGGTTGGCGCGAACACGTTGGATGTTCAGACCGGGCCAGCTGATGCTTGGTGCAAGCGACCATGCACGCGTCGCTGGGCCGCCAAAATCGTTGCTGCTTCCGGCCAGGAAGCCAAGGAAGCCGCCCAGCGTGATGTGCGGAAAGAAATCTGCCTTGGCCACGCCAATGCGCGCGTTGGCCGCCGCGTATTCGCGCTCGGCGATATGCACATCCGGTCGACGCGCCAGTACGTCGCCGGCCTCGCCGATCGGCAGGCTGACGGCGATCGGCGTGAAGCTCTTCGACGAGACGTCGATATCGAGTTCGCCCGGGCGCTCGCCCAGCAGCACCGCCAGTCGAAATTCGCTGGCGCTGACCTGCGTCTGCAGCACCGGCAGCTGCGCCTGCACCGCGCTCAGGCGTGCCTTCGCGCTGGCCACGTCCTGTTCCGAACCGGAGCCGAGCTGCTCGCGTACCTCGGTCAGGTGCGTGGTCTGTTGCAGGTTGTCGATGTCGCGCTGGGTGATATCGAGCCGCGACTGGCTGCCGCGCAATTCGAAATAGTTGCGCGCCACTTCGGCCAGCAGACTGATCTGCGCATTGTGCAGCGCTGCCTCGTTGGCGCCCAGATCGGCGCCAGCGGCTTCCACCGAACGGCGAATGCCGCCGAACAGATCCAGCTCCCACGAGGCATCGAAACCGGCCTGATAGGTAGTAACGGTGGTGCGTTGGTTGGTGAAGCCCGGTTCCTGGCCACGAGCGCGTGTGTAGTTCAGATCGGTATCCACGGTCGGCAGTTGATTGGACTTCGCATTGCTGAGCAGCGCCCGCGATTCATGCAGCCGCGCCACCGAGATACGCAGATCCAAGTTGTTTGCCGCGGCACGCTGGATCAGTGCATCCAGCGTTGGATCGTTGAACTGCTTCCACCATGCGGCCTGGAACTGCGTGTTGCTTTCCTGCGCGGCATCGAGTCCCCG
>Ga0302231_10002457_pt1 | contig 10599 bp, 11 predicted proteins | sample II_Palsa_N2_2_FD_193522 | JGI IMG/M metagenome (GOLD analysis project Ga0302231, IMG submission 193522) | Peat permafrost microbial communities from Stordalen Mire near Abisko, Sweden - II_Palsa_N2_2 | ecosystem: Environmental > Terrestrial > Soil > Palsa > Peat permafrost | place: Sweden...
ACATTCTGGGTTGAAAATGCACGAAATGTTTTTTTTTTCTTCAACCATGAACAACCTAGCTGTCTTTCCTCCCTCCCCATCGCAGCCCCCCTTCCAACGATCTGCCCCCTTGCCCGACGCCGCTGCAAGCGATTATTTTCTAAAATTCTAAAAGTACAATATATAGTTTCTATACAACACCGCCAGCGGTGTTCGTTGACGAGTCCCGCTTCTTGGAGGAGGACTGGGAGAGCCTGCTTGTGGTGGCAGCGCCGGGCTTGGGGACCGAGGTGGCGCCCGCGCCGCCGATGCCTGTTGTCGTGTGGGTGGACGGGATGAGCAGCGGCGAGGACGATGCCGACCCACCGGCGGTGATCGTGGGCGACGACATTGACTGCTGCTCGAGCGCCTTGAAGTTGGCCTGCAGCACGTCCTGTGGCAGCTGCAGAAAGTTGTGCACGAGCGTGTCGTTCCTCAAGATGGGGTGTAATGCGACCCTTTATTTGTTACGCTGTTAATGGGGGGGGGGCCACACAGCCGAGAGTACAGTTGTTTACCAGTTGACGCAGTCTTCTAGTGCGCTCATGCGCTCCTTGACAAACTTGTCCCCAAAGCGACCTGTTCAGTTGACTGGTTCAAATCCCTGATCGGACAAAAACACACGGCGGAACGGACCGTTCATTTTGGGCACGGGCAGCTGCGGGAACGCGATCCCCTTGTACTTTGTGTGCAGGGCCTTATGCAGCCGCGCAAAGTCGTTGTATCGCCGCACCACGCTGAACTCGCGCGCCTTGTAGACCTCGAACGTCGTCTGTGCGGTTTTTGTGGGGGGGCGCTGATGATTGATAAACGGAACTGCTCCTTGGCGTCTTACCCGCACAGTCATCTTGTAGTTGATGTGCTTGCCCAGGCCGCTGCCCGCGGACGTCGGCTCGCTCAGCGAGACCTCCAGGAAGGACGCGTCAAAGCCGTCGTCGTCGTCGTCGTTCAGTGGCTCCATGTGGACAGGAAAGAATGGTCCAAGAGTGCTTATCCGGGCGCCCACCCGTATCTCGTCTTCGATAGTACAGTGGTGAGTATCACCGCCTGTCACGCGGTAGACCCGGGTTCAATTCCCGGTCGGAGAGCTTTTTCTTTTGTTCTTCTGTCTTTTTTTTTTTTTGCCTCTTGCTCAAGAAACTGCGAACCCATGCATGTCCACCTTCATCCATCCTTTCATCCTTCACCAATGAATAGATTGAGAAATATCTTTATTTTTTATTTGTGCTTGCGCGACATAGCTCATCTGCGACGGGACGGCGAGCACGATCGACCTCTCCCTCCCGCTACAAGTAAATAAGTAAGGAAATATAGGGATGAGCAAACGTAAATTTCACCACAACTACAAAGACTCGGAAAAAAAAGGGTGGTTCTTTATTCTTTCTTTTATTCGCACCTTGTTGTTCACGTCGTGCTCGAAATGAGGGACGTGTTCTCGTTGGCCAGGCCGGAGTAGCTCGTGCTCTTCTTGGTCTTGCGGTAGTAGGCGATCGCGCCGACGATGGCGCCCACGACGACGAGGATGATGAGCACGAGCACGACGATGGCGCCCGTGCCCAGGACCTTGTTGCTGGCGGGCGCGGCGACGTTGCTGTTGGGGAAGAACAGCTCTGCGTTGCTGAGCATGACGTTGGTGTCGCCGTTGTTGCTGATGAAGAGGCCGCCCGAGATCAGCACGACGTCGTTGGCGAGGACGGCGCAGGCCGGGTCGGATCGCGCCTGGACCAGGCCGTGCACGGTGGGGGCCCACGACGTGTTGGAGAGGTAGAACACGTCGACGTTGGTGAGCGAGTCCTGCGAGGCCATGCTGCCGCCAAACACGAGCACAAAGTTGTTGTTGCCAATGGCCACGACATCGGGGTAGGCCGTGGGCGCCTGCAGCGTCGTGCTCAGGAGGGTCCACGTGCCAGTCTGCGGGTCGTACAGCTCCGAGCTGGCCAGGGGCTGGTTGTCGCTGTCGGCGCCACCGACCACGACGACGCGGCCGTCCGCCAGCAGCGCACTGCCAAAGAGGTAGCGCGCAAAGTTCATCGAGCCGGTCTGGGTCCACGAGCCCGTGCCCACGTCGTAGATCTCGACCGAGTTGAGCGCAATGTACTCGTAGTACGACACGTAGGACGCGCCGCCCGCGACCAGGACGTTGCCGTTCTGGAGCAGGACGGTCTCGTGCTCGGCGCGATCAAAGTTGAGGGCGCCGGTGGGGGCAAAGGTGAGGTCGTTGGGGTTGAACAGGTCCACGGCCGCCGTCGTGAGCTCATACGTGGTGCTGAGGCCGCCCACGACCAGCACGTTGCCGTTGTTGAGCAGCGTCGACGTGTGGCGCGCACGGGTCGCGTTCATGGGCGTGTTGGTGTAGGCCCAGGTGCCCGTGGCGACGCTGTACACTTCGGCCGTGTTGCTCGGGCCCAGGTCGTTGATCCCGCCGGTCACGAGCACGTTGCCGTTGTCCAGCAGGCTCGCGGCGTGCAGCCAACGAGGGCTGTTGAGGGGTCCCGCCTGCGCAAAGGTCTCGTTGCCCAGGGTAAACACCTCGACGTCGGCAAGGGGCATGGTGAAGTCGGCCGTGCCGCCCACGAGCAGCGCCGTGCCGTCCTGCAGGGTCGTCACCGTGTGCCCCGCGTGCGCCACGAGCATGGACGAGTTGGTCAGGCGGAAGGTGCCAACGTTGATCGCGTTGCTGGGCACGGCAGTGGTCGGCTGCACGGTCGGCAGCACAGTCGGCAGCACAGTCGGCAGCACAGTCGGCAGCACAGTCGGCAGCACAGTCGGCAGCACAGTCGTCGGGACAGCGGCGGTGGGGACGGCGGTGGGGACGGCGGTGGGGACGGCGGTGGGGACGGCGGTGGGGACGGCGGTGGGGACAGTCGTCGGGACAGCGGCGGTGGGGACGGCGGTGGGGACGACGGAGGCGGTGGCGGGCTCGTACGCGACCGTCGCCGTGTTCTGGCCGTGAACCCCAGCCGCCACGGCAAGGGAGAGGCACAACAGCACGAGCAGAGTGGTGGTCAGCAGACGCGATTTGGCCATGATTGTTGCAAAATGCTTTACCCGTGTCATTGGAAATAAAATTCGGAATCAGTACCGGGTCCAAGTCATGCAAGAAAAAGATCGAGTCCAGGCTGCTGAAGCAACCTACTTTGCGGCCGTGAAAGAAAATATTATTTTTTTTATTTTTATATTTTTACATCGTGCTTTTTTTTTGTTTTCTCTCTCTCTCTCTCTCTCTGTCTCGCTCTTTCTCTTTCTCTCACTTTCTCTCTCGCTGCTGTGCAGAGAAGAAACTCTGGGGGCGGCTCCCCTTTACTTTCTGTGCCAAAAAAAAAAAAGATTTCGATCAGTCAACGAGATGATGCGTCGATCGACCATAACGGTCGCATCGCTCGTTGCCCTTCTGCTCGTGTCGCAGGCGGTCGCCCTCTGGCTGCTACTCCGATCAAGCAGCGGTAGTGGCGGCAATGCGGGCGGGACAGCTGACCAGTTGGCCCGCTCGGGATGGAGGCAAGAAGAACAACAGCAGCAGCCACATCACCAGGCCGACCAGCCGTTCTACCTCGACTGGCTCTTCCAAGACGAGCACGACCTTGCCGCCGCCCCAGCCCCAGCAGCGCACGACCTGGCCTGGCTGGACCGCATCGAGGACGCGGCCGCATCGACCCGCACAACATCGCCTTGGCTCTGCAACACGACAGCAGCAGCAGCAACGCACCAGCAGCAGCAGCAGGACATGGACATGTGCCTCCTCTACGGCTACTGGCGGTCCCAGGGGCACCAGTGGGGCCAATGGAAGCGCAGCCGGCAAGGGAGCGGGCCACGTGCCCTCGGGGCCGGCAGCGGCGTGTGCGAATGGACGCTGGTGCACGTGGCGGTCGTGGTGGACTACTGGGCTGCTGAGGATGCAAGCCCGTGGCGGATGGCGTCCGAGGTCGTTTGGACGGTCGTCGCAGCACAGAAACGGTACGAGGCCATGCTGCTGGTGCCATCGGCGAGTGGCGACGGTGCGCTGACCGTGGTCTGCGTGGACTGCCACGAGCAGATGGACGCGCTGATGGTGCTGCGGCAGCTGCTCGCGGCCGTCGTGCCCTCTGCCTCGCTCATGGTCACGTCGTCGTCGCCGGCGTGGTCCGTGTCGTGCGTCGTGGCCGTGACGGCCGTCATGGGCAGGCCCCGCTTCCTGCTCGATCCGTCCGCCTCCAAACGGGCCCAGTTCAGCCTCAAGACCGTCTTTGAACGAGTGCGCGCCGCAGTGTCCCCTCCAACAGCAGCAGCGACGACGACGACCACGCCGTTGGACCAGCTCGTGGCCCTGTTTGACCACGGCCCCGATGACGACAGCAACAACGACCACGTCCACGAGCGCATCCTCCTCGAGGCCGTCGCCGATGTGTCGCCCGGCACGACCGTCTCTGCCACGCTCGACCTGGCCCTGCTCGGCCACGAGGACACCGTCGCCGACGTCATCCGTGTGCTGCGGCAGACGGGGGTGCTCGTGGTGGGCGCACGGTCGGGCCACCTGCTGGTCGCCGCGCCCTTCCTCCAGCCGGGGGCGACCGTGTACGAGCTGTTCCCGTGGGATCGGTCCATGTCCATGCTTTTCCAGCCGATGCTGGGCTCGCTGGGGGTCCGCCACGTCGCGCTGGCCCTTCCGTACCACCTCGAGGAGGACAGCAAGGGGGACAGCGAGTACAGCACGTGGCTCCAATCGGCCCTGGCCAGGACGCCGACCACGAGCGAGCTCGCCGAGGGGACCCGCTTCCTGCTGTTCCAGCCGTGGGAGCAGCTCAACAACCAGCTGATCGCGTTCCGCTGCGCGTGTGCCGTGGCCGCCTACCTCGATCGGACGCTGGTGCTGCCGTACCTGGGCTACCGCCGCGACTCGGCCCAGAAGTGGAACTTTGACTTTGACGTGGATGCGTTTGCGTGGGAGCCGATGGACCGCTACTTTGACCCGACGGCCCTGCTGCGCCTGCCGTGCCGCACCGTCAGCCACGCGCACTTCCGTGCCGCCACGACGCTCTCCTCGGCCTCGGCCTGGTCCGACCAGGGCGCCACGCTCTACTTCAACCCGCTGTTCAACCACACGACCGTGGCGCAGATCGAGGGCTACTACGGGCGGGTGCTGCAGCTGCCCGTGGGCCGCGTCGTCCAGACGACCAAGCTGGACCAGATGAGCGAGGGGCATGTCAAGGGAAAGTTTGGCAGCGGCCCCATGGCCGAAGAGACGGTGCTGGCCATCGGCGTCGCCTTCTGGATCCACGACTTTGGCCACAAGATACACTACCCGTACCGCGAGTACCACGACGTCATGGGCAACGCGCTGTACAGGGCCATCAACGCGGGCATGCGGCCACGGTCCGAGCTGGTGCGATCGGCCACGGCCATCGTCGACCGCATCCGCCCCGTCATCGCCATCCACGCACGCGTCGGGCAGGACTATGAGATCAAGTGCGCCACCATCCGGGACGAGGTTGCACGCGCACGCTGCCTGCCGTCCAAGGCCAAGATGGTCGGGCGGGTGCTGGACGCCATCCGCAGCAGCGCCGGCAACGGCAGCGACAGCGCCGCGCCCTGGTCCGTCTACATCATGGCCGATCAGCCCACGATCGAGCTGCCCTTTGCCGCCGATGACCCGCTGCTCAAGAGGGTCGTGACACGGATCGACGTCGTCGGGCTGTTTGAGGGCCTGGACCCGACAGAGATATCGCTGCAGGAGCAGGCCATCAGCACCCTCGCAGACGCGTTCATCGGCAATATTTTCAGCTCGTTCAGTCGCACGGTGTTTGAGCAGAGGACGCTGGCGGCACGGGCCAACCTCGAGTGGTGATGATTCATGCATTTAACAGTTAAAATAGAGCTATTTTTTTTTGTCACTTCATGCTGTACTTCCTCTGAAGAGTACTGCAGATCTAAAAATCGCAAACTTATCACTTTACAGCTGAGGATGCAGATGCGGCTGCCCCTGCCTTCTTCGCCGCCGACTTGAGCTTTCGGATGGCGCGCTCGAGCTCCTTGACCTTGGGGTCGCCCCTGCCCAGGGTCTCTGACCAGAGGGCGTGCGCGTGGCCGAGATGGTCGTAGGCGGCCTTGACGTCGCCCAGCTTCTGGAACATGACCGCGGCGTTGTAGTGCAGGTCGGGCAGCACGGCGGGGTCCTTTGGCGTCGTGGCCTCCCTCAGCGCTATCTCGACCTCGAGCATCTGCAGGGCCGAATTGAGGTCGCCCATGGTCCGGAAGAGCTGCCACAGGCTGCTGTAGGTCCCGATGGTGTCGGCGTGGTGCTGGCCCAGCTCTGTCTGGCGGATCTGCAGCGCCGTTTCGAGGCACTCGACCGCACTCGGGAAGAACCTCATGATGGTGTAGATGGCGCTGAGGGACGCGTACGTCGAGGCCGTCGCGGGGCTGTTGTCGCCGCTGGACGCCCGCTGCACCGCCAGACCCTTCTGGAGGAGCTCCAGGGCGCGCGGGAGGTCGGCCAGCTGGGCCTGTGCGTCGGCAACGGCGACATAGGCAGGGACTAGCTCCGGGTGGTTGTCGCTCAGGATCAGCCGCTTGATCTCGAGGGATTTCTCGTAGTGGGACAGGGCCTTGGCCAGCTGGCCTGTGCGCTCGTAGACCGTGGCGATCGTGTGGTGCGACGCGGCCGTCACCCGGTGGTTCTCGCCCAGGTGCTGGCGGCGGATCTCGAGGGACTTTTCGTACAGCGACCCAGCCTGGGCAAAGTCGCCCTTTTCGTACAGCTGGCTGCCCTTGCGGACCTGCAGGAACGACATGGTAAGGAGCATCCGGACGTCGTCCTTGGCAAATGTGGTCGCCGACATCAACTGTATTTAGAAAATAAATACATAAAATATAAGTATGTTTATGTTTTTGTACCGCCAAGCTGCGATCGGGGTCTGCCAGTGCCGTTGCCCACGCCTGGATGAGCACGTGGTCCTGCAGCGGCAGCGTGCTGTCGTTCTGGACGGTCTGGTCAATGCGGTTGTACAGATCGGCCAGCTGGGCATCGTTCCAGCGAGCCTTGAGCAGCCCCCACCCTTGCGGGGTCCCGATCGCGTCAAACAGGGCCGACACGACCGCGGGCGTGAACGGCAGCTCGAGCAGGGTGCGGTTAAAGTGGGCGCGGGCCGAGTCGACAAAGGCCAGGCCCGATGCGACGTTGCCCGTGTTGTACAGCCACACAGACTGCGCCAAACGGTTCGTGTAGTAGAGCTGGTACCGCTGCAGTGCCCCTGCAGGCGGGACGACATCAGGCCCAGCAGGCAGGACCACGAGGTGCTGGCCCATGCGGCGCACAAAGCCCTCGGCCAGCAAGAGCTTTAGCGATGCGCGTGTGCTGGCATTGGGCAGCTCCTTGCTGATGACGTGCGTCCCCAGGACAGCCATCGCCGCGTCCACCTCGAAGGGCGCCTTGAAGACCTGCAGCGACTGCCACAGCCGCACGAGCGGGGCCAGATGGGCTGCTGCCGACGCCCCTTGCACGCGATGCTTGTTGACAATGCCGACTATCTCGCCGGGGTTGCCCGCGCGCGCAGTGATCGTGTCCATTGCAGCGACGGTCTTGCCCGCGGGGTACAGGTCGTTGAGCAGCTGGACAGCCACGTCGGCCGCGAGGGGTTCCACGGCACAGGAGAACACGCGGTGGTCCGAGATCGGCGGCGGGACACGGCTCGTGACAAGGACCGTGAGCAGGCCGTGCCGCGACGACTGGGTCGCCTTGCTGAGCCACTGCACACTGGCCGCGTTGGTCACGTCCGTGTCCAGGTTGTCCACGACCACGAGCGTCCGGTGCGTCAGCGCACTGGCCCAGCTCATCAGGGCAAAGGCGTCGCCGTGGTACCCTGGCGCATCGGCCCTCTCGAGCACGGTGAAGGGCGCCTCGCTGGACGGGATCGCCTGGGCCTGCGCGTAGTAGATGCGCTGGAACTCGGGCAGCTCAAAGGCGTGGCGGGTCACGGCCGAGGCAACGACCGTCTTGCCGACGCCCTCTGGGCCGTGGATCCACAGTATGGACGCTAGCAATAATTACTTAATAATTAAAATAAGAACATACTTGTTGAATTACAAGTCAAGAGCCGTTTGCCGATGGCGGCAACAATGTCGTCACGGCCCACGAACTTGGCCGGCAGCGCAGGGATATCGCGCAGGGCCATGACGTGGTGAGGCGCGTTGAGCCCCGTGCGCCTGCCAAAGACGCTCTCGAGCAGCTCGGAGAGCCTGCCCGTCGGCGGTGGGTGGAACACGCGGGCGACCATCGGGGCGGAGACCGTCTTGCCGTCGCTCGTGAGCAGGTCGCGCAGGGTCGCGCGGTTGTCGGGCGTGAGCAGCTTGGACGCAGGCACGCCCTCGTCCACGTCCAGGAAGCGCGTCAAGTGGGCCACAAAGGACTCCCATTCGGGGCGCTCGTTCTGGAAACAGCGGTGCCACAGGACGCGCACCCACGTCTGCTGCACGATCATGTGCGGGCCAAAGGCCAGCTTGGACTGGAGGCCCTCCACGTGCACGCGGGCGGCGTAGATCGCGTCCTGCAGCTCGGCCCTGAGCTCGGTGGCGTCCACGTGCAGGTCTTGCGCGAGATGGGCCAGCAGCTCGGTCGTGGGGCTGTCGAGCACGGCATCGACGCCGCCGCGCGAGAACAGCGCCTCTGTCACGACCACGACCGAGTCCTCAAACGTGTTGATCTTTTTCTACCCATGTTCATATTTTAATAACGAATTATTATGTATTCTTATGTATTACTCTGCAAAGGTGGTCAAACAGGGGCCGTAGACTGGCCAAGAGCGTCTCGGGCAGCTGCTTCCACACGCCCTTTGCGCTCTCGACATACGACTCGACCGTCTTCTCCAGCGCACCGTCGATCTTGGCGAACCGGTCCGAGTCGGGCTTCCCCGTGAGGATCTTGCGCAGATAGCCCTTGTCGAGGTACTGGCCCAGGAACTCAAAGGCCTGCTGGCACGCCCGGGCCGTGGTCGCGATCGACGACTCAAACACGTCCTCGAGGGCGATCCCCTCCACCGGGCCCTGGAACAGCGCCTTGAGAAGCGTCACTATCCCTTCCAGTCGTCCCAAAATCTATTGAAATCAATATCCCATTAATAAATACATTTTTTTTTACGTACTTTGGCACTGTTGGCGTAGACGATCTTAATGTTTGCGATGCGATCCTTGAGCAGCTCGGCCTTGGACAGGGTCTCCTCCACGCTCTCGGGCAGGGCGTAGTTGGGGTCCTGTTGGATCTCGATCACGGGCAGGACCGGTGCCTCCTCCAGCTGCTGCTGGACATCGACGACGGTTATGGTGGACTCGGGCGAGATGATGGCCTTGTCGACGGCCTCGGCGGTAGCGGGGCCCGATGGGGACGAGGGCGTGGCCTGGTGGACTGCGCGAATAATTTGGGGTGAAGAAGAGACAAGTGGCGGCGTTGTGGTGGCAGGGGGCTCTTCGGCGGGCTTGCGGGGAGCATAGACGATCTTCATCGCCTTGGGCTTGCTGCTGCTGCTGCTTTCGCCGCCGCCAAAGAGGGACCCAGCGGTGTTGTCGTCGTTGTCGTCGTCATCGTCGCCAAACAGGGACGCCTTCATAGCGGGCGTCACAACGGGGAGGGTACTGGAGACAGCAGGGGCAGGAGAGGACGTTGAGCTTCCAAAGAGGGCGTTGGTGCTCGAGCTGTCGTCGGCGGCGGCGTCGTCGCCAAAGAGGGACGCCTTGGTTTTTTTCTCGATAAAGACGATGGTTGGATCGGGCTGGGGAAACTCGTCGTCCTCGTCCTCGTCCTCGTCCTCGTCCTCTTCCTCTTCCTCCTCCTCCTCCTCGTCTTGTTCCCCTTCCTCGTCCTTTTGAACGTTTTGCGGTGGTGGTTGCTCGATGACCGGTTGCTCTTCGATTGAGGCAACGACCTGCTGCTCGCCCTCCTGCTGCAGGTGCAGGTGCTGCTGGTCCGGCTCCTCGTCGTCGTCGTCGTTGCCGTCGTCCTCGTTGGGATGGTGCTCGTCAAAGTCGAGGTCGGTGATGTTGTCGACGGTGAACGCTGTGTGCTCCGACCCGATGATGCTGTTGTTGTCCACCGACATGCTCGCCCAGTCCGAGTACGTCGACACCTCGCCCAGCGACACGAGCGACGCCGGCGGCTCGGCAAACGTCGACGAGGGCGACGCGCTCAGCAGCGGCGGTAGCAGCGACAGCTCCGCCTCGCCGCCACCGCCGCCGCCGCCGCCTGGGTTGGTCGTGTCGATCATTAGCCCGGCGCTCTCGCGACGCGATAGGTTGGCAACCGTGGGAACGACCGCGGCCACCTCGGCGGCCTCGGCTGCGAGCAGCTGGCCAAACGGACGTGGGGTTTGAGGCGTCTCTGTCTCTGCGTCTTGCTTTTGTTGTCGTTGGGCCACGGCCACGTCGTCCTGCCGCTGCTTTAGTGCAACCACCTCGTCCTCGCCTTCCTCTTCACCGTCGTCCTCTTCCTCTTCCTCCTCCTCCTCCTCGTCCACTTGATGCCGTGCCAAAACGGGATCATCCTAACGCACCTTGTTAAAATAGAGGGGGGGGAGGGTTATTAGCACCTCGGCTGCTGGCAGGGCTGCCTGGGCAGGT
>Ga0302231_10002463_pt1 | contig 10589 bp, 6 predicted proteins | sample II_Palsa_N2_2_FD_193522 | JGI IMG/M metagenome (GOLD analysis project Ga0302231, IMG submission 193522) | Peat permafrost microbial communities from Stordalen Mire near Abisko, Sweden - II_Palsa_N2_2 | ecosystem: Environmental > Terrestrial > Soil > Palsa > Peat permafrost | place: Sweden...
CAGCTGGTGCAGGATTATCCGCGGGAGGCAAGGAAGGCTGGGGTGGAGGTTGCGGGTGGGGATCGGTCCGTAGGGGTAGGGCGCGGGTCCGAGTCCGAGAATCCGGACTCGGGGCACCCGGCGATCAATGGGGTACCCGGCGGTGTGGCTGATTCATCGAACTCGAAGAAGAGAGAGGTGGGGCAACCAGCAACTGGCGAGTCCCACCTTAGCAACGATACGACCGTTGCGAAGATGGGGCACCCGGGATCGAGCAATCCCACTCATGACGATGAGACCGTCATGAATGGGGCACCCGGAGGTGTGGCTCGTCGGAATCAGAATGCGGTGGAAGATGCTTCGCTCGCGCATGTTGCTCCGGTGGTGCGGGAGGATGTGGGGTTGGGGCGGAGCTCGCCGGATGCGGGTGCGAAGCCGACGGGGCCGCTGGCAGTGGTGACGGGGATTCGGCATTGGTCGACGGCTAGTTATACGCGGGTGGCGATTGATTTGAATGTGGCTCCGGGAGAAGAGATTAAGTATGAGGCGGCGCGGGTGGAGAATCCTGACCGCATCTTTTTTGATTTGGGGCATGCGCGGTTGGCGCCGGAGCTTGCGGGCAAGAGCTTTAATGTGACCGATGATGGATTTTTGACGCGGGTGCGGGCGGCGCAGTTCTCGGGTGAGGTGACGCGGGTGGTGCTGGATGTGCATCACGTGACGGAGTACTCGGCGTTTTTGTTGCCGAATCCGCTGCGGCTGATTATTGATATTCATGGGGGGCAAGAACAGGAAGTAGGAAGTAGGAAGCAGGAAGTAGCTGGTGCGGCGGCGGTGCCTGCCGCGATGGATGCGCCGGTGGTGAATGCGGAGGTTGCTGCGGTGGGGACGGCTCCGGTGGTGAGTGGGAAGCGCGGTGGCGGGCCGGCGGTGTCGAGTTTGCCGCCGATGCCGGTGACGGATGGGAGTGCGAGTTTTGGGTTGCCGGCTCGGAGTACGGATCGGGTGGGCGATGGGAAGAGTGTAGCGCCGCCGCGGGTGGTGATTGCGTCGAAGCCTACGATGGCGAGGCCGGTGCCGAATACCGTGACGAAGAACGCGGTGGATACGAGCAGTGAGGTTGCCGAGGTGAGCAGGCAGCCGGGGATGGTGGAGGCTACGCGCAAGCCGACGTCGAAGCCGATTGCTGAGACTAGTGGGGATGCGGCGGCGAGTGGGGATCATTATGTGCCGCGGTCGCGGAGGAGTTCTTCCCACCTTAGCGACGATAATGCTGTCGCGAAGATGGGGCACCCAGATGCTTCGGTGAAGGGTGAGCCGGCTGCGGCGGCGCCTCCTACGGCGGATGGTGAGACGTCGTTGATGCGGGCGTTGGGGTTGAAGATTGGGCGGATTGTGATTGATGCCGGGCATGGTGGGCATGACTCGGGGACACTGGGCGCGGGCGGGATTGAGGAGAAGGATGTGGTGCTGGATGTGGCGCTGAGGCTGGGTAAGCTGCTGCATGATCGGCTGGGCGCGGAGGTGGTGTATACGCGCGATGACGATACGTTTGTGCCGTTGGAGACGCGGACGGCGATTGCCAATAAGGCGCAGGCGGATTTGTTTATCAGCGTGCATGCGAACAGCTCGCAGGATGTGTCGGTGAAGGGCGTGGAGGTGTATTACCTGAACTTCGCGAGCGATCCGGAGGCGATGACGGTGGCTAGCCGTGAGAACGCCGTGTCGACTGAGAGCGTGCATGAGTTGAGCGATTTGGTGAAGAAGATCGCGCTGAAAGACAAGATTGATGAATCGAAAGAGCTGGCTGCGGATGTGGATGCGTCGCTGTATGCGGGGCTGCGGAAGGGGAATCCTGAGCTGCGGAATCGCGGGGTGAAGAAGGCTCCGTTTGTGGTGCTGATTGGGGCGAATATGCCGTCGATTTTGGCAGAGATTAGTTTCGTGACGAATCCGGACACGGCGGAGAAGCTGGAGACGCCGGAGTATCGCGAGCGCGTGGCGGAGAGTTTGTATAAGGGGATTGCGGTGTATGCGCAGGGGATCAATGGGGGAAGGGCGCGGGTGGTGGAGCAGGCGGCGCGGTAGTTTGTGTGGAGGCTGCTAGCTTCTGGCAAAGGCAAGAGCCAATACAGGGGGTCTCTCCGCTACGCGCTGCACGCTTCGGTCGAGATGACGGTTTTGTGGGTGGAGAAGAACGGGCGCTTCGCGTTAGAAGCGGGTTCCTCCCCTTCGGCTTCGCTTAGGGTCGGAATGACAGCCAGAAAACGAAAGCCAGGGCAAAGGCGAGGGCGAAAGCACGGGCGAAGAAGAAGCAGATTCCCAGAGGGAATGACAGAAAGAAAAACAAAGGCAAAGACAAACGCAATGGCGAGGCAGCGGCGGGGAGGGGGATGCTACCGTTTAGGGTGTTGGTGTAGTCTTTCGCTTGTATGAGGTTGGTTTTCGGGACAAGACGGTGTGTGGCGCTGGCGGTGATGGTGGCTGGGCTGGCGGTGGGCGCAGGAGTGAGTTGGGCGCAGGGGTCGGTGTCGTTGATGGAGCCGGCGGCGCCGCTGTTGCCGGCGAAGTTTGGGGATTGGACGCGGGTGGACGCGGCGGCCGGGGCGACAACAGGATCGACTGCGGGAGCGACTCCCGAAGCTGCGTTGCTGGGTGTGAATCCGCATGTGCTGGGTGAGTGTGGTGAGATTCGGTCGAAGGCGGCCGACTACACACGCGGTGGACGTACCGTGCATGTTGAGGCGGTGCAGTTTGGCGATCGGACGGGGGCGTATAGCGCGTTTACCCTGGCGGAGCAGCCGGGGATGAGGGTGGGCGGGGACCTGGTGACGTACGATGCCGTGGGTGGAAATGCGGTGTTATTCATGAGGGGCAAGTCGGTGGTGCTGGCGGAGTTTCAGGGCGCGGCGACGGCGCAGGATGTGGCGGGGCTTCGGCCGCTGTTGGAGGTGATGCCCAAGGCCTTCGGGAACACAGGGGCGGTGCCGATTCTGCCGACATTGACGCCGGCGAATGGACTGGTGGGGGGAAGTTTGCGGTATGCGCTGGGGCCGGTGAGCTATGCGGTGGGGGGCGGGGTGCTGCAGGCTGCGTCGTTGAACTGGAAGATGGAGCCGGAGGCGGTGACGGCTAAGTATGACGATGCGCGGGGGCAAGAGACCCTGACGATGCTGATGTATCCGACGCCGACGCTGGCGCAGGAGGCGGCGAAGACGGTTCAGGGTGAGGTGCCGGAGCTGAAGAGCGGCGGGGCGCGGCTGCGGCAGGAGGGGACGTTGGTTCTCCTGGCGACGGGCAGCTTTGCGGGGGATGCGGCGCAGCAGATGATTTCAGGGATCCATTTGAGCCAGATGACGTTCAACCAGGATGCTCATCCGGCGTTCAAGGTGGTGGCGGCACAGACGTTTACGCTGCTGGAAAACATTACGATCCTGTCGGGCGTGCTGGGGGCGGCTGCGGTGCTGTTGGGATTGTTCCTGGGGTTCGGGCGGGCGTGGTTTCGGGTGCTACGCGGGAAGCCGGCGGCCGTGGAGGCGGAGTTTTTGAGCCTGCACCTGGCTCCGCAAAATAAGCCGGCGGTGTTTCGGGGGCCGGACTCGGCTGAGGGAGCTTAGAAGGGTTTCGGGTTGAGCCGAAGGGGTTTGGGGGGCGGTTCCGGGGATGGAAGGGTGATTTTTGGAGCTTTGTGGAAGGCACCCGGAAAAACCAGTGAAAACCGGAGCGAGTGGGAGATAAATCGTCTAAGTTGTTGATTTTGATAGAGATGATAAAAGCTGGAAAACTTTCTTGACAGCACCGGAGGTCGAACATAGTCTTGCACTCAGAGAGTTTCGATGGCTTTGCCTCCGTTGGAACTGCCTCCCATAGAAAAGGGTCGCCCTGTTGCCGGGCGGCCCTTTTGCGTTGTGGATAACAGGATAGAAACTTTGGTAAGTGAGGTGTGTGCGTCGAGGTGCGCGTGCGGGAGAGCGTGGTGAGTGGGTGGGAATTTTGCGGATGAAGTGATTGCCGATAGAATGACGAAGGAGTCGCCGACGTAGCTCAGTTGGTAGAGCAGCTGATTCGTAATCAGCAGGTCAACGGTTCAAGTCCGTTCGTCGGCTCCATAGAATCTGCGAGTTTATTCATTCGACGTGATCGTTAGAGCGAGTGTGCAAGAGTGTGGCCATGTATGGGTCGCACTTTTCTTTTTTGTGGCGCAGGTGGACGGGCTAGTGGCGACGGAGAATTGCCTGTGCTGGAGTTTGCGGGTAAGCTTACGCAACAAAGGGTTGGGAAAGATGAGGAGAGATATGAAGCGTATTGAAATCGCATTTGCGGCGTTCGGTTTGATGGTTTCATCCACGCTGTGCCTGGCGCAGGCACCTGCTGCGGCTCCTGCACCTGCTGCGCCGCTTGGGCCTGCGGCTGAAGTGCAGGCTGCGTATAACCGGTTGAAGCCGAATGTTTTGAAGGCGGCGGAGAAGATGTCGGAGGCGGATTTTCAGTACAAGCCGACGGCGGATATACGGACGTTTGCACGGATTGTGAATCATGTGACCGAGGCGCAGTTTCATGTGTGCTCGGCGCTGAATGGGACGACGGTGGATCCGAAGGCGGTGCCGAGCGATACGGCGGATAAGGCGACCGTGCTTGCCGGGCTGACGGCTTCGTTTGCTGCTTGCGATAAGGCTTATGCCGCGCTAACCGATGCGACGATCACTGAGGTGATTACGCTGGGGCCGGTGAAGCGTTCGCGCATTGGGTTGGCGTGGGGGAACGTGTCGCATGACAACGAACAGTATGCGGAGCTGTCGACGTATTTGCGATTGAAGGGGCTGGTGCCTCCTACGGCCGAGAAGTAGGTTGAGCTAGCCGAGCGTGGGCATGGTGGTGTCTACTCCGGCGCGGATGCCGGTGGGCCAGCGGGCGGTGACGGTTTTTAAGCGGGTGTAGAAGCGGACGCCTTCGGGGCCGTAGATGGCGTGGTCGCCGAAGAGGGAACGCTTCCATCCACCGAACGAGTGGAAGGCCATGGGGACCGGGATGGGGACGTTGATGCCGACCATGCCGGATTGTACGCGGCGGGTGAAGTCGCGGGCTGTGTCGCCGTCGCGAGTGAAGATGCTGGTGCCGTTGCCGAACTCGTGGTCGTTGATGAGTTGGAGAGCGGTCTCGAAGTTGCTGGCGCGGACTACGCCTAGGACGGGTCCGAAGATCTCTTCCTTGTAGATACGCATGGTGGGCTTGACGTGGTCGAAGAGGGTGGCGCCCAGGAAGAAGCCTTCGCCTTTGGGGAGCGCGGTGGTGCGGCCGTCGACTACGAGGTCGGCTCCTTCTTCGGTGCCAAACTGGATGTAGCTGGTGACTTTGTCTAGGTGGGATCTGGTGATGAGGGGGCCTAGGTCGGACTCGCCGTTGGGTGCGTTCTCGGCACCGTCGCCTACGCGAAGGTCGGCGATGCGGGAGGTCAGTTTGGTGATGAGGGCGTCGGCGGTGTGGGCGCCTACGGTTACAGCTACGGAGATGGCCATGCAGCGCTCGCCGGCTGAGCCGTATGCGGCTCCTACCAGGGCATCGGCTGCCTGGTCGAGGTCGGCGTCGGGCATGACGATCATGTGATTTTTTGCGCCGCCTAAAGCCTGGACGCGTTTGCCGGTGGCGGTGCCGGTGCGGTAGACGTATTCGGCGATGGGGGTTGAGCCTACGAAGCTTACGGCGGCGATGCCGGGGTGAGTGAGGATGGCGTCGACTGCGACCTTGTCGCCGTGGACTAAGTTGAAGACGCCGTCGGGGAGGCCGGCTTCCTTGAGCATTTCCGCTAAAAGGTTTGCCGAGCTGGGGTCTCGCTCCGAAGGCTTGAGGACGAAGGTGTTGCCGCAGGCGAGAGCGATGGGGAACATCCACATGGGGACCATGGCGGGGAAGTTGAAGGGCGTGATGCCGGCGACGACGCCGAGGGGTTGGCGCATGGAGTAGCTGTCGACACCGGAACCTACTTGTTCGGTGAGTTCTCCTTTGAGGAGGTGGGGGATGCCGGTGGCGAACTCGATGACTTCGAGGCCGCGGGTGGCTTCGCCGCGGGCGTCGGAGAAGACTTTGCCGTGCTCGCGATTGATGAGGGCGGCGACTTCGTCGAGGCGGCGCTCGAAGATTTCGCGGAAACGGAAGAGGACGCGGGCGCGGCGGAGAGGCGGCTGGGCGGACCAGTCGGGGAAGGCGGCTGCGGCGGCTGCGACGGCGGCGTCGACTTCGGCGGCGGTGGCTAGCGGGACTCGGGATTGGATGCGGCCGGTGGCGGGGTGGTAGACGTCGGCGAAACGCGCGGAGGTGCCAGGGGTGGGGGTGTTGTTGATCCAGTGGTTGAGCTCGGTGATGACGGGGGTGGTGGCGGTGGGGGGCGTTGCGGTTGCGGACATGTGTCGCTCTCCTTCGGGGAGGAAAGAACCATGTTAACAAATTGAGTGGGTGGCGTTCGTTTCTCGAGGAAGCCGGCCGTCGGGGCTCATCCGAACGTCGATGAGGGCAGTGGCGGTTTAGCGCCACGGTAGCGTAAGTCAGTGCTGCTTGTTCACGAAGGAGGCGACTTGCTGGAGCGCACTGGCGCCACGGTCTTGTCAGTGGTGTCGTATTCGTTCTCGTCTCCGGTCTTTGCGGTTTGAAATAGATGGTTAAGTGACGGCAGTTCGACTACTTCCACATTTTCGTTTCCACCTGCACGTAGCGCCGCGACGATCCCAGATAGAGTTGGTATTGCTTGGTGTCAATGCTTTTCGGTGGGTTTGATACTTCCAATGGCATGACTGCTCAGGGCAGCGAGATGCGATAGAGATTGCGGTGCGCTGTTGTGTTCACGTAGGCGTAGTGTGAAAGGTCCTTGCCGGGGACGAGCGCGGCGCGGCTGATTGATTGGGCACCAGGCACTACACTCGGTTCAGCCCGCGACGCAATGCCTTCGGGAGGAAACTTCGGCAGAGTTTCTCCTGGACCAACCGGAATAGCCAGGCTTCGCCCTGGAGTGGTTTGCGACGATTCTTCGACTGGAACAAAAAGGAATCTCCCGCTCGACGACCATACCGGGAGGCAGTAGCTTACGCATATGCGGAGCGGGGCTCCGCCATCGAGCGGAATCGCCACGTTCCTGGGAATGATGCGGTTGCCATCAGGATAAGGAGCGATCGCCATCAGCCACTTTCGCCCTGGCGAGATTCCTTGCACTTCGATGATTGGGTAAGGAAGGACATTCGACCGCCCAGAGCCATCCTGATTCATCTGTTCCAGATAATTGGCGTTTCCCTCTGAAAGACGAAACAGGATCTGTCCGTGTGAGCCGAAGTGTGGCGTTGTCTCGCCGGAATGGCCGATCTGTCGGGCGGGCGAGCTTCGGTCTATCGGCGCAAGCCACAGTTGGGATCTGCCGTCGCTACCCGCACGGGTGTAGACGATCTGTTTGCCATCCGGCGACACATCGTAGTCGATCATTGAAGTTCCCGGGAAGACCGCTTCGCTCTTGCCGGTGTCGAGTGTGAAGCGCCAAAGTTCCGCGTCGGCATCTGCTTTCTGATGGCGCAATAGGTAGTAGAGGGTTTTATCGTCCGCTCCAAATGACGGAGGCGAGGCGTCCGCGACGATTTCTCCTTCGGACGAAAGAGATCGTTCCCCCGCAGCATCGTGCATCCAGATGGAGCTCTCCTGCGCGCCAATCGAGGTGATGACGGAGCGGCCATCCGGCTCTACAGCCAATCCTTCCTCTTCCGAAGGGCCAACGGTTAGCTGCTCCGGTCGGCCCGCAGGAGATCGCTGGCGCCACAGGTGACTCTGTCCTTCGACAGTGGCGATGAAGTACATCCATGTTCCGTCGGGAGACCAAGCCGCGGCAGTGCACGCACCGTTTGGCCCTACCGGTCGTGGAGGGAACGTGCCATCGAGAGAGATAAGTTTGCAGAGCGTCCAGTCTCCCTGTCCGTTCATCTCGACCACAAGAGCTGATTGGTGATCAGGAGAGGCGAACGAGTAATGGGCCATGGCACGTTCGTGCGGGGGGAAATACAGTTCGCGAAAGTTGTCGCCCGTTATGGATTCGGTGACGATTCCAAGATGAAGTCCGGAACGGAATTTGGAGAAAAGATAGTGGTTTGGGTCGAGCCAGGTCAGGCCCGCTGCATTGTTAAGGAGAAGATGCGAGTCGCCGCCTAATACCGAGATGGAATAGGTTGCAAACGCGGCATTTTCCAAAACCGTATAGGCGATCTGCGAGCCGTCTGGTGAGAATGCCAGATCGTATTTCAGCCGAGCGTCATTGGTCAGACGCCTTGCCTCGCCGTCGGGGAGCATCTTGACGTAGATTTCACCGACCGACATAAAAGAGTTGCCTCCGCGGATGAACGCAAGGAAATGACCGTCGGGCGATAAGGCCGGAGTCGTCGCGGAATCAGTGAAATCTGTTAGCTGCGTGTACTTTACGACGGCTGGATGAGGGCGGAAGGAGAAGTGGACTGCGATGCCGATTGCGGCACATATCGCCAGACCTGCCGCCGCAAGCAGGAGCCATCGGGTTCCGGAATTTCCAGTGAGCGAGGCGGGTGTTGAAGGGACCGGACTGACAGGCGGCGGCTGCGGGACCTCCAGGACGCCCTGGGGCTCTCGTGAGCGTGCACCGTTTCTTACCGGAGCGATGAAGCGGTATCCGACGCGGGGGATGGTTTCGATGTAGCGGGGAGAGTCGGCCGAGTCGCTGAGCGCGTCTCGAAGTTTCTGTATCGACTTGTTCAGACCGTGGTCGAAGTCAATGAAGACATCGGAAGGCCAGAGGCGCTGACGGAGTTCTTCACGGGTGACGACCTCGCCGGGGGATTCGATCAGGACAGATAGAAGTTGAAGGGGTTGCTGCGGCAGCCGGATCTTTGTTCCGTTCCTGGTCAGCTGCGCGGCCTTGAGGTCGAGCTCGAAGAGGCCGAAGCTGACCGTCTCCTGGGTTGGCAAAACTGCCATTCCGCACCCCTGTACCCGCGAGAACTGAGTTTAGCACCCGCCGGAGAGAAGTGGATTACCGCTTTTCGCCGTGACGAGCGGGGACAAAATCGCCTAATCGATTGCATCGGCAGGGGATGCGCGGGGAGAAACAAATCGCCGCGCGGGTATTGCTCCGAAACGTGCCGGTGCTGCAGACTGACCCGCGTCGCTTGCCCGGACAGAATCGAAAAGGAGAAACACTATGAATCGAATCATCAGGACCTCGGTATCCTCAACCACCTCGGCCGGCAAGTTGAGGGCTCGGCTCTGCAGCAGCATGGCTCTGTTTGCCGCAATGTGTCTTTTCATTCTTCCAACGTGTGCCAACGCGGCCTGTGGAAGGTTCGGTGCAACCGGCTCAGAGCCCGCGATCAAACTGCCCATGCCTGGGCCAGGCGCTCCTGGCTCACCCTTTGACCCAGCGTACCCGCCGATCGTTGGGCTATGGCATGTGATCTACACCAACAGCGCTGATCAGTCGACCTTCAACGATACGTTTGATACGTGGCACATGGACGGCACAGAGTTCGAAAGTGCCTTTCTAGCGCCGGCTGGCGGCGACATCTGCGTAGGAGTGTGGAAGGAGTCTGGCAGGCGGAGCGTCACTCTTCATCATGTGGGCTGGCTGTTCAATCCAAGCACACCGTTGGCTACGGCGACCAACTACTTCACCGTGGATGCGGAGATTACGGTAGCCGAGGACAACAAGACTTACAGCGGCCACTTCACATTCAAAGTGTGGAACCTGGACGGATCTCCCACAACAACCGAAGTCACGGGCACGATCGCCGCGACACGAATTACGGTTAATTGAAGACCTTCCGCATCTACCGGGATTAACAGCGGGTGCCGGCGTGGTGCATTCACGTCGGCACGGTGGGTGGGTTAGAGGACGGCGAATTGTTTGGGATGGAGTTGCTGGTGGGTGGTGAGGAAGGCCTTCCAAGGGTCGGCGCGGAGGCGGGTGTGGGAGGCGGCTACGTCGTAGACGGAGAGGGATGGGTGGATGTCGCGGGTGAGAGCTGTCCAGGGTAAGGGGAGAGAGATGGTGGCGCCGACGCGGGCGCGGGGGGAGTAGGGGGCGACCGCCGTTGCGCCTCGTTGATTACGCAGGTAGTCGAGGAAGATGCGGCCGACGCGCGAAGACTTGGTCATCTTGGTGAGATAGAGGTCGGGGTTTTGGCGTTCCATGGAGAGGACGAAGTTGTGGGCGGCGGTCTTGAGCTCGGGCCAGGTGAGGGTGGGCTGGATGGGTGCGACGATGTGCAGGCCTTTGCCGCCGGTGAGCTTGAGAAAGCTTTCGATGCCGAGGTTCTTGAGGCGCTGGCGGACTTCGGCGGCGGCTGCGGCGACGGTGAGCCAGGGGAGATCGGCGTCGGGATCGAGATCGAAGATGAGGCGGTCGGGGTGCTCGAGGTCGTCGTTGGTGGAGCCCCAGGGATGGATCTCGAGGACATTCATCTGGGCGAGCGAGATGATGGCGTCGGTGGTGTCGAGGGTGATGTAGGGTTCGGGAGCGGAGGAGGTTTTGTCCTGGATGTCGATGGTCTTGATGCCGGGAGGGAGGTAGTTGTTGACGTGCTTCTGGAAGAAGCAGGGCTTGCCGGCGCCTTGTG
>Ga0302231_10002479_pt1 | contig 10554 bp, 8 predicted proteins | sample II_Palsa_N2_2_FD_193522 | JGI IMG/M metagenome (GOLD analysis project Ga0302231, IMG submission 193522) | Peat permafrost microbial communities from Stordalen Mire near Abisko, Sweden - II_Palsa_N2_2 | ecosystem: Environmental > Terrestrial > Soil > Palsa > Peat permafrost | place: Sweden...
GGTTCTGGGCTGGAGTTAGGGGCGCGATGTAGGCGTCGAGTTTGGCGGGCGCGGTGGAGATTCCGTCGGCCTCGGCCTGGGCCTGGAGGGTTAGGATTAGGCGGTCTTCGCCTATGGCGAAGCCGATACCGGGGGCTTTGGGGCCGCCTAGCATCTCGGAGAGGCCGTCGTAGCGGCCGCCGCCGAGGAGGGCGTTCTGGGTACCTAAGCCGGTGGTTACGGTGAACTCGAAGGTGGTGCGGGTGTAGTAGTCGAGGCCTCGGACTAAGCGGGGGTTTAGGTTGTAGGGGACTCCGCAGGCGTCTAGTGCTGCTAGGACCTGGTCGAAGTGGGCCTTGGATTCGGGGCCTAGATAGTCGGCGATTTTGGGTAGGGCGTTGATTAGGTCCTGGTCGGCTTCTTCTTTACTGTCCAGGACTCGTAGGGGATTCGTATCCGCTCGGCGCTGGTTGTCTTCGCACAGCAGGTGCTTGACGGGTTGCAGGGCTTCGCGGAGGGCGGCGTTGTAGCGGACGCGGTCCTCGGAGGAGCCGACGGAGTTGAGCTCGAGGTGCCAGTCGCGGATGCCTAGCTCGTCGAGGAGGCTGGCTAGCATTTCCAATATTTCCGCATCCCTTAGTGGTGATTCAGAACCGGAGGATTGCGGTCCGATGACTTCGGCGCCGATCTGCCAGAACTGGCGGTAGCGGCCGCGCTGGGGGCGCTCGCGGCGGAACTGCGGGCCGATGTAGTAGAGCTTCTGGAGCTGGCCGGTCTCGCCTAACTTGTGCTCGATGTAGGCGCGGACGACGCCTGCGGTGGATTCGGGGCGAAGGGTTAGTGATTGAGACGACTTGTTGAAATTTCCAAAGACGTACTCAATGACGAAAGTGTCAGTGAGCCATTCCTCTTTTTTGTCTGGAATGGGGCTCGGGACGACAAGACGACGGAGCTGGATCGGACTACCCAACTTGAGCGTTGAAAAGTCCTCATCTTTGGGATTGATATCCGCAGCTTCGAGCTGCTTTATTGCCTTTGCATCAGCTTGACCTGCGAAAGCGACCGCTTCACTTGTAGCACTTTCATGTGTGTTATCTGCGTAACCGTTGATGTATGCGCCGACGAAATCGTTAGGCCTTACAAGGCCGTGCGTAATGCGTACCTCATTCTTTTGATACCAGTAACCCCTTAGGAGATCCTTGTCGAATCGCTCGCCGTCTTCCCAGGTGAACATTTCTTTGCTGACGATGTCGGTTTCTTCGCCTACGCCGCGGGCGAAGAGTTCGGTGGTTTCGAAGATCGGGGTGCGGATTTCGCCGAAGCCGTAGCGGGCGAAGAGGGCGCGGGCGGTGGCCTCGACGTGGTTCCAGAGGGGGGTCTGGTCGGGGAGGAGATCGCGGGTGCCGCGGACCGCCTTGAGGGTTGGGCGGGCCGGGGTTTTCTTGCTTTCGGTCATAGAGTACCTAGTCTACCGTCCAAGTCCTGCGCGAACGGCGGGAGGCTTCGCGTGGCGGGTGGGGGATTAGGGGTACCCCCCTCCCCCTCTTTTTTGGGAAATCCCGGTAAAGTGCTCTGTGCGTTGCGCTTAACGGCTTAAGTATCCCCTGTGAGCCGGGCATAAATCGCCGTAAAGTAGGGCAAGCACATGGGTTACAGGCAAAGTATGGCAAACAAATGGGCTATAGCCAAAGTATGGCAAGCAAACTAGTTACACGCAAAGTAGGGCAAGCAAACGGGTTAGCTGCCGATTGGAGTGATGGGCCGGGTGGTTGGATTACTTGATTTTGGGCTCTATATCTATTGTAGCTAGTGGGTGGGGGTAACTATGCCAAGTTTTGGAAAGATTTATCGCTAGTGTTCATAGGGGGTTTGGCGGTCTTGGAGAGGTTGGGGGGCTTGACAGGAATTCGGGTTCTCTCCGTGGAAACCCAGGTCCCAGAAGCGGGACCTGGGGAACCCGGATTTTTGGTGAATAGTGGCTACGGGATTTTGGAGGGGGCGCTCGGCTGTAGCACGCATGTCGTTTGACGATATGTGGCGCTGGACACAGACGCGCGACGAGGGTGGGTCGAGCCTACGGATAGAGGTATTTCTTATGTCAAAATCCAACATAGCCAGAACGATCATCGACACGCATCGGCACATTTTTGGTCCGAAGCTGAAGCAGAAGTTTGTCGAGAATATCGGCTTCGATGACAAGAAGCCGTTGCCGCAGGCGAATGCAGGCGAGATGTTTTTCTATCGCGAGTCGGTTGACGTGGATTACTCGATGGAGATTCAGCAGAAGAGTGGCGTTACGCTGTGCCTGAACAGCTATGGCGGGGAGATTGAGACGTTCGCGCAGAGCATTATTAAAGCGAGCACCCTGGACACCATTAAATTCCTGCATGACGAGTCTTTCGAGCTTCGGGAAAGATATCCGAAGGACATTGGGGTGATGGCAAACGCGCATGCGCTGGAAGAGAATACGCGCGCTGTGATTGATCCGCTGATCTCGAGCAAGGAAGCCTTCGGCATCAGCATTTGTAGCAGCTACGGAGCGGGCGCGGAGCAGGTGTTTCTCGATTCTCCCAAGGCCGAGTGGCTATGGGAGTATGCGCAGGATAAGGATCTCCTGGTCCACGTTCATCCGCCGCTGGTGGCGATAGGAGCTTCGGCGATGCAGCAGTACCGGCTCAATGAAGCGCTTGGCCGGCCATTCGATACGGCGGTGTCGGCAGCGCGCATGATCTATAGCGGCGTGTTCGATCGATACCCGAAACTGAAGGTTCTTTTCGTTCACATGGGTGGAGCACTGGCTCCGCTGATTTGCAGGCTCGATTGGAACTGGGAGTTGAACTACAAGGGCATTCAAAACCCACCGATTGAAAAGGTCGACAAGAATCTGCGTAAGCCTTCGGAGTATTTCAAGTCGAATATCTATGTGGACACGATGGGCCCGAGCGCGATTGCTCTCAGGGCCATGATCGAAACGTGCGGCGTTGACCGGGTATTGTTTGGAACCGATTTTGGTCCGGTTCCGATGAGTCCCAAGCTGCACATCGATCTTGTCGACAACATGATCGCCGATGAAGGCGATCGCAAGAAGATTTTCTCAACCAACACACTTGGCTTGCTCCATTTGGAGGAGACTGCACCCGTCCTGGTGCCTCGCGCGGCTTAGTTTTCCTGCGCCAAAGCGTCGGAACTTCGATCACTTGAATATCAATGGCCATCACGAGGCTGAGCGCTCGTGATGGCCTTCTTTGTGCTCGTGGCAGGCTGTCGATGCGGATGGTGCAAAGTTACATCAGGTCTACCGAATCGCGCCGGCTTGCGGTCGGTGCGGGGGGTGCGAGATTTCGATCGTTGGGAGAGCCGTAGGTGAACGGGGACTTCTGTTATTGTCGTAGCCAATCGTCCGTCGTTTGAAATTCGTCCGTCGTTTGAACTCAGTCTTAGGGAACTCCCAAAGGATTAAGCGATGACTATGTACTGGGTGTATCTGCTGCCGAATTGGCTGTTCGGCGTGTTGACGGTGTCGTTGTTTCTGGCCTTTGGGGTGGCGGGCCTTTTTCTGACGCGGGGTTGGATGCGGCGGCTTCACCGTGTCGAGAATGGCCACAATGACATCGTGGGTTTCTACATGGCGGGGGTCACGGTTTTGTATGCGGTGAGTATCGGGCTGCTGGCGATTGGGGCGTGGGCAACGTATACCGATGTGCAGAGCAAGGTGGACCGTGAGGCGGCTGCGCTGGCGGGTCTTTACCGCGACATCAGTGCCTATCCTGAACCGGAGCGCAGCATCATGCAGGATGATTTGCGCCGGTACACCCGGGAGGTGATCGATGTGGCGTGGCCGTTGCAGCGGCGGGGAATCGTACCCACCAGCGAGGGCGCGGAACTGGGCGACTTTGAGGAACACTTTATGTCGTTTGAGCCGCAAAGTGAGAGGCAGGATGTATTGATGGCGGAGGCGTTTCGAACGTTCAATGAGCTGACGGAGAGCCGAAGGATGCGGCTTAACAGCGTTTCGGACGAGATGCCTGGACCGCTGTGGGTGTTGGTGCTGGTGGGCGCCTTTGTCTGCATGGCGGTGAGTTGGTTTTACCAGACGGATAATTTCCGATTGCACTTCTGGATGACGGTGTTGTTTTCGGGGCTGTTGGGTGTGCTGATTTACCTGGTCGCGGTTCTGGATAATCCGTATCGGGGAAAGGTGAGCGTCTCGCCTGATTCGATTGAGCGCGTGTATCAGCAGGTGATGGTGCCGTCGAAGTAAACGCAGCAGCAGATTCCTAGAGGGAATGACGAAAGAAAGGCAGGGACAACGAGCCCATCGGACGGGGCGTCCGATGGGTGATGCGTTTGGGCGGGGTTAGGAGGTGAAGGAGTGGTTGGGGGGATTGGGGGTGGATTCGTCGATCTCGCGGGTCTGGATGCGGGTGTCGATGAGGAAGCCAACGCCGATGCCCAGGGGGATGAGGGCACAGGCGGCTCCGCAGAGGACGTCGCGCTCCTGCAGGATGGCGGAAAGGGCGATGAAGAAGAGAGCGATGCCGACGGCGGCTCCGAGCAGGACGATGCCGGCGAGGCGAATGTTGGCGCGGCGGCGGACGAGGCTGATGGAGGGGCGGCCCTGAGTGAGGGCTAGCTCGGCCGCGGTGGGCGGAGGGACGAGGCCCTTGGCGATGGCGGCGAGGCGCTCCTGGCTTTCGAGCTCGCGCTTGCGGGCGTTGGACCAGCTGCCGACGGCGACGATGCCGAGGACCATGACAAAGCTGGCTACGGGGACGATGAATGGGCTGTTGAAGGATTCGCTTACGCCGGAATCGAGAATCATGTCGTGCTCCTTATGCTTGGGTTGCGGCGATTGGGCGGCAACTTGCTTTCTGTGGGGCTTCGACTGTGGGGGTGGGCGAAAGTTTCAGTGGCGGGGATGAAACTTTTGGAGGAGGATGAAGTCTGAGGGGCAGTGAGTAACGAGTAGTGGGTAGTGAGTAACGGAAAAGACGAGGCGGATGCGCGGTGACCTTACATCGCCGGAGAATTTTGAGGCGCTGGTGCGAGAGCATCAGGGCATGGTGTTTCGCACGCTTACTCGGCTGACGGGTAGTGGGGCGCAGGTGGAGGATCTGGCGCAGGAGGTGTTTCTGCGGCTGTACAGGGCGCTGCCGGAGTTTCGTGGGGACTCGGCGCTGTCTACTTACCTGTACAGGATTGTGGTGAATGTGGCGCAGGATGAGTGGAAGCGGCGGCGGAAGGAGCGTGGCGTGATTGCCATGGCTCCTGCGATGGAAGAAGAGGATGATGCGGGTTGGATTGAGAGCTTTGCCGGGGATGAGCTGACCGAGCATGCGCGGAATCCTGAGCAGCGGATGGAGGATGCAGAAGTGCAGGCGGCGGTGGAGGCTGCGCTGCGCGAGCTGCCGGAGATGGAGCGGGCCGTGCTGGTGCTGTATCACCAGGAAGAGCTCAGCTATGAGGGGATTGCTGCGGCGCTGGGGCTGCCGATTAATACGGTGCGGACGCATTTGCATCGCGGGCGGAAGAGGCTGAGTCAAGCGCTTAGCGGAGGGCGGGGAGCTGCGCGGACGGCGAGCGTTGATGAGGTGGCGGGTGAGAAGATTGAGAAGCGCAGGACGGTTGGCGGAGTGGTGCGGCAGATGATGGTGGGTGGGTTATGAAGGAGCGAGAGGTTGCGATGAGCGAGGCAAATGAGTTCGAAGACGCGATTACGCGGGCGCTGGATAGGAAGCCGGAGTTTACGGTGCCGGCGGACTTTGCGGCGAAGGTGAGGGCGGCGCTGCCGGCGCAGCCGAAGGTTCGGGCGCAGCGGAGCGTAGGGCGGATTGCGGCTGGAGTGGCTACCGTGGGGTTGGTGCTGGCGCTGTGTGTGTTGGCTCCGCATGCGCGGCCTGGCATTCAGAATATGGCGTTTGGCATGGAGATGGTGCTGGTGGTGGAGTTGGTGGGTGTGGCTGCTTGGCTGGGAATGCGGCGGTCGGATGGGTGAGGGCTAGCAGTGGTTGAAGTTGAATGCTAAAGCAAAATAAAGGGTCCGCGAGGGGTTGCGGGCCCTTTGTAATTTGGAGTAAGTTGATGGCATCGCGGGGCGGCGGATGCGGCATCGTAGAGGGTGGAGAATAAATTTGGTGCGCTGAGAGGGGACTCGATGAGAGGACTTTGGATAGCGATTGTGGGCGTGGGAATGATGGTGCCGGTGGGCGCGATCGCGCAGGCGCAGGCGGCGAATGCGAGTACGAGTGCGGCGCCACGGATGTGCAGGGCGGACCGGAAAGCGCAGAAGAAGACGCAGAAGGCTGAGGCCAAGGCGGCGAGAAATAATGCGAAGGCCGCGCAGGAACAGATCCGGGCGGGGGAACATCCTAACAAGGGCGGGGAGATGACGTCGCTGGCAGTTGTGCTGACGCCGCCGCCGATGTGAGTGAATTTTGCGTGAAACGAAAGGCCGCTCGCGTGGATGCGAGCGGCCTTTTTGTTGGGGTGGAGAGCTAGTCGGCGATGCCGGGGTCTGGGGTGTCTTCGCCGAGGGCGGTGGCAAGAGCGTTGAGGTGGTCGTTCTCGTCGCGGAGGATTTCGCGGAGGTCTTCGCCGAGGGCGAACTCGTTGAGGGTGTCGACCTGGCGGACGCGGCGGCGGTAGTTGCGGATGGTTTCCTTCTCGTTTTCGAGGTCGAAGCGAAGCATGTCGGTGGCTTTGTCGCTGGTCTTGACGGGCTTGGCGGTTACGGCCGGGTTGCCGCCCAGGAGATCGATCCAGTAGCTGAGCTTGAGGGCGTGATCGAGTTCCTGCTTGGCGTGGACTTCTAGCTCGGCGGCGATGTTCATGTAGGCCGCGCCCTTGAGGCACTGGGAATAGTTGACGTAGGCGATGATGGCCTGGAATTCGCGCTGGAGATCTTCGTTCAGGAGATCGATGAGCTGCTTTTTGGTGAAGGCGGTGTCTTTCTCTTGTTTTGGCATGGACGTGCGGCTCTCGCTTTCGGGTGGGAGTGGGTTGACCTAGGTTGGATGCGGGTTGGTGGAGAACAGTGGCCCGGTGGTTGGCCTAGTTGGTGGAGGCGCTGGAGGTGGGGTTGAGGATGAGTTGGCATTTGGAGTCCTTGCCGCAGATCAGGACGCCGCGACGGACGAGGCTGGCGTGGCTGGCGGGTGGGATCTGGAGATTGAGGTTGAGGCGCTGCACGGTGTCGGATAGGGGCTGCAGGCTCTCGTCATTGGCGACGATGCGGAAGGCGGCGGTGCCCTGCGTGGTAACTTCGAGCTCAATGGTGGCCCAGCCGATGCCGGTCGGTTTGACGGTACCGCGGGGCACGGAGTACGAGCGTTGCTCCTGGAGTTCCATGGCGGGATTGTCTTTGAGAATGGGGTCGGTGGATTTCGAGAGTTTGGCAGTCTCGTCTTCGATGAGTTTCTGGACGGCGGGGTCGGTGCCGCGTTCGGCTTTGGAGGCGAGCAGGAGCTGGTCGAGGGCTTGGGGGAGGTAATTTTGCGTTTCGAGGATCAAGGCGAGGTGGTAGCCGGGTTCAGCGCTCTGGCCGTTACGCCAGGAGGCGCGGATCCAGGGTTCGGCTTCGGCGATTTTGTTGTCGCGGTAGAGGATCCAGCCGTAGGTATCCCATGCGTCGACGAGGAGGGCGGCGCGCGCGAGTGCCTTGGGGCCGGTTTCGCCTTTGTTGGAGGCTTCGTCGAGGAGATCGAGGGAGCGGCGGGAGGCGGTTTCGGCGAGAGGGAGGTCGAGGGAGTTATTAGCGAGCTCGTAGGCGGCGTTGTTGAGGAGGAGGGGGTCGGTGCTGGTGGAGATGACGGACTTGAGGAGGGTTTCGCCTTCTGCCGTTTTTTGCTCGCGGAGAAGGACTTTGCCTAGCTCCATCTGGAGGGGAGGGCTGTCAGGCGTCGCGACAAGGCCGGCGCGCAGGACTTTTTCGGCGGAGGCGTTGTCGTTGCGCTGGATGTGGATGGAGGCGAGATAGAGGACGAGGGAAGTGTTGGTGGGGTTGCGATCGATCGCAGCCTGAAGGGTGGTGATGGCGTCCGCGGGCTTGCTGTTGGTCATGTAAACGGAGGCAAGCATGCGGACGACATTGTCTTCGTTGGGATGGATGGAGAGCTCTCTCTGGAGATTGACGATGGCATAGGTGGTGTCGTGATCGTGGAGCGCGAGCGCGGCGTAGTTACTCCAGAGGAAGGGCTGGTTGGAGTTGCGGGCGCGGGCTTTGTCGAGGAGGGTGCGGGCTCCGTCCCAGTCTTTGTTGCGCTCGGCCCGGGAAGCCTGGCGGATGTCGTCCGCGGCGGTGGCATCGTCTTCGGTGACAGTGGGAGCTGCGAAGTTGGTTCCGTTGAGGGCGGAGGGGATGAGCTGGATGTAGGTTTCGCCGTCGAGGCCTGCGTCCTTGAACCACTTGTGGTAGTCGGGCCATTGGGAAGCAGGGAGGTTGCGCTGGAGGATCTCGACGCGGCGATCGGTGGTGAGGACGCCGTTCTCGAGCTTGTAGGTTTTGTCGAGGGTGGCGAAGCTGGTCTTGACGTGGATGGAAGGCGGGAGGTTGGCGGACCAGCCTTTGGGGAGGGTCATGACGGCGTGGTCGGTGGCGAGGTGGGGCGTGCCGAGGGGAATGGGGGTGACGGGCGGATCTTTTTCGTCGATGTCGGGGAGGCCGATGGGGGAGAGTTGAGGGATGAGTCGGAGGTTGTCCCAGTCACCAGCCTTTTCGCGCTCATAGTCGTAAGTGATTTTGAAGGGAGAAGAGGTGTCGTCGGGGCGGGAGAACTCGGCGTTGGTGACTTTACCTGCGTAGGACATGGCGTAGGAGAAACGCTGCATGAGCTCATCCCACTGCGCGGGAGAGACGGTGCGGACGGCCTGTGCGACGGTGACCTGATCGTCGCCACGGAGAGTCATGACGATGTGGGAGTGGGAGGTGCCCTTGTCGTCGAGAGTGCCGGTGGCGTCGAAGGTATTGAGGAAGGGAAAGGGAGGATCTTTGGGAGTGGTTTCGACCTGGGCGTCGCCGGTGGCGGGGATGACGAGGGCCTGCTTGTCGCGGATGACGGGGTTGAGCAGGGCGAAGGGAGAGACTTCGGCGGTGGAGTCGAGCCAGACGGGCTTGCCATCGATGTGGGCGAGGGTGATGGCGTGGTTGAAGGAGGCGGGGGAGGGGAGGGCGGCGTTGAAGGGGATGCCGGCGCCGATGAGGACGGCGTCCGCGTTGATGCCCGCGGCGGAGAGCATGGCGATGAGCAGGGTGGACTTGTCTTTGCAGTCGCCGTACTGGTTGCTGAGAACGTCGCCGGCCTGGTGGGGCTGGAAGCGGCCGATGCCGAAGGCTACGCCGATGTAGCGGACCTGCGCGCTGACGTAGCCGTAGATGGCGCGGGCTTTCTCGTCGGGCGTGAATTTGCCGGCGGTGAGGGTGGCGACCTTGGCGCGGATATCGGCGTCGGGTTCGGTGCGGGAGCCTTCGAGGGAGCGGTACCAGGCACCGACTTCCTGCCAGGTGTGGAAGTTGGTCCAGGCGATTTGGGGGAGGGGCGGGTCGTCGCTGGTGCCGAGGGCGGGATTCTTGTCGAGCTTGAGGAGAGCGTTCTTTTTCTGGCCTGCGGTGGGGGCTAGCTGGGAGGACTGCCAGCGGTACCCGCGCTCGGTCGCGGTGTCCATGGTGGTGGATTTGTAGTTGGGACTCCAGACCTGGATATAGCCGTCTTTAGGAACGTGGAGCTCGATGGTCTCTGAGCGGATGACCGCGCCGGAGGAGGGGAGAAAGAAGCTGTCGCCGCCCCAGAAGCGGCCGGGGGCTTCGGGCTTGGTGCGGACGATGCGGAGCTTGTACTCGAGGAGGTCTCCGGGCTGGAGGCTGCGGACGGGGATTTGTTCCTGCTTGATGTCGCTGTAGAAGGGGGCTTGACGGGTGACCTCGGCGGGGAGCTCCTGGGCGTCGGCGGAAGGAGTGGTGACGACGGAACCGTCGGCGTGGCGGACGCGGACGTAGTCGATCTCGATGTGCTCGGAGTTGGAGGCGAATTCGAAGGGGAGGATGCTGAAGGCTTTGACGCCAGCCTGGTTGCGGATTTCGACGGTGCCTTCGAATGCGCGGGAGCCGGTGCCGTCGGCTGCGAAGGTGTAGATGCGAGAGAGGTGATGGAAGACGTAGGACTCGCCGGGGTAGTCGGCGGGGGCGGGGAGGGGCGCGAGCTTGGCGGCGGGGGCCGAAGTTGGAGGTGCCTGGGCGCGCGTGATTCCGGAGCCTGCGAGGAGGAGAGATGCGGTGAAGAACACCGGAACCCAAATTTTCATTGTCCTAGCTGTATAGCAGACTCCTGCGCGGAGGGCGAGTCCTGCGCGGACGGCGGGAGTGGGCTGGGTGGCAGGGCAGCGGGGATAGGTCGCGCGCCGAGTGGGTTTATGGCATCGAACCTTACAGGATGGCGTTGGCGCGACTGTACGAATTCATAGGTGTTCGCGCGAATTGCCTGCCGAGAGGAAGTACCCGATGAAAGCACTTTATATCGCAGCGCTTGCTGCGAGCTTTGCGCTGCCTTTGGCAGCTGTAGCGCAGCAACAACAGGAATCCAC
>Ga0302231_10002487_pt1 | contig 10523 bp, 7 predicted proteins | sample II_Palsa_N2_2_FD_193522 | JGI IMG/M metagenome (GOLD analysis project Ga0302231, IMG submission 193522) | Peat permafrost microbial communities from Stordalen Mire near Abisko, Sweden - II_Palsa_N2_2 | ecosystem: Environmental > Terrestrial > Soil > Palsa > Peat permafrost | place: Sweden...
GCCGTTCAATGACGGCCAGCCCGGCCTGGTTCGCGCCGGTGACTCCCGCGATCCGCCTGCACACCTCTACGACAAAGGCATTACCGCCGGTAGCGACCACGCCGTGGTTGTCGCCGACCTCACCGTCACATAACGCCGATTTAGCGCGGCCAAGCTTGCCTCCGCCAAGCTCGCCGACCTCAAGCAGATGCACCAGTTCTGCACTTTCCGCGCCCGATCCCGGGGCAGACATCCTCCTCGCGGCATGCGCGAGCAGTGCCGAGTGCACCCAGGCACGCAGCTGCGGTTCACCGACATCGACGGCCACCGGTTCACCGCCGGACACTGCGAGTTGAGCTTGCTGGCCGGCTCGATGAGCCCCGCCAGCACCAGCTGCGGAACACCTCGTCCCCGCCCGCCGCGTCCTCTAGGCCGAGGACGCGGTAGCCGCGGCCGAGGGCGTTAAGCAGGTGCCCCATCCGCGAGGAGGTGATCGGCAGCGGCCCGGCCGACCCTGCGTCTTCCAGCCCGAGGTCGAGTTCCAGCTGGCCAGCCGCGATCCGCTGCCCGGCGACGGCCCGCAGGGCCTCCAGTTCGGCCTCGTCATGGGCCGACCCGATGTGCTCGATGCTTCGCGATCCGCGCCGGGACGACCACACGATCTGCACTGCGGTCGCACCCGACTTCGTCTTCACCGTCCGCACATACGGCACCCGCCCAACATACGGTCCGTGCACAGCCGCGCGGGCGAGACGGCACGCTTACGGGCTCACCGGGAAACCAGCCCCATCCGCGCTCTCGTGACGAGGCCCGGAATACCCCCACCAGGCGAAACAGTACGCCAGCACGAGATCCGGGGTTAGTGCGCAAATCCGCTTACGAAAACCCAGGAACCTGCAGGCCAGCGCAACGCGCCTCCCGCGAACCCGCGAACGTGAGCCAAGTCAGGTCTCAGCCCTGGGCGCGGCGGGCCACCCGCCAGGGTGCCTGCCGCCCTCGTACAGAAACACCCTGACGACGGTCGTTAGTTACCTTCATAAGGGGTTGACGGTTTACCCAGATAAACGAACAGTTCGGCAGCGCCCGGTGGCACCAGTACCTGGCTGATCGCGTCCTCTTGGAGTTAGCCTGGATTTCGCCGAGTCACGAGGGGGCAATGGATGTGACCGAGCGGGGCCGGCTTCTTGATGAGGTGACCGCGGCGGTAGCCCGGTATTTCGGCGAGCTCAACGATTTCCGTGCTCACATCGTCGGTATCCGCGCTGCCGATCCAGCGGCCGTCCTCAACGCGGAGCTGCCGGAAACGGCCTTCGCGCTGTGCGCGATCGCTGATGACCTGGCCAGGGATGATGAAGTTCTCGACGCAGTTGGGTGGCTGTTCTGGTGCCGGGCCGCGGAACTCGGTGAGGGCAGGGGAAACGGCGAGGGCATCAACCTCGCGATCAGCGTCAATCTCTTCAACCTGCTGAGGCAACGGCAACCGGATCTGGTTCCGGTGCAGATGCGGCAGCTGCCCACGAATCGGGAGGGGACCACCGATGGACTCGAGGCCGCCTCTGTACTCATGTCCTGGTACCAGGAGTCAGGCGACGCGAACGCCCTGACCGCGGCGACACGCGTTACCCGGCACGAGGTCCGCGAACTTCCCGTGTCACCACTGCAGGTGTCGGCCCGGGCCTTTCTGGCGATCATGCTCCGCACGCGATACGAACTCGACGGGGACATGACGGCACTCGACGAGGCGATCACCGTCATGAAGACCGCCCTCCGCATGATCTCCCCGGCCGATCCCGCCCGCGCCAGCTACGAGCGCCTCCTTGCTGACCTGCGGCGACTGGCCTCGCGAGAGGAAGAGGCGGAAGACGAGCATCAGGTGGCAGACCAGGACCTGGGTGAGCGCGGGCTGGAGCGCGCCCGCGCTGCCCTGTCGGACCTCAAGCGGTTCGACGAAACCGGAGACTTCAGCTATCTGCGCGCCGCGATAGCCGCCTTCCGTGAGCTCATCGACACGAGCAGCGATGGTCCCCAGCGTCTGATCTTCGCCAGGGCTCTCGTGACGGCGCTCCTCATGCTGGATGAGCACGGCCTTGACGTGGATGCACTGGCTGAGGCGATTTCGCTGCTACGAGACATCACGAACGCCGAACCCGAGGACGCGGATTTTCTGAAGCTCGGTGGCGCGCTGATGCGCTACTCGGACATCACCAACGACCCGGCGGCGGTAGAAGAAGGCATCGGCCTGCTTGCGCCGCTGGCCGCCGGTCACACGCGCGAACGGCCCACGGCTCTGCGCATGCTCGGCTACCTGCTAGGCATGCGGTACCAGCAGTCGAGCCTGGCCGAGCCGCCAGCGGAGACGCTGGCCGTGTTGCGCGAGGCCGTAGCCGCCAGTGACGACCGCGGCATAGCGCTGGCTAACCTGGGCAACACGCTCATGAACAGAGCCTGGCGCGTCCCTGACCCGGGGGCCGTTGAAGAGGCGACGCGGGTGCTGCGCGAGGCACTGCAGGCGACGCCGCCTGATGTCCCCGAGCGGATCACGCTGGCGGTCAGCCTGTCCGCCGCCCTGGACGAGCAGTTTCTGCGGACAGGCGCCATCGACGTACTCGGCGACGCCGTTGCCATCATGCGGCAGGCCCTCGAACGGGCACCCGCCGAGCACCCGGATCGCGCGTGGTGGCTTGCCCGGTTCAGCCTCACGCTGCAGCGGTACTTTGAAGCAACTGGCGGCCTTGACCTTGTCGCCGAGGCCGTCTCGGTGGCACGCGAGGCCGTTGCCGTGCCCGGGCTCCCGCCATCGGCCGCGCCACTGGCGCTGCACGCGCTGGGCAGAGCCTTGCTTGACTGGTACGAACAGACGGGCGACGCCGCAGCGCTGGAGGAGTCGATCAGTACCACGCGGCAGTCGGTACGCCTGCGCCCCGATGGCGACCGCGGGATCGCGGAACCGCTCAGCACGCTCGGGCTGGCACTGTGGCAATCGAGCAGGCGGCCAGGCAACGGGCAGGCCCTCGACGCGGCCATCACCGCATTGCGCCAGGCGGTCGCCGCTTCCCCCGCCGGATCTCCGTCCAAGGCGATGCACCTCAGCAACCTGGGGCTGATCCTCGCCGTCCAGGCACAGACAACAGGTAACGCGGACAGAAGCGAGATCGTCCGCCTGGATCGGGAGGCTGTCGCCCTGACGCCTGACGGCCATGCGGCCAAGCCGCCGTACCTGAGCAATCTCGCAACCGCCATCATGGAAAGCACGCCAGCCTCCGCCGAGCCGGTCGCCCTGCTACGGCAGGCCGTCGAGATGTCGCCACCCGGAGATCCGCGGCTACCGTCGTACCTGCACAATCTGGGCTCGGCGCTCGCCAGGAGAAAGGCGTTCGACGAGGCCGCCGGAGCGTTCCGCAGGGCAGCCCTCGCCTCGTCAGCTGCCCCGGGTGAGCGCATCGTCAGTGGCCGGGACTGGGCGTTTACGGCGGCAGCCTCTGGTGACCTGGCCGGATCGCTCACCGCGATGTCGGCGACGCTGGATGTCGTCCCTCAACTGGCTCCCCGTTACCTCCGCCGTGCAGATGCCCAGTTCAACGTGGCCCAACTCGCAGGGCTCGGCAGGGACGTCGCGGCGATCGCGCTGCGGGCGGGCAGTCCAGGCCAGGCGATCGCCCTGCTTGAGATGGGCCGCGGCGCGCTCCTCATCCAGGCGCTAGAAACGCGTGGCGACGAGGATGCAATCCGCGACCGCGACCCGGTGCTCGCCGAGAGGTTTGTCCGGCTTCGCGATGCGCTCAACGAGCCTCGTGACCCGCTCGCCGACGCCAGCCCAGCGACCGCATGGCGGGTTAGCGAGCACCAGCGCACCCTCGCCACGCAGTGGGAGCGGCTCCTCACGGAGATCCGGTTGGTGAAGGGCTTGGAGGGATTCCAGCGACCACCCCGTGCGGGCGAACTCCGCAGCCACGCACAGGCGGGGCCGATCGCCGTCCTCAACGTCAGTGAGTTCACGTCGCACGCCTTCATCCTCACCAGTGACGAGATCGCTGCCGTGGCCCTACCGGGCGTAACTTTGGAGGCGGTGACCGAGCGCGCGGCAGGCCTCTTCCAAGCTGTCGACGGCACCCGCGACAACAGCCTTACGCTGGCCCAGCAGCGGCGGTGCGAGGACAGGATTCTCGACACTCTTGAGTGGCTCTGGGATGAGATCACCGCCCCTGTGCTCGGCCGGCTAGGGCTTGTCAGCGCGCCGGGACCAGGGCATGCCTGGACCCGGTTGTGGTGGTGCCCCACAGGTCCGCTCGGCGCACTCCCTGTGCACGGGGCTGGCTATCACCGGTCCGTCACCGGCGACGATGCCGTCCTTGACCGTGTCATCTCCTCCTACACCCCCACCATCGCCGCGCTGGCCCACGCACGCCAGCGCTCCAGGCATTCAGGTGACGGGCCGACGCTGATCGTCGGCCCGTCTCCCGGTGCCGGCCTTCCCGGTGCCGAACGCGAGGCCGCAGAACTGGTGGCGATCCTCCCCGAGGCTGCTGTCCTGCCCGGAGACTCCGCTACCGGGGCAGAGGTGCTGGCGGCCCTGCCCCGTTACCGGAATGCCCACTTCGCCTGCCATGGCGTGACGGACCTCAGCGATCCCTCCAAAAGCGCGCTCATATTCACCGGCGGCGACGGGAACCTCACCGTCGCCCATATATCCCAGCTCGATCTCCGGGAAGCCGGACTAGCGTTCCTTTCCGCCTGCGACACGACGCGCACCAGCCAGGATCTCATCGACGAGGCCATACACCTCACCAGCGGATTCCTGCTGGCCGGATACCCGAACGTCATCGGCACGCTGTGGGAAATCGATGACACGATGATCGCATCGCGGATAGCGGCCGACGTGTATCAGAATCCGGGCGGCGGACCTGCCGAGGCACTCCATCATGCCATCAGGAATATCCGAGGGACCTATAGCGGCAAGCCTTCGCTCTGGGCGGCGCACATCCATGTCGGAGCTTGAGTAGCCGTTGCTCACTGCGCGAGGGGCGACTGCGGGTCCCACCGGCTTTTCCGCATCCGACTGGTGAGTCGCCTGCCCGTCTCCGGGCTTATCGGGCCGTCCGCCCGCTCGCCGAGCTGAGCTGCCAGATCCGCGGCGTGCAGGTCTACGGCGGCTTCAATGAGGTCAGCCAGATTGCCCGCCGCGAGCCGTCCATTGCGGATCCCTGCCATGCCGCCGATAACCGCGATCGCGATGGCGGGCCACCACCAGATGCCCAGTATCAGGTACAGGATGGCCCAGGCCATGAGCCGCGCTGCCGCGCTGAAGGTGTCGCCCGCCGTCTCGAGTTCAGCCCGAACCGGGTCGGGAACGGTGAGCCACAGCCGTGGCCAGGTCACCGCGAGGTCTAGTCCGTAAACTGCCTCGATGCGGACGCGGCAGGCCCGGAGACGGTCGCCGATCCAGGTGGGGAAGCCCGGCTCGACGAGGCAGATCCGATCGGCGCGGGTTATGGCCCTGTGCACGGCGGCCGGGTCGGCCGAGGTGTCCGCGATGGCTCTCAGCCTCGCGGAGCGCTTACGTCGCCAGTCCGCGAGCCACCGGGCGGGTAGGCGCTCCCCCGGTATGGTCCACACGGCCGTGACGAGTCGGCCGCCTGCCGTGGCGGCCATCCCAGCGACGAGCGACCCGGCGAGGACCGCGACGACGATCAGCGCCGTGCTGCCCGCCGACTTCAGCGCGGGGCTCACCGCCCAGGCCTCGACCTGACGGCTCAGCTCCGGGTAGCTGAGGGCGTGCACCTGCCCGAGGACGGCCGCAGCGGTGACCGCGGCGAGATACAGCAGTCCAGGGACTGCGAGCAGCGCCGCCCACCGGTCGGCGAGATTCTGCCCGAGCTGGGCCAGGAATCCGGTCATCCCGGCAACGGCCGGGCCATGAGACGCATCCCGGCGGCGCATACTGGCGTGTCTTGGCCGGGTCGCACTCTTCCGCGCCCGGCGCACCAGCCGTGCGGGCAGGTCCACCATTGCGCCCCGGTGCCCATCTCGGCCCCGGGTGGCAACCCCGGGTAACCCCGGGTAACCGTAGGGTACAGACCCCGCCCTTCTGACCGCCACACCATCTCTTCGAGAGAATCGAGATCGGCTTCTAGCTCAGGTCCGATCCGGCCGCTCCGGAGGGATTCCGCAGCGCGCTCGAGTACGGGCTCCTGATCCTGCTGCCGCGCTATATCCCGGAGGGTGGGGTCGCCCAGCTCACGGCAGAAAGCGGCAATCTTCATACGCAATTCTGTTGCCAAGCCGACCTCGCTTTCAGGCTGGTCGCGATAGCGTGTCCCACGCCTCTTGATATCACACGAGCATGCCGGTGACGTGGCTGCCGTTGGCGCTGCGGTGCCGCCGAACGGGACAGGCAGGAAAGCATGCACCACCGCCGCCGGGTGGCCGCGGGAATTTCACCCCCAGGCTCCCACGAAGTACCCCTCTCGGCAATAGCAGCGCAAGTCAGGGCATGCTTGGGGGCGATCAGTAAAGCCGTCACCTTGTTGGTTCGAAGTTCATGTTCCGGAACGAACTGTTCTGTGCGCGCCAACCGAGGCGCGCACAGGCGTCCTCAAGCCGCGCCGAACGGCGGATATCGGGCGCATGCGAGCCATCCTCATCGCTGCTACAGAGAACGGTGGCCGTTTAACGGGATGCGCGGTCTGGCGATGAAGCTGTACCGGGAAATCTCTTGTGGAAGTGTTGCCATACACGAGATGGCCATGGAAAGTGAGGCGAGCTGCGGATGGCAATGTTCGGCGGTCTGCGGGTTCCTGATGAGTTGCTGGCCGGGGAGTACGCCCTTGATCTTCTCGACAGGTACTTCCGGCGCGACGGGGGCGGGTATGTATATTCCGGCGCCGTGTTCGACACCTACCCCGCCGATCCAGCGTCCGGCATTGCCGCGCCAAGCGATACGGAATCTTCGAACGTGGTCACTGACAGCGACCTTATCGCCCTGAGCATGCTAGGGATCCGCGTCACCGGATATGAGGCGCTGATCATCACGCGGTACCGGACTCAAGAGATCGAGAACCTGCTGCGCAGCATCCCTGCGCCAGCGCGTATCGACGACGAGGCGAGCGGCGCGCTGCTCACTCGCGACGGGCCCGCATGGATGCTATGGAAGCTGCTGTACGAGATCAAGGACCGGACAAAGGACGCCCGCTTCGGCGCCGTCGCTGCCGGCAAGCTGATTGCCCGCAAGCGTCCAGGCCTGATCCCTATCGAAGACAGCCGGATTGCCACCGTGTTCAGCCGAACTGCGCCTGACCGCGACGAGAGCTGGTGGGAGGACGTACGTACGGCGGCACTTGACTCCAATCTGACAGCAGATGGAACTACCTTCTGGGGCTACCTCGCCGGTCTCCGCAGCAAGGCAGGCGTTGATCATCTCCCCATCCTGCGCGTGCTCGACATCATCGGCTGGATGCGCGCACGGCCGTAGCCCAGCCGCTGGCGTGTCGACGGCTACGAGAACCGTTACGCGCAGAAACCGTGTCAGCCTTGATCGATCCCCGAGGCCTGCCCAACGAGGCTATAGATCGCGGAGAAGTAACTGGCTTCTACCACGGAACGTAATCGCAGAGGGGACTGGTGCGGCACTAGATCGCCGATTACGGGCACACCTCAGCGCGCTTGAGGATGCGCGGGCTCGCGCACCGAACTCGCTGATCTGGGTGGGCCGCTGGCAGACCCGGATATGGGGCGGGGGCGTTGCCGGCCACTTTGGCCCTGGCTGACCCGCGGCACGCCCCAGGGATAGCCGAACGTGTACCGCACCCGTCCAGGATAGTGATGACTTAAATCTCATCTCTCCCCGTTGACTTGGTGCCATTCCTGGCCAGCGTGCGTGCCGGGCTGCCTAACCGGCCGGATGCCAGGGCAGGCGGTAGGCGCGGTAGGAGGTGAGGACGCCCGGGAACTGGGCGTTGAACAGCAGCTGCCCGGAGGGGCTGAATTCGGAGATGTAGGGCACGAGGCCCCAGTTAACGAACAAGTCGCCGTTGCGGGTGGTCTGCGCGTTCCCTTCGGCTACGGCCACGAAACCCTCGGGCTGTTTGACAGACTTCACCAGGGTGGCCACCTTGGTCGCCTGATCCAGCTTCACGGTGACCACCCGGCTGGACGGAAGCAGCCCGGGGCCGCCGGCGGATTCGTCGTCGAACAGTGTGTACTCGTCGTGCCCGATGGCCTCCGGGTCGTGCTGGTAGGCGAAGATCTCGCCCGCCTTGTCGAGGACCTGGCCGGGTGCGGTCTGGAGCTTGAATGTGCTGTGCTTGCCGCCGAGGACCCACATGATCTTCCCGGTGTGCAAGTTCACCTTGTACACCGCCCAGGCCATCCGGGCGCTGATCAGCAGGTTCCCGTCGGTGTCGAGGTGGACGGCGTTGATGTAGAACCAGTTCCAGGGGGTGGTGGGCGCGGCGGGCCGCGGCTGCTCGCTGTCGGTGTAGGGGACATGGCCCGCGCTGTCCCACCGGAAGAGCACCTTGCCGGTGCTGATGTCGATCTCCTGCACGACGCTGTCGACGACTTCCTGATCCTCGGGGCCGCCGATGGAGGTCAGGTTCGCGGTGGTGATGGTGTTGGCGATGACCAGCGCGGTGTTCCAGGGCGTGATGAGGAACTCCTGGCCGTCGGCCGAGTAGCCGTTGCCCGCCTGGACCTGGGCGATCTGCTGATAGCGGTCGTTGTCGATGTAGTCGGTCCCACCCGAGACGGCGCCCACGCCAGGACCCTGCCACCAGGTGAGCACCGGCTTGCCCTGGTAGGTCTGGGTGCGGAAGTCGGCGGCCACTTCCCGCGCAGGTAGGGGATGGAACCAGATCACCTTGCCGGTGTTGCTGATGATCTCGGGGCCCACGGAGCTGCCCCCGGTCGGGGTGATGAAGATGTCGCCGTTGCCGTTATCGGCACCCTGCTTCAGCACAATGACCGCAGGCGCCGTAGGTGGAGCGGCCACCGGGCCAGACTTCGCCGCGGCGCAGGCTGTCGCAGCCAAGGCGATGACCGCGGCGACGACGATGACGGCGGCGACCTCGCCCGCGTGTCGCGGCCAGCCCCACCGCCAGCCCGCAACCCGGAACGAGACGGCTTTGTCTCCCATCACGTGGCTCCCCTTCAGGCAGTTACGCCATTCCCGGCGCCACCGGGCGCGATCGTGATCGCCATCAGCCAGCGGACTCGTTCCCAGCCGCGCCGGGTCACCGGCTAAAGGCTCAGCGCTGCCCGGGAGCACCGGCCAGCACTTGCGACGTCAGAAAGACAGAATGCCCGGATCTGCGCGACTCCAATCACGGCGCAGGGGGTGCGGGCTGGCCGCCAGATCGGCGGTTACACGTGCGCGTGCTTGACACAGACTAATTACGCTCCGTGACCCGTTGGATCTGTTGCTGCGGACCCGCGCGGGCAGCTGCTAGGACACGGTCCTGATGCCTGGTGCAGGTTCGGGCATCCTCAAGACATGGAAACCGGCGGGTGCCTGGAGTTCGGCGTGTGCGCCGCCGTGGACGTGCACTACCTGAGCACCGGCGGCGCCCGGGCGGCGGCCGTGCTGGCCGCCGATGCCGCCTTGGCGCACGTGCTGGCCGAACGCACCGCGGTCCTACCCCGGGTACCGCCCTACCGGCCGGGCGAGTTCTACCTGCGCGAGCTCCCGCCGCTGCGTGCGGTCCTGGAGGATCTGAGCGGGCTGGGCCTGCTGGTGGTCGATGGCTACGCCGATCTGGACCCCAGCGGCCGGCCCGGCCTGGGTGCGCGTGCGCACGCCGAGTTCGGCCTCCCGGTGATCGGGGTGGCCAAGTCCAGGTTCCGCACCGCTACCCACGCGGTGCCGGTCCTGCGCGGATCCTCGGTGCGCCCGCTGTTTGTTACTGCGGCCGGGATGCCCGCAGGCGGGGCGGCGGACCTGGTCCGGCGCATGGCCGGCCGGTACCGGCTGCCCGACGCCCTGCGCCGCGCTGACACCCTCGCGCGAGCAGGCCCGCCCGTCGCCACCATGACCGACCGCCAGCCCGACTGACCTACCCAGACGCGCGATATGCGGCATGAGCGGATGGGCTGGCGGCTCAGTGCCGGACGGTTCAAGGGCTTGACCCTAATTGCACCTGCGGATCTGCCGCCGTCCTATAAGGGTGCTGGCGATTGATGCTGACGGTCGTCCGGCTGGCGCACTTTCCGGGTGGTGACAATCCTGCGTTTACGCAAAGACTCGAGCCATTCCTGCCCGCTGAGCAGTCGCGTGGTCTTGGCCGACTTGACCTCGCCCGCCGCGGCAACTGCCATCGCGACGCTGGCAGCGGTCACATCATCGGGTGCCTCATACACGATGAGCACGTCATACTCGCCAAACGGGAAGCCAGCCACCAAGATCGTAGCTCCCAGCTCCTCCAGTGTCGGCCTGACCGCTTCCATGGGGTCGTGCGGCTCCGTGAGCTGAGCCGCCATCGACTTTGCGGTATAGGAGGCCTGGTACATGTAGAGCGTCATCGAGATTCCCTCGGGTGGGAACAGGCGAAGGG
>Ga0302231_10002500_pt1 | contig 10502 bp, 15 predicted proteins | sample II_Palsa_N2_2_FD_193522 | JGI IMG/M metagenome (GOLD analysis project Ga0302231, IMG submission 193522) | Peat permafrost microbial communities from Stordalen Mire near Abisko, Sweden - II_Palsa_N2_2 | ecosystem: Environmental > Terrestrial > Soil > Palsa > Peat permafrost | place: Sweden...
CGCTTCAACGTGACGATGTGGGACGAGATCGTTGCAACTGTTCACGCTCTATAAAAGTATGCACAATTTCGATGTAATTTTTCTCACCTTGCTGCCTCTGCACCTATTGCAAGGTCATCTCTGCATCCCCTTTCCATCAAGGTAATTTTTTAAATTGTTGGCTCGTTAAATTTGACGAGATTGCAGCCATCAAACACCCTCGCGCGCCCGCCCGCAGTACCTGGTCCCTACGTTGCGCCAATGCGTGTCGCCATCACAAAAATAATGCAAGGTGTGCGAATTATTTTCTTTTCCAACCATTTTAATTTTACGGTATTTTTACCCATATCAGCTAATAGGCATATTTCCGGAATCGTTCTTCATGAACGCAAGGCCGGAAGCCGAAAGGCGCATTAGTACGTTCAACTTTCCGTTTCTTTTTTTCGGGTTAGGGAAGTCTTCTGTTAATCATGGTTTCCTTTTTCTGTTTGTCATGTTCTGTTTGCGCGCGTGCTGATGTCTTCTCCTGCTGTGCTCTCGTGTCCCTTCTCCTGATATGCTCTCGTGTCCCTTCTCCTGCTGTGCTGTGCGTGCACCGTCCTCTTCGCTCCCTGCTGAACTCACACGCCCCTTCTTCTTCTGCACGTCGTCGACGGACCCAACTCATTCACTGGATCGTTCTATCGCCTTCCCCGTCCAATCGCTCCAACAAACTGAACTCATCAGGCACATATTTTTTAATCCGATTTTTTTCTTTTATTTCTTTCCTTCTTCAGTTCTTCATCACTGGGCGAGGGTTACTAACCGACGCTCTCCTGGTTGTTTTTTCCGATTGGATTTGAAAAGTGCGCAATGGTCCAGCTGCCGACCGTCTTTGTGCCGCACGGGGGTGGCCCGTGCTTCTTCATGGAGTGGACCGCGTCGCCCAAGAACCCGTGGGACAAGATGGCCGACTTCCTGCGCACGCTCACAAAGGGCCTGCCCGAGCGGCCACGCGCCCTGCTGGTGATTTCAGGTCACTGGGAGGAGGCCGTGCCAACGGTCACGACGAGCAAGGCGCCCACGCTGCTGTACGACTACTATGGCTTCCCGCCGCACACGTACGAGCTCAAGTGGCCCGCGCCCGCAGCGCCTGCCGTGGCCGACCGCGTGCGCGAGCTGCTGGGCCTGGGCGGGATCGCCAGCGGTGCCGACGGCCAGCGCGGGTTTGACCACGGCGTGTTTGTGCCCCTCAAGCTGACCTATCCCGAGGCCGACGTGCCGACGGTGGCCCTGTCGCTCAAGGCCAATCTGAGCCCGTCCGAGCATCTGGCCATCGGCCGCGCGCTGGCTCCCCTGCGCAGCGAGGGCGTGCTGATCATCGGCAGCGGCATGTCGTACCACAACATGCGCGGCTTCATGACGCAGGGTGCGCTGGCGCCGTCCGCCAGGTTTGACCAGTGGCTGACCGAGGCGTGCACGTCCGACGCAATCACTCGGGACCAAAAGCTGTCGTCGTGGACCCTCGCGCCAAATGCGCGCGATTGCCATCCCCGCGAGGAGCACCTGCTGCCGCTCATGGTCGTCGCTGGCGCTGCGGGCGCCGACACGGGCAAGGCCATCTTCAGGGACATTGTCCTCAACTCGACCGTGTCTGCCTTTGCATTTGGCAACTTTTCTCTGTCCAACGTCAGGACCGAGCTTTAAATGTACTCAAAAAATTATTGGAAAAAAGGAAGAAAAAAAAAATACACTGACAAATCTAGGCCTTCCTTCCCTGGAACTAACGATCAATCTCGCCAAAGACAATATCGCAGGTGCCGATGATCGTGACGACGTCGGCAATCATGTGGCCCCTGGAGATCTTATCGAGGGCGGCCAAGTGGGGGAAGCCGGGGGCACGGATCTTGCAGCGGTATGGTCGGTTGGTTCCGTCCGAGACCAGGTAGACGCCAAACTCTCCCTTGGGATGCTCGATGGCGGTGTAGGTCTCGCCCTTGGGCACTGTGTAACCCTCGGTGAAGAGCTTAAAGTGGTGGATGAGGGCCTCCATGGACTCTTTCATCTCGGCACGCGGCGGGGGCACGATCTTGTGGTCGTCGACCTTGATAGGTCCCGCGGGAATCTAGTGTTCTCTCTCGGTTGGAAAAAAAAATAGGGAAAACGTTTTCAACTCCACTACCTGGTTGATGCACTGATGAATGATGCGAACGGACTGGCGCATCTCCTCCACGCGGCAGAGGTAGCGATCATAGCAATCGCCGTGGACGCCGACGGGAATGTCAAACTCAACCTTGTCGTACGCATCGTAAGGGGCCACTTTGCGGAGATCCCAGGCGACGCCCGAGCCGCGGAGCATGGGTCCGCTCATGCCCCAGTTGATGGCATCCTCTGCACTGAGGACGCCGATTTGGACCAATCGCTGGAATGGACAGCAGAATTAGTTTGTGCTGCTTGTTTTTTTAACTTATTTATTATACCTGCTTCCAAATACGGCTGTTGGTCAAGAGCTCTTCGACCTCGTCGACGCGGGCAGAAAACTGGGTTGACCACTTGTGGATGTCATCGAGAAGGCCCAGGGGCAGGTCCAGAGAGACGCCACCTAGACGGCCAGTTTAATATTTCTTCCTTGGAAAAAAAAAAAATTTTTTTTTTACCTGGTCGGACATAGGCGGCGTGCATGCGCGCACCCGAGACGCGCTCGTAAAACTCCATAAGCTTCTCACGCTCCTCAAAGAGATAGAGGAGGGGGGTGATGGCACCGACGTCGAGAGCGTGCGTGCACACGGCCATGATGTGGTTGAGGATGCGGGTAATCTCGGCAAACATTGTGCGGATGTACTTTGCGCGGAGGGGCACCTCGATGCCCAACAGCTTTTCCACCGCAAGCGAGTACGCTTGCTCGTTGCACATCATCGACACATAGTCCAGGCGGTCAAAGTACGGCAGGGCCTGGGTGTAGGTCTTGTACTCGATCTTTTTTTTGTCACCAGCTGTAAGAAAGAAAGAAAAATAAAGAGCCACGTACGAGCTTCTCCGTGCCGCGGTGAAGAAGACCGACATGAGGGTCGGCACGCTCAATGACCTCGCCGTCAAGCTCGAGCACGAGGCGGAGCACACCGTGCGCGGCGGGGTGCTGCGGGCCAAAGTTGAGGGTGAAGTTTTTGATCTTCTTGCCTCCCTCAGCAGACGGCAGCACTGCACGAGAAAGAAGTCGGAATTAAAAAAGAAAACAGGAAGGCACAGTACAGCCACCGCCGGTGCCCGTGGTCTTCTCCTCCTTGAGCTGAATGCCGTAGTCGGAGGCCTGAGGGGCCGAGTGAGCCTCGGTGGCCATCGAACGACCCAGGAGGGATTGGCTCACCGCACGAACGGACGTTGCCTTGCGCTGTGGTTTTTTTGTTTTTTGTACACATGATAGTGGGTAAGGAAGGGGAGGGGCGGGGGTTGCTTGTGGTTAGCTCGCGCTTTTTTTCTTTTCGAGCGCGTACGAGGACGGACGAGCGGAGCATCAGGTGGGCAACTTCCAAAAATGGCGTCACGTGCGCGTTCGCTCGTCGTCCTCGCTGGCCTCTGCTTGCTCGCCTTTGGCGTGGCCGTCAACGCGAGCCTGCCGGACGACACGGTGCAGGAGGTCCCCCTGCGCTCGCATATTCTTCACCAGCCGTATCTTGGTACTGCCTCTCCCTCGTCGTAACTCTGCTGATCCCTTTCTTTCTTTTTTTTCCACGCCGACTCCAGACGCCAACCTCGAGAACCGCTACTGGTCCTTTGGCGGCTCGACCGTCGTGAGCACCAACAAGTACGTGCGCCTCACGCCCGACCGCCAGAGCAAGCGCGGCTGGCTCTGGAGCAAGGAGGTTTGTAACGCAAAAAAAGAGGCTCCTTTTATTGACGGTCTCTCTGCTTTTTTTTTTTTTTTGGATAGCCCCTCAGCGTTGACAACTGGCACATCGAGTTTGATTTCAAGGTGGACGGAGTGGGCAAGAACGTGTATGGCGACGGCTTTGCATTCTGGTTCACGACTGAAAAGGAGATGACCGGCCCGGCCTTTGGCAACACGGCCGTGTTCAACGGAGTCGGTGTGTTCTTTGACACGTTTATGAACACAAAGCACCCCGTCTCGTTCCCCTACGTCGGCGTCATGGTCAACGACGGCACCAAGGCGTACACCAACGACGACGACAACTTTCTCAACAACAATGGCGGCTGCGAGGTATGAGTGCCTTTTTTTCCCCTCCCCTTTCTTTTTTACGCAAATTGCGCTCGACAGGCCCGCTTCCGAAAGTCGCCTTTCCCCACTCGCGCTCGCATCACATACTTTGGCAAGACGCTCAAGGTGGATCTCGATGTGGGCGGTAGCAACCAGTGGATGACCTGCGTCACCCTGAACAATGTGCAGCTCCCGCCGGCCGGCTACGTCGGCTTCACCGCTGCCACAGGCGACGTCGCAGACGACCACGACATCCTCTCCGTGACCACAACCCAGTACATCCTCCCGGATCGGCCCCAGGTCGAGGCCCTCCGAAGGGCAGCCATCCCCCAGGACATCCCGGCTGCCAAGCGCGGCACCAAAGCCGAAAAGGTCAAAAACGAGAGCGCCCCCTGGCAGGCCTTTGTCTGGACCGTTGTCGTTGTCGTCGCACTCGTTGGTGTGGCGGTCGTCGGCTACCTCGTCAAGCAAAACGTCGACAAAAATAGGAAACGATTCTAGGCCCCCCGTTGTAGAGAGCACTTTTGATTGCCTTCAGTTTTTTTTGTGGTCGTTTCGTTGATGAAGCGCGCGGCGTGGGTCGTCACGCGCAAGCTCACCCCGGCGGCCGACAGGCTGCTGCAGCAGTGCGCCAAGGAGTGCTCCGTCGCGCTGCACCAGTGGACAGAGGATCGGCCCGTCTCGAGGTCCGAGTTGCTCGACCTGGTGCGGTCGGTCTCGACCAAACACGACCAGTCGGTCCGCGGGATCCTGTGTCTGCTGACAGAGCAGATAGACACGGACGTCCTCGATGCAGCGGGACCATCGCTCAACGTCGTCAGCAGCATGTCGGTGGGAGTGGACCATGTGGACGTGCGCGCGCTCGAGCGGCGCGGCATCAAGCTCGGCAACACACCGGGAGTTCTCACGGATGCGACAGCCGAAATCACCGTGGCCCTGGTGCTGGCTGCGTGCAGGCGGCTCCCAGAAGGCATCGAGGCCGTCAAGACTGGCGCGTGGAGCACATGGTCCCCGCTGTGGATGTGCGGGCGCGGCCTCTCTGGTTCGACCGTCGGCATTGTTGGCATGGGACTGATCGGTCGCGCCGTGGCCGAGTACGCGTTTTTTTTCCCTTCCGGTTTTCCTGTTTTGACCCTGCGACCATAGCCGCTTGACCTCATTCGGGTCCAAGATCGTGTACACTGGCGCGTCGGGGCCCAAACCCGGCTTGCCCAACTATGGCTTCCGGCCTTTCCCCGATCTGCTCGCCGAGGCCGACATTGTCGTGGCAACGTGCGAGCTCAACGAGCACACTCGCAAGCTCTTCAACGCTGCCGCGTTTGCTCAGATGAAGCCTCAGTCCATCTTTGTAAACACGAGCCGTGGTGGCGTCGTTGACCAGGACGCCCTCGTCGCAGTATGTGATGTGGCGATGCAATGGCTTTTTTTTTTTTTCAATTGGATCCTCGTTGGTTTAGGCACTGCAATCTGGCCACCTATGGGCTGCCGCGTTGGATGTGACTACGCCCGAGCCCCTGCCAGTGGACCACGAACTGCTCAGGTTGCGAAATTGCATCGTCCTTCCCCACCTCGGCTCAGCGACGCTGCAAACGCGTGAGCAAATGGCTCGTCTCGCCGTGGAGAATCTCGTCCGTGGTTCATTCAACGAGCCTCTTTTGCACCAATATTCCACTGCTGCGAGCAGACTGTGAAAAATAATAATTGCTATTTGCTCTCTCCTAGGGGCCATTTGGGAATAAAGTCAAAGTCAGGATCATCGGTGGCGTCAGGGTCGACAAGGAGGCGCTCGATCCCAGCCCATGCGATCATCGCACCGTTGTCGGAGCATAGTTGGGGAGGCGGGAAGACGGAAGGGAGAAGGTCGAGGTCCCGCACCCTGCAAAAACATATTATTAAGACGTTTTTTTCCCTTGTCCCCCTCCAGGTACCGGTCGCGGAAGTAGGTGTTGCACGCCACGCCACCGCTGACCACGAGGGTACGGTAGTGGTCCTTGGGGCGATCGCGCACTACTTTCACGAGGCGAGCAAGCACGTGGTCGAACGCTGCTCGCTGAAAGGATGCTGCCGCGTCGGCAACGTCCTGTTCGGTCACGGGAGGGGTCGCGCTGAGGTATCTGTCCATGTGCGATCGCAGGCCGACAAAGCTAAAGTCGTAGCCGTCCCTGTTCTTGGCGTGCTGCATCGGCCTTGGCAGCTGGACGCGGTTTGGGTCGCCCTTGAGAGCGCAGTTCTCCAGTGCAGCGCCGGGACCGGAAAACGCTCCCCAGGGGATCCTGAGGCGCTTGGAGACGTGATCGATTGCGTTGCCCACGCTCTCGTCCAGCGTCGTGCCCAGTCGCACAAACGAGGTCGGCCCTTGAACCTCCAGCAAGAGCGTGTGGCCGCCAGACGTCAGCAGGCACAGGTACGGGAATTCGACCTCTGGGCTGGTGAGCCGCGCAGTGAGCGCGTGCGCAGCCATGTGATGGATCCCGAGCAGCCTCTTCCCTTGCGCGAGCGCCAGAGCCTTGCCAGCCTGTACGCCGGCCAACAAACACGGCGCCATCCCTGGCCCGCGCGTCACGGCCACCGCAGCCAGATCACCCAGGACCAGCCCGCTCTGGCGCACGACCGTCTCGATCGCCCCAGGAAGGTTGCGGACGTGGCTCTCGCCTGCCTTGGACGGGTGGACACCGCCATACGCCTCGTGCACGCTCTTCTGCCCCACGACGACCTGCGCGCGCACCGTCCCGTCACTCGACACGATCGCCACGCCCGTGTCGTCGCAGCTCGTCTCGATCCCCAGCACGTGGAACAGCGGGCGCGCCCTCGATGCAGCCGAGTGGAGGAATCGCCTCGTCCGAACGACTCCCCACGTGGCCCCGAGCATGTCCGCCAAAACTTTCCGCACACCTTCACTCGTGATGGCCGCCACTGCCCCCCGCTGCAACAACGCCGCCGGCTGCCAGGGCGTGGGCAAAATGCAGTGGTACGCTGGAAAGACACCCACCCCTAGGAGAGCGTGCCAACATACCCCGTGTTTAACCAAACAGCCCGACGTGCCTCAAGGCCAACCGCCCCGAGATCCTCTCCCAGTCGTACTTTTGCTCGCAAGAGTGCTTCAAGGCCTCGTGGAGCATTCACAAGGCGCTGCACGTCGACGCTGCCAGTACGTTTTCCCTTTGGCAAAGGCACGCTAACACCCTCCCACCCTCCCTGTCAGCGTACAATCCCTGGCCGCAGTACCGCTTCACCGGTGCTCTCCGCCCTTGGCCGCCAGGCCCACGCCGCTTTGTCCCCAAGGACATCAAGCGTCCCGACTATGCCGAGGATGGCATCCCCTACAGCGAGCAGAGCGAGCGAGGGAACAACAAGATCCAGGTCCTCACCCCCGAGGAGATCGAAAAGGCTCGCACGGTCTGCCGTGTACGTTTCTTGCTGTCGCTCCCCCTTTTCTAAATATGCGCCATCGCGCCAGCTCACGCGCGAGGTTTTGGACTTGGCCGCAGCGGCAGTAAAGCCCGGCGTGACGACGGACGAGATCGATCGCATCGTGCATGATGCAGTCATCGCGCGCAACGCCTATCCGTCGCCATACAACTACCACAACTACCCCCGCTCCGTCTGCACGTCGATCAACGAGGTCATCTGCCACGGCATCCCCGATATGCGTCCGCTGCAGGATGGCGACATCGTCAACATTGACGTCTCGCTCTTTTACGACGGCTACCACGGCGACCTTAACGAAACCTACTTTGTCGGCTCCAAAGTGGATGCAGTCGGCCAAAAGCTCGTCAACGTCACGCGCGAATGCCTCGAAAAGGCCATCGAAATGGGTATGTCTTGAACAAGAAAATAATTTTTTTTTCTTTTTTTTTTTAAAAAAAGTGGGCGCAGTCAAACCCGGCGTGCCGTACCGCGACCTCGGCAATGTCATCTCGCAGCATGCCGAAAGCAACGGCTTTTCGGTCGTGCGAGCCTTCACAGGTCACGGCGTCAACACGCTTTTCCACGCCGCGCCAAATATTCCTCACTATGCGAGTATTTTAGTATTGATTTTATTCTCGTCTGATTGTCTATTTTTTTTTTTTTCCCCGCAACCGAAAGAGAACAAGGCGGTCGGCGTGATGGCCCCCGGTCATTGCTTCACCATCGAGCCTATGATTTGCGAGGGTACGTATCAAGAAAAGATTTGGCCCGATGACTGGACGGCCACGACGACCGACGGCAAGCGTTCGGCACAGTTCGAACAGACGATCCTCGTCACCGAGACCGGCTACGAAATCCTCACGGCTGCCAAGATCCCCGGGCTTGACTCGGCGTACTCCTCCGTGTACTTTAACCAGAAGCAGCTCGAGTCTGGTGGCAAGTGACGCATGTAACCCAAAAAAAAAAATTTGTTTTCAGGCTTGCAAACTACATGGCGTTTTCAAAGAGGAACGAAACTGATTCGCCGTTGTGGATACGGCGGATGGCTTCGGCAAAGATGGGTGCCACTTCAAACGTCTTGAGCTTTTTGCACTTTTCCTGGTGCTCCTTCTGGGGCACGGACGTGGACACGGCAACCTCGTGCAGCATCGACTTGTTGATGAGATCGAGCGAGTTGCCCGAGAGGATGCCGTGCGTGATGACGGCGTAGACCTTTGTGGCGCCACACGTGGCCAGGACGCTCGCGGCCACCGTGATTGTTTGAGCCGTGTCGATGATGTCGTCAATGATGATAGCAACCTTTTCTCAGAATCATTAAAAAAAGACGAGGCAGATGTACGCACACCTTGCCATTGACATCGCCCACAAACACAAGCTGGTCCTCGCCCCCGGCCTTTTTGCGCTCCTTGTGGACGAGCCCAAAATCGGTGCCGAGCTTTTCCGCAATCTGGGTAGCACGCTTGGCACCTCCAGAGTCGGGCGACACGATCACGGCGTCCTTGTAATTGGGGATCTTCTCTACAATGTACCTGACCATGAGAGGAGCGGCGACCAGGTTGTCCTATCGGTTGCCGTTTGTCGTCAAACACACACACAAAAAAAAGATAGGGACAAACCACAGGGATGTCGAAAAAGCCTTGAAACTGTGCGTCGTGCAAGTCCATCGTGATGATGTGGTCGACGCCCGCAGACGTGAGCTATGGTTGATTTTGAGGACTATTAGCATTTGCGCTCCGCTTTGGTGGAATGGTACCAAATTGGCGACGAGCGTGCCAGGTCTTGCTTGCCAGAGGTCGGATCGGCGTGCCTTGGAGTCGCTCGTGTAAGGCGCATCGGGCTGGCGGGCATAGGGGAAGCTGGGGATGACGGCGGTAATGCGACGCGCCGAGGCGATTTTGCAGGCGTGGATGATGATGAGCAGCTCCATGACCACCGTATTGATACTGCCGCATCCCGACTGCAGGACGTAGACGTCCTTGTCACGCACGTTCTGCTTGATCTCGACGGAGAGCTCGTTGTTTGCAAACTCGCCCAACTTGATCTATCCACCCAACCAAAAAAGGGTGCGCACCTTGAGCAACACGTCCCGTTTCACGCAGCTTCACTCCATGGCATACCTGCGCAGGGTCTACGCCCAGCCGGTCCGCAACCTGCAGGGCCAACTGCTGGTGCGAGCGGCCGCTAATGAGGCAGATATTGCGCATGTTTTCTTTGCTGGGTCGCCAGGAACACAAATCGCAGCCACATTTTTTCATCCAGTCACAGTGCTGTCTCCGTCGCGTGGCTCACGCCTAATGCCACCTCACACCATGGTGCTTAACCTACCTTAGCATGTCCTCTGGGAGGGCGGGAACTGGGACTGGGGCGAGGGAGAGAAAGGGTGGGCGTGGGGGAACTTTTTTCTTTGTTTCTTTTTGTCGCGTTGGAAAATCCGCCAATTTTTGCACGCGTGGGCGTTGTCGTTGTGCCCTTCTCGTCGCAGCATGAGGGGGGTGGAAGAACCATTATGTCCCCCGTTCGTTTGATGTTGCACGCTCGGGTCACAATGTGTGGCACTTGGGCGTGTGCTCTCTCGCTCTCGCTTTCTCCAACTCCTCCACTCTTTATGTCTACGAAAAAACGGTCGTTTATTAACCCTTTTGCTCTGTTGTTAGGAAGCAAGCCTTCAGCCAAATGAGAATGGCCTGGTCGTTGAAAGGACACTGAAGAGGCCATCAGCATCCACCTCTACGGGGGCAGGCAGAAAGTCCAACAAAAGGCCAAAGTATGTTTGATTTCGACGCAGTGTGGTTTTTAATCCAACTTTTCCGCAGAACGCCATGTCCGATGTGCGGTGCAACTGTGCGATTCTTTGTGACGTCCTTTGATGCTGGCGTGTACATGTGCGACAACGTCGAATGCACGTTCCCCCTCGAGAATCCTC
>Ga0302231_10002508_pt1 | contig 10474 bp, 17 predicted proteins | sample II_Palsa_N2_2_FD_193522 | JGI IMG/M metagenome (GOLD analysis project Ga0302231, IMG submission 193522) | Peat permafrost microbial communities from Stordalen Mire near Abisko, Sweden - II_Palsa_N2_2 | ecosystem: Environmental > Terrestrial > Soil > Palsa > Peat permafrost | place: Sweden...
GGTAAAGTCCGCAGCGCCCTCGGTGCCGAAGGAACCCGTCGTTCGTGTGGACGATTCGGCGGCATCGGCGGCATCGAGCGCGAGTACTGGCGATGGGCAAAAGACGCCCCGTGCACGCAAGCCTATACAGCGCTTGCACATGGTTGATTCGGCGGCTCTAGAGGACGAGCTGCAAGCGGATGTGCCCGCCAAGAAGGCACGAGACCACGACCACGCCGATGACTGGTGGGCGACCTTGCACTTTGTATTTTTATTTTTATTTTTATTCAACGATGGATATAGGAAAGCGGCAGGGTCAGAGTCATCAAGCGATCTCGACGACAATGCGGACGACGACGACGATGTCTCCGAGGAGGAAGACGACGATCAAGGGAACGCCATCATTGTCGCAGAGGACGACGAAGAGGTGATCGAAGAGCCCAAGTTCAAGCGCAAGCGCGCCGCATCGGCTTTGTCGTCATCGTCGCCCGCAAAGCACGCCCGTAGCACATCCTTATATATTTTTTTGAATTATTTAATCGAAATGCCTCTGTAGGGAAAGCCGAGCACACCCCAGCCGTCGTTTCGGGGGTTGTGTTCCCAAATTGGCTGATGAAAACGGACCAGGTCGTGGAGACCAACGTTGCCGATTTCCATTCCTCAGATGCCGCCGATTTGACAATCAAAGTCGCCGGTCATCAGCGGGAAACGTGGCCCCTCTTTTGCAGCGAAAAAGGTTTAAAATAAAAGGCACTTGTTTTTCTAAACCCTTTGCAGCCTCCGACAACAAGGGCCACACCATTCGATCGTCTCAGATTCCCAGGGCCGTTGCCTGGCTCAACAATGTGGTCGGCGGGAGCGATATCCTCGTGATCGCTGGCTATTCGGCGGCGCAGCGCCCTCTGCAGAAAGTTGGCAACCGCCCCGCAAAGTCAATCGTCGAGTTTTGGTCGGTTCCTTTGCAGGGGTACTTTTAAAGCACAGCACGCACTGCACGTTGATCTAAAGTAACATGCGCCTAGGACCAACGAGGCTCCCCGTCTTCTCTTGACGTGGACACACGAATATGGCATCGCATGGAATGTCGCTTGGTGCCCCAGCGGCGGCCCAGAGCCGGAGCCAGACAAGACTCGAGGCGAGCTTGGACGGCTGGGCTTGCTCGCAATCACAACGTCGGACGGGTATGTACGTGTCGTCGCTGTGCCGGATCCAAAGGACTTGCCAAATCGTGAGCCAGACGGGCGTCCTCGTTCTCTGCAGCTTCCTGTGCTGTGGGCCAATTCGCTCGAGGGGCACCCTTGGTACTCGCTCGACTGGAGTTCGGCCAATAACGCGTCAACGCTCGTCGTCGGCAGCCTTACTGGCGTCATCGGCGTCTTCAATATGAATGCTGCCCACGCGTCAAACCTGTCTGATCCCTCGATGCTCATCCCGTTTGCGATCGGCCAGTCGGTCGACAGTGTCTTTGTCAACCCCTCCATTCCAAAGTACGCCGTGATTTACCTGCTCTCCTGTCCTGAAGGAAAACCATTTTACGTGCAGTCTGGTCATCGCTGGCAGCGCCCTGTTTCATGTGTCCATTTGGGATCTATCCGACCCGAGTCATCCGGTGTGGGTCCATCGCGTCAAGGACAGCGTGCCGTCAGTGCGGTGGACGAGCACAGGTGATTCCTTTGTCTTTGTTGACGACCGCGACGTTCAAGTTTGCAAGCCATATGATACGCAGGCACTCCAGAGCTGGCATTCGTCCACAGTCATCCAGCATCGCAACTTTGTTTGGGTCTGTCATCAAAGAAAGAAAAAAAATTTTTTTTCTATTAATATTTTTCACCCTAGTCTTTCGATGTGACGGATAACCTCGTCTACGCTTCGGCTGGTGCGGATGGTCGAGTCCTCGTTGAGGCCGTGAGGAACGCAAAGAACAAGACACCCGTCCATCTGCGCGGTGCTCAGCTTGCCCAAAATCTGCCACTCGCGCCACGGTCTGACGTGTACGTGCGCCTACACGGAGTAGACTACGACGAGAGCACTCTGTCATTTCCCGCGGGCTACAACGACTCACTCCCCGATGTACCTCTGCACCTCGCCTTCCTCAAGGTTGCCTGGAATCGCGACGAGCGGGCTGCATACTGGCTCGCCATGGGAAGTGCAACTGGGCTCGTGCACATCCGCAGAGCACCGGTCACGGCCTGATTTTTTTTATTTTTTTTTTGAAGTTTTTTGATTTTCTTCTCTTGTATATTTTGTTAGATAACAGACGGGCACAAACTGAACGTTCTAAAGTACAGTCAAGATTTTTTGTTGTCGTTTTCGTTTTTCCTCACTGACCACCAAAGTCGTTCAGCGCGATGCACACGCAGGCCTTTTGATGGCCAGTGTAGTTTCGGATGGAGTCGCCGGTGGTGATGTCCCAAAGTCGTGCGGTGTGGTCCGAGGAGGCTAGAGGATGGGGTGGTATGAGATTACAGATGAAAAAGACGCGCCACGGTACCTGTGACAAGGTAGGCGGAATCGGCGGAAAAGGCACAGTCCCACACCCACCGTTGGTGGCCCGTCAGTGTCTTCTCGAGTGTGAACTTTTGCGTGTTCCAGATCTTGACGGTGTGGTCGGCCGAAGTTGTGGCGAGTAACCTGATGTCGGGGCTGAGGAGACACTTGAGGACGTTCTTCTTGTGCGCGTTGATGACCGACAGCGGGCGGAATGAGGTGGCATCGCGCGAATTATCCATCCGCCATACGTACACATCACCCTTGTTGTTGCCCGCCACGAGCATCGAACCGTCCGCTGCCACCGACAGCGACCGGATGGCCACGCCCTCGTCCGGCACGAGCTCGTGGGCGCACAGGTTGGCCTGGAGGTCCCAGATCTTGATGCTGCCGTTCTGGTCGCCCGAGATGAGCTCGACTTGGTTCGGGTGCACTGCAACACAGGTGATTTGCGCCTTGTTGTCATAGTCGCGCGTGTATGTCGGGCTTCTGCAGACACACACGCCAATAGATGAGTATTGATAAATAAGAGGGACTACCTGAGGTCCCAGATCTTGATCGTGTTGTCCTCGCTGCCAGAGTACATCCACCGCCCCTCCTTCTGGAAGCCGATGGCCGTGACATTGCCCGTGTGCCCCTCGTAGCTCATGACCTTTATTTTGCAAACTTACCATTCGCATACTCATTTCCTTGGCACGTACAGGGTTTGGGTTGGGCGTGTTGAGCTCGTACAGGCGCACGTGCGGGTTGCCAGCCGCGGCCAAAAACCGCTTGTCCGGGGTTATGCTGAGCGCGTTCACTTGCTGCGGGCCTTTTTTTCAGTACACAAGAAGAAGGCCGGTTCACGCGTTACCGAGTCAGGATGCTGCAGCGTGCGGTAGCAGATGCCCGAAAGCGCCTCCCAGAAGCGGATGGTGTTGTCGTATCCTGCAGCTCGGTCAGTCGGGACAAAAGGGAACGGCGGGCGTACCAGACGTGCAAAGCAACACAGTGTCGGCCATATTTTATGAAAGTCGCCACCCGGGACGAATGGAAGCCGCCTTTCCCGGACGGGCTGCGCAGATCCGCACGCTGCGCGACGTGCTGGGCCTGTGCGCGGATGGCGATGCGTTTGCGCTGGTGCGGTCGATCTTAAGGTGTTGAACCCGGCTCATGTTGGTGGCGGTTGGTAGAACAAGACAGTCGTGTGCCCGTCCATGTACCTTTGGGGCAGCGCGAGCACCGGCAAGACATCGATTGTGCGCGCGCTGATGGAGGAGGCCAAGGGCTCTATCAAGTGGGCGTACTTTAACTGCCTCGAAGCATGTAGGCCTGAGGGGAAGGGATGTCTGTCTGTCTGCAACTGAGTGTTTGTGGGTCATTTGCAGCCAACCCCAAGGTCATCTTTGAGCGCTGCCTCAACCAGCTCGCCGGCGTCCAGCCCACGATTGCAAACAACTACGAGACCTACCGGCGCTGCTCGACGCTCGCCGAGTTTGTGAGGCACTTGCGCGACCTCGTCAAGGCAGATCGGCAGCGGCCGCGCTACATCGTCATTGACCAGTGCGAGCGAATGCGCGAACTGGGCTCGACCGTACTCGCGACGTTTCTGCGGCTTGGTGAACTTGTAAGCTGCCGCGCGCCTTCCTGTATTTTGTTCTTGTGAAGACTGAGGCAATGCTTTTAGACCAGTGGCAACATCGGTGTCGTCCTCATCGGCACGACTGTGTGGGATAAATTTCGGCCGACCGTGGGCTGTCGCGATCCCATCCTCGTGCACTTCCCCGACTATGCGCGCGACGATTCGATCAGGATTCTCGCGCTCGACTGTCCCTCCCCCGATGTGGCCGACCTCTTCAACGTCTTTGTCGATCTCCTCTACAGCACGTTCCATGTAAGCGCGCGGTCCCAAGTTGAGTGCACTTCTTAACTCTACGACGAAATCCAGGGACCATGCAGGGACCTCAACGAGCTGCGTCATCTGACGTCGTTGCTCTTTCCAAAGTACACTGAGCCGGTCAGCTCGGGCGCGCTCACAAAGAGGGACACGGTCAAGCTCTTCCACCAGATCCAGCCGTACTTTAAACAGATGCTCGACAAGCTCTATTTGCGTGAGGTCTCGCGGTCAGAGTGGGAGCAGATGACGAGGCCGCAGGCGGTCGAGTCCAACTCTGCTGCAGCAGCAGCGTCCGCCGTGGCCACCTCCAGATTCGCAGCTGCCTCGGCGTCTGCGGCAGAGACAGCGTCGACGGTGGCATCGCTTGAATCGGTGGCCGCCAAGGCGACGTCGGCCCTGCGTTCGCTCGAGCTGCCGTACCACAGCCGGTTCCTGCTTTTGGCGGCGTTTCTGGCCTCCTTCAACCCTCCACGCCTGGACCAGCGTTACTTCACCAAGAGCGACGCCAAGAAGGCGCCTCGGAAGCGCAAGGCGTCCAAAGCGGCCGCTGGCGGAACCGCGACCGAGATGAAGCAGCAGTACCAGGGCCCGCGCACGTTTCCCCTCGAACGCCTCATCGCCATCTTCCACCACATCCTGGCCGAGCCCGTGGAGACAACGGTGGACCTGCAGTCACAGCTGGCCAACCTCGTGTCCCTCCAGCTCGTCGCCCAGGTCAGCCACTCTGAGCACATCGAGAGCCCGACGTACCGATGCCTGCTGAAACTTGACGAGGCCCACCAGCTGGCCCAGTCTGTCTCGTTCACGCTCAACCACTATCTGTTTGACTTTGCCACGAGCTAGCTTTTCCAATCCTCGTGTATGTTTGTTTGTTTTTCAAGTTTTTCAAGTCGTAGGACTTTCCATGAAGAACAACGCTAGAGTTTACTCGTCGTCCGCCTGGGCACCGGCCTGGGCCTTGTAGATCTCCTTCTTCTTGGCGACCTTGGCCTTGCGCTCGGCGAGGGTGAGGGGCTTCTCCTTGTAGCTCTTCTTGACACCCTCCTTCTTGGGCTTGTTGACAAAGGCGGGGTTCTTGCGGATGGCAGCGTGGGCAGCCTTGTAGATCTCGGGGAGCTTGGTGCCATCAACGTTGAGCTTGATGTACTGGGAGAACTGCTTCTTGTACAGATCGGGGTTCTCACCCTGGAGGAGCTCAATGTACTCGGCAACGTGCTCACCAAAGATGCGGCCGCGGAGAACCTTTTTTTTTTTTTAATAAATAAATAAATTAAAAAATGGACGGAAGCATTGTAAGTAAAACGCAAAGAAAGAACAGAACGACATACATCGGCGTCAAACTTCTTGGCCTCAGCGTCGTAGCCGGGGAAGCGGCGCTCGCTGTGGGGGATGTTGAGACCACCGTCGACGGCACCCTTGAGGACACCGAAGATGCGCGAACCAGTGGTGGTGCGGATGAGACCAACATCGAGGAAAGCGGTGAAGGGCTTGGGGCCATCGGCGAGCTCCTCAACGTTGTAGAGCTCACCATCGACCTCAGTCTGGCCCTCGTACTTGTCGTCGAGGTTGAGCTTCTTGAGCAGGCGGCGGGCAGCGAGGAGACCGACAGCGTAGCAGGCGGCAAAGTTGGTGTGGCCGACCTGTCGAGCAAAAAAAAAAAAAGTTGAAAAACCTCGTTTCGACAAAATGTGTGCGTGTTCTGTTGTTACCTTGACACCGTACTTGGGGAGCTCGTGGCCGTAGGCAGCGGTCAGGACGTGGTCACCCTCGATCTTGGCGTAGATGACCTGGGCGATGACATCGCGGTTGGTGAAGCGGACGACAAAGCGGTACTTGGGGCTGTTGTACTTGTTCTTGGCCTGGGTGATCAGGCGCTTGCGAGCATAGTAGTCAGTCTTGCCCTCTATGCGTAGGTTCGGTATGTTAGACGCGGAAAACCATCGGCAAAAGAAAAGAGGAGGCGAGCCGTGCGTGTGAGGCCACAAAAGAGCAAAAGAAGGAAGGAAAGGGAGTCAGATAGGTGCGAAAGATATTTTAGTATATGATGAAATTTTGGTCATCAACGCAGTAATGCGGTCAGCTGAACTATACGGTCATCAGGATAGGCTTTCTTCTTCTTCTTCGTGTGTTCCAACTCAAAAACTCCAGAGGAGAGCAGAAAAGTCGGAAATTACGAATGTAGTCGCACTTTGTTGGCACACACACACACGCTCGCCCAGAGAGAGAATGACAGGGAAGGGAACGTACCGCGGCGTCTGCGGTACTTGGTCTGGAAGCGCTTGTAGTAAGCCTTCGACTTGACGGACTTGATGAAAGCCTGCACAAGCAAACCTAGAAATTCAGCACGACCTTTCCCAATCCCTCCAATCCAGCATCGCATCCGACCCGAACCAAGCCCAATCCGACCCCTCCTGCCCCATCCCAGAGACGAGGTCCCCTCCCCGCCCACAGCCAGCCAGCCAGCCCCCTCCTCCTCCCTGCCCACAGCCCGACCCAGCAGACGAGGAAGAACGCACCATTCTGTTGAAGTGGAAAAAGAGACCGGTCCCCTGCAACTAATGTTTGGACGAGTCAGGACGTTACGTCACGCCCTGGCAAAAAATCCTCTTTCAAACTTCAGAATGGTACGCGACATCCCACGGCGTTTGGGCGTTGGGGGGACGGGCTGTATGGCCTCGCAAGGGGACCGTGTAGGAGCGGAGAGGAGGAGGAGGAGGAGGGCTATTGTCAGGGATGGATTGAGGATTGAGGATGGATTGAGGATTGAGGACTGAGGAGTCGACTTCTGTGCTAATTGACCATGCAAAACAGGTGTACTCGCGCTTCGTTGAGGTCGGCCGTGTCGTCCTTATCAACTACGGTGAAGATGCTGGCAAGCTTGCCCTCATCCTCGACGTCATTGACCAGAACCGAGTATGAATTGAGCGTGTGTGTGTGCGGTTGCTCATTTGCAAACGTTAATTTAGGTCCTCGTTGAGGGTCCCACCACCGGTGTCAAGCGCCAGGCACTCAACTTCAAGCGCCTCAACCTTACTGACTTCAAGGTGCGTGCTCGAAAGTCAACTTGCCAAACTGGACTCACCTCTCTTTTTCTTTAAATTATTATTTTCCTCGTGCTGGTCGTTCGCTGTTGGTTGCTGCTGCTGCTGCTGCTGCTGCTCGTTATTTGCTTTGATGAATGGTTGCTCTCGGGTGCCTTGCGTTCACTTTTGTGGCTTGGTCTCGCTCGCAAACGGTGGACTGTTTGTTAAAAAGGTCAAGATCCCCCGCTCTGGATCGGCTGCCTCGATCAAGAAGGCCATCGCCAAGGACGATGTCATTGCCAAGTTTAACGCCACTTCGTGGGCCCAAAAGGTAACATCGTCTTGGAGGGGGGCTGGGGTGAGTTCATTGAGCAATGTCTTTGCAGATCGCCAAGAAGGAGACCAAGGCCAAGCTCAGCGACTTTGACCGCTTCAAGGTCCTGGTCATCAAGAAGAAGGCAAACAAGATCATCGGCAAGGAGGTCGCTGCCCTCAAGAAGGCTGCCGCCAAGAAGTAAAGATGCCCGCCACCACCCCAGTGAATCTTTGTCTTGTAGCCATCAATATAAATAAATAAAAAAAATAAAAAAGTCAAGCGGAAGACTTGCTGAAATGCATGGTCGTGTTTTACAAAATGGTCAAGTGGAGGAGGAGGAAGACAGAGGAAGTTTGTTCATGTCCTTGAAAAGGTCGACCATTTTGTCAACATCCATCGTCTCTGTCTTGCTGTTTTCCCTTGTCCGGATGCTCACGGTCTTGGATGCGACCTCGCGATCGCCCACAACGACGAGGTAATTGAAGCCCATAACGATGCCATCGCGAGTGTTTTTATTGATGCGCTGCACGCGTGAAATTATAATTTTTTTTTTTATAAAAATAAAAAATAAAACGACGTACATCCAGAGGGCTGAGCTCGACTGCGCACCCGGCCTTTTTTATCTTTTCGTACACTTCGGCCGCATACGCCTGGCACGACTCGTGGACGGGGATGACATACACTTGGCGTGGGCTCAGCCAGAACGGCCACTTGCCCGAGTAGTGCTCAATCAGGATGCCAAGCATCCGCTCCACCGAGCCCAGGACGGCGCGGTGGATCATGACAGGTCTTCGCTCAACACCCGCAGAGTTCATATAGCGCAACTTGAAACGTTCCTGAAGGAGCTCATATTGGAAAAAAGAAATAAAATTTTTTTTCCTTTTCGTTTACCGGCAGCTGGAAATCGAGCTGAACTGTGGCCGTCTGGTGGCTGCGCCCGAGGGCATCCTCAACGGTGATGTCGATCTTGGGCCCGTAGAAGGCTCCGTCACCTTCTGATAACGAGAAGGGCTTATTGGTGGCCTTGAGGGCTGCATGGAGGCTCTCTTCGGCGAGATTCCACACCTCGAGTTCGCCCAAGTACTTTTGCGGCCGAGTGGAGAGCGACAGCTTGTACTGAAACCCAAACACGCCATAGACATCCGCGATCATGCTCAGGACGGAAGCGACCTCGTCTCCGATCTGCTCTGGCGTGCAAAAGATGTGCGCGTCGTCCTGCATGAACTTGCGCACGCGAGTCAGCCCCGACAGAGCGCCAGAGATCTCGTTCCTTTTTTTTTTTTAATAGGATATAAGGAACTGACGTGAGCAAAGAAGCCCATTCGTGCGTGTACCTATGGAGAGGGCTGAAATCGGCGATGCGGACCGGCAGCTGGCGGTACGAGTACAGCTCGCTGTCAAAAATCAGGCAGTGACCCGGGCAGTTCATCGGTTTAAGACCCATGATGCCGTGGTCCGGGTCGAGGTCGTGGTTGTGCTCGTGGCCATCATGGGCGTGGTCGTGCGCTTGTGCGTTGCCGCCCTGATGGTCCTTGCCGCCTCGAACGATAAACATGTCGTCGCGATAGTTTTCCCAGTGACCCGAGATCTCCCACAGCTTTTTCATGTAGACCTGGGGCGTGATCACCTCTTGATAGGACCGCGAGTGGTACAGCGAGCGCATGAAGTCCATCAGCTGTCGATAAACGTTTAGATGAATCAATGCAGAGTTGTACGAACGCGATTGCAGATGTGGGCGCCGTGCGGAAGCATAAACACGCTCCCCGGGCTGAGCGGGTGCATCATGAAAAGTTTTTGCTGTTTGCCGATGACGCGGTGGTCGCTCTTCCTTGCCTGTACATGGTGAGGTTGACAAGGATTGCTAAAATTGATGGCGCGTACCTTTTCCTGGGCCTCGTTCCAGTCCTTGGCCTGCTTCTGGTCCTGGAAGGCGATGCCGTAAACACGCTGAAGCTGCTCTTTGGACTGATCGCCCAGCCAGTATGCACCCGACACCTGCAGGGCCTGGAACCCTTTCACCTATTTTTAAATCTACTTAATTGCCGCAAAAATGTAGAAAAGGATCTACCTGCCCAGTGTTGGCAATGTGGGGCCCACGACAAAAGTCGATAAAATTGTTGCATCGGTAGAGCGAGACAAGCGACTGAGGGGGTGCCTTAGCAATGTAGTGCTGCTTGAACTTGCTGTCGTTGAACATCTCGAGTGCAAACTCGCGCGAGACCTGCAGTCGCTCAAAGGGCGCTCGCTCCTCGGCGATGGCGCGTGCCACGTCGGTGACCTTTTCCAGGTCTGCCTCGCCGAGCTTGCTGCCGTCGGGCATGAAGAACTCGTAGAAGAACCCTCCGCGGTCGCTGCCCTTCATCGTCAATCCAACCAGAAAAGCAAGAACAAAAAAGGGACATATTACATTGGGGGCCCGTCGCACAGCAGCACACGGTCGCCGTAGATGCGTTCGAGTGCCGCACCCAGGATGTGCGCAGCCGAGTGCCAGAAGACATCGCGGCCAGCCGGGTCGTCGTACGAGAGCAGGTCGACATCGCAGCTCGCGGAGAGAGGCCTCGTCAGTTCCACCAGTTCCTTGCCGCCTGTTGTCCTCGCCACGACCGCCGATGCGAGCAAATGCGAATGCGACACTATACGCGAGTACAACATTAGACACACACACATAACACCAACAGACATCGGCTCACCTTGGAGGAGCGATCGCAGTGTTGTCTGGCCCGCCTTGCCCTGCAGCACCACCACGTTGCCGTTGCGCTCTTTCACGTTCACGGTCAGCGCCTGCTCGGAGCC
>Ga0302231_10002516_pt1 | contig 10445 bp, 7 predicted proteins | sample II_Palsa_N2_2_FD_193522 | JGI IMG/M metagenome (GOLD analysis project Ga0302231, IMG submission 193522) | Peat permafrost microbial communities from Stordalen Mire near Abisko, Sweden - II_Palsa_N2_2 | ecosystem: Environmental > Terrestrial > Soil > Palsa > Peat permafrost | place: Sweden...
GCTTTACTTCGCCCGTTTGCCAGATGGATTTTCGCGTTGGAGGAAAACTTCTCTGCTGCATGAAGGCGCCGGATGGGCAGGAGTTCTGGAATGCGGTTGAATACCACGAGATTGTTCTGCACGAGAAGATCGTTTCCTTGATGTACTTTTCGGACTCGAAGGGAAACAAGATTGACCCTGCGCAATTAGGAATAGAACATGAAGCCATAGACGGTGCGTACGACGTGACCCTCTTTGAGGATCTCGGAAACGGCAAGACGAAACTCACCTTCATTGGAAATGAACCCATGGAGAGCGCGAAAAATAGCGGTCAAATGGAGGGCTGGAACCAGATACTCGATAAAATGACTGCGGTTATTGCGGGGCTAGTGCAGGCGAAATAGGAAGTTGACGTTTTGACGATCGTCATGCGCGAGATACAGTTGAGGCTGGCGGCGAAGGCTTGGTTAGAACAGGCTTTTCGCCGCTAGGCTGAATAGTCGCCTTTCCGGATAAGTGACCCTTGGTTCAACTGTTGACTTCAGGCCAGCGGAGGGGCTTGTCCGTTTTGGTCAGACACCGCTTACCTAAAGCAATGTGCCTCCAACTCTGAGTGTTTGCAGTAGATTTGAGGTGTGGGTTGAAGGCATGCTGTGGGTGTTCGGGTCATGGAGCTCAGAGACACAGGTCGGGTTGCTCTCGCTGGGAGATGGGCGTTGCTGTGGGTGGGCGCTTCCGTTATGGGATGGGGCATTACTCTACGAGCGCAGAGTGATGCGATGAATCCTGTTGTTGCTACTGGGTCGCAGTCTTCTTCGGAGCCGGAGAGCTGTCGTGTTCAGCGCGTGGCCCGGTTTCCGGGGAGTCATAAGTTTGCGAGCGACTTTATTGAAGCGATCGCAGGTGATCCTGATCCTGATGCGAAAGATCCTGATGTGATCTGGGGTTTGACTGCAGACCTGAGCAATGACGTTCCTGCGCAGAGTCGGGCTTTGTATATTTCGAAGTCGATCGATGGTGGTGCGACATGGAGTGAGGTTGCGCGGGTGGACTCGCGATACTTCGACGCGAAGATTGGTGAGGGGCTGCGTAATGGATTCAGCGTGGCTCCTGGTGGAAGCTACTTTGTGGTGACGACGCAGCGTGGTGCGTTTCAGGTGTTTCCTGAGTCGGGTGCGGGTGAGAGTGTGGTGAAGGTGATTGAGGGGCCGCGTGTTCCTGATTCGCCGCCTAAGATTCCGATTACGAAGAAGGCAGGCGATCCGGTGAGGGCGAACGTGGTTGAGATCAGCGCTGACGGGAAGAGGATGCTGGTGGGTTATGGCTACTTCGACCTGACGCCTCAACTTTTTAGTTATCGCAAAGCGAATGATGGGTCGTGGGTGCAGGAGGGAGCCATGCCTCTGCCTCCGACCGAGATGGACCTGCTGTCGATGGAGTATGACGATCCGAAGAAGGCGCATCCGGGGTTTCTTTATCTGGGGACGGGGGATCAGGTTTATCTGCTGAACCTGCATTCGATGAGGTGGAGTCGCGTGGATGGAGTGGGGCCGGACTCTGCGATTCATGGGATGAGTGTGGTGGGTGGTCTGCATCTGGCGGCGTGTTGGGGAGTTTATAACCCTACGGGGCCAGGTACGGTGAGGCGAGTGACCGAGGCGCGATTTTTGATTCACCGGAGTTCCGATGAGGCTGGGTCGAATGTGCGTGCGTACACGATCGAGGTGGATGCGGCGAGGCCGAACCGCGAAGTGGTGACTTCGCTCACGGGTGTTTATACGAGCGATGACAGCGGCGAAGGCTGGAGAAGGATCAACGATCTTCCGAACGAGGAGTTTCGCACGGCTCACTTTAGTGCGGATGGACGGCTTCTTGTCTCAGGGATTGCGGGGACGTATATCGTCAATCCTTTTTCGGAGGCTTGCTCGCCGCGGCTGAAGGTTCACGAGAAGTAGTTGAGATCCTCTTCAGGCGTTTGATTGAATGCCATCGATTGGGTGATTGGCGCACGGTAAAGATGAGCAGGGCTGTTGCGATGATGACGGCCAGAAATGCGAAGATGCTGCCTTCCGGGCCGACCGCACCGCCTGTAATCAAACTGGAGCCCTGCGGGAAGAAGGACAGAATGTGACCTTCGTTCCTGTAGCCGCTGCCTGCCGCTCCGAAGAGCGGAGCGCTGCCCCAGTTCCATCCAGCGTGATAGCCGATGGCCCACCAGAGAGAGCCGCTGCGAAAGACGGAGTAGGCGAGAAGCAGACCGGCAGCGCCAAGGCGGGCAAGCCATATTCCGCTTGCGCCCGGGTTTGCGCCGTGGACGTACATGAATGCTGCGGCGGATACGACAAATGCGACTCTGATTCCGAAAACACGCGCTGCGAGTGCGAGGATGAGTCCGCGGAAGAGGAGTTCTTCGCTGGAGGCGAGGATGAGTTCACCCAACATCCAGCCCGCTCCGTATTTGACATGATTGAAGAGAGAACCCTGAGTCAGGGAGAATCGTGCATCGCCTACAGCGGCAATCATAAGGATGGTGCCGACCATGGCGAGAAGGCCGATGCCCAGACCAGAGAACAGAAGGACGAACGATCTTCGGTTTCGCGGAAGAATTCCTTTGATTGTGGCCGGTTCGATTCGATAGACCAGGCCTGCGATGGCGGCCCACCAAATTAACCTCAGGCTTGCGAGCAGGATGTAGGTGGAGCAGTAAAGAGGATTTCCGGATGGGGCATGCGGTAGCGCCAGGCGCAGCCGGAGCCAATGATAGACAGGGGAAACGGCAACGTCTTGCAGGAAATAAGCAGCTATGACGAGTGTAACGGCGATGGCCAGGTTCAACCATTCTTTGCGTGATTCGGATCCGGTGGCGCTCGATGCGTCAACGCGGATATTTTCATTCAGCAAACGATTCCCTCACTGGGGCTTCTGTCCAAAGCCTTCCCCCATTATCTGATGCTGGAGCGAAGGGGCGCTTGAATGTGCGTGATCGTGAGAGAGTCAATTTTCTTGAGTCTTAATGAGTGAGTACACACTAATATAAAGTGACGACTTGAGATGGCTGCGCAAGAGTTTGGCGCTCCGACAACCTGGTTCTCAATGGCTGACATCTAAATCCACGTAGGTGGAGGACAGGGATGAGCGTAGCGGCAATCGTTGTAGCGGCAGTTTGTTTGCTGATCATGGTGCTGGTTCTGCGGCGGGTTGCGGCGAAGCGTGAGGTGATGGAGAAGAGCATTGAGCCTGAAGCACTGTTTAAGTTGCTGAAGGCGAAGAAGGTGCTGCTGTACGATGTGCGCCAGCCGCTGGACTTTTTGGCGCATCCAGAGATTATTCCCGGCGCGACGAGGATTGCGCCGAAGGATATTGCGGAACAGACGGCTTCGTTTTCGCGTGATCAGGATTCGGTGATCTACTGCACGGGTGACGACCATGACACGAGCCAGATGGTGCTGGGGAAGGCGCGGGCGTTGCAGTTTACGCGGGTGAAGATGTTGAGGGGCGGGCTGGCGGCGTGGAAGGAAAAAGGGTATCCGGTGGAGGCTTATACCGAATCATTCCATTTGGACACGGCTACTTGAGCTGGCCGATGGGCTGCTGTTTGATTGTGCGTTAGAGCGTGTTTTTTACTTCAGTCACCAAAGAGCCGATGGGGTTGGTGATTGCGTTTTTTGCGATGGTGCCGATGGATTCGCCGCGCTTGTACATGAGATAGGCTGCGATGACTCCGGATGCGATGGTTGCGAAGAGGATGAGCTTGTTCATTGAGCTGCTGCTGCGAGTTTCTTCCAATTCTGCTAGTTCCGCGGTTGCCATACTGTCTCCCTTGCGCGCTTCTGAGTTGTAGGATGCAGGTTTGCTTGATGCCGGGTGCGGTGATTTTTTATGCAGTGATCTTTAAACGGTGGTCTAAACCAAGGGCCGGAGACTTTGGTAGCTGATGCGAACGGCTTCGAGAGAGGTCATGCCTTCGATGGGTGGATCCTGCTCGACGAAGATGTGCTGGAGGCCGGATTTTTCGGCAGCAGCGATGATGGGTTTGTAATCGATGTGGCCGCGACCGATTTCGGTGGGGCGGTGGTTGGGGTTGACGCCGAGGGTGGTGTTGACGGGGGTGTCGGCGGGGAAGTCCTTGGCGTGCATGAGGGGGTAGCGGCCAGGATATTTTTTGAAGTATTCGATGGGATCGTGGCCGGCGGTGGTGATCCAGCCGCAGTCGAGCTCGAACTTGACGAGCTTGGGGTCGGTCTCTTTGAGGAGGATCTCGTAGCCGGTGTGACCGCCGTAGTCGCGGAACTCAAAGTTGTGATTGTGATAGGCGTACTGGAGGCCGGCCTTTTGGGCTTGGGCTCCGATCTCGTTGGCCTTGGCGGCGATCTTCTTGAAGTCGTCGAGTTGGTAGGAGTTGATGGTGTCGAGCATCTTCGGGATGTCAGCCGCGGCGGGGGCTGTGTGGAGAAGGACGGAGCTGACGACGTAGTGGGCGCCCAGGGTGTTGGCCTCGTCGAGGAGGTGGCTGGTTTCAGATAAGCCAAAGAAGAGATGCGCGCTGGGGCACTTGAGGCCGGCGTCATCGAGCATCTTGCGGACCTGCTCCGGAGTGGCATCCTGGAGAGGGAAGGATTCGACTTCCTTGTAGCCGATCTTGGCGAGGGCTTCGAGCGTTGCGGGGGCGTCTTTTTTGAGCTCATCCTGCACGGTGTAGAGCTGGATGCCAATGGGCAGGCCGGATTCTGCAAAGGCTGACCGAAACGGAATCATGGAGGCGAGGCCAACGGCAGCGGACTGTTGCAGGAAGAGGCGACGGGACGGATTCATGTTTCTCCTGGTGTTCGTGGTGCTGTTGCAGGCTGGTCTGGGCTTCGTTTTCGGAGGATTCGGCGCAGGGCCAGTCTACTTGGGGGCTGTGAAGGGGTGTCAAGGGAATAACGGCCCGCTACGCTTGGCCACCCCACAAACGAAGTTTGCGGGGACCCGATTCGGGCGGTCACTTCGTGACTTGTATAGCCCTTCGGTTGGCGCTTCCGTTGGTCGCGATCAAGACTCTTGGGCCGACCATCGGCAGACGCCACGAAGTGACCTAGAAGACGTGGCCTAGACCGAACCACCACTTGCGGTGGTCGTTGTTTCCGGCTGCTCCGCCTACGTAGATGGGGCCGAGGGCGGTGCGGGTGATAAGGGCGAAGCTGCCATCCCAGGCTTCGGATTCGAGAGTGTCGGCGGCGTTGAGATTGTTGTAGACTTTGCCTCCTTCGAAGAATCCGACGGCGTAGACGCCTTCGCCGACGAGGGGTGGGAGCTGGAAGATCTTGCGCTCGTAGCCTCCCTGGAAGAGCCAGTACTGCGTGCCGAGAAGCTCGTTGCGACCGTAGGAGCCGAGGCGGAATGGCCCACCGAGGGGGAAGCCCTGAAGGTCGGTGACGTCGGGGGGTGCTCCGAAGGCGGTACCACCACTGGCTGTGAGGAAGACGCTGTTTTTTACGCGGAATGGTAGATAGCCGGCTACTCGGGCTTCGGCGAGGGTGAAGGGGTCGTTGCCTTTGGAGGGTTCGTGGCGTTCGACGCGGAAGAAGGTGTTGACTCCGCTGAAGGGGAGAACCGCGTTGTCTGTGCTGTAGGAGTTGAAGCGAAGAGACGTGACGCTCTGCTGCTGGGGCGGGATGGAGAGGTTGTCGAAGTCGATGCGCTTGGTGACGGAGTACCAGTACTCGTCCTGACCGAAACGGAGTTCGGCTGCGCGGCGCCAGGTGTAGCCGACGTCGAAGCCTACGCCGCTTTGGTTGACCTGATACTGCGAGGTTTTGGAGCCCTCGTTGTAGAAGTCGAAGCGGCTACTGGTTGCGTAGGCGCGAGGTGCGTAGAAGAACTGGCTGTGCGGCGTGAAGGGGCGGTAGTACTCGCTGCGGACGCCGTAGGAGTAGCCGAAGAAGAGGTCGGTGCGCCACTCGGAGCGGAAGCCGCCGAGGTTCTGAAAGATGATGCGACCGGACATGCCGAAGAGAACATCTTCTGTGTCGGAGCCGTCGATGTTGATGCCGAGATCGAGAAAGGGCGGCCCGTTGTAGCGAGGGTAGGTGTTGACTTCGAGGCCTGGTACTCCGTTGCGGTCGACCATGGTGTAGCCAGCGGCGTTGAGTGTGCCGAAGCCAACGTACCGCGTCATCTCTTTGTCGAGGAAGGCGGTGCTGACGGGTTTATTGATGATCTGCTTGAGACTGCGTTCGATTTCGACGCGGGCGGGAGCACTCACGCCTGCCACAGCTACAAATTGCGGATTGGGCACCTCGGTTTTGCGGCGTGAGTTGCGCTGGGCGATGTAGGCAGCCCACTCTTCGTCGCTGACGGAGAAGCGTTCGAGGAGTTTTGCCTTGGCTTCGGCAGCCTGCTCGCCTTTGGGGATGATGTCGGCGGATTTGGTGAACATGCTGCTGGTGAACCCCTGGAGCTTGGAGCTGATGAGAATGTCCGCAGCTTCGAGGCTACGCATCTCGTTCGCTGCGATTGCGATGCTGACGAAGTTTCCAGTGGTGGCGATGAAGGAGCCTGGGGTGGTCTGCGAGCCTCCGGTGTTGTCGAGGTAGCTGGCGATGATGATGTCGGCGCCGTTGGCCTTGGCTACGTCGACCGGGAGGTTGTCTACTGCGGCACCGTCGGTGTACGTGACGCCGTCGATGACGACAGGGACGAAGATGGCGGGAATGGACATGGTGGCGCGAAGGGCGCGAGGGAGTGATCCGTTGTCGAAGACATGTACCTTTCCGGTGTTCATGTTGGTGGCCACGCAGCGGAAGGGGATGGGGAGGTCGTCAAAGGATTTGAGGTTGTAGTCGGGGAGTGTGGCGGAGTCGAGGATGAGACCGACCTGCTGGCCGGAGTTGAGACCTTCGGGAAGTGAGAGACCGTGGCGGAGGCCGAACTCGAGGCGGTTGGGGTATTCGATGCGGTCCTGCTTGCGGCGGTAGGCCAGATCGGCGAATGGGGTGCGACCGCCGATGGCTTTGGTCCAGTCGATGTTTTGGATGAGGGTGCGGATCTCGTCGGGGCTGCGGCCGGTGGCGTAGAGACCGCCGACGAGGCCGCCCATGCTGGTGCCTACGACGAGGTCGATGGGAATGTGGTGTTGCTCGAGGTACTGCAGGACGCCGATGTGAGCGAAGCCGAGGGCGCCGCCGCCTTCGAGGACGAGAGCGACGCGGGGATGGTGTTTCGTGGAGGCGGGTGCGGCGGTGGATTGCGTGGTGGGGGCGGGAGTCGATTCGGTTTGCGGCGTCTGACTCTTTGCGACGTCAGCGGCGAGGAGCGCGAGAGATAAGAGCAGAACGCAGTTGATTCTTCGCAGGAGCGGCATTCCAAAGTCCTCTAACATCGACAGCACCTTGAGAGTCCGGACGAGAAACAGTCTTGCGATGGCGGTTTGGACAACGCCAGCTACCACTAACATAATGCAGAGCAGAGCCGCTGACGTGCGTAGTCAGCCTCTTCATCTTTGCATTTCTTCAGGTGTGTGTCTTCCCGGTGGGATGCGGGGAATCAGGAAGGGTATGTCTTGTTGGCCATGGGGAATTGGAAGTTCACGTAGCGGCGGTAATTTTCGGGACGGCTTTGCGGATGATCGGAGCCACCTTGGTGCCGAGGAGTTCGATGGCGTGGAGGAGCTTGTCGTGGCGCAGAGCAGCTACGCTCATCTGGAAACTGATGCGGGAGATACCGCCGAGGGCTTCGTTCATCTTGAGGAGCTTTGCAGCTACGGTCTCTGCGTCGCTGACCATGAGTGCCCCCGTAGGGCGACGGAGGGCTTCGAACTGATTGCGAGTGACTGGCGGCCAGCCGCGCTCTTTGCCGATTTTGGTGAAGGCTTCGGCGTAGCCGGGGAAGAAGTCGTCGGAGGCCTGCCGGTCGGTGTCGGCTACGTAGCCGAGAGCGTGGATGCCGACTTTGAGGGATTCAGGGGCGTGACCGGCGCGTCGGCCTGCTTCGCGGTAGAGGTCGATGAGGGGGCGGAAGCGGTGTGGCTCGCCACCGATGATGGCGACCATAAGAGGGAGACCGAGCATGCCGGCGCGTGCGAAGGACTCTGGTGTGCCGCCTACGCCGAGCCAGACGGGAAGCGGGTTTTGGATGGGGCGTGGGAAGACTCCCTGGCCCGTGAGTGCGGCGCGATGTTTGCCTGACCAGTGGATGTTGTTGCTGGCGCGAAGGGCGAGGAGGAGATCGAGTTTTTCGGCGAAGAGATCGTCGTAGTCTTCAAGCTTGAGGCCGAAGAGTGGGAAGGACTCGATGAAGGAGCCGCGGCCGGCGACGATTTCGGCGCGACCGCCGGAGATGAGGTCGAGAGTTGCAAACTCCTGAAAGACTCGGACGGGGTCGGCAGCGCTGAGAACTGTGACGGCAGAGGTGAGGCGGATGTTTTTGGTAATGGATGCTGCAGCGGCAAGGATGACGGCTGGAGCGGAGTCGAGGTATTCGGTGCGGTGATGTTCGCCGAGGCCGAATTGGTCGAGACCGACCTTGTCGGCGAGCACTATCTCTTCGAGAAGATCTGCGATGCGCTGTTGCGCAGTGACGGTGTGGCCGGTGATGGGGTCTGGAACCAACGCGGCGAAGCTGTCTATGCCGATCTGCATCTTTTTATTCCTCTTCGATTGATTGTCTCTTAGAGGTTGATGCTAACGGAGGAGATTTGATTCAGAGGGCAGAGGTGTCTGCGATTAACGCGAATGCCCCAGCCTTCGCGATGAGATTGCGATGGATGGGGCACTCGGCTTGGCCGTCGTGTGTTGGCTTGTTGTTTAGAACCAGCCCTGGTGGCAGCCTTTGCCATCGGTCACGGATGCGAGTTTGTGACTTGCAGCGGTGAGACTGCGGCTGTAGCAGCCGCCGAGGGAGTCCTTGCTGCTATAGGAAGCGCTGGAGGTGCCGACGCCGGGAGCGGTGATATTGAAGTTGGCGTCGAGCTGGAGCGTGTCCTGCGATTGGACCTGCTCCTGACTGCTGGACTGGAAGATCGAGAAGCCGTTGAGCGACTTCGCGTCGTTGTGGATGTCTTGCTGGTTGGAGGAGACGACTTGAGTGAACGTCCCGTCGGGATTGTTGACGAAGGTGTAGTCGATCGCGAGCGGGAAGGAGATGTGCTTCGTTGTCTTCTCTACCAGGAAGCCGTTGCGGGTTGTGGTCTCCGAGTCGACCGTGCTGGTTTGAACGAGGTTTTGAATCTCAGGACCGACGGAGGTGTTGACGTTGAATTTTTGTGCGCTGAGAAAGTTGACCGTCTGGGCGACGGTGGTTTCGACGCGGCCGTGCGACGTGTTGACGTAGCCGGTGATGGAGAAGGTGCGGTCGGAGCCTACGTCAACTGTGCCTTTGGTTGTTCCATTGGCGTCGGTCGAGAGGTTTTGCGTGATCACTGGCTCTGGTGCAGCGCTTAGAGTGTTGCTGAGGAGTCCGCCTGAGACCTCGCGGCTGCCGTGGTCGGTGAAGACGAGCACGTTGCCTGTGGAGAGGAAGTAACCGTTGGCGTTGTAGACGCTGACCGCGACGGTGTGTGTACTGCCATCGCCAAGGACGCCGGCAAAGGGTGTGAGGTCGACGCGATAGGGTTTGAAGTCGAGGGTCTGGACGCCGGTGATGGGCTGCCAGAGGAAGGGGTCAAGGCCGCCGGTGAAGATCCACGGATAGACAGGCGCGACTCCTGCGGGTTTGCCGTCGATGCTGATTTCGGTTTCGCGGAAGGCTGTGTTACCGCAGCTTTCGAGTTCGCCAGCTACTGCGCTGGGGACGCAGAGGTACCAGAATTCGTCGCCGATCTGGCTCTGCGAGATGACATCGAGGTAGACCTTCTCGACGTTGCGTGGAAGGTTGAGCGTTGCAGTGGCCTGGTCGGTGGTGGTGTTGAGCGTTACGGGGCCGTTGCCGGAGCTAACGGGAACGACGATGTCGGGCGTGACGGGAGCGGGAGCTTGCCAGGATGCTGGGTAGAACTCGAGCGCCGAGCTGGCGTAGATGATGCCGGTGTAGGTGGAGTTGACGATGTTGCCGATGGAAGCGAGACCGGTCTGCGGAGATTTGAAGATTGCGGTGAGATCGGTGACGTCGCGCTCGATGTGCCAGGAGGGGCTGAGGTTGGTGCTGGGTTCGGCGGTGGTGCCGTAGAAGATGTTGGTGTCACCGAGATAGAACCAGGCGCTGCGATCGTACTGGACGCCGGCGGTGACGGTGAAGTCAGCGGTGAGAACTACCTTCGCCCACGGGCCCGGGCATGCAGCGGGGGGCGTGTAGGTGAGGGGCGCACCGTTGAAGTTCTCGAAGGCGGCGTTTGTGAGCAGAGGAACGACGCAAGGTTTGGTGGGAGGGCGAGTGACGAGCGGCTCGGCGGTGACAGGATTCGAGGAGCCTACTTGCGGAGTTGGCGGGATGGAGACGACCTGCGCCGAGGCGGCGACAGTGCTGAGGGAGGCGAGGAGGAGGAGTTTCGA
>Ga0302231_10002523_pt1 | contig 10432 bp, 9 predicted proteins | sample II_Palsa_N2_2_FD_193522 | JGI IMG/M metagenome (GOLD analysis project Ga0302231, IMG submission 193522) | Peat permafrost microbial communities from Stordalen Mire near Abisko, Sweden - II_Palsa_N2_2 | ecosystem: Environmental > Terrestrial > Soil > Palsa > Peat permafrost | place: Sweden...
GCAAGCAGCACGATGGTCAGGAACAGCGGCTCAGCGACGGCCTTGCCGCCCTGCGCAGCAAGCTGGATGCGGCGCTGGAAAACGACGCCCTGAAGCGCTGATTCAATGCGTGTCCCTGGCGCTGCGGAGGCTCCATCACGCGTTCGAGACAACCCGGCCACGTGACCCGATGCCGCGCGGTTTCATGAACCCGACCAGTCCGAGCCCGGTAGCGCATTCGACGGCAAGGGCATAAAATCGGCTTCGGCGTTTTCTGCGATGTGCGCCAGCACACTCTTACATTTGCCTTGTTCCTAATTACGGCCCCGGGTCGGCTTCACATCGGTTGTTGCGCATGTCCGCTTCGTGCGGAAAGCCTGTAGACCATGTAGCTCTCCCACCTGATCCATTTTGGATCAAGGTCGTTTGGTGGGCAGCGGCATCGCGGTAACGCCACCTCTTTTCGGCTGTCGCCTACTCACGATCTCATGGTGAAGTAGCGGCAACCCGCAACACGCAGCGACGCCAACCAAGCGCGCTTTCAACGGGAGACGCGCGACACGTGGACGCCACCGCCCAACGCCGCGAGCTTCGCCAGAGTCTGGCCGAACGCCGTCATTCGCTTACCCCCGTCGAACGTATCGCTGCCGCGCAGGGACTGCGCCGCAGCCTTGAGCAGCTGCCCGAATACCTCACCGATGCGCGGGTGGCCGGTTATTGGGCGACCCAGGGCGAGCTGCCGCTGAATCTGGTCATTCCACCATTGGCCCAGCGCGGCCAGCAGTTTCTGCTGCCGGTGGTCAGCAAGGGGCAAAAGCTGAAGTTTGCGCCGTGGCAATCCGGCGACGGCGTGCAGCCGAACCGCTACGGCATTCCCGAGCCGGTTGATCGCGCCGAACTTTTCGAGCCGTTCCAGATCGATCTGGTGCTGGTGCCGCTGCTCGGCTTCGATCGCCGCGGCCAGCGGCTCGGCTACGGCGGCGGCTATTACGACCGCAGCTTCGCCTTTCTCAACGAGCAGGTGCGCCCAACCGAGCCGCTGCTGGTCGGCATCGCCTACGCTTTCCAGGAACTGCCGCAGCTCGAGGAAGCCGACTGGGACGTGCCGCTGGATTTCATTGCCACCGAGCGCGAGCTGATCGACTGCCACGCCGCCGACGACAACGGACCGAACGCATGACCGCGAAACCCAAGCACTGGCTGATGAAGTCCGAGCCGGACACATTTTCCATCGACGATCTGAAGCGCAAAGGCCAGGAGCCGTGGGACGGCGTGCGCAATTATCAGGCGCGCAACTTCATGCGCGACGGCATGCGCGCCGGCGACAAGGTGTTTTTCTACCACTCCAACTGCGCCGTGCCCGGCATCGTCGGGCTGGCCGAAGTGGCGACCGAAGCCTATCCCGACCCCAGCCAGTTCGATCCAAAAAGCGATTATTTCGACCCCGCCAGCAAGCCCGAAGAGCCGCGCTGGATGCTGGTCGAGGTGAAGTTCGTCAAAAAGCTCAGCCGCACGATCAGCCTGGACGAACTGAAGACCGTCGACGCGCTGGGCGACATGGCGCTGGTGCGCAAGGGCAACCGGCTTTCGGTCATGCCGGTAAGCGCCGCCGAGTGGCGTACGATTCTTGCCTTGGAATAACGTGCAAACCGGTATAACGATCCTCCGTCAGACGTTTTCGTTTGGACGGCCAAATCCATCTGCTTGAATGAATCCGCAGGGAATCGACGCATGAGCAACGCCCACGAAAAACGCCAGGCCGGCGAAGCCGCCATCCGCTACGTCGAGGACGGTTCCATCGTCGGCGTCGGCACGGGATCCACGGTCAGCTTCTTCATCGACGCACTGGCCGACCTGAAAGACCGCATTCAGGGTGCGGTATCGAGTTCGGAGCAATCCAGCGCGCATCTACGCAAGGTCGGCATCCCGGTGCTCGACCTCAACAGCGCCGGCCCGCTGCATATCTATATCGACGGCGCGGACGAGTGCGACACGCACCGGCGCCTGATCAAGGGCGGCGGCGCGGCGCTGACGCGGGAGAAAATCGTCGCCGCAGCATCGAAGAAATTCGTCTGCATCATCGACTCCAGCAAGCAGGTCGAGCTGCTCGGCAAGTTTCCGGTGCCGATCGAAGTGATTCCGATGGCGCGCAGCCTGATCGGCCGCGAGATCGTCAAACGCGGTGGCCAGCCGGTGTGGCGCGACGGCGTGATCACCGACAATGGCAACTGGATCATCGACGTGCACGGCTGGCAGCTCACCGATCCGGGCGCGATGGAAAGCGATCTTAACCAGCTCGCCGGCGTCGTCACCGTCGGCCTGTTCGCGCACCGTCCCGCCGACGTTGTGCTGGTCGGCGATCGGGAAATCTGAAGCGGTTGATGGGGTGATCCAGGGGCTGACCTCTACGGATCGATCGGCATCTGCGTTGTTAAACACACGGGGGAGGTAGCGTGATGACGATAGGGCTTTGGTGCGTGCTGGTCGGCCTTCTGATGCCGTTTTTGTGGACCGGCGTGGCCAAGTCGATGGGGCGCTACGACCTGCGCGCCAACCAGCATCCGCGTGACTTTCTGGCGAACCTCAAGGGACCGGCGAGTCGCGCCAACGCGGCGCAGCTCAACAGCTTCGAGGCCTTTCCCGCGTTCGCCGCCGCCGTGCTGGTCGCCCAGTACGCGCACGCCTCGCAGCATGCCATCGATGTGCTTTCCATCGCCTGGGTCGCGCTGCGGCTGATCTACGGCGTGCTCTACATCGCCAACCTGGCGGCACTGCGCAGCTTGGTCTGGTTTGCCGCCATGGGCTGCGTGGTCGGGCTGTTTATCGCTGCCGCCTGAGCGGTGCGCCACTCAGTCAAACAGCACGACCTGGCGTATCGCTTCACTGCGCTTGAGCCGGTCAAACCCGACGTTGATGTCGTCGAGCTTCAGCCGGTGCGACAGCAGCCGGTCGACCGGCAGTCGGCCGTGGCGATACAGCGCCACGTAACGCGGAATGTCGCGACTGGGCACGGCCGAGCCCATGTAGGAACCCTTGATCGTGCGCTCTTCGGCGGTAAGGCTGACCGCGGGAATGCTCAGCATCTGCTGAGGCCCTGGCAGGCCGACCGTGACGGTGCTGCCGCCGCGCCGGGTCGCGGCGTACGCCTGGGCCAGCACCTTTTCGTTGCCGACCGATTCGATCACGTGCATGGCGCCGCCGCGCGTGTGCTCGCGGATGGCCGCCACCGCATCTTCGCGGCTTGCGTCGATGGTCAGGTCCGCACCCAGCTCGCGCGCCAGCGCCAGCTTTTCGGGCACGGTGTCCACCGCCATCAGCGGGTACGCGGACGCCGCCCGCGCACCGAGCAGGGCCGCGAGACCGACACCGCCGAGGCCAAAGATCGCCACGCTTTCACCGGGCGCCACGCGCGCCGTGTTGATCACCGCGCCGACGCCGGTCATCACCGCGCAGCCGAACAAGGCAGCGATCTCAGGCGGTAGATCGCGGTCGATACGCACGGCCGAGTGCGCCGACGTGACGGTGTACTCGGCAAAGCCCGATACGCCCAGATGATGCTGCAGCGGCGCATCGTCCACGTCGTACCAGCGCATGCCGCCGCCAAGCAGGCGGCCTCCCGCATTCGCCTGCGCGCCGGGTTCGCACAGCGCCGGCCGACCGGCCGCACAGGGCTCGCAGTGGCCGCACATCGGCACGAACGAAAACACCACGCGGTCACCCACTGCGAAACCGTCGACACCCGCACCCAGCTCGACGATTTCGCCGGTCGCCTCGTGTCCCAGCACCATCGGCATCGGCCGCGGGCGCGAGCCGTCGATGACCGACAGATCGGAGTGACACAGTCCGGCCGCCAGCACCCGCACCCGCAGCTCGCCAGCACCTGGCGGCGCCAGTTCGATGGTCTCGATGGCGAGCGGCTTCGATTGCGCGTAAGGCGCGGGCAAACCCATTTCGCGCAGCACCGCAGCGCGCACCTTCATGGCGTCGTCCTCAGCTTTTCGAGCGCGGCGCGCATGGGTGCCGGCAGCGGCGTGGGACGCCGCTGGGCGCGATCGACGAACACGTGCACGAACCAGCCTTCCGCCGCCGGCGTGTCGCTGCCGGGACGGAACAAGCCGATGCCGTAGCGCACGCTGGCGTTGCCCAGATGCTCAACGCGCAGGCCCGCATCGATGGTCTCCGGGAAGGCCAGCTCGCCGAGAAACTTGCAGTGCGATTCGGCGCACACGCCGATCAGGCCGCCCGCGTGGATATCCAGCCCGCCTTCGAGAATCAGATACGTGTTGATGACCGTGTCGAAATAACTGTAGTACTCGACGTTATTGACGTGGCCGTAAATGTCGTTGTCCTTCCAGCGCGTGGGCAGCGGAAGAAAATGGCGGTAATTATCGCGTTGACTCATCGGACGTCCAGACGGCTATTGGAAACTTCAGTGTATTGGTAACGCATCAATGGGCAGCTGCGTGCGCACGAGCGTTTTCCTGCTCCTGCAGCGCACGCCACTGCACTTTGCCGGTGGCGGTCTTAGGCAGGTTATCGACGAATTCCACCGCGTGCGGCACCTTGTACGCGGCCATGTGTTCGCGCGCCCAGGCGATGATGTGTTCGGCATCGGCCTGCACGCCGGAACGCGGCACCACCAGCGCCTTGACGCTCTCGCCGCGATGCGCGTCGTGATAGCCGATCACGCAGGCTTCCTGCACCGCGGGATGGCCGTATAGCAGCGCTTCCACTTCGGCTGGCCAGACCTTGTAGCCCGACGCATTGATCATGCGCTTGACCCGGTCGACCATGAAAAAGTAGCCCTGCTCGTCCTCATAGGCGAGATCGCCCGTGCGCAGGTAGCGCACGCCATCCACTTCGACAAAGGCGGCCGCCGTGGCCGCAGGATTGTTCCAGTAGCCGGTCAGCACCTGCGGCCCGTTGACGATGACTTCTCCCGCGTCGCCCAGCGGCACGCGCTCCAGCGTTACCGGATCGACGATGATCGCGCGCGTGTTGCAGATCGGCAGGCCGAGACACTGCGCCTTCGGTGCCTGCGGCGGGTTGATGTGCGTGGGCGCCATGGTTTCGGACATGCCGTAGCCTTCGATATACGGAATGCCCCACAGCGATTCGATCCGCTCGGCCACCGCCTTGGGCATGGCCGCGCCGCCGCCCGAGAGCACCGACAGCGAGGCCAGCTCCTCGCCACGCAGATCCGGCTGGTTGAGAAAGTCCATCAGCATCGTCGGGATCGCCGTCCACGAGGTGACCTTGTAGCGCGCGATCAGCTGCGCGGCGCAGCGCTTGTCCCAGCGCGTCATGATCACCATCGTCCCGCCCAGCCAGATCGGCGAATTCATGCCGTTCTGCATGCCGGTCACATGGAACATCGGCAGACAGGCCAGGGCGATGCCGTCCTTCGCCATGCGCACCCATTCGACCGCACAGACGGCGGTATGCATCACGCTGGCGTGCGTATGCGTGCAACCCTTCGGCTCGCCAGTGGTGCCGGAGGTATAGGGAATCACGGCGTAGTCGCCCGCGCCCGCGGTATGCGCGGAAGGCAGCCGCTGCGCGGCCATCGCATCGCTCCAGGCCAGCGCGCCATCGATCGCCGCGCGCGGTGCCGACACAGCCTCGGGCACCGGCAGATCGGTCGGCGTGGTGAGGTAATCGGAATACGTCGCCGCAATCGCATGCTGCACGATGCCACCCGTCATCAGCGGCGTGACATTGGCGGCCAGCGCCTGGTCGAACACGATCACGGTCGAACCGCTGTCCTTGACGATGTGCTTCAGCTCGTCGTGCAGGTTCATCGGGTTGATCGGCACCACCACCGCGTCGGCGCGCAGAATCGCGTAGTACGCAATGACGAACTGCGGGCTGTTCTGCGCGTACAGCGCCACCCGATCGCCCTTGGCTACGTCACAACGCTGCTGCAGAAAACCCGCCAACGCATCGACCTGCCGCTTGAGCTCGCGGTAGCTGATGACGCTGTCGTAGTAGATGATCGCCGGTCGCTCGGGATAGCGCGCGGCGGCGACCTCGAGATTGAAGTAGAGGGACGTCTGCGGCACGACGAGGTCGTGCGGCAGGCCGGGTGGCCAGGAACTGAAATTCATAGCGGTGAATCTCCAGTACAGCAGCGGGTTGTGATCAGAAGTGCCCTTCGGTCGCTTCGTAAACGGTATTGCGCAGCGCCAGCAGGCGTGGTCCGAAATCGTGGATAAGTTTTTCGCGCGTCATCGTGGACAGCCGGCCGCTGCAGTTGAACGCCAGCACGCGCGTGCGATCGGCCGACACCATCGGCACACCGATGGCAAACACGTCGGGGTTCCAGTCGCCCAGCGAAAAGCAGAAGCCGAAGTTTTCGACATCATGGCGCGCGCGTACCAGGCCGGCGCGAATCGTCGGCCACGCCGCCGGGTCGCATTCGCGCTCCAGCTCCAGCAGTTTTTTCTCAAACACTTCCAACGGTCGCGCGGCGAGATCGGCGCGGCCCAGCGCCGTGGTTCCGTGCGGCACGTGCGAGCCGGTTTCCAGTTTCATTTCGAACGTGCGGTCGCCCTGACACACCTCGAGCACCAGCATGCGCAGGCCGTCCGCTGCGCCCAGCATCACCGCCGACTGGGTGTAGTCGGCCAGCTCGCGCAGCAGCGGGCGCGCCACGCTCAGCACGTCGTTGCCCTTGACGAAGGCGTGACCCAGCGCCAGCACACCGGTGCCGAGCGCGTACTTTTCCTCACGCGCCGAGTAGCTGAGATAGCCCAGCGCCGAAAGAGTGAATGTCAGCCGCGACACCGTCGGCTTGGGCAGGCCGGTGCGCTGGGCGATGTCCCGATTGCCGAGGTAGCGCTCTCCGCGCTCGAAGCAGCGCAGGATCGCGAACGCCCGCGACACCGCGCTGACGAACTGCGGGTGGCTGGCATCGACCGAGCGAAACGCGTCGATTTTACGTTTGGGATTGCCCATCCATAACTCCACGAAAGCTCCATCCGGCCAGACCCGATTCCATCGCTTCATGCCGCGCTGGAACTGGCGACTGCAAAATTTACTTTCGTCTGATGAAACTTAGATAGCCGAAGCGAGCCGTAGCGTAGGCCTCGCCGGCGTGCCAACGCAAGACTCGGAAAGTGAAGGAAATTCCTGCTGCAGCGCGACAAATTAAGATTCCGTGACGCGCTTGCGTTCGTTTTCGTGCGCCGATAGCATCGGTCCGCATAGCAAAAATAGTGTTCCATATAGCAGAACTTAAGGCGACTGTTCCGCACATAGTGCGGTATCGCGATTCGCCGGGCTCTGCATCCGCCGCCACTCCACACGCGTGTCGACCATTCCCCGGCACGCGGGCGACTTCACCCCATCGTCGACAGCTCAGGAATTCCCGTATGTCCGTCACCACAGCGATCCACGACTCCGTCGCGGTCATCACCTTCAGCAACCCGCCGGTCAACGGCCTGGGCCTGACCATTCGCCGCGGCCTGATCGATGCGCTCGACGCGGCGCTGGAGAATGATGCGGTCAAGGCCATCGTCCTCACCGGCGGCCCCAGCTATTTTTCCGGCGGCGCCGACATCCGCGAGTTCAACACGCCGCAGATGATGATGGAGCCCTCGCTGCACAGCGTCATCGACGCCTACGAGGCCAGCCCCAAGCCGGTCATCGTCGCGATCAACGGCACCGCGCTAGGCGGTGGCCTGGAGCTGTCGCTGGGCGTGAACTACCGCGTGGCCTCGGCCGATGCGCTGGTCGGCTTGCCGGAAGTGAAAATCGGCCTGCTGCCGGGCGCGGGCGGCACGCAGCGCCTGCCGCGGGCGGCGGGTCTGGAAAACGCGCTCAACATGATCGTGTCCGGTACGCCGGTGCCGGCGAAAAAGCTGGCCGATACGCGCCTGTTCGATCGCATCAGCGACGGCGACGCGCAGGACGCCGCCATCGCGCTGGCGCACGACGTGGTGGCCGCGGGCAAGCCGCTGCCGCACGTGCGCGACTGGGAAATCGATCACCCCAACGCCGAGGGATTCCTCGGCTTCTCGCGCACCGCCATTGCCGCGGCGTCCGGCCCCTACCCCGCGCCGCTGCGCTGCCTCGAAGCGATCGAGGCGGCGGTGCTCAAGCCGTTCGATGAAGGCATGAAGGTTGAGCGCGCCGGCTTTATGGCGCTGATGGAAACCACCGAATCCAAGGCGCTGCGCCACGCGTTTTTCGCCGAGCGCGCCGCCAGCAAGATCGCCGACGTCGGCAGCGACGTGAAGCCGCGCGAGATCAAGCGCGTCGGCATCATTGGTGCCGGCACCATGGGCGGCGGCATCGCGATGAATTTCCTCAACGCCGGCATCCCGGTGACGATTCTTGAGGTGAAGCAGGAGTTCCTCGACCGCGGTCTGGCCACCATCCGCAAGAATTACGACAACAGCGCCAAAAAAGGCCGTATGACCGCCGAGCAGGTGGAGCAGCGCATGGGCCTGCTGACGCCGACGCTGCAGTACGCCGACCTCGGCGAGGCGGACATGATCATCGAGGCGGTGTTCGAGGAGTACGACGCCAAGAAGGCGGTGTTCGAGCAGCTCGACAAGGTGGCCAAGCCCGGCGCGATTCTCGCCAGCAATACCTCCACCCTCGATGTCGACCGCATCGCCCACTTCACCTCACGGCCGCAGGACGTGCTGGGCACGCACTTCTTCAGCCCCGCCAATGTGATGAAACTGCTCGAGGTCGTACGCGGCAAGGACACCGCCAAAGACGTGCTGGCCACGGTGATGGCGCTGGCCAAGAAAATCAAAAAGACCGCCGTGGTCTCGGGCGTCTGCGACGGCTTTATCGGCAACCGCATGATCGAGCAGTACAGCCGCCAGGCCGGGTTTCTGCTGGACGAAGGCGCGACCCCGCAGCAGGTCGACAAGGCGATCGAAAAAATCGGTTTCGCGATGGGCCCGTTCCGCATGGGCGACCTGGCCGGCAACGACATCGGCTGGGCGATCCGCAAGCGGCGCTATCAGGAAAAGCCGGACATGACCTATTCGAAAACCGCCGACCTGCTGTGCGAGCTGGGCCGCTTCGGCCAGAAGACCGGCGCCGGCTGGTACGACTACAAGGCCGGCGACCGCACCGCGCATCCGTCGGCCGAGGTCGACGCGCTGATCGTCAAGCACTCGGCCGACATCGGCGTCACGCGGCGCAAGATCGAGGACAAGGAAATCGTCGAGCGGCTGATCTATTCGCTGGTCAACGAGGGCGCGCACCTTCTCGAAGAAGGCATCGCCGCCAAGGCGTCGGACATCGACGTCGTGTACCTGGCCGGCTACGGCTTTCCGGTGTGGCGCGGCGGCCCGATGTTCTATGCCGATACCGTCGGCCTGAAAAACGTCGTGGCGGCGATGAACCGCTACGCCAAAGGCTATCAGGGCGACGCGTGGAAGCCCGCGCCCCTCCTCCAGCAACTGGCCGACGCCGGCCAGTCCTTCAACACATCGGCGAAGCCCGCATGAAAGAAGCACTGATCGTTTCCACCGCACGCACCGCGCTGGCCAAAAGCTGGAAGGGCGCACTCAACATGACCCACGGCGCGACCATGGGTGGCCACGTGGTCGCGCACGCGGTCGAACGCGCCGACGTGGAGCCCGGCGCCATCGAAGATGTGCTTATCGGCTGCGCCTATCCCGAAGGCGCCGACGGCGGCAATATCGCGCGGCAGATCGCGCTGCGTGCCGGCCTGCCGGTGAGCGTGCCCGGCGCCACCATCAACCGCTTCTGCTCGTCCGGCCTGCAGTCCATCGCGATGGCCGCGCAGCGCGTTATGGCCGGCGAAGGCGACGTGTTTGTGGCCGGCGGCGTGGAAAGCATTTCCTGCGTGCAGAACGTCGCCAACACGCACATGTTTACCGAAGGCTGGCTGCGTGAAAACAAGCCGGAAATCTACTGGCCGATGCTGCGCACCGCCGAGACCGTGGCCAAGCGCTACGACATCTCGCGCGAGCGCCAGGATCGCTACGGCGCGCAGAGCCAGCAGCGCGCCGCCGCCTCGCAGGCCGCCGGACGCTTCAACGAAGAGATCGTGCCGATCACCGTATTGGCCGGCGTGGCCGACAAGGCCACCGGCCGGCTGTTCACGCGCGAGGTGACCCTGCTCGCCGACGAAGGCATTCGTCCGGACACCACGTATGAAGGCGTATCGACGATTCGACCGGCCGTTCCCGGCGGCGTGATTTCCGCCGGCAACGCCAGCCAGTTCTCCGATGGCGTATCGGCCGCGGTGATTGCCGATGCGGATTACGCGGCCAAGCACGGGATGAAGCCGCTGGGCATTTTCCGCGGCTTCGCCGTTGCCGGCTGCGAGCCGGACGAAATGGGCATCGGCCCGGTGTTCGCCGTGCCCAAGCTGCTCAAGCGCGCCGGCCTCACCGTCGACGACATCGACCTGTGGGAGCTCAACGAAGCCTTCGCCGTGCAGGTGCTGTACTGCATGGAC
>Ga0302231_10002531_pt1 | contig 10407 bp, 8 predicted proteins | sample II_Palsa_N2_2_FD_193522 | JGI IMG/M metagenome (GOLD analysis project Ga0302231, IMG submission 193522) | Peat permafrost microbial communities from Stordalen Mire near Abisko, Sweden - II_Palsa_N2_2 | ecosystem: Environmental > Terrestrial > Soil > Palsa > Peat permafrost | place: Sweden...
GACGAGATCGAAGTAGAGCCGAAGGATGGAAGCGACGAGGAAGATGATCACGTAGCCGATGAGTGTTGCGAAGAAGGCGTGGCGTTCAACGGCGTGTCTGTCGACGTGCGCAGCCCAGCGACCTTGAAGGAAGGCTAGAGGTCCAAGGATGAGGGCTGAGATGAGGATCGTGAGAAGGGTGATGCGGAAAAATCGCCAGAAGTGCAGCAGGCCTTGGTGGAAGAGGGTGCTGAGCCGGGCGGGGCTTTTGGTCTGGTAGCAGAAGAGAGTTCCGGGGATGAGAAGAAAATAAAGAATTAGATAGAGAGGAACAGAGGCGTAGGCTCCTGCGCTGCCGCCAGATGGACCGTCCTGTAGACGGATGAGAGATTCGCCGGCGGTGCCCAGATCGAAGCCGCCTATGAGGCGTTGTGCGGCGAGAGAGTGGTCCATGATGGCGCTGAACTGGCTGTGGATGCGGATAGAGAAGATCAGGGCAAGGCCGAGGTTGAAGATGTAGGCCCATAGAACCGCCGGGAATCGGCGAAGTGCGAAGAAGAGGCCGTGAAGGAAGATGTCGCGGCGGCGTTCAGGCATGATGCGGGACCTCGTATTGATTCGCGTTACGTAGCTGGCGAAACCGATCTACAGAACGAAGAGAGTGCGAAAAGGCGATAGCCGGACGATGTAACTTCATACGATCCAGGAAGAGAGTTGGGCGACGAGCTGTTGGAAGCTCAGCCAGATGTTGGAGAGTTTTCGAGCGGGGATGTTGTTAGGGGTGGTGATGTAGCTGTTGTTGAAGAGATTTTTATCGAGAAGAGTGACGTGGTCTGGGTCAATCTCGACAGAGAGAATCTTTGCGTTGCGTGTGTAGGTGAACTTCGTCCAGCGATCGATGCCGTCCCAATGTTCGCGGAGTCGGGTGCCGTCGTCGAAGACGATTTCCGCGGTGACGGGGAGGAGGAAGTCTCCCTTGCGATGCAGGTAGACCGTTGAGAGGTATTGGATTTGCTTCTTGTTTTTGGGTTCGGGGAGCCACCACTGGGCTGGATCGGAGGAGATCTTGTCGACGGTATAGTCGAGAATTTGCGTTCCGTAGACAGCCTGGTTGAAGTAGGGGCGGAGACTGGAGATTGGCACAACCTGCGATGTGCTCGGAGCGTTGAAGACAGCGGCGAGACCGGCCTCGGGAGCTTGCTGGGACGCGTTCGGGTGAGTAGGTGTTTGTGCAGAGGCATTGATGACCGTGCCTCCGACGGCGGTGGCACGACCATTCTTGATTGCTACTTCTTCAATGGTGCGAAGGAAGTCTTCGGTGGTGGGATGGGTGAAGCGGTAGCGCAGGAAGTAGGTGCGCATGGCTTCGTCCATCGTGTCGCGACCGATGAGGCCTTCGAGTGTAGCGAGGAGAGTCGCAGATTTGCCGTAAGTAATGCCGCCATAGGAGAAGGAGTCGCGGAACTTGAAGGCCCAGCGCGTTACCGGGTCGAAGTCGGGCTTGGCTATGTAATCGAGGCGGCGTAGCTCGGTGTCGCTGAAGTTGGCGTAGGGCCGTCCGAAGACGGAGGTGTTGCGGCCGAGGATGGAGTTCATGACCGTGACTTCGGTGTAGGAGTTTATGCCTTCATCGAGCCACGCGTCTTCAAACTCGTTGGTGGCTACCATGCCGTACCAGTACTGGTGACCGAATTCGTGCTCGGCCGCTTGCTCGGTAAGGTAGGTAGGGTCGTACCAGGAGGTGTCGCCGGTGAAGAGGGTGGGGTACTCCATGCCTCCTATTTCGGAGCCGGGTTCGGGATCGATGACGGTGATGATCTTGTAGGGGTAGGGACCGTAGCGATGGTCATATTCAGCGAGGGTCTTCTGCATGACGTTGAGGTAGCGAGCGCCAGCTTTGGGGTGAGACGCGAGGGCGAGGACGTGGATCTTTACTGGGCCTACTGAGGAGAGGTACGTGCCGTCGGTGATGGTGAAGTTGGGGCTTGCGGCCCAGGCGAAGTCGCCGATGTCTTCTCCGTAGAAGCCGAGGGTCTTGGTGTTGTCGGAGTTGGTGACTTCGCCGATGGGGACACCGCTTGCTCCGACGATGTAGCGGCGCGGGAGAGTGAGCGAGACGCGGAAGGTGGCGAAGTCGGAGAAGAACTCGGTGGTCGAGTGATATTGGTGGCAATTCCAGGCGCCGTGCCAGAAGACGCCCGGCTTCGGATACCACTGGCCACCCATGATGAAGTCGCGCTTCCATCCGTTGCGGGCGACGGAGAGCGGGAAGACGTCGTGGAAGGCGAGGCGGAAGGTGATGGAGTCGTTAGGTGCGAGCGAGTGCGGGAGAGTGAGTTCGGCGACGGTGTGGTCTTGGGCGTTGTTGTCGTCGGGTGCGATGAAGTGGATCGCGGCGGTTAGATCACCGTAACCATCGGCTTCGATGTGGGAGATGGTGATGCTTCCGCGTTCGTCTTCCGGGTAGACGTTCTCGTCTTCGGAGGCGCGATTTCCGCCTGTGAAGTGAGTTTCGCTGGTGAATGTTGATTCGGGACGGAAGGCGTTGAGGTAGAGGTGGAACGGAATTGAGGTGAGGGATTGGCCGGTGAGGTTTTTGTAGGTGAGGGTTTCGGTGGCGTCGAGTGTTTTTTTGTCGGTGTCGAGTTTGGCGTCGATGTTGTAGGCGACTACGCGGGTGGAGAGAGGTTTCCCGTCGGTGGAGTTGGTGGCGATGCTGGGTTGCGGAGTTGTTTGAGCGTGCAGGGCGAGCGGGAGGAGGAGCGCGGCTACGGAGAATCGTTGGGTGCGCGGCATACGGGGATTGTAGGTGGGGTTTGTGGTCTGGAGCGGGAAAATCTGTTCTGTTTCTATTCTATTTATTGATTTTCGGGGTTGAATTGCCAGAGTTCCGTGACCAGGATGCCGGCGAGTTGAAGTTGGTGGGCGATTCGGGTAAGGCCGCCTTGTTGGAGTGGGGTGGCGTGATCGGGGAGTTGGGTGATGCGGAGGCCGGTGAGGATGCGGAAGGCGAGGTAGAGAGTGCGGATGAGGATCTTTGCGGGGAGACGCATGAGGCCGGTTGGGATCCGGAAGTCGGAGATTAGCCAGAGGGCTTGTGGAGAGAGGGCTGGAGAGATGCGGGTGATGAGGGTTTCCAGGTCGGTTTGAGTGAGGCAGTCGAGGAAGAAGTGGGTGACAACGAGATCATAGGGGCCAGCGAGAGGGACAGTGAGTGCGCTGGATTGATGGGTGTGGAGGTGCTTGGATGCGTTGGGCGCGGCGGCTTCGCAGCGTTGGCGGAGGAGTTGCAGCATGGTGGCGCTAGTGTCGACTGCATCGGCGTGGAGGGAAGGGTTTTGCGTGAGGAGTTGGGCGAGGAAACGGCCGTCTCCGTCGCCGATTACCAAGGCTCGTTTTTGATGGAGGATGCGTGGGAGGAAGTGGAGGCGGCAGTGCTCGAGGGCTCGGCCGAGGGTGAGGTATTCGAGCCAGCGATAGGGGCGTGCGATGTGGTCGAAGTTGGGGTGGGCGGCCATCATCGATGGAGGAACGGCAGGATGAGGAGTGGAGGCGTCAGGGCGAGGTCGGCGAGAGTTCGGAGGGTGAGCTGGGCGGTTTCGTGGCGGCGATGGTGGAGGAGGAGAAGAGATGCGGCGGCGGCGGCGATCGCGGACGGGATCAGCCTTGGGGTTTGATGGTCGAGGAGGGCAAAGGCGACGCTGAGGACGATGAGAGTGATGGTGAGGAGCGGGAGGTTGCGGAGAGCAAAGCTGGTTAGTGCGTGTGGTGGATGAGAGGAGTGCGTTTGATTGCTATGTTCCCAGGCGTAGATGAAGAGGCAGTTGAGACTGCATAAGGTTGCGAAGAGGATTGCGAGGGGGAGCAGGGAGATGCGGAGGTCGGGGCGGCGGGCTACGGTGGGGATGAAGGTGGCTGCGGCGAAGAAGAGGCCGACGGCGATCTCCTTTGGGAGACGGTGCGCGCTGCCTGAGGCGTGTATGAGGATGAAGTAGCCGAAGAGTAGGCCGCCGAGGATGAGATAGAGGTGGATGGCTTCGGCTTCAAGGCGCGGCAAGAGGATTGCGAGCGCTATTGAGACAAGGAGCATGCCGGATAGGAAGGCGCTTCGGTGATGGTGATGGAAGTAGTGGCGGGCTTCTAGGTCTTGGATTTTGGGTGAGGTTGATGGACCGACGTTGCGGGGCGTGTCCATGATTCTTGCATCGAGAAGGCGGTCGGCTGCGTAGAGCATCCAGACGGCGATCGTCATCGCGAGGATGGAGGCGAGCGGGAGATGAATGTGGTTGGCAGAGGCGATGAACCAGGTCCAGAGGGCGGCGACGGTTGGGGCGTCGAGTGAGAGAAGATGCCAGAGGGTTAGTGGATTCCTTGCTGCCTGGGTGGTGATCTGATGGTTGAGTGCAGCGTCGTTTGGTTGGTTTCGGGTCGCTGTCGCCACTTGATCAGTTTAGTCCTCTCGTTGAGCTGTGATGCGTTGGTGCAACTGGCTTTGGTAGGGATACCCCCTCCCCCCATTGACGGCGATAAGTCCTTTATTCCCATTATTTTATCGCGAGTTGATCCCTGTAAAGTATTCATTACAGAGACTTTATAACTAAAGTATTCCAAACAAAAGAGTAACAGGTTAAATGTTGAAACCCCGGTGGATTGGCCGGGGTTTTTCTCTTTTGCTCTATTCATTATAGCTGGTGGTGGGAAACTGATACGCCACGTAAATGTGCTGGATTGGCGCGGGTTTTCGTGGTTTTGGCGCTTGACAAGTTTTTGCGATGGCTTGGTGATTGGCATTCGTTTCATAGAAGCGGCGAGCGAAGATAACAGGCCGGGGGTGGTGATGGATGGGATGAGATTCGTTGATCTGATGAAACCGGAGACGACGTTTCAATTCGGCTTGAGAGGATTCTCTCCATATGTCGTCTGGCAGGCGTATGGTTGCGCCATGCAAATATGCTGTGTGTCCAACGTTGTACTCCTCGCTGCGGTGATGAGTTCTGTAGCTGGATTTGGCAGCCCCGAAGTTTGTGGCGGGAGACACCTCTTCTCTTACGAATGAGCAGGCTGCTGGTGGACTGAAGGAGGCGCTGTCTCGCGGCGTGACTTCGGCGGTCGCTGAGACTGGCAGACCTGGAGGGTTTGAAAACAATCCTCTGATCAAGATCGTGATGCCTGAAAAGCTGCGCAGGGTGGAGAAGGGTTTACGTGCGATGGGTATGGGTGCAAAGGTTGACGAGTTCGAACACAGCATGAATGCGGCGGCGGAGGCAGCGGCACCAGCGGCGAAGTCGATTTTTATGGATGCGCTGAAGTCGATGAGCTTTGAGGATGCGAAGCAGATTGTGATGGGAGGCAATACGGCGGGGACCGATTACTTCAAACGAACGACATCTTCGCAGGTATCGGATGCTTTTCGGCCAATTATCGAGAGGGAGATGGCGAAGACAGGTGTGACGGAGAAGTTCAACGAGATGATGGGGTCGGCTCCGCAGATGCCGTTTGGGAAGACGCCCTCGGTAGATATCAATGGCTATGTTTTGGAGAAGAGTGTCGACGGGATGTTCACGATGATGGGGCAGGAAGAGGCGAAGATCCGCACCAACCCATCGGCTCAGGTGACTCCTTTGCTGAAGAGCGTGTTTGGTAAGTTTTAAAGCTCTAACAACAAGTGAGTGATCGTTGCGAGACTGTCAGGCTGTGGTTTCGACAGGGTGAGGGATGGGTGCGTCGGGGCGCATCTCTGAGGCGCCTGCTGCCCAGAGGCCGGGATCGATCTCGGGGAAGATGCTGTCGCGGAGTTCGATTTCGGTGAGGCGGGTTTGCTCAGCTTCGGTGATCGTGCTGGTCCGTTCGAGGGTCTGCCAGATGGCTTTTAGCTCGTTGAACTGATCGTTGTGGGTGAGGAAGCGAATCTCGGCGTAGTCGCGAGCGGCGCCGGTGGTGATGAGGAACTGCCAGTCGGAGGATTCGAGGAGAAGTAGCTCGCGGCAGAGTTGTTGAACGATACGCTTGCCGAGCTCCGAGGTACGCCAGAGACCAGCGGTGCAGACGTCGCGGGTGTAGAGCTCGGCGGGGTAGATGTGGGTGTAGGTCCAACTGGTCTCTGGGTTGAGCCAGACCTGGTTGTTGCCTTCGGCTCCCCAGGAGCCTTCGCGCATGGCGATGAATCCGGCTCGGGGATATTGGTCAAGATAGTCGGCGCAACTGATGAGCTGGATGCCTGATTCGTAGTCGTGGAGATTGCGGGCAACGGCTTCGAGCCAGTGAGCGCCTTCGAACCACCAGTGGCCGAAGAGTTCAGCGTCGAAGGGAGCGCAGAGGATGGGTGGAATGGTGTCGTTGAATCCGGACTTGAGCGCCTCGTAGACGAGATGGACGAAGTGGCTGGCGTGAGCTTTGGTGCGCTCGGCGGCCTCGTGAGGATAGTAGGGCTGCTTGTCGTTCATGTCGACATGGGAGCCGGTGACGCGCCAGTAGCGATGACCGCCTGGCCAGCGCTTTTTGTGGAAGTCGAGATAGCCGTTGTCGCCGGGGTAGCCGGTGTCGCCTGACCAGACCTGGAGACCGGTGCGGGGATCGCGGGGGAAGATGGTCATGGCCAGGTTTTTGTCGTACGGGCCGTCGACGTAGTAGGGCTGATAGAGGGAGCGGTGGGGCTCGCGGGTGAGGAGTTCCTCTTCAACGGTTTTGGGCTTGCCGTCACCGGGGCGATCGTAGGGTGAGGCGGTTCGGCTGGACTCTTCGACGAGGTGAGTGTCGACGAAAAAGAACTCGATGCCTGATTCGGAGAGAGCTTGCTCGACGCCGATGCGGTTGAAGGCTGGAGGCGCGGGGGTGCCGTCGGCATTGGGGACGGGGTAGCTCCACGAACCGGCGGGGCGGTAGCCGCACTCGGGTGCCCAGATGCCGCGGGGAGCTTTGCCGATGTGGCGAATGTGGGTGTCGACAGCGGTGCGGATCTGGGCGCGGACGCTCTCGTCGGTGCCGAGGAGAGGGAGGTAGCCGTGGGTGGCACCGCACGTAATGATGTCGATGAGGCCGGTGTCGTTGAAGTGGCGAAAGGCTGCGACGAGGTCGCGGTTGAAGCCGTTGAAGTCTTCGAGTGCCTGAGAGAAGAAGCGCTGCCAGAAGCGAGCGGTCTCGGCGAGATGGCCATCGCCTGATTGGAGGAAGAAGGCTTCGTCTTCGCGCGCAGCGACGATCTTGCGGGTGAGGTAGCGGGGAAACTCGGCTATGAAGACCGGGTGGGAGAGTTGCTCGAGAAGGATGGGCGAGAGATTGAGGTTGCAGTTGAAGCGGATGTTGTCGCGCTCGAGATTTTTGAGGACGCGGAGGAAGGGGAGATAGGTTTCAGCAGCGGCTTCGTGGAGCCACTCGAGGCCGTGGGGCCATGTGCCGTGATTGACGACATAGGGCAGGTGCGCGTGCAGGGTAAAGGTGAGAAATCCTGCGGGGCGAGACGAGTTCTGTAGCGTTTCCTTCGTCAAGACGAACCTCTGCTCGAAGTCTTGGGTTAGGGGCAGTTAAGGCGACGAAGCTCGTCGGCCGGCTGCAGCTTGGTTTCCACCTTTAATGCACTGGTGCGTCTCAGGCGCTGGGGCGACACTCCAAATGGATCCGCCGCCCCGTTCTAAAAGGTTAGATGCAAACTCTTGCTCTACTGTGGCTGATCTGCCGGCCTCGGTTGGAGGTCCGGGTTAGTGGGAGTGCTTTCGGCGTTTTTGGTCGGGACTCTGAGAGACAAAGTGTTGGTGAGACGGAAGCGAACGAGGCTTTCGGATGGGATCTGCACTTGCTCGCCGCGTGTGATGGTGTTTGCACCGGCTCCGACGCCGCCGCCTGCAGCGGCTCCGATGGCGGCTCCTTTGCCACCGCCGAGGATGCCTCCAAGGATAGCGCCGACGGCTGCACCACCGCCAACTTTTTCGGCGGTGTTTTTGCCGCGGCCCTTGCCTTCTACGCTGTAGGGGTCAGTGGTGATCGCGAGTTTTTCGCCGCGACGGTTGATGCTGGTGAGTTCGACGGTGAGGAGAGAGTTGCCTTTGTAGTGAGCCGCTTCCTGAACGGCAGAGACGCGGCCTGTGACAGGCGTGCCCTGACGGATGGCGACGAGGCCGTCGATGATGATGTCGGTGGCGATGGTGCCGGAGAAGCTGTCACCCTGCTGGGTCGTGGCGCTGTCGAGGGTTTGGGTGACGCGGACAGGGATGGTGGTATCCGGCTGGAGGGTGATGTCACGGAATGCGGGGGGCGGGGGTGGTGGAGGCGGAGGTGGTGGAGGGAGTTCCTGCGGTGGCGGTGGTGGGGCAGCCGCTACCTGAGGGGGAGGAACGTCAGCGGGAACGGATTCGTGGACGATTGAAGCTGGCTTTGGCTTGGTAGCCGGTTTTGGGGTGAGGGTTTTTTTGGGGGCGACGGGCGGGGGCGGCGGTACAACTGCGGCACTCATGGCCGGTGGGGCGGCTTGCACGGAGAGATTGTTGACGACGGTCTTGATGCCGGCGACTTGAGCTGCGTCGGCTGCAGCGAGGGAGCGCGCTGCTTCGCTGCTGACGTTGCCGTTGAGGGTGGCGACGCCGCTTTGGACGGAGGAGTTGATGGGCTCGGATTTGAGGGCATCGTCGCCGAAGATGCGGCTTTGCACGGCTGCGGTCAAACTGGCGTCGTCCGTAGGAGCTGCGGGGGCGGAACTCTTACATCCGGACAAGCTGAGAGCGACGGCTAATGCGGTGGCGGCCAGTAATGCGCGTGTGGCGAAGAGAGAGCGATTGGCGTGCATGAAACCCCTTTCGTGCGTCGAGTGATCCGCACTGCGAACACTGTAAATCACTGAGTATGTATCCGATGCGTCGTCTCAGATCGAAGTTTCTAGTGAATCGCGGGTTTGCTCATCTTTAGGGAGGACTGTCATCCTGGTTATTTAGACGACGCTGTTTTGGAAGGAGAGCAGGCGTTGATGCAGAGTGTGGATAAATCTGGATAGGCGGAGAGATGGGACTGCGAATCGTTCGCGGATCGGCGTTGGCGCGCAACCTAAATTGACGACAGGGCATCTTCTAAACACAGAGGCCGAGGTTTCGCGACGGCCTGGGCTGATCAAGAGTAGTTGGGTCAGATCTCAGATCCGATGGATTAGAAACCTACGAGTTGAGTTATAACTGCGGATAGGCGATTCGGCACTTGAAGCCTGAAAGAGGAGAATGAGCATGTCAGATAACGACAACGAGAGTGGAGTAAGCGGATTGGGTTGGTTCCTCGCGGGACTGGGCATTGGTGCTCTGGCAGGCGTACTGTACGCTCCGAAGGCTGGGAAAGAGACGCGAGAGGATCTGGTCGCGAGTGCTCTTGATGCCAAGGACAAGGCCGCAGTGATGGCGCAGCAGGCGCAGGATCGCGCTGCTGTTCTGGCGCAGCAAGGCAAGCAGCAGGTGGGCGAGTATGTCGATCGCGGTAAAGAGTACTATGACCGCGGACGGACGCAGTGGGCTCAGTACGTCGAAAAAGGCAAGGGCCTGGTGCAGGAACATTCCGATAAGGTGAGTGCCGCGATCGACGCAGGTAAAGAGGCATACGCGAGCACGACGGGCGAATCTCACTCGTAAAAGCAGTTTTGTATTGGTTGTTTCTGATAGTCTAGGCCCGGTCGACCCTTGCTGGTGGCCGGGCCTTATGATTGTTGTCTCGTAACCTGAGGGATTGAGAGACGTTATGGAAGCGATGCGGATCGTGATGTCAGGAATGTGGCTGCAGGACCCGGACTCGCTTTCATCGGGGAACTCGAAGTTGCTGATGATCTTCGTAGCGATGGTGGCCGTTGCGCTGGTTGTACAGGCGATCGCTTTGATTGTAATGGCTGTGGGAGCGGCGAAGGCGAGGAAGCGCGGGCTCGAGATTGTGGAAGAGCTCCGGTTGAAGGTGATGCCGATTCTCGATAGTTCGCATGGATTTATTCAGGACACGGCTCCGAAGGTGAAGATCATTACGGAGAACTTTGTCGAAACAAGCCACGTGATCCGTGCGAAGGCGCAGGAGTTCGATATGACCGCGAGCGATTTGAACTCGAAGACGCGGGCGCAGGTGGCGCGGGTGGACGGAATGGTGACTTCGGTTCTAAATACGACGGCCGATATCTCAGAGACGGTGCAGCGCGGGATCAAGGTGCCACTTCGCGAGGTTTCGGGACTCGTGAACGGATTGAAGGCTGGACTGGATGTGCTGGTGGGCCGGGCCAAGGGATTCGGAGGCTCACGACCAAATAGTCAGCGAGATTCAGGACGGGACACTGATCCGGGCTGGTAGCTTTTTGATTTGATTTGTTGCTAGGTGATCCAACCGCCCCCGACTACCTCGTCTTCCTGATAGAAGACGGCGGACTGGCCGGGGGTGATTGCGCGTTGGGGCTCGTCGAAGAGGGCGTGGACAGTTTCGGCG
>Ga0302231_10002534_pt1 | contig 10394 bp, 11 predicted proteins | sample II_Palsa_N2_2_FD_193522 | JGI IMG/M metagenome (GOLD analysis project Ga0302231, IMG submission 193522) | Peat permafrost microbial communities from Stordalen Mire near Abisko, Sweden - II_Palsa_N2_2 | ecosystem: Environmental > Terrestrial > Soil > Palsa > Peat permafrost | place: Sweden...
CGAGGTCGGATGGATGCCGGCGATAAGAATGCGCTGCCCTTGCGATGCAGCCCGCCGCCGCGCCTGCCCGCGCATCAGCCGCACGCACGAAAGCAGCTGCGGCACCGTTCGGCAGACACGCGTCTTGGTTTCGATCACGCAGCGATGAATCTCCTTATCCATCAGCCCCTCGGGAACCGTGGCTTCGGCGAAATCCGCCGAAAAATCATGCGCGACCAGTTCCCCCTGGTCATCGATGATTTGAATCTCTTCTTCCATACCCAACGTGATCATGCCCCTGCTCCCTTTGATGGTCCCATCCGCGAATTCGGAAAGGGACATACATAGTTAAGCAGGCAGGCGTGACTGCGCGGCGGAAAGCGTCCATTTCGCTTTCAATTATTGTGCGTCGGCGCGTGACGACTGAGGCTGCCGGAGCACGGCTGCAGGAAAAACCCCGGCTTCACCGGGGCCTTTCAATCAGCGGACGTTCTTCCATGGGGAGCGTTGCCTTCAATTCGCCACGGCTTACGGCCGCGGAAACCAGGTCACGAATTTTGCTTGGTCGTCGGCCATGGGGCCGCCTGCCAGCAGGCTTCGTAATATTGCTTCAAGGTGCTACGCACCGGTTCGAGTTCAAAGGTGAAGCCGTTGCGGAACGCGCTGGTTCTGCCGGCAACCCAGGCGCCGACGGACGGCGCGTAGATGATGTATTGCAGGCGCGCCGGCGGATAGGTGCGCGTCATGCTGATCGACTCGCTGGCCACCTCGGCGCCACCGCTCTGCTGAGTCAGAATCTCCTGCCGATTGAGCTCGAAATACGAGCGCGTTCCGCGCATGACGATATCTTTGGCGCGCTCGTTGCCGACTTTGTTGATCGCCGTGAGAATCACGCGTCCGGGCTTGCACTCGATCGTCATGCGGTGTTCGCCGTGACGATCGATCTGATCGAGGGTGAGGTAGGGGCCGGTGGACAATATCTGATACTTCGCCACCAGCGGCAGTCGTCCATTGTTGGCCAGTCCCGAGGCCATCATCTGATCGGCGGAGAGCCATACCGTCCCGTTGGATGCCGCGCCTGACGCGGGCGCCAGCGCCGCGGGGTCGATGCCCATGTCCTTCAGATAGCCGGCGACGTCGTTGGATGGCTGCGTCGACTGGCTGGAGCGACCGGTCGCTGCCGCTGTCATCGAAACGCCAATGCGATCGCTGCCGGTCGGCGCCCAGCGGTAAAGGCCGCCGAAGTAAGCATAGACACAGGCACCCACGCAGATGGCCGTATTCGACTCGCCCTTGCGCCGCGGCTTGCCCAGATGGGTGACCATCGAGCCGGTGCGGAATAGCCGGCCCAGCGCCATGCCTGCGCCAACGCTACCGCTGGACGAATTCAAATAAATGTCCGAACCGCTGGGAATCTTGCCGGACCGAATCAAGGCGCCAACGCGCTGCGGCGCATCCTCATCGATGGTGCCGTAGAGATAGACCTGCGGTACGTCGGTGACGGCGAGGGTCAACCGATCATCGGTGACCTGAACGGCGAGCTGATCGGCCGACGCGTGCGACGAGCTTCGGGAACCGTCGCGCGCCTGGGCGACCGATATCGACGCGAGACCGGCGGCAAGCAGAAAGAGGCTTAGAGCAAGGCGCGGATTTAGGACCGCGCGGCGGGAAACGTTTTTCATACCGATAGCGTTTGGCACTGCCACTCCCGAAAGTCCGACTGCGCAGTGTCGTCAGTGGCAGATGTCCTGCGAGTGAATACGGCACGATCCACCGTAGTGGCGGTGAGCGGTAGGTTGGGGTTCGCTTCGCTCACCACCAACCTACCTCACATGCCAACCCATCGGGAGCAACTCCTTACGGAATCAGCTTGTGCTCACGCAGGGCCGCAAACACGTCGAAGAACGCGTCGTCGCTGGGCTGATAGTCGAGGAAACCCATGCGCCGGCTCTTGGACATATCGGTGACCACTTCGATCGGGCGGCCCAGATCGGCATCGGTATGCCACGGCGAGATAAGCCGATCGATATCCGGCTCGACCAGCCCGTACTGCGCGGCGATCTCGCGCCAGATGGCAGCATCGCCGGCCATCTGCGACTCCAGCGGCTGCACCGTGCCGTCGAACGGCGCGGCGTCGAGGCCGAACCAGTCGGCGAGGCGCGACCACATCCAGCGCCAGCGGAACACGTCGCCGTTGACGATATTGAACGCCTCGTTGGCGGCGATGGCGTTCGTCGACGCCCACAGCAGGTGCTTGGCCAGCTGCCGCGCATCGGTCATGTCGGTAAGGCTGTTCCACTGTGCAGCGGAGCCGGGAAAACGAAACGGACGACCAGTGAATTTACAAACGGACGCATACACTGCCAGCGTGGTGGCCATGTTCATCGCGTTACCAACCGCCACGCCGGTAATCGTATGCGGGCGATGCACGCTCCAGCTGTAGCCGCCCTGCGCGGCCGCGGCAAACACCTCGTCCTCCTGCGCGTAATAGAAATTCTCTACGTCCAGACGACCCTGCTCCTCACGAAACGGCGTCTGCGGCAGCACGCCCTTGCCATAGGCCTCGAACGGTCCGAGATAGTGCTTCAGGCCGGTGACGAGAGCGACATGACGCACGCTGCCGGCCGGGCGCAAGGCGTCGAGCAGATGGCGCACCATCGCGGCGTTGACGCGGATGTTTTCCGCCTCGGTCGCCTGGCGCGACCAGGTGGCGATGAATACGTGCGATGGCGCAACGTCGGCCAGCGCGGCGCGCGCGCCTTCGGCATCGGTGAGATCCAGCGCCACCGGCGTGACGCCATCCTGTGCCGGCGGTCGACGCGCGGCACCGGCCACCGGCCAGCCCTTTTCCACCAGAAGTCGCGCGGTAGCGCTGCCGACAATACCGCTGGTTCCCACTACGAGCGCTTTGTTCATAAGTATCTCTGCAAGAATGATCGATCAACATAATTCCGCCGCGGCGACAAACCAAGTCGGCACCAAAAGGTAACCACCCTCATGAAACCCGGCTCGCCCGACGACCAATGGCTGGAAGACTGCGCGCCGCGCCGCGTGCTGGAGCTGTTCGCCGCCAAGTGGACCAGCATGATCCTGCACGCGCTGCATGTGCAGCACGAGGGCCGCGCGCGCTCGGGTGTTCTGCTGCGCAGCCTGCCCGGCATTTCGCAGAAAATGCTGACCCAGACCCTGCGCGAACTCGAAGCCAGCGCCCTGGTGCGCCGCGACGTGCGCGACACCGTGCCGCCCGAGGTTGATTACTCGCTCACCCCGCTGGGGCAGCGCATGATCGAACCGATCGAGCTGGTATATGACTGGGCGCGCCGCAACGCCTCGGCGCTGGATGAACTGAAGCCGCGCAGGACATCGCGGCGGCGTTGACTATTTCCTTTGATCCGATATTCCCGGCGAGTGACTTTGAAGCAACGCCTCCGCCGCCTCGCGAGGCGCCGATCAGTCTGCGATTTGCGGCAGGGGACCCGCGCGCTTTCCCGCCTTGCCAAACCACGGCAGCAGCAGCGTGCCAAACGCCAGCACCACGATGCCGACCAGCGCTCCGGCTTTGACGTAGGCCAGCGTCGCGTAAAGCACGTAGACGCTGGTCGCACAAAAAAGAATCGGCAGGAACGGATACAGCGGCACCTTGAACGGCCGCGGCGTATCGGGGAAGCGAAAGCGCAGCACGATCACGGCGGCGCCGCTGAGCACCAGAAAAAACCAATACACCGGCGAAACGAAGTCGACCAGGGTAGCGAACGCGCCGTGGGTCAGTCCCGCCACCGCCGCCTCGACCAGCGCCACACCGCCGATGGTCAGCAGCGCAGTGGCGGGAATACCTCGCGCGCCGTCCCATTCGCCGACTGAACCAAGCAGGCCGCTGTCGCGCGCCACCGCGTACGTGGTGCGCGCGCCGGCAATCAGTAGCGCGTTGATCACCGCGATCGAGGTGACCGCCACCGCGCCCACCACCAGCCACTCGCCCGTGCGGCCAAACGCCAGATGCATCGCCGTCGCCGCCGGGGCACTGCTGGCGGCCAGGCCCGCGTGACCCAGGCAGCGCACGTAGGCCCAGTTGACCAGCGTATACAGCACGGTGACCAGCGACATGCCGCCGATTAGCGTCATCACTATGCCGCGCGGCCCCGCGCGCAGCTCGGAAGACAGCGTGGCCGCATCGCTCCAGCCGCCATAGGCCAGCATCACGAAGATCATTGCCGGCCCGTAGGCGCTCGATGCGGGCACCGGCGCATCGTTGAGCGGCGGCGAGCCGTGAATAGCCATCCATACGCCGGCGGCGCCCAGCGCCAGCATGCCACACACCACCACCGCCACAAAGCCGGTCTGCGCCCCCATGCCGGTGCGCACACCGCGCAGATTGATCACACACAGAAGCACAATAGTACCGACCGCCAGAAAGCCGGTGCCGTGCTCGCCCAGCGGCAGCGCCTCGTTGACGTAGTCGGCGAACACGTAGGCGAGAATGGCGATAAAACCGGTGTGGATCACCGCAAAACGCGACCACGCAAACAGAAAGGCCAGCTTGCGTCCGTACGCCTTGTGCAGAAAGTGGTAGTCGCCGCCCGCATCCGGAAATGCAGCAGCCATCTCGGCGAAACAAAGCGCGCCACAGAACGACAGCGCGCCGCCGATCAGCCAGACCAGAAACAGGCCGGTCGGTGAGCTGATGCTGGCTGCGACGGTCGGCGTGGATTTGAAGATGCCCGATCCGATCACCATACCGGCGCACATGGCAATGCCGTGGCGGATACCGAGATGGCGGCGGGGACGCGCGACCCCGCCTTGCGAAAGATCAGCGGCCGCGTCGAGAGTGCGCATCGGGTGCGATCCGCCAGTTTAGGTATGTGGCTGGAGTATGCCACGCGACAGACGTCCAAACCGCAAGGCATGAAGTGACCGCCGTGACCTCCTCATCACCCTCGGCGGGAAAGACTGAGATGGCCTCACTACGGAGACAGCCTGTGTCCCACAAACGCACCGCACCGAAGCCCGGAAACTCTGGTTATGCCGAAGAGCAGCCCAAGACCAACACCAGGAAAGACCGCCCGGACGCGAAGACGCCCCACGAGCCACAAAATGTGCCGAGCAAAAAACCCAGAAAATGACCGCATCGGCTACACATCCCGGTACCGCAAAGTATGCGGCTCCACATCGGCGCAACGAAGGCCGGTGTGCTCAAGCTCCCCTCTTGACATAGATGAGCGAACTTTTTTTGGCGTCCACCCATATGGCGATTAACCAAGCGCCATCGCGTGAGGAAGTTTAGACGCCATCGTGCCGCGGTTTTAACTTCGTCGCCGTCAGCATCCACCCGACGACTTCGCCGCCCGGGCGGGTCGCGTCGACGATCCATCCGGAGCTCGCCATGCTGAGTCATCACGATGCAGTCGCTCATATCGCCGTCAAAAACATCGCCGTAGCGAGACAGTTCTATGAAGATACGCTCGGCCTTACGGTCAGCGCGACGGGCGGGAGGGATCGGGTGGACTACCGCAGCGGGCAATCCACCATACGGGTTTATCGATCCGAAAGTGCCGGAAGCGGCCAGGATGCCACGCTCACCTTCGCCGTTGGCGACAGAATCGACATCCTGGCGCGCGCGCTCAAGGCCAAGGGTGTGCGATTTGAGCACTACGACCTGCCCCAGACCTACATCGAAGGCGACGTACATGTAGCCGGCGAACAGCGTATAGCGTGGTTCAGCGACCCGGACGGCAACCTTCTCTCGATGGTCGGTGGCTAACCGCATGGTCTGAGCATCGTCGGAGAATCGGATCTCTGACGTCGGAGAGAGGTGCTAGCACCGGCACGCTTGTGCAAGCGACCGCTGTCGTCGGGTGATGCGCGATCGTGGTGTATAACAACACGCTAGGGTCTGACGCTGCGAGAGCGTCTTCTAGGGGCTGAGGGACATTGATTCGTCCGCGATTTGACCTGCTCTTGGCTTATTTATGCGACGGGGATGGGGCTGTATAAAAGCATTTTAAAGAAAAGAGATTTCAACCAGCATGGTCGTCGTTGGGAGAGCGAAGCGTGTCATCCGTCAATGAGCCGAAGCCCTGCGCGCTGTGTCGCGACGAGGTGCCACTAGGCTTTGAGTTCACCATGGCGTTCCAGCCCATCGTCGACATGCGCGACCGCAGTGTGTACGCCTACGAAAGCCTGATCCGCGGCGTAGACGGCAGCAGCGCCGCCAGCATTCTCGATCAGGTCACTGATCGCAATCGCTATACCTTCGATCAAGCCTGTCGGGTGACCGCGGTCGAGATGGCTTCGAGACTCGGCGTGACATGCTATCTGAGCATCAACTTTCTACCGAACGCGGTGTATCAGGCGAGCACCTGCATTCGCGCCACGCTGATGGCCGCAGAACGCTGCAACTTTCCCACCGATCGGCTGATCTTCGAGATCACCGAAAACGAGCGGCCCGACCAGGCGCATTTGAAACACATCGTAGTGGAATACAAGCGCCAGGGCTTCAAGACGGCGTTCGATGATTTCGGCGCCGGCTATGCCGGGCTCAACCTGCTGTCCGAGTTTCAACCGGACATCATCAAGCTGGATATGGCACTCGTCCGCGACATCGATCACGACCCCATTCGTCAGGCTATTGTCCGGGGCCTGCTGGATATTTGCCGCGCGCTGCGCATCGAGGTGATTGCCGAAGGCATCGAGCAGATCGGCGAGCTGCAGATGCTGCAGTCGATGGGCGTGCACCTGTTTCAAGGCTTCCTGTTCGCTCACCCCGGATTTGAGGAGCTGCCGGCAATCCATTGGCCGGATGTTGGCTGAGCGCCAGACATGGCGTAGCGCGGCGCATACCAAAGGTAACTTTCTCTGCCGCCTTAGCGAAGAACTCGGGTAACGACACGCATTGCTGCATTCAACCCATCCGTCGTGTCGGCCGGAGCCTGCTATGCACACATTCTTTCGACTGCCCGCCAAACTCCTGCTCGGCGCGCTCGCACTTGTCGCTTTCAGCGAGATTAGCTGCGCACAGGAGACCCCGGCCGCCGCGTCGCCGGTCGTGGTGGAGCTGTTCCAGAGCCAGGGCTGTTCCTCGTGCCCACCGGCCGAGGCCAACCTCAACGCGATCGCGGGGCAGCCGAACATCCTCGCGCTCTCCTTTGCGGTGACGTATTGGGACAACCTAGGCTGGAAAGACACGTTCGCCAGCGAGGCGTTCACCAACCGCCAGTACGACTATTCGCACTATCAAAAACAGGATGGCGTCTACACGCCGCAGGTCATCGTGAACGGGCAGACGGCCATCGTCGGCAGCGATCGCGCGCAGCTCGATCAGGTGGTCGCCCAGGCGCATACGCGAGGTCCGTCGCTGTCGTGGGCCAACGGCCAGCTGCAGGTCGGCGCAGGCCAGCCTAGTGCGCCAGCGGACGTCTGGCTGGTCCGCTACGATCCGCGCACGATCAATGTGGCCATTGGCGCCGGCGAGAACAGCGGCCGCACGCTGCCACATCGCAATGTAGTGCGCGAACTGGTGAACCTCGGCACGTGGGACGGTCGTGCAAAAACCTTCGCTATTCCCGCCGCATCCATACGCGGCCTGTCGACCGCGGCGCTGGTGCAAATCAAGAGCGGAGGCGAGATTCTCAGCGCTGCAAAAGATTCCAGCGTGAATGCGGATACCGCCTCACGCTGATCGCGCGCTGTTGAAAGCGCCCGTTGGAAGCTTGTGGATGGTCGATTCGCGCACTGCGATACTTCAGCTTCCGTTGTTCGATGGACGCTTTAACATGCGCGCGACTCGCTGGATCATTTCAACCCTCGTATTGGCCCTTCTCGCGCTACGCGCCATGCCACTCACCGCCCAGACGCTGCGCATCATGACGTTCAACGTGCGTACCGGCATCGCCAACGATGGTGCCAACGACTGGAACCATCGCCGTGACATCATGGTGCGCACGATACGAGCGCAGCATCCCGACGTGCTCGGCACGCAGGAGCTGAACAAATTCCAGGGTGATTACATCGTCGGCAAGCTGCCGCAGTACCTGTGGTTTGGCATCGGCCGCCGCGGCGATGAGGGTGACGAACATATGGGCGTGTTCTATCGAACCGACCGACTGCGCGTCATCGACTCCGGCAGCTACTGGCTTTCCGACACACCAGACAAGCCCGGCACTGTCACCTGGGGCAATCCTTATCCACGAACGGTGACCTGGGCCGTGTTTGAACGCAAAGCAGACGGCCGGCGCTTTTATTACTGCAACACGCATTTTCCGTATCGCGATCAGGACGAGCTGGCGCGCACGCGCTCCGCCGAGGAAATTCTTGCCCGTCTGAGCGCGTTACCTGCCAATCTACCCATCGTTATGACCGGTGATTTCAACAGCGCGCCGGATAGGCCCGACCATGCGGTGCTCACCTCGTTGCTGGACGACGCATGGATCAACGCGCATAGCCACAGCGGTCCGGAAAAGACTTTCCATAATTTCACCGGTGTGCCGGATCGGCGCATCGACTGGATTCTCTCCCGCGGCTTTCACGCGATCACGGCAAGCACCATCACAACCAGTGAGGGAAGCCGCTATCCCTCTGACCACTTTCCGGTAGTCGCCGCACTCGCCTGGCCGGCAACGCCAAAGCAGCATTAGCGCAAAGGCTAGTGCATCTGCGACAGCAGCTTTTCGCCTGCCGCCTGGGCAGCGGCGATCGCTTCCTCAGCCGACTGGAACACGCCGGCGACCTTGATCGGTTCACCGCGCAGCCCGTCCTTGTCTTCAATGGTGTACATGGCTTCGTAAACGAAGCTCCCGTCACTGGAAGACTCAACCTGGGACGAGGGATAGATCTTGTAGCCAGATGCGTTGCTCATCGGGGGTCTCTCGCGTCGGATGGCATCAGTCTACCTTGCCAGTTCCTGACGGCGAATCAGCGAACGCGCGATCTCGTCACCCGCAGCCAGCGCTTCGTCAATGGACGCGTACGTTCGGTCATTCTCTTCTTCCGGCCCAATGCCAGGAACAGTGACGACAATCGAGATGCCGCGCTCGTGCTGCGATGTTTCCACGGTATACGTGGTGCCATCGACAGTGCGGGTATGAGTTTGGGGTGTAGAACCGGTCATGCGGCATTCTCCTTCGGACGAACGCGTAAGCTGATCTCGCGGCAGTGAAGAACGCATGACAGCGCGTACCCATCAGTATCGCGCTGCGCCATAAACGGCTAGCGAACCCGTGGACAGCGTCCATGTCGGATGGAAGGCTAAACGCGACGGCCCGTTGTTATTTCGCCAGCGCGCGACTCTCGCCTGCCTGCGTCTTACCGATACCGTCGATGGGCTATGCCGCAGCCACAGGCTTCGACAACGTCGCCATGTCGATCACCAGCCGATAGCGAACCTCGCCTTTCTCGAGCCGCGTGAAGCCTTCCTCGATCGCCGAGGCAGCGATAATCTCGACGTCGGCCGTAATGCCATGCTCGCCGCAGAAATCCAGCATTTCCTGCGTTTCGCGCGTGCCGGCCGAACCCGAACTGCTGAGGCGTCGCCGCCCCATGGTCAGCAGCACCGGCGTGAAATCCATCGCGTCGGGAATGCCCAGGCAGCACAGCGTGCCATCCATATCGAGCGCGAGCAGGTAGGGATCGAGATGGTGTCGGCTGGATACGGTGTCCAGAATGAAACGAAAGCGATACTTCTGAGCGGCCATCGCCTCGGCGTCGGTCGACAGGATCGCTTCGTCCGCGCCGAGCGCCAGCGCGTCGCTGCATTTGCCGGGCGAGGTAGTGAACACCACCACTTTCGCACCCAGCGCATGAGCGAACTTCACCGCCATATGTCCCAGGCCGCCAAGACCGACCACGCCGATCGTCATGCCCGGCCCGATCTTCCAATGCCGCAGCGGTGACCAGGTAGTAACGCCGGCGCAGAGCATCGGCGCCACGGCCGCCGGATCCAGTCTGGCGGGCACGTGGTAGACGAAATCCGCGCTGGCCACGTATTCATTGGAGTAACCACCATAGGTCGGCTCGCCGTCATGGCGATCCGTGCCGCCATAGGTCAGCGTGGGAAATTCGCGGCAATAGGGCTCGTCGCGTTCCAGGCACGGGGCACAGTGGCGGCATGAATCGACGATGTTGCCAATCGCCACGCTGTCGCCCACGGCAAACCGGGTGACCTGGGCGCCCACCTCCGTCACTTCGCCGACCATTTCGTGGCCAGGCACCACCGGAAAAGCGCGCCCGCCCTGAATGGCATGCAGATCGGTATGGCAGACGCCGCAGTAGGTAATGCGCACGGCGACATCGTCCGGCCGCAGCGCGCGGCGCCTGAAGGCCCACGGCGCCAGCGGCTGGTCCTTACCCACAGAGGCCAGACCCCAGGCCTGGCGCAGGGACGGAGCGAGAGCGTTAGGTGTCATCGTTTTTCCCTAAGCGAA
>Ga0302231_10002538_pt1 | contig 10384 bp, 8 predicted proteins | sample II_Palsa_N2_2_FD_193522 | JGI IMG/M metagenome (GOLD analysis project Ga0302231, IMG submission 193522) | Peat permafrost microbial communities from Stordalen Mire near Abisko, Sweden - II_Palsa_N2_2 | ecosystem: Environmental > Terrestrial > Soil > Palsa > Peat permafrost | place: Sweden...
CCGCACGCCTGCCCCGAACAACGTGTCAAACACGCGTCCTTCGTAGGGTGCGGCGCCCCTCAGCTCAATTGCCGCCGCCCTTGGTGACGATCGGCACCCATGCGCCGTTCTTGACCTGATACATCGTCGAGCCGGCGTTCTTCAGCGAGCCATTGGCCTCGAACGCAATCGGACCGGTCACGCCGTCGAAGCTGATCGCCTTCAGCACCGGGCGATATACCGCCGGCGAGCTCGATTTGGCCTGCTGCATGGCCTTGATCGCCGCCCATGCCGCGTCGTAGCCGAACGGCGCATACGACAGGATGTCCACGCCAAAGCGCTTCTTGAACTTGGCCGAGAAGTCCTTGCCGCCAGGCAACTGCGAGAGTGGCCGGCCATATTCCCACGCCATCGAGCCTTCGGCCGCGTCGCCTGCGAGCTTGATGAAATCCTCATCCATCACGCCGCCGCCGCCGACCAGTTGCGCGGTGAGGCCGAGCTGCTTCATCCGTTTCGCGACGCCTGCTGCCTGCGTGTCGAGACCGCCGAAGAAGATCAGGTCCGCGTTGGTGGCCTTGATCGCGGTGAGCTGCGTGCTGAAGTCGACCGCCTGGTTGTTGGTGTATTCGTGCGCGACGATACTGCCGCCGTGCGCTTTCACAGCCTTCTCGAACTCGTCCGCCTCGCCCTGGCCGAATGCGGTGCGGTCGTCGAGGATCGCGATGCGCTTGGCCTTGGTCACCTCGACCGCATAGATGCCTGCGTTGCCGGCATTCTGCGCATCTGTGGAGATCACCATGAAGGTGTTGGCGAAACCGCGACCGGTGATGATCGGGTTGGTGGCCGCCGGGTCGATGACCGGAATGCCGGCCGTCTCATAAAGCTGCGAAGCGGGAATCGTCGTCCCTGAGTTGAAGTGGCCCACCACCACCGACACACCGGAGTCCACCAGTTTCTGCGCCGCCTGCACGCCGACGCGCGGGTCGGCCTGATCGTCCTCGGAGACGAGCTGGAAGTTGGCGACCTGGTTGCCGATCTTGATCTTCTGCGCGTTGGCTTCCTCGATGGCGAGCAGCACGCCGTTTTCGAGGTCTTTGCCGTAACCGGCGTTCACGCCCGTAAGCGGGGCCGCGAAGCCGATCTTGACCGGCAGGTCGTCCGCGAAGCCGGATAGCGGCGCGACTGCGAGCAGCGCGCCCAGCATCACAACGAGGGGTTTCAGCGTTTTGCGAAGACTCATGGTCTCTCCTTCCATCGACAGGTTCACGGTATGAAAATCGGGCAAGGTGCAACCGGCCAACGACGGCCGGGTAGGGCTGTCACGCTGAAGCAATGCGCCGCGTGCAGCAAACGTACAGACGCGGGCAGTCAAACGGTGCGATGAAACTCGCATGTGGTTCGATACGTGCGGCGTGGTCTCCTTCAAGGGGTCCGAAGTATTTCAGGGTAGGGATGATCCTACGCCAGAAACAATGATGGAAAACACGTGGACACCGGCATTGCGGGCAAGCCCTGGTGAGCGTCCCGGAAGGCGGGGTGACCAGGCGTGACCAGGCGTGATTGACCCCGAACGCCTGCGGCCGGACGTGCATCAATGTCTCCATCAACCTGGCGCGAATATAGAAAGCCAATATGCGCTCGTCTTGGCAGTTCGAAGCGCCTGGAATGAGAATTTCAGCACAGGCCCCGGACGGGGCGGGCGGCGGGCAGGTCTTAAGCGTTTGATGCGTGCGGATGCCGGCACACGCGAGGCGGGCGGCGCGGCTGCGCCGGCCCGGTGGGAGGGGGCTACTTGTTACTGCTCGCCTTGCAGGCGCAGCACTTCTTCGCGCAGGCGCATCAGCGGTGCTTTGGTGTCGTCGTCGGCCCAGGTCTCGAGATCGTCGATGGCGCGCTGACAGCCGTCGAGGATCAGGTCGAGGTCGATCGGCACGCCGTTGTTGAGCGCGAACTGGATCGTCTCGGCAAACTGCTGGCACTCGTCTTCGCCGTACGAGATGTCGAGGTTGTCGGCGATCACTTCGGCGATGTTGCTGCGCGCCTTGTCGTCGGCCGCGACCAGATCGATGATGCCGCGCGCCACCGCCGGCGAATAGTAGAGCGCGATATCGAGCCACTGCGTCGGATCGAAATCCGCCTCGTCGAACTGCTTCTCGAAGTACTCGATCGCTTCCTGTTCGTGCGCTTCGTCGGCGTCGACGCTAATGCACAATTCCTCGAAATATTCTTCCCGCTCGCTGCGGATATGACCGTCCATCTGTGCCTCGTTTGCCTGTAGCGGGTGCTTGAAAAGAATTGCGTGCACCACGCGGCACGCATTATAGGACGAGCGGCTGACAATGATGGGTCAGCCGTAGCCGTAGCCGTCAGCGGTAACGGTAGCCGCGCGGAGCATTGCCGTTCGTCGAGGTCCGTCGCGCGGGTTACACCGTCTCGACCGTCCACGCATCGAACCACTCATGCGGCTGCGCAATTTCATTCTGCGCGGCCACCAGTTCCAGTTCGTAGCGGCCTGCCTGCCAGGTGGCCTTGACGACCGCATTCACGGCGGCCAGCGTATGTTCGAAGGCCACCCTCAGCGGGTCGCCGAGCAGCGTTCGGGCGACGAACACCGCGCTCGTCAGGTCGCCCACGCCGACCGGCTGCCGCGCGAACGGGTAGAGCGGACGCTGCCCCATCCACGCTTCAGTGGGCGTCACCACCAGCATGTTGAAACGGTCAGCGGGGCTGTTGCGGTCGAGCAGGTGCTTGACCAGCACGAGCTTCGGACCGCGCTGGATGATCTCGCGGCACGCCTCGACCGCCTCTTCCATGGTCTCGATCTCCCGTCCCACCAGACGCTGCAATTCGCTGTGGTTCGGCGCCATGGCGTCGGCTACCTCGGGCATGGAGCGTACGAGGAATTCCTGGATCCCCGGTTCGACCTTGCAGCCGGTCGTGTTGCCCATCACCGGATCGCAGAAATACCAGGCGCGTGGATTGGCCGCCTTCACGGCCTTGACGATTTCGATCACGGCCTGTGCCTGGTCGGGGGCGCCGAGAAAGCCGGATAGCACCGCGTCGCAGCGCGGCAGCACGCCAATCGCGCCGATGCCGTCGAGCAGATCCTGCATCTGCGAGCCATCGATTGCGCTGCCGGTCCAGTGGCCGTATTGCGTGTGATTCGAGAACTGCACGGTGTTGAGCGGCCAGACGTTCACGCCGAGACGGCGCATGGGAAATACCGCCGCGCTGTTGCCGGCGTGCCCAAAAACGACATGCGACTGGATGCTGAGGACGTTTTTCATGATGTGTTGATCGGCGCACCGTGCGCTTATCGATCAACAATACATGAGTTTTTGCACGGCCGGCATGATCCGTCCCCCGTGGTGTTGCGTCAAGCCATCATCGGGCGGGCGGGGAGCGAGTCAGGGCATGCACTCATGGTGCGTCGTCAGCGCACCTGCGAGGCGCAACCCGGTCCGGTCGATCAGGTCAGTTCGCGGTACAGCGTCAGATAGCGTTCCGCCGAGGCGCCCCAGCCGAAGTCCTGGCGCATGGCGCGCCGCTGGGTCGCTTTCCATTCGGTGGAGCGCGCGTGCAGCGCAAAGGCGCGGCGGATCGCGGCGCCGAGCGCGTCCGGCTCGAAGCGTTCGAAGACGAAACCGGTGGCGAGATCGTCGGCGAGATTTTCCAGCGACGCGTCGACCACCGTGTCGGCGAGACCGCCGACACGGTGCACGAGCGGCAGCGACCCGTAAGCGAGCGCATAGAGCTGCGTGAGCCCGCACGGCTCGAAGCGTGATGGCACGGCCACCACGTCGCTGCCGGCGATGATCGCGTGCGCGAGCGACTCGTCGAAACCCAGTTCGACCGCCACCGAATCCGGATGGGAATGGGCCACACGCTGCAGGCCTTTCTCGAGCGCGGCGTCGCCGGTGCCGAATACGACCAGTTGACCGCCTCGCCTGATGATCTCCGGCAGCGCGGCGAGCAGCAGATCGAGGCCTTTCTGTTCAGTGAGACGGCTCACCACGCCGAACAGCAGCGCATCGCTTTTGCCGGCCAGGCCGAAACGCTTTTGCAGCGCGGCCTTGCAAGCGTGCTTGCCCGACAGCAACGTCGAGGTGTAGTGCTCGGGAAGCAGGGTATCGGTCGACGGGTTCCATACGGTGTAGTCGACGCCGTTCAGGATCCCGGACAGATCGTGCGAACGGTTGCGCAGCAGCCCGTCGAGGCCGCCGCCTTGGGCGAGCGTCTGGATCTCCCTGGCGTAGGTGGGGCTCACCGTGGTGATGCGGTCGCTGTAGAACAGGCCCGCTTTCAGAAACGACATCTGCCCGTAGAACTCGATGCCCTGCATATGGAAGAAGTCAGCCGGCAACCCAAGCTGTCCGAACAGATGAGCCGGAAACACGCCCTGATAGGCGAGGTTATGCACGGTGAATACGCTGCGTGCGAACGCCCGGCCGTGTTGACGCTCGGCCGCCCGCAGGTAAGCGGGGGCAAGGCCCGCGTGCCAGTCGTGTGCGTGGACGATCTGTGGCGCCCACTCCGGATCGAGATGCTGCGCCAGTTGTGCGGCGACCCAGCCGAGCAGTGCGAAGCGCTGGGCATTGTCGCCGTAGGGCACATGTTCCGCGTCGAGGTAGGGGTTGCCGGGGCGGTTGTAGAGCGTGTCGGCGCGGATCACGTAGACCACGAGGCCGTTGGCCGGCAGCGTGCCCTGTTCCAGCGTCACGTTCGGCGAGTCGAACCGGCGACCCAGCTGGGCCACCGGGCGCAGATCGATGAGGCCCGCCACCACCGACGGAAAGCCCGGTAACAGCACCCTTGCATCGGCACCGAGCTCGATCAGCGCCGGGGGAAGGGCGCCCGCCACGTCGGCAAGACCGCCTGTCTTCAGGAGGGGATACAGCTCGCTTGCGACGTGCAGGGCACGAATCGTCATGGGCAGGTTTCCGGTTGTGGCGAGTGTTGGTTCGGGTTTGCAGGTTACCGGTCCGGCTGCGCGGTTCGACTGGGTCACCCCACCGCGCAATCCTACTGCGTCGGCGTCTGGCCGCGTAGCGCATCCGGCGTCACGAGCACGATGCCGGTTTCGGTGCGGTAGAAGCGCTCGGCGTCGTGCACCGGGTCTTCGCCGATCACCGTGCCGTCCGGAATCGAGCAGCCGCGATCGATCACCACGCGGCGCAGCCGGCAACTGTTGCCAATCGTGACCTGCGGCAACAAGACTGCCTCATTGATGTTACAGAAAGAATTCACAACCACATTCGACGATAGCACCGAGCGCGAAATCTGCGAACCGGAGATGACGCAGCCGCCGCACACGACCAGGTTGGTGGCCGAGCCCTGCAGGCCATTCATGTCGCGCACGAATTTGGCGGGGGGCAACTGCTGCTGTTGCGTCCAGATGGGCCAGTCGGGGTCGTACAGGTCGAGCGTCGGGATCGTCGAAGCGAGGTCGAGATTGGCGGACCAGTAAGCGTCGACTGTGCCGACATCGCGCCAGTAGGACTCGACGTTCGGATCCGAGGAGACACACGACATGCTGAACGGATGGGCGATCGCATGCCCTTGCGTCACGACGCGCGGCAGGATGTCCTTGCCGAAGTCGTGATCGGTGTCTTCAGTGGTGATGTTCTCGTCGAGCAGCGTGTACAGGTAGTCGGCGTTGAACACGTAGATGCCCATGCTGGCCAGCGCCATGTCGGGGCGCCCCGGCATCGCGGGGGGATCGGCGGGCTTTTCGACGAAGCCGGTCACGCGGCGGTTTTCGTCCACGTGCATCACGCCGAAGGCCACCGCGTCCATGCGCGGCACCTCGATACAGCCCACCGTGCAGTCCGCGCCGCTCTCGACGTGGTCGCGGATCATGCGCGTGTAGTCCATCTTGTAGATGTGGTCGCCGGCCAGCACGACGACGTATTTCGGCCGTATCGAACGGATGATGTCGAGGTTCTGGAACACGGCGTCTGCCGTGCCGCGGTACCAGTGGCCGCCTTCGACGCGTTGCTGCGCGGGCCACAGGTCGATGAACTCGTTGAACTCGCCGCGCAGGAAGCCCCAGCCGCGCTGCACATGCCGGATCAGCGAGTGCGCCTTGTACTGCGTGACGACCGCGATACGGCGAATGCCCGAATTCAGGCAATTGGACAGCGCGAAGTCGATGATCCGGTACTTGCCGCCGAAGTGGACGGCAGGTTTGACGCGTTTGTTGGTGAGCGGCCCGAGCCGCGTGCCGCGTCCGCCTGCGAGGACGATAGCCAGGGTGGCGCGTTGCAGATCGTTGAGGCTTGCCGGCGTTTCCATTTTTTGTCTCCATGTTTGGGGCGGTGCTCGCGCTTTTGCGCTGACGCCTGTCCCATGCAACGTGGTTGCTGATGTTGTACCCCGGATGGATCTGCTGGTTTGTTTTTCTATCGATTCTGGTCCAGATATGCGCCGCTGTCGCCCTCCGATTGACAATTGTTTGCTATTTCTAGCACTGATCTGCTGCCGGCGAATAGTCTGGATTATGTGGATGCCAAACTTATCGGTGTCCTGCGCAAGATCGCAGTCGAGGCTCGCGGCGTCCGTGCGGAACGGCGCATAGCAGGGCGAATGGTGCGACGCAATATACGGGTCGACGGGTTTCGGGTGGTCTATGCGGGCGCCGGAGCAGGATTCGGATGGGGAACGTAGAATCGGCAACTCGATTGCGGGCCGCTTTGGATTGAGCCGCAGTGACGCTCTTGTCCAGGCCGATTCCGCTAAACCATTCCGCTGGAACCCATCGCGTATGAAAGTTAGCCGAACTCATCTGCTCGCCCTGTTCAGCGCCTGTGCGCTCGCGGTATGCGCCGCGTCTCACGTGGCGTGGGCCGAGGGCGATGGCGCCGCTAGTGCCCCCGCCGCGAGCGCCGCGTCAGGCAACGACGGTCCTGCCTACGGCCCCGAACTGCAGGGCTTCGATTATCCGGCGCCGGTCGAGCAATACGATTTCACTTCGCAAGGCGTTGCCCTGCACATGGCTTATATGGACATCAAGCCAGTGCATCCCAACGGCCGTACGGCGGTGTTGCTCCATGGCAAGAACTTTTGCGCGGCCACGTGGGAGCCGACCATCCAGCGTCTGAGCGATGCCGGCTACCGGGTGATTGCGCCGGACCAGATCGGCTTCTGCAAGTCCAGCAAGCCCGAGCACTATCAGTACAGTTTCCAGCAACTGGCGCGCAATACCCATGCGCTGCTCGACGCGCTGGGCGTGAGTCGCGTCACGATGATCGGTCATTCGACCGGCGGCATGCTCGCGATCCGTTATGCGCTGATGTATCCGCAAGAGACGCAGCAACTGGTCCTCGTCAACCCAATCGGCCTCGAAGACTGGAAAGCGAAAGGAGTGCCGTCGCTATCTGTCGATCAATGGTATGAGCGGGAACTGAAGACGACGGCCGACGGCATTCGCCGCTACGAACAGTCTACCTATTACGCAGGTCATTGGAGCGCAGACTACGAGCCATGGGTGCAGATGCTGGCGGGCATGTACCGCGGGCCGGGCAAGCAGATCGTCGCTTGGAATTCCGCGCTGCTCTATGACATGATCTATACGCAGCCGGTGGTGTATGAACTGGGCGAGTTGCAGATGCCGACGTTGTTGATGATTGGGCAGAAGGACACGACGGCCATCGGCAAGGACGCGGCGCCCGCCGCCGTGCGCGCAGAGATCGGCCATTATCCGGAGCTGGGCAGGGCGGCCGCGAAGGCGATTCCGCATGCGACGCTCGTTGAGTTCGCAGAATTGGGTCACGCGCCGCAGATGCAAGACCCGCAGGCGTTTCACAAGGCGCTGCTCGGCGGGTTGGCGGCGGTTTCGGCTAGTCGCTGAGCACTCAAACGACTTTCTGCCCCGCCACCGTATTCCAGCGCCTCTCGCCGCCAGGAAAAAATGGCCAGAGCTATTTTGCGCGGCATCGCAAATTGCCAGGGAGGCCGCTTGCAGACAGACTTCGCGACTGACTCGCCGCCTATTGAGCGTACGCCGGTGCGACAGCGTCGACCGCTTCCTCTTCCGGCGGAGGTGTGTGGGTCTGCCGAATTTGCTCGATCATCCTGGTTAAGACATCGAAGGCTGTTTCCGGCGCGGCTTGCGTCGGGGTTGGTTTGCTTGGGTTTTGATGTGCGATCCAATCACGATATTGCTTGATTTGCTTTACCTGCCCGATGAGATCAGAGTCAACTTCGCCTTTGAAAAGGTTGAGAATCTCACTAAACCTCCAGTACTCGACTTCACTTTCGAACTTTTCTGCCAGCTTGTTGGCATACTGCTGCGGATATCCTGCGGCCAGCAGACGGTTCGCCGTTTGCAGATGCTCAATGACGAACCGCTCGAATGTGGCGGTTAGCGCCTGCCAGCACGGTCGACATATTTGCCTGTATTAGTGAGATATGAGCAGATGTTCCCGTACTCATATCTAAGGCCTCAGCCTACCATTGAATCCGTCGCGAAATCATCAAAGCTAGCAGGGCGCCGGTTCCTTTCACAATAGCGTCCGGCGCTAAAGATGAGCTGCCCGATCACAATAATTTGCAACAACCAAGTCCGTTCCGCATCGGGGCGTCGGTGCAGAGGCCGGACGCGGCGAGTGGTCGCTATTCGCCAGTTACCGGATGCCGGGTTTCGCGCATTAAGCTCCGCGTTGGGGCGGCATGTGCCTTTCCCGGAAAATCCTCGAAAAGGCTATTTTGCTTAGACCGCGATGGGATAAGGATTTTAGAGGCCGGCTCGCGGCGCGGACGATTTCGCACGCCACGCCCGTCGAGTTCGCGGACCTTGGTCACGCGCCGCAGATGCAGGACCCGCAGGCGTTTCACAAGGCGCTGCTGGACGGTCTGGCGGCGGTTCCGGTTACTTACTGAGCGCCGGCAATCTCGTCGCGCACCTGCGCGGCAATCTCGAACGAGCGCAGCCGCGCCGCGTGATCGTAAATCTGCGCGGTCAGGATCAGCTCATCCGCACCGGTCTGCTCGATCACCGACAGCAGTCCCTCGCGAACGGTGTCTGGATCGCCGATCACCGAGCACGCGAGCGATTGCGCGACACTGTTCAATTCCATCTCCGCCGCCTCGATCCGGTCCACCGGCGGCTGTAGCTGTCCCGGTGTGCCGCGGCGCAGATTCACAAACTGCTGCTGCAGCGAGGTGAACAGACGATAAGCCGCTTCGGTGGTGTCGGCCGCGAACAGGTTCACCCCGACCATCGCATAGGGTTTGTCGAGTGCCGCCGAAGGACGGAACTGCGCGCGGTACAGGCGCAGCGCGGTCAGCATATGGTCGGGCGCGAAGTGCGACGCGAACGCAAACGGCAGACCGAGCGCCGCGGCCAGTTGCGCGCTAAAGAGCGACGAGCCGAGCAGCCACAGCGGCACGTGCAGCCCGGCGCCTGGCACCGCGCGCACGCGCTGGCCGGGCACCGGATCCGCGAAGTAACGCTGCAGTTCGACCACATCGTCCGGGAACGAATCGGCGCTGCCCGACAGATCGCGACGCAAGGCACGCGAGGTGGTCTGGTCGGTGCCGGGCGCGCGGCCCAGACCCAGATCGATCCGCCCCGGGTAGAGCGACGCGAGCGTGCCGAACTGCTCGGCGATCACCAGCGGCGCGTGATTGGGCAGCATCACGCCACCCGAGCCAACGCGTATCGTTTTGGTCCCGCCGGCGACATGGCCGATCACCACTGAAGTCGCGGCGCTGGCAATGCCGGTCATGTTGTGATGCTCGGCGAGCCAGAAGCGCCGGTAACCCCATTGCTCCGCGTGCTGGGCGAGATCGAGCGTGTTGGCGAAGGCCTGCGTCGCGCTGGCGCCGGCGGTGATAGGGGAGAGGTCTAGGACCGAGAAAGGGATCATGGCAAGTTCGTCCGAAGCCGTGCGTCGCGCGGGTCGCGTGGAGCGATGCGCTCGCACGCTTGTAAGTCCGCCGACAGCAAAGGCAAAGACCGATTGTGCCAAAGCGCTTCGATTCCCGCTGACGCGGTGAACAAGTCCACACCGACGACAGGGTGAGGGTATGGCCGCAGCGGATCGTGCGGCGTCAGCGTGTGACGTCGCACAGATCGCAGGTCCGGCTGGCGTTAGCGTGAGATGGCTGCTCCACAGCAGATGCACGGCGCACCGTCGGTGCGCCGGCCCACGCATCCGTGCTGCGCTGCGGCAGGCGGCGATCGTGATGCCAGCCGGTTCGTTTGCGTCACGCGTAGGTCGGCTACGCAAAGTACCTCCGGGCGCAGCGGACCGGCCGGGTCATCAAACCCTGACCTGCCGTCGGGCGCATGCGCCGCGCGCGACTTGTTCAGACCAGTCGCTTGAGGCAAGCCGGCAATTCGCCTCATTGAGCAGATCAATATCTGAAAGCACCCGAGTATCCTCAGAATGCCGAGATTATT
>Ga0302231_10002559_pt1 | contig 10336 bp, 15 predicted proteins | sample II_Palsa_N2_2_FD_193522 | JGI IMG/M metagenome (GOLD analysis project Ga0302231, IMG submission 193522) | Peat permafrost microbial communities from Stordalen Mire near Abisko, Sweden - II_Palsa_N2_2 | ecosystem: Environmental > Terrestrial > Soil > Palsa > Peat permafrost | place: Sweden...
ATGTAATTGCACATAAATCTCACGAGTCGCTCGCGAGAATGTCGTCGTCGTCGCCTCCGCCGCCCCACCCGTTCGCTGCTCCGTCGGCGGCCAGGTCGTCGTCGCTGGCAGCAACGGCCATTGCAGTCGCAGAGGGCGCCTGCTGCTTTGCCGGTGCCTTGCCGCCCCGTCCTCCACGGCGCCCACCGAGACCGCCACGAGCAGGCGAGGAACGGACGGATGCAGATGGCTTCTCCGATTTCAGTTGCTGGTCGACAAGCTCAAACAGGTCGTCGAGTTGGGGCTGTTGCTGTTGCTGCTCAGGGGGCTCAGTAGCAGGCGCAGTCTTAACGGGCGTGCTGGCTTTCGACGCCTTCTGGACCCCGGCCTTTCCGATGGAGAGCGTCATGCCCTTTTTGGGCACGGGCAGGACGGTCACGGGCGCGTCCTCTTGCTGCTCGTCCGCGGCTTCCCTGACGGGCGTGGATGCCACAGAAGCAACGTTGCCTTTGGCAAGATCGCCGCTGGCATCGTCCGTGAACGCAGAGGCGGTCAGTGAACTCTCGTCCGACGCGACGGCAGAGGTCGTGGCGGTGACGGCACGCTTCAGCATCAGCTCCTTGAGCTTTGCCTCGCGTTTGGCCTTGCGTTCCTCGGCGCTGACGGCCGGTTTGACCGGGGCAGGCTTGGCCGGGGGATCAACTGCGACGACCTCGGGCGTGATATCGGCAAATGGCTCCTCCAATTCCTGGGGGAAAAAAAAAAGATAAACACTAACAAGCATATTTTTTATTTATTTACAGGGTCCTTGGTCGTGTCAGCGTCGCCGTCGTCGTCCCAGCCCTTTGCCTCCCACGCGTCCTCCTCCGAGGGGAAGCCGACCTCGTCCGTCGCAGCGCCAAAGCCGCCACCTGACGATCGGCGACTGTCCAGCTGTGTGGGCGAGGGGGTAAAGCCACTGCCGTTGCCGTTGGTAGGCGCAGACGCTGAGATGGGCGTGGCCGGGGCCTTGGGCGCGGCGCCCTGTCGCTTGACGCCCTTGTCGACAAAGTTGCTGACGCGATGGCCGGTGGACAAGGAGGAGCTGGCCGTACCGTGGATCGGCCATGACGAACGGCCCTCGGCCTCCTCCACGGGCTGGGTATTGATGACGCCGACGATGCGATGGAGGGCAGCGTACGCGCTCTCCTTGACGGCCGCGTTGGGGTCCAGGAGGAACTCGGCCAGGAAGGGCACGAGGGCGCGGCTGGCAAACACGGTCGGGAAGGGCTGCGGCAGCGTCTCCCAGAGCGTCTTGGAGAAGAACTGTTGGCAAACCGGGGCCGATGCGTCCTGAAGCACAGATACGAGCTGAGGGCAAAGCGACTCTGGCCTCCACACGCCGTTGAGCTGGCAAAAACAAACAAACAGTAAGTAAGTAAATAAATAAGCAAGCTATTCGCATACGTGTTGGTGGAACGACGTGCGCCACATGTCGAGGATGGCGGTCCACGCCATGACGACGTCCTCGGCAGGGGTTTCGCTCAGGAGGACGATCTCGCGGAAGACCGGGAGGAGGCGTGCAATGACGTCGCCGGCACTGCACGCCTTCTTGGCGCCCTCCAACGAGGAGGACGATGTTTGGTCCGAGGACGCTGGCTTTGACGCAGGCGACAGGAGGCCTTGGTACGCGTTAATGGGCAGGTTTGGCAGGAACGGGACGAGAGTGCAGGCTGCGCAGAACGAGCTGAGCCGGATGTCGTCGTCTGCGTCCTCGAGGCCCACCACGAGTTCGGGTGCAATGTGCTTGCGCAGCAGGTCTTGCGGGAGGGCCGCCACGTAGCTGCTGAAATTGTGCAGGGCAAAAAGACGCAGCTGTCGCTGGTGCTTGGCCCAGACTGTGCTCAAAAAGGGCACGATGGCTCTCCGAAAGTCCTTTTCGTGGAAGATGCCGTTGTTGCTTTCTGTGCGTGGCGTGAGGATGGCGCGCATGACGTCGCCAGAGTCGGGCTCCAGGATCATGATCCGCGTCAACAGCTTGGGCGCGATGAAGCGGATGATGACACTCGGGTCGATCTGTCGCAGATGCGTGGCAAGGGTCCTGTGTTTTGTTTTAGTAACTCGCGTTAAATGACAAAACCCATTCGGCGGCGTACGAGAAAAACTGCTGCTTTTCTTGGTCGTCCAAAAGGGTAAAGTTGTTGAGCGACTGGACGGTCTGGAGAAACGGGTTGTTGGCAAAGATATCGAGCTCTAGCAGTAGCGCAGGGATGGGCACATTGGCCGACTGCTGTGTCGCCTCCACCAACTCTGAAAACAAGGGTTAAGCGTTTTTTTTTTTTTAAAGAAGAAAGGGTACCGGAAAGCTGAGACAGGACCGACGAGTCGTCCGTCTCTGACGTGGAGGCGATGATGCGGGCTGCCAAGCGACCGAGCGCCTGGACATCGCGCACGTGCGGAATTACAACGCTCTCCTCTGCTTCCTCCGCATCAGCTGCCTTGGGTGCCACGTCGTCCACGGCCCCGTCCAGCCCCTCAAAGGCGGCCGTCCCCAGGTCGCTCATGGGCAGGCAAAACTCAAAGCCACCGAGACGCCACGAGCCGTCCTGGACGATAAAGACGGACGGCGCACAGATATTGTTGTGGAGGATCTGGCACGTCGTGTGGAGAAAGTCGAGTGCCTTGACGACGTTGAGCAGGCCCAGCAGCGCCTCCTGCGGGTCGAGGGTTGCTGGCGTGGCATCGGCAAACGAGACCAGCACACGCTCCGTGACAATGACGAGCGTGTTTGCGTTGGGTCCCTCGATGGTGGCGCCGTGGTACCTCAGCAGCGCCGGATGCCTCAGTGTCCGTGCGCGCAGCACCGACTGCTGCATCCGTGGCAGCCACACCGTGCGCTGCTCGTCGCTGGCCGCCGTGAACGTGAACACGCTCAGCTTCTCCCTGGTGGTATACTGCACCGCGTCACGCCGCTCCCAGCCGCTCCATCGCTTGCCAGAGATCGGCAGGGGCGCAGGGCCGATCTGCAGCGTCTTGCTGATCCTAGTGAAGAAGAATCACGCCGTCTGTTAGTTGCGTACGTGGCGCGCGGCAGGACAAAACCAGCACGCTACTTAGACTCGCCGGCGCCCATTTCTGCTGACTGTCGTCTCTAAAATAAGGGGTCGCGCACTTTTGAAATCATGGCCACGCGGCTTCCTTTTGAAAGCGCGAGTCCTCTAAATCCCTTCCGCTGTCATTAGGCCCGCGTCTTCTTCCTAAACAGCACGAGCCAACCGCACAACATGGCGCTCAAGATTCCGAAGGTGGGCCTTTTTTTTATTTGTAGCGTTGGGTATTGGGATTAACCAGTCCCTCCTTTTCCTTCCCTTTGTTCTTTCCTCTTCTTTCCCTTCCCTCAGGGTGGTCTGTCTGAGCTGCTCAAGGAAGGCCACAAGGTACGAATGAGCGCGAAAAGGAGGAGGGCCCACGACTAAAGAATAATATTGCAGTCGTACCAAGGCCTCGAGGAAGCAGTGTACCGCAACATTGCCGCGTGCAAGGCGCTGTCGCAAGTGACGCGCACCTCTCTTGGCCCCAACGGTACGTGCCGCCTTCCCCGCGTTCCCTCGTTCTAATTGGCCCGTAGGCAAGAACAAACTCATCATCAACCACCTCGACAAGCTGTTCATCACCAACGATGCCGCAACCATTGTCCGCGAGATGGAGGTCGTCCACCCGGCGTCCAAGCTCGTCGTCATGGCGTCCGAGCAGCAGGAGAAGGAGGTCGGCGACGCGTCCAACTTTGTCATTGTCTTTGCTGGTGAGCTGCTCCAAAAGGCCGATGCCCTCCTCCGCATGGGCCTCCACCCGAGCGACATCATCGAGGGCTACGGAAAGGCCTCGAAGAAGGCACTCGAGCTGCTTGAGAGTACGCCTGTCCATCGCTTTTTTTTTTCCTTTCTTTTTTCTAAACCGTTTTCCTTAGCCTTTGTTGCCGAGTCGGTCGAGGATGCGACCAGCAAGGCCGCCCTCGAGAAGGCACTCATCGCCCCCATTGCCAGCAAGCTGTACGGCTACGAGGCGCTCCTCGCGTCGCTCGTGGCCGACGCCTGCCTGGGCGCCATGCCCAAGAACCCCAAGAACTTTAACGTCGACAACGTCCGTGTCGTCAAGGTCCTCGGTGGCTCCATCTCCGACTCCAAGGTCATCAAGGGCATGGTCTTCAACCGCGAGCCCAACTGTACGCCTCCTCCTCAACAATGAATTTGATGTAGAATGCTAATTGCGGGGGGGAACAATCAAAACAGCCGTCATCCAGAGCGCCACCAAGGCCAAAGTGGCCGTGTTTGCTTGCCCACTCGACATGAGCAAGACCGAGACCAAGGGCACCGTGCTCATCAAGACCAGCGAGGACCTGCTCAACTTTAGCAAGGGTGAGGAGGCCCAACTCGAGCAGACCATCAAGGAGCTCGCAGATTCAGGCGCAAAGGTCCTCGTCACCGGCGGTGGCATTGGTGAGATGACCCTTCACTTTATCAACCGCTACGGGTGAGTCTCCATTGTTTCATTATTTTTTATGTTTTTTTTTTAAAACCAAACTCCTCCAGTATGCTCGCAGTCAAGGTGCTGTCCAAGTTTGACCTCCGCCGTCTCTGCAAGGTCGTTGGTGCTACCCCCCTCGCGCGATTGGTAACAATAAATACAAGGTTGGTTTGGCCTGACACGGAAAAAAAACTACTGCCAGGGCGCACCTCTTCCCGAGGAGATGGGCTTCTGCGACATTGTCGAGGTGACCGAGATTGGCAGCGACCGTGTGACCGTTTTCCGCCAAGGTACTTGAAAAAAACAGCAGCGTCTAGAAGATGTTTGACCAGACTACGGGGGGCGACTCTCTCATGTTGGTTGATCATAATGTGACGCGAGATTCTCTTTTATTCTTCTTTCGTTTTCCTTTTTCCTTCTTGGGGTGGTGGGGCACTTTTCTGACCAGTATTTTAAATTTTTTTTTTTTTTAGAGAGCGACGAGTCCCAGATGTCGACCATTGTCGTACGCGGCGCCACCGTCAACCTGATGGACGACGTGGAGCGTGCGATTGACGATGCCGTCAACGTTGTCAAGGCAATCATCCGTGACCCTCGACTCGTCCCCGGAGCCGGTGCCACCGAGATTGCCCTCGCGGCCCAGATTATTTCTTTTGGCGAGGTAAACTTTCTCTCCATCTACACAAAAGAAGCCTCTAGAAGATGGTTGACCAAAGCACGGGCCTAGCCTCATGTTGGTTGATCATAATATGCGGCGAGATTTCACTCTACCCTTCCCACCCCCCTATTTTCGCAACTAATATTTTTTCTCCCTTCTTTTTTCAGAAAGCACCTGGACTGGATCAGTACTCGATCAAAAAGTTTGGTGAGGCCTTTGAGATTGTGCCCATCACGCTCGCCGAGAACGCAGGTCTGAACAGCACCGAGGTCATCTCCAAGCTGTACGCTGCCCAGCAGGCCGGCAAGACCACGACTGGCGTCAACATTGACGACGAGGAGAAGGGCATCCTCGACGCCAAGGCCGTGGGCATCTTCGACGCGTACCTCGCCAAGTACTGGGCCATCAAGTACGCCACCGACGCAGCCATCACCGTCCTCCGCGTGGACCAGATCATCATGAGCAAGCCCTCGGGCGGCCCCAAGCCCAAGGAGAACAAGAACTGGGACGAGGACCCCGACCCCGCACAGCAAGCGCAGTAAATTGAAAAGAACCACTGTATTGTTTCAAAAAAGGAAAAGCAAAAAGGTCCGTCATCTGTACAAACTGGTGAGTTCATTTTGTCACCGGCCTCGTCCAGACTGAAAACAACTGAATGGTGCTGACAAACAAGGCGACAACCAAACTGGAGGCCATCCCCCTGACGCGCGAGAGCTTTGCCCCCTATGGGGAGGTCAGTGTGCTCAGGCAGCTTGTAAACGGCACTAAACGGGCGCTGCCGACAGGTGATCGAGCCCATCCACGATTTCAGCAAGGAGCACGACCATGACGTCGCGCTCGACTTGACGCAAGGCCCTCCGCGGTTCTACGTGATGGCGCTGGACCCGACCGGCCTGTGCTTCCACGCGATCGCACGCCACATCCGGACAACGCAGTGTCTGGGGTCGACCCAGCAGCTGCCGTGGTACATGGGCGTCGCTCTGCCCAGCGACCCGCTCAATCCCAACGGCACACCAGACGAGGCGTCGCTCAAGGTGTTCCACATCCCCGGCCACCTGGGCATCAAGCTGCACAAGGCGACGTGGCACGCCGGCCCGCTCTTCAGCGAGCCGCAGAGGCATCTGTTTTACAACCTCGAGCTGATCGACACCAACGTGACCGATTTCAACACGTACGACTGGACCGACCAGCACACCTTTGTCTTTGACCCGATCGATGCCTGATTCAATACATTAGTCAGCGGCTGTGTAAGAATAAAATAAAATATTTTCAATGGCTTCTTCGTCTTCGTCGTCGTTCTCTGCCAAGTCAAGTTCAAAGCGCAAGCGACCGGATCATGACGATATGGACATCGGATCAGGCGTGATCTACTCGTTCCAGGTACGACTGCCATTGGACGCGAAGCCACACACACTCGTGCTGGGCACGATGGCGTCGATCGAGTCGCTGCAACGTGGCGAGTCATACGGTCACCCACACAACGCGTTCTGGCACATCATCGGCCGGCGGTTTGGTTTCGAGCGTGCCACAACGCCGTACGAGGACCAGGTAGCGCGGCTCACGGGACAAGGGTTCGCGCTGTGGGACGTGCTGCACTCGTGCGAACGCGAAGGATCGCTCGACAGCAACATCAAGAACGAGAAGCCTAACGACATCGCCGCGCTTTTGGCGCGCTGCACGTCCATCCGTCGCGTGTGTCTCAACGGCCAGGGTGCCGCTGGCTTCTTTCGGAAGCACATCATGACCGGCGAGGTCCTGCAGCTGTACGAATGGACCCTCGTCAACGACTCGGCACGCAAGGTCTTTGGACGGCATGTCGCCTCATCCTCATCGTCAACGTCTGTTGCAGGAAGGCGGGCGATCGAGCTCGCCGTGCTGCCATCGACGTCGCCTGCCTACGCGACACTGCGGTTTGAGCAAAAGTTGGAACAGTGGACCCGCGACTGCTTTTCTCTTCAATAAAAAATTCCGTTCATTTGTAAAAAAAGAAGGCCAACAAGAGGGTGACAGGGAACTCAGCGGAATAAAGGAAACGCAAAGAAGCGCAAAAAGAAAAGAGGTAGGTTACCAGTTGTTGTTGTTTGTGGTAACAAAATCCATGCCGCCAAACTCGCGCTGGGTGACCTGCTGGCCGTAGGCGTTGGTGTCGGTGATGGTCTTCATGCCGAGGAAGTTGGTCTTGACATCGACGTTGTCGCCGTAGGCATCGCGGGTGTCGACGTTTGAGTCGCCAAAAGCATCTTTTATTTATCATTATTTATTTATTTATTTTCACCCAAGAAACAAAGTACTTACCGCGACTGGTGGTGGTCGTGTCGCCATAGGCGTCGCGCGAGTACGACGACGAGTCGCCAAAGGCATCGCGCTGGGTAGAGGTGACGTCACCAAAGCGGTCCTGCGAGTAAGTCGACTGGTCGCCAAACGCATCGCGCTTTGACGAGGAGTAATCGCCGTAGGCATCCTGCGAGTACGACGACTGGGCGCCGAACGCGTTGGTCTGGGTGCGCGAAACGTCGCCGTAGATGTCGCTCGACTGGGTCACGCGGTCGCCAAAGGCATCTGCAAGCCGGGTTGAATGGACGACGGATGAAAACAAACGTACCACGAGCGGTCGAGGTCTGCTGGAAACCGTTGTTCTGGTACGTGTCGTACGAGAGGCCGGTGGTGCCCTGCACGCCGTAGCCCACGCCCTGGGACTGGAAGCCGGCGTTGAACCCGCCGTTGTTGTAGGCACCGTAGGGGTCGTGGCTCTGTTGTTGCGAGTCAGTGTTTGCTCTTTATACTTCCGTTTATTTATTACAGCGGCGAGATCGTACGACGGAGGACCGTACGACGGGATGGGGGCCGACTGGTAGCCCTCGTGGTGGTGGTGGCGGGGCAACTCCCAGTCTGTTTACCTCCCACGGTCAGTGCACGTTTCTTTTTATTTCTTGGGATCTTACGGGTTTGGTTCGAGTTGTTGTCGACGTAGTATTGGCGACCCTGTCCCAAAAGGAGAATGAGAGTGAGAACAGGTTGGCAGGGCAAGATCTGCGTACCGAGTTGGGGTCAACGCGAGCGTCCCAGCCTGAGAAAAAAACAAAAACATGACAGCAAGAATAAATTTTTCAGGACACAGCAACAAAATAAAAAAAAGGCTCAAGCCATTTGGGGTTACCGCCAGGAAGTCCGTACGACATTTTCTTTTTTGCTTGGCTCTTTCTTGTTCTGTTTGTTCGGAGCGAGAGGCGGTTTGTTAGCGCTATTAATAGAGGTGCAGCCGCCGGAGAGCTGATGAAAAGTAAAAAATAAAAAAACGTGTCCTGCGGCGTGGGATTTCAGGTAGATCTCGTGTGCACAACTTGATACACACACAGAAAAAGAATGCGCTGTTAGGCCTGCTGTTGGATCTTGAGCGAAAAGTCGATATGCGGGACCGACTGGGACAGGCTGCCCATGGAGAGGATGTCAATGTCTTTTTAAAAAACCAAGACGACGTCATTAAAGTTTGATTTCTTTTTTTTTTTTGGTTGTTGTTGCTACCAGGACTGAAAAAGGTGTGGATCTTGTCCTCTGTGAGGCCGCCAGAGCCCTCGATCAGCACGTGCTTGTGGCGCTGCTTGAGCGATGCCGCGGCCCTTTTCATGTCCTCGGCGTTAAAGTTGTCGAGCATGACGACGTCAGCCCCGGCCTGCCACGCCGACATGAGGAAGAGAAAATAAACACTTATTTTCTATATACCTGAATGGCCTCCTCTGCCTCTGCCTCGGTGCGCGCCTCGACCTCGATCTTGAGGGAAAAGCCGCCGACGCTGCGCGCCTTCTTGACGGCGTTGGTGATGGACCCAGTGCTCCAGATGTGGTTGTCCTTGAGCATGACCATCGAGGACAGGTCCATGCGGTGCGTGTCCACGCCACCGACCAGCATGGCGTACTTTTCCACGAGGCGGAACCCAGGGGTGGTCTTGCGCGTGCCGGCGATGGCGCCATGCCACTTGTGCTCGTCCTTGAGCAGCTTGAGGCGATGAGCACGGGTGGCAATACCGCTGGCACGGGCCATGGTGTTGAGGGCCACGCGCTCGCCCATGAGCAGGTTGCGTGCCTTGCCCTTGACGATGGCGACCTTTGCCACGGGCTCGAACGCCTGCCCCTCGTCGATCAGCCACTCGACCGTGCACCCGACCTGCTTGAAGATCTCGTCCACAAACGGCCTGCCCGCCACGATGCCCTTGGTCTTGCCCCAGAGGAACGCCACGTCCTCCTTCTCGCCCACGACGTAGCCGCCATAGTCGAACGAGGGCACGTCCTCCGCCTAGCCACAAAGACACAATCAGAAGTCTGGGGGGGGGAGGAGCGTCTGCTACTGCTGCCTTACAATCCACTCGGCAACAGTCTGCTTCCACGACGGCGGGAACGCCAGGTCGGCCGCAACAGGCCCAGAGGACGACGTCATACTCGATTACGTCACTAAATGTGGTTGCGTTTTGGAGTGTGGTGCCCATAGGAAGAGCCACCTGCGCGTTTCACTCGTTTTGACGCAACATGCTCTCTCCTCTCCCCGCCCTGCTCTCTTGCGCCCACTCTTACCTCTTGTTGTGTTTTCCTAGGTCCCGGCCTTCAACGCAAATGGCGGACGCGTCGGACGTGACCACGGCAAGGTATTTGCACCATGATCCCACTTGTTGGTGTGACCCTTTCATCCCGTCCACCACGACGACAACCACCACCACCACCACTAGCAATGCCGATGCTGCTGCTGCTGCTGCCGGAGCAAGCAACGAGGACAAGAAGAAGGTCGACCCCAAGAAGGCGGTACGTTTTGTGCTGCTGGACGGGACCGGACTGATGCCTGGCGACGTCGCCAGGCAAAGATGGAGAAGTATGCGCAGAAGCAGGCAAAGCTGGCCGAGAAGGCCGTCGAGGCCGAGAAGAAGAAGGACGACGGGGCTGCTCCTGCTGCTGCCGCTGCCGCTGCTCCTCCCAAGAAGGCGGCCAAGGCGAACGAGGACGACCTGCTGGTCGACTCGACGGTCAAGGGGGAGAAGAAGGGTAAGGCAGTGCACGCGCACTAGGGACTGAATTCTCTCTGGGCGTGTATTAGATCTCTCCAAGCCAATGCCGTCGGCGTACCATCCCAAGTACGTGGAGTCATCCTGGTACGAGTGGTGGGAAAAGTCTGGCTTCTTCAAGCCCGAGATCGTATGTTTTTTTTAGTACA
>Ga0302231_10002562_pt1 | contig 10326 bp, 10 predicted proteins | sample II_Palsa_N2_2_FD_193522 | JGI IMG/M metagenome (GOLD analysis project Ga0302231, IMG submission 193522) | Peat permafrost microbial communities from Stordalen Mire near Abisko, Sweden - II_Palsa_N2_2 | ecosystem: Environmental > Terrestrial > Soil > Palsa > Peat permafrost | place: Sweden...
TGACGGGAGCGAACCAATCACGATTATTATGCATGGGGAAGGATCCTCGGGCGGAAAATGGAATACATGGTTTCCGAAAGAGAAGAAGTCAGAGGTGCTTGAATCAGTGGAAATGTTGAAAGAAAGATTGGCGGCCATTGAGAAATCTGTGCATAACTACATAATGGGAAATGCACTGGACGAAAATTGGAAGGAATTGGAATTTTCGATTAAAGAAGCATTGAAATCGGGACTCTCTCTAGAGTGGTTGGAATATCAAACAGAGATACCTGTTCGCGCCATTACCAGCTACGGGTATGAAGCACATTTTTCCGCGCCAATCATGGCAACAGCATACGTGACGGAAGGTACCGATGCGTTGGCAAAAAATGATCTAAATCATGCCTCGCACTGTGTGGATCGTGGGCTCTATTGGTCAAGTCCAGACATGTTTATCCTCAACCCAAATGATCGTTTCACTGAGCGGGCTGGGACTGGCGGGCGCGGCAAGAGTCTTCGTCACGAACCTGTCAAAGACAAGGTCGCTGAATTGCTTGAAGTAGCGCCGGCAGACGGATGGGAGTCCACTAAGGCTGCCATTGAGGCCGTCTCCGGTGAGTTAATTAAGAAATACTCCAATGTTGTTGAAGAGTGTGGGCTTAAACCCGACAACCTTCCGAGAACGATCCTCGGGTGGGTTCAAGCCCAGCCCGACCGATTCCCGCATCGCAGATTCAAAGCTTGACGCACATACCCACGTGCCCGCGACCCCTCTGACGAGGGGTTTTTTTATGCCTAAAATTTACTTTTAGCAGACGTCTAGATGCGACGAAGGCTCGTGTTTACTATCGAATTATCGATCGACGCAGTGCAGTACAGCGCAGCAAGATTGATGTAAATAGGTGCCGCGTACGGTCAAGGTGGGTTCGCTGCTCCTTCGTTCTTTAATAAAGATAGCAGCACTGCCGATGCGCGAAGCGCAGATCTGCTGCCGTCTACGATATCAGAGGTTTTGTTATATGAATCTTGACCAATTGCCGCCTGTTTTGAGTGTAAAACAATTTTGTTCGATTATCGCAAAATCAAAATCCTGGGCTTACGCTGAATGGCAACGGGAAGGTAGCGATCTTCCGAAGCCTTTCAAGATTGGCAGCGCAACGCGCATTCTCGGTGAAGCGACTGCCAATTACTTGAAAATGAAAGCATCTATATAGAAAGAGTATTGGTTTTAACTATGTGCTTTACCCTACGGTTTAACGCATCACTTGCGATGTTATTTAATTTTTTAAGGAGAGTATGTAATGATCATGTCACCAAACCGCGAGCAGATCAAAAGCAAGCCAAACGACGAAGATCTGATCGCTCGTATAAATGCACTCGAACCCAGCGAGCGCAAGCAGAAACACAACAAAATCACGAGGCTGATGCCGACGATAAAGGATGCATTGGAGCGCGACGTGTGGCTGAGCGATATCGCAAAGCTTCTGCGTCAACAAGGCCTCGAAGTTTCGCTGACGACTCTACGCAGCAAGCTCAAAGACCACGACGTTCAATGCGACCTGAAATATTTTTCTCAGCACCATTGGTCTCCGTGGAGTGCGGTTCAACATCTTCCGCCGCCGCCAATTCCCGCTCGCACTGAGCCAGATAAGCCGGAGTCGCCGGATAACGACGACAACCTGACCGACGCCTCATCTTAACTACGTCAACACCTGCAGCACGAGTCGTTTATGCGATTCGTGTCGACCGCTCACGCCAGCAGATTGATTGTTTGAGCTGCTGGCGTTGTTGATCGCCGAGGCGAATCTGGATTTTCCGCGCCGGCCACATCTAAAATATTCAAGGTTCAAAAATGATATACAAATTTCACGAAATTTCTCGCACAAGACGGGGCGCATACGTCTCGACGGTGATCACGGCAAATTCAGACGATGCAACGCATGACGAATGCTACGTTACCGGTCAGTTATTCGACCCTTTGAATGTGGAGGTAGCATGAACCAGAGCCAGCCCACTACGCCGCCGTACTCGAACAAGAGCTTTGACGATTGGGTCGACCCCGATGATCTCGATCAGGGCATTCAGACGCGCAAGCGGACCTTATTTTCTAGCGCATATCCTTGGATCAAGCGTCAGTTGGTGCGCCAGGTTCCCCACGGCAAGGTTCGCGCGGCATTGGAGAAGAAAGGCCTCAAGCTTTCCCCGTTGCGTTTCAAGCAACTGTGCAACGAAGAGGCACAAGCTCGTGACGAGAGCGGTGAGCGCATCTGCTGCGAGCAGTGCGGTTCGCCGCTGCCGATAGGGCGCATAGGCGCTTCGCCCGAACTGGATTCCGGCACTGACGATCAGGCCGAGTAATCGGGCAACTTTACGCCTGCGTAGGGTATCCATTCACCATCATCCCACAGTGAACAGCAGCGCGGCCTCGGCAGCGCTGCTGCGTTATGCCGCGTTTCTGTATGTCGGGATGGTTTGTTCACTTAGAGAACCCACCCGGCTGAGCCGTGCTGTGAAACCATTTTTTGTGAGTTTCGATATGAATATTTATAATCGATGGCGGGACCCGGCCCCGTTGCCGGTCTCGGTCCCTTGGGGAGTCCCGGCCGCGCAAGGCTTGATGCCGCCGGGTGCACCCCCGTATCCGTTCAACGCTTTTCATCTCGCTACAGCCTCTACGGCGCGCGAGATACAGACTAACGTCAAGGGACCGGATGCCATGATCGGTGTGTCCCTCTTGACGGCCATGTCGGTGTCATGCATGGGCTTAATCAGCGTCGGCCTTCCGACGGGGCAGCTGTGCTCGGTGTCGCTGAACAGTCTGGTGATGGCTGATTCCGGCGAGCGCAAGACGGCGACCGACAACTTGGTGATGGCTCCGGTGCAGCAGCGCGATCGCCTGCGCGCAAAAAAATACGAAGAAGACATTGCCGAATACAACGCTGAGAAGGCAGTTTGGGATGCCGTCAAATCCGGTATTCGTGCGTGTATCGTGCAGGCCACCAAACGAGGCGAACCGGTAGATCAGTTTGGCGCCGAGATGGCCAATCACATGAAGGTTTTGCCGATCAAGCCTCGCGAGCGCCGTCTGATCCGGCAGGACATGACGGGGCGTGCCATCATCGACGCGATTGAGGGAGATCGCGAATTGATCGCCCTGTTGAGCAATGAGGGCGAGATCATTCTGCGTAGCGATGCGATGCGCCAGGTCGGGATGCTAAACATGCTCTGGGACGCGGCGCCTGTCATCTCGTTCGATCGCGCGAAAGGTAGCATCGTCGCGCGTAACGCGCGTGGCACCGTATCGTTCATGGTGCAGGAGGCGGTGTTGGAAAAATATCTTGAACGTCGCGGCAAGGTGGTACGTGGGTCGGGACACTGGGCACGCTATCTAGTGGCGTGGCCGGCTTCGACGCAGGGTTACCGCTTCATGTCCTTTGACGATTCGGTGTGGGAGCATCTGCCTCAATTTCACGCACGTTTGGTCGAGCTGATGGACGAATACGATCGTCGTCGGGAGAGCGGAGATCTCGAACCTGAAATCCTGGAGTTTGACGACGACGCACGTGCAATGTGGATCACGGTGTCGAACCACATTGAAGCGCAACTGCAGCCGTTGCAGTACTTGAGCGATATCAAGGATTTCGCGTCAAAGTCTATGGAAATCGTTGGGCGTATTGCTGCGTTGTTCCACAAATTTTCGAAACAGGAAGGCAAGATTTCGGTTGACACGTTGAACCGTGCCTGTCAGATCATCGAGTGGCATCTGCATGAGTTCAAACGCATCTTCTCACCGAAGACGGACTACCCGCCGCCGCAAGGTGTCGTTGATGCCGAGACACTCGAAACTTACCTTTATCGCGTGTACTGGCTCAAGAGGGCGACCGTCGCGCAAAAGAATTGTGTGCTCCAGAATGGTCCGATTCGTCCGGCGAAACGCTTTGGCATAGCGTTGGATTACCTAATTGTGCAGAAGCGTATCGAGGTGTTTACTGAGCCGAATGGACAGTCTTTTATCCGGTTGAATCCCAATTACTTCGGTGGGCTCTTGATTTCTTTTGGCGTATAACTGAACGCGGCGAGTGTCGTTTAATAAGTCAGTGTGTGCGGGGGCAAATGCCCTCGCTTTCGTTTCAGGATTGGTTTGATTCGGTATGACCAGTGCGTATCAAGTCTGTGTATGTGCAGAACAGATGCGTGTCCATACTTGTTCTTGCATGGCAAGAATGCTTCGAAGACGAAATCGTGCCCGTAGTCGGACGACACATTTGGGCAAGTTATGCGTAATGCCATAGCCCGATCGGGTAACCAGATCTGGTATTTCACGGCATCCACGACCTGACTTCCATGCATGGCGGGCGGTGAGTCAGTCAGGCAGCTTGGGGTTTCAGAGCCGTTCAAGGTGGCAGGCACAGCCCGCCACTCGTCGCGCCCGGGATTGTCCAGCGCAGATGTTTTCGTGAATCAGAGGCCTGAGCGTCGCCGTCCCTACTCATGCAATTCATGCGATTAGTTGCACGAATTGCATGAGTAGGGAGGATTGCTTCCTCGGCCAAGTTTCGCCATGATGGCTTGGACCGTGGGCGGCTGGGATCCGTGCTCTCTTTACGGATCGGATGGCGGGGCAGGCAAGACAGCAAACTTGATCGAATCTGACACTGACATTCACGCACCGGTATCGAGTTGCATGCCAAGTGATACAACATGACTGAACAACACATGGTCACGATGCCGCTGCCGCTGCGCGCTATACTGCTCTTTGTCTTCCGTCGACATGTTGCGGATACGTGCTGGACCAAGATGGCGCTCTGGTTTGCGATCGATGCGCTGTTCCTTGAGTGTGCGATGGTCGACGCGTGCTTCATGCCCATACTTCTCCAGCGCAGCATTTTGTATATCTGCGCATGTTTTTCGTTTCGCGATGACATCGTCACGCAAAGCTAATGGCCCTTTTCCACCGCTATCCTTTTTGCGTCCACCGCGTTCAGGGTTTTTTGCGTTATAACGATTGAATGTCTGTTCGGGTGGGCGTTCGATACCATCGCATACTCTGTCTGAAAACATCAGATGAAGATGCGCGTTCGGCCTGCCATCAAGCGATGAGTTTGGCACATGGATCGCGCATTGATATGGTTTGTCACCGACTAGGGCCGTGATGAGGTTTACGGCCAGTTCCTTCTGTTGATCTCGTGTGAGTTCATCGGGCAGAGCAATTTCGTGTTCGCGATAAACCGCACCGTTTGCGCGCTCGTACGTGTCGCCTGTTTTCCAGAATACAGAAGGGTTACCCTTTGCCCAATTCGGCATATTGCCGTGTTCTTCAAATACGAGATCTTCTCGCCCGCTGTACTTGCCTTGACGGGTGATGTATGCGGCGTGATCTGCCGCTGAACCTTTTTTGCCGCTTTTGAGTCGTTGATGGAAGCTAGCCATGGTGAACTACCCTTTCTCTCATACGAATAAAAATGCCAGCGAATAACTACTCCGCTGGCGACATGTGAAATGGGTAATCGCTGGAACTTTGGGTGCTATTGAGGAGAAACGGTAAGTGCGCGTCCTTATTCCCCTCCCTTAGAAGTGGCGATATGTGTACTCAATTCCTTCCCCTGCTGGCGGTGCAGATCACAGCTGCTAATACAGCCATTGCATCAAGCGACCTACTGATACTGGATACATCCAATACCAAGCCATGTGCCTACCCATTTCATAGCATGAGTAGTGAAGTAAAAAAATACTATAGGAATCAAATGAACTTAGAGATAATGCCGTGTCTTTAATCTGCATCGGTTTGGCAAGATGCTGCGCTCGTCGCCATCGCTGATACAGAGTTTGGTGTACGTCGACGTACGTTGCGGACATAGGTATCGGAGATTCGCCCGCGTGCCATATCGATCATTGCCGAGTAGGGGATGCAGCTTCTGGTGAAGACGCCACAACATCAGTTTGATTCGCCGGTGAACGTCCGCATTGGAGAATGTCGAGAGGCCGCTCGGGATCGATGGACTCATTCGTGGAAGGCGGAGCCCGACGTTCACGGCCATCGTTCTGCAACGGCAGAAAAGCGACCTGCAGCCGCCTCACCGACGCCATCACCTGAATGTCGGCACCGGCGGAACTCCGGCCTGACGTCAGGTTGCCGCGAGGTCAGGTCATCGTTAACAGCCATTCGGCGCTTGTTCCCCCAATGGCCACAATGAACCACAAAGCGATCATCGTGATTGGCTCGTGAGAGTGCACGCGTACGACCCTGAGCAGACGGCATGGATGCTGTCCATGACCGTGGTGCATGCGTGTTGGTGACAGAGCGACACGACCTCGCCATTCAAATCGGTCTCCACCTCGGAGTGGCGAAATATGGAAATATACGGCAGTTAGCCGGTTCCAATAAGTCTTGTCGTAAGGTGGTGACGGTCAGTGTAGAGGTAGGTCCATGGGCGCAATTTTATGAAAAGTATTGAATATAAGGATGACGCCGATCGGTACAGATGCGATTGTGAATCAACTCGATTTAGCAGCTGCAGAATCAAAGCATGATCCTCTTTACAAGAAGCGAATGGAGGTGGCGGCTGAAAGCCTTGATTTTCTTGACTGGGGTTTGAGCCGCGATTAGCGGCATTAAAGAATGCTTTAATGTTAAAGTTTCTCAGTTGCAAATAGCTATCAAATTCAACTGATTTTCATAGTTTAAGTTGGCTGCAACCGATCGACTCCGGGTACCCGCCCGACCTTCGAGACACTGCGCTAAGACGGTTTTGGAGCTGACCGACGCACTGTCGCCGGCGTGGTCGGTGTCGCATCGCCGAACTCCGGATCAGTACAGGCAAGAGGCGTCAGGCCGTTAAAACAAGTAAAGAGGAAAGTCGAGAGATATGGCCCGCATCGAAAACCACAAATACAGTATCGAGGAAGCCTTCAGGGAGTGCTTCTACATCGTCCCCGACTACCAGCGCGAGTACGTCTGGACGGACAAGGAAGTACATCAGCTGCTAGAGGACATCGGTGAGCAGATCGATGCCACCACCACGCGAGAATACTTCATCGGCACAGTGCTCGTGGCGCCGACCGCGCAGAAGAACCACTACGATGTAATCGACGGCCAGCAGCGCCTGACCACATTCTTCCTGCTGCTGTGCGCGCTCAAGCATCTATTCCAGGGCGAACCGCAGCGGCAGATGATTGCCGGGCTGATTTCGACTAGCTATGTGGACAGCGACGGCGAGGTGCGTACCAACCTAAAGCTGGAACCGCGTTACGAGAGCGCGGGCGAAGTGATGAACAAACTGGTAGAGCTGGACGCTGAGCCACTGGCCGTGCGCGCTGGCATCCAGGCTGCTGGCATCACGAGCTTCGGATCGCTGGAAAATTTGGCAAACGCCTACAGCACGCTGTATCGTTATCTGAAGGACAACTACGACGACACGGCCAAGCTGAAGAAGTATTGGGGCTATCTTGCAAACAACGTGGTGTTCATCCAGATCTCGACCGACGTCAGTAGCGCGTTGAAAATTTTCGAGACAATCAACGAACGCGGCGTAGGCCTGAACCCGATGGACTTGCTCAAGAACTTGTTGTTCACACAGGTCAAACAGGAACAGTTCACCCAGCTCAAGGACGAATGGAAGAAGATCACCAAGCCACTGGAGAAGGAGAAGGAAAAGCCGCTGCGTTTCTTGCGCTATTTCCTGATGGCTAACTACATTATCAAAAACGAGCGCGGCGACTCGGTGGTGCGGGAGGACGAGATCTACGACTGGTTCATCGCTAAGGGCAACGCGTTACTGTGCGATTACGAAGGCAAGCCCTTTGAATTCGTCCGCAAGGTGATCCGCAACGTCGAACACTACCTGGCCTTTGCCAGCGGTCGGGGCAATGACGGCAAGCCCAGTCTGGCGATGGATAGCCTCAAGCGGTTAGCTGGTGGCGCGTTCAGCTTGCACTACGTCCTGTTGCTGGCAGCGGCGAATTTCACCAAGCCACTGTTCGATCACTTCGTGACGCAGTTGGAGAGTTTTCTTTTCTACTATATCTTCACCAAGACACCGACCAAGGATCTGGAGCGCAGTTTCTCGCAATGGGCCGATGAGCTCCGCGTCATTGCAGAAACGATTGATCCGGCGAAGCAGCGAGTTCAGCTCAACGCCTTCGTAGCCGACCGCTTTGAGAACAACATGGCAAGTAAGTCGCAGGAACTCGCCGACGCCCTCAAGCGCTTTACACTGTATTCAATGCAGCAGTACCGCACACGCTACTTATTGGCACGGCTGACCCAGCATGTCGAAATGGCGTTCATTGGACTGAAAACTCCGGGCAGTCTGGAGCCCTTCACCAAGCTTGAGATAGAGCACATTCTGCCGGACAACCCGAAGGTGGAGTTGCGTGCGACGTGGGCAGCAGAAAACGCGAATGTGCTCTACGACGACTACAAAAATCGCCTCGGAAATCTGACCTTGCTGGAAAAGCCCATCAACATCGTCGCGGGCAATGGTTTCTATCCCGCCAAACGGATCGAGTACGGTAAGAGCGGCAACTACCTGACCCGCAGTCTGGTGGCGCTGACCGACGTTGGGCAGAACACATCAATTTCCAGGATGAACACCAAATTGGAGGCTTTTCCGGCATGGAATGCTGCGTCCATCGAGAGGCGGCACGCGCTGCTCATTGCTCTGGCGCAGGAAGTCTGGAAAACGACGGACTTAGACGTCTGATCACGGCTTGATAGAAGGGGCTTGCGAAGACCTTATCAAGCAGTCGATGACCTGCCCGTGGATCTGGGAGTTGTCGAACCAGCAGACCCATTATGGCGGTTGCTCACATTGCATCGACAGTCGTTTCGCCGTTCTCTCAGTCAACTTGCCGCCGTCGCGCATTGTCGCAATGTCGGCCGGAGCCGTCATTGGGGAGGGCGGGGTCTACGTCAGTAATGTGGCGGATTGCTGACGGTGGCGGCGTCGAGCAGTTGGACGGCAGCTTCCTGTATCAGCGAACTCACACTCTCGACCCACAAGAGACGGTCGCGTCTTCCCGAAGTGGCCGTTCGCGAACGAACAACGACGCGGCGGCCAGTTGTGACGGCAGGTCTCCTCAACGCTTGGGGCGAGAAAATATGTTGACGAGATTCCCGTCAGGGTCGCGCAGCAAGAGCGAGCGATTGCCCCACGGCATCAACGTCGTCGGCATCACGATGTTTGTCCCGGACGCATTCATCCGTTCGAACACCGCGTCAACGTCCTCCACTTCGAATTCCAGGATCGCCGATTGATTTGCCGCCGCAGTGGCAGCACCGACATTGAAAAGCTCGATCAGATGCTCAGACGACATCGCAAGCGTCGCTCCTTCGAACCGCATTTCGGCAAATCCATCGGCCGGACGTACAGCCTCGATACCGGAAAGCCTTTGATAAAACTCCACCAGCCCATCTATATCCCGGGTAACAACACGAATCGATGCGAACTTCATTTTGAGCTCCTCGCCAAGAAAGGAAGCTCAGTCTAATGGTCGGTACTGTCAGATTCTGGCAGTATTGTGCGGCTGGCGACGTGATTGAGCCTACGCCACTCACGAAGCAGTGTTGACCGCCTTTTGGGGTAGCACTCTTCCAACTGCTCGACGTTCGAGATCCGGTCCGAACGGAAATTCCGAAAATCAGCTCGAAGCTCGCACCAACACATCAGGACCCGCGCCTGGTCGAAATACACCAAGGCAAAGGGCCAAACGACACGCTGCGAGTGAATACCACTAGCGTCCACGTATGTAATATTGAGCTTCTGCTCTTCTCGGATTGCGGCACGCAGAAGATCAGGCGAGACTGTGTGGGCAGGTCTCTTCAACGGCGCGCCGACTAGCAACGAAGACTCCTCCAGTTCACGACGCAGTTCAGTGGGCAGTATGGCGGCTATCTTCGCAAGCGTGCTCAGCGCACCGGACGATAACGTCTTGTCGCAGCGATCGGCCACCCAGCGCATGCCAAGAACCAGGGCGTCGAGTTCCTCTGAGCGAAACATCATGGGCGGCAGCATGAAACCCGGTTTCATAACGTAACCAACGCCCGGTTCTCCCTCGACCATTGCTCCTTGCGCCTGCAAACTGGCGATGTCCCGGTATAGCGTGCGGATGCTCACGCCGAGCTCCTCGGCCAGGGCTTGGCCACGCACGGGACGTCGATAACGACTTAACACTTGCAGGAGATGAAGGAGACGTTCGGAGCGGGACATACGTGAATCCTGATATCGACACTGAAGCAAATCGACGACGCTATCGGTTACTTCAAGTTGAATGCAATACGTCGCGTCCAGACAGACATTGCATTGTTCACGATCTATGCGGCTCTGTCGAACGTCTCAATCTGGCCGG
>Ga0302231_10002564_pt1 | contig 10320 bp, 16 predicted proteins | sample II_Palsa_N2_2_FD_193522 | JGI IMG/M metagenome (GOLD analysis project Ga0302231, IMG submission 193522) | Peat permafrost microbial communities from Stordalen Mire near Abisko, Sweden - II_Palsa_N2_2 | ecosystem: Environmental > Terrestrial > Soil > Palsa > Peat permafrost | place: Sweden...
CAAGGAGCCACAAGGAGCCACAGGAGGGGACGTTTGTTTTTTCGGAGAAACAGAGCCGGTGAAAATCCAGAAGTTTCCACAGTGTTCGCATGGCCACCACGGTCTTCAGCGTGGTCGCGGTACGTGTTTGCCGGTGCTGCTGCTGCTGCTGCTGCTGCGTGGGTTAAACAGAGGAGGAGGAGGAGGAAAGGGAGTAGAACTGTTCCCCCCATGCAAAAAAAAAGAGGAAGAAGAAAAGAAAAGACGTGCATCAATCCCCCTTCTTTTTCCTCATCCCTCTTTCCTTAGAAGCGGTCGTTCTCGCGGACGAGCGTGGCTGCGTTCCCGCGCCAGTACCGCCTGGTCGGCGACGGCTCGCTCAAGACCAAGAGCAGCGACTACAGCGACACCAACAAGGGCGAGTGGGTCAAGGGCCTCGCACAGCCCGTGGCCGCCGACGACGTCAAGGAACAGCCAGAGTTTGTGGGTGCGGGCGAGGAGGTCAAGGCGCCGGTGGACCGCTCGTTCCTTCTGCAGCACCTTTTCCAGGTGCGTTGTTGTTGTTGTTGGTGTTGTTGTTGGTGGTGTTGTGTGGCCAATCAGGGATTTGACCCTCCTCCCCACCGCTTAATTACCAGGCCAAGGCACACATCGGCCACACCCGCTCCGCCATGCACCCCAAAATGGGGCCGTTCATCGTCGGCCACCGGTCGCAGGTGCACATCATCGACCTGGAGAAGACTGTGCTCGCGCTGCGCCGCGCCGTGTACGTCGTGCGCGAGGTGGCGGCCGCCGGTGGCATCGTGCTGTTTGTGGTCAAGCGCCCCAGCCTGCGCGACAAGGTGGAGCGTGTGGCGCGCGAGAGCGGGCAGTACTTTGTGAGCAAGTGGTCGCCCGGCACGCTGACCAACTCGAAGGAGACGCTGTTCAAGGGCACGCGGCTGAGCATGCACGACAAGGACCAGCTCAAGCCGTTCGCGCCTGACGTCGTGGTCGTGTTTGACCCCGTGGACAACCTGGTGGCGCTGCGCGAGGCGGCGCGCATGAAGACGCCCTCGATCGCCATCATCGACACAAACATGAACCCCGAGCTGGTCACGTACCCCATCCCCGGCAACGACGAGGCCGCCTCGGCGCAGGAGCTGTACATCAACGTGCTGGGCAACGCGGCAAAGGAGGGCATGCAGCTGTTCCAGACAAAGGACCCCGTGCTGTTTGGACGGCTCAAGAAGCTGCAGGAGGCAAAGGGCATCATCAACGCGGACGAGGAGGAGGACCGCAAGATGGCCGAGGAGGAGGCCGCAAACATGGACTATGAGTTCTACCCAGACAACGACGAGGAGGACGCGCTCAAGCGGAAGCTCAGGAAGAAGAAGATGCTTGCGGCAAGAAAGGTGTAATAGTGTAAAATATCACAAAAAGACGGAGGGGGGAAAACATAATAAAAAATTACATTGCATAATTCATAATTAAAGCAAATAATAATTTCAGTCAATGGTGCCGTTTCGTCTTCTTGGTAGCAGTGGCCGTGGTGGCAGTGGGTGAGGTGGGCACCAGGGCCTTGCGAACGTCAACGTTGAGGGCGATGTAGCCGGCGATGGCCAAGACCAACAGGGCCACCAAGGACCCGCCCGCCGAGGACGTCGCGGAGACGTAGTCGACGTTGGTGATGAAGCTCCACATGGCCTTGGCGTCGTCGCTCAGCTCGGCTTGCTTGGGCAGGACAGCGCTCAGAGGGATCTCCACCGACCACGTCGTGCCTTAACAAGCAAAAAATAAAAAATATAGTATTGTTATTTTATTCTTACTGTCGACGGCAAAGGCCTTGTTGAGGACGAGCTGCGTCTGCGGCGAGTGCAACCTGACGGTGTAGCCCTCCTCCTGCACGCAGCTGGGGAACTCGAAGAACGGTGTCTCGCCGACGTCGATCGAGCGAATGACCTTGCCGTTGCCCCTGACCAACTCGATCGTGAAGCCGGCCAGCTCGTGGGCGTTAAACTCGCTGCCGCCGGGGCTCTTGAAGTGGCCCGTGATGTCGACAAGCGGGCTCCTCGCCAGCGCTTCAAAGAAAATGCCTACGGTAATTTATTAATTTTATTTCATGTTCGCCATTATTTACCTCCGATGTCTGCCGCGCGCACAGTGACATTAAAGCCCCCTGCAGGGGTGCCCAGGCGGACAGCATGGCAAGGCTGCAGCATGACGTTGTACGTGTTTCCTGGCTTGAGGCCCAAGATGCGGAAGTTGCCGTGCATGTCGGACACGGCTTCCTCGGTGTCGTCCAGGGCAAAGCTCAGGCTGGTGGCCCGCACGATGGCGTCCCCAACGGGGTCCTTGGCGACCGTCTCGACCTGGAGATAACAATGATTACCAAAAGCAAAAGATAAAGCCTAGTACCCTGCCAAACAGGCTGTACGCGACCCGTGTTCCTTTGAAGGCGACCTTGAGCGTCTGGCCCTTTGTGATCGTGGCGCTCACTTTGCTCGGTTCAATCTTGTACTCTTTCAGGTAGGGCACAAACGAGTAGTCTCCCGGCGCCACGTTCTGAACGGAACAGATGGATCTTAGTGCCCTGTAGTCCCTTCATTTAATACCCTTAGGGCGAGGTTGCCATTTCGGTCCGTGTAGTTGGCGGCCGTCTCAAACGATGGCGGCCCAGTGGTCTTGATGACGACGTTGGCGAGGGCTCTGTCGCTGGCGTCACGGGCGCTGATCAGGATGTTGGTGGCATTCTCGAGGGGGTGGCGAGGCTCGTGGTGCGGCGTCGCTTGGGTGTGCAGGTGGACGGCCGTGGGGTTGTCGTCCGTGTCGTAGCCGGCCACCATTGCGAAGGGGCCCTGGGGTGTGGTGAGCTCGTACTTGCCTTTTGTGGGGACGCAGATCGTGTTGCTGCCGCCGTGAAGCTCGTGGACGATTGCAGCCTTGCCTTTGCCTAGGGGGGACACGGTCACGTTAAAGTGGGAGCCTGCTGGCGCGATCACGTTGACGGCGTAGCCCGTCTGTCCAAACACGATGTCTTTGCTCTCGTCCGTCGAAGCCACCTCCACCAGATGACGGCCAAAGCAGAACGTGTCCTGGTTGACTGAGACGATATAACGCCCAGGGAGCACATGGGAAAACAGAAAGCTGCGGTTGTTGTTGGTTCAGTTTCTCCTGATTGTGTCCTTCGTACCTGTCGTCAAAGAGGGTGTGGGTGTTGCGTCGGAACTGGCCGACGTCGACCTTGGCCAGGGTCACCTCGATGGAAACACCGCAGGGCGGGCGTATGCACTGGATCGTTCCGCTCACCGACGACATCGAGCGGCCAAAGGCCAGGCCGGTGACGGGCTTGTCGAGCACGGTAACCGCCATCTTCTCGGGGCTGATCTGCGGGCCCTTGACATCAGCGATCGGCGCAAGCTCATAGGTCCCCGGTGGCACCCAGAAGGAGAACTTTGCATCGGGGCCCTGGGTGTGGACGACGGGGAAGGCTGCGCTGCCCATGCCCTGTACGGTGAGCGAGGGGGCTGCGTCCTCATCTGCCGGTTCATCGAGCAGCATTTGCCCTGTGACGAGGTACGAACTGGCCACGATGTCCCTGAGCACAAAGGGCTCTGGCTGCACGGCAGGGAACACGACGTGGACCTTGGCGAAGCGGACGCCGTCGGCCGAGACGACGACGGTGTCCTTTGTGCCCTCCTGCACTCGGATGGCAAAGCACCCGTCGTAGTTTGTGACAGCCACGGGTTCGTCGTTGGGCCCACCCAGCCGCACAACGGCACCAGGGACGCCCGTTGTGCCGTCGCCGTGCAGCACGCGGCCCGTGACGGCGATCGCACCGTCGACAAGGGGCGGGACGGTGAGCGAGCTGACGGACGAGGGCACAATGCGGTGCACGAGCATGGCGTCGCTGGCAAAGAGAGTGGCGTCGATGGAGGAGGCGAGGAGCGGCAGGTGGTCGAGGCAGAGCTCGAAGGCGTAGTGCCCCGTGCTGTCGGTCAGGGTCGACGGGGGTGCCTTGGTGCCGTTGTGGAGGACGATGAAGACGGGCACGTTGGCCAGAGGGGACGGGGCGGCAAGGGAGGCAAGCACCGAGCCCCGCAGACGGACGCACGAGACCGCAAAGGCGAACGCGCCCAGGCGGACGTTGTCGTCGGCCACGGTCACGGTGCGGGACGGGGGCGTGAACACCAGGTGCGGGTGCGACGGGCGAATGCGGTACGTGCCGGGGGGCAGCTGGCCCAGCTCAAAGACGTCGTCGCGGCCAGTTGCTGTCGTCGTCACGGCGGGCAGGTTGTCGTCGCTGTCCTGGGCAAGGGGCGGGGCCTCCGGCAGGGCCTCGACGGTGGCAATGAGGGGACTGGGAGGCGAGCCACTGAACGGCACCACAAGCGCACCAGTCACGGCGAAGCCGCGAAAGGTAAAGGTGATGTTGCTGCTGCCGGTGCACAGGCTGGACGTGGACGACACGTCGGCGTGGGTGCGGTCTGAGGAGGCGCAATTAATCGATGCACGTTAACTTGCAGAGGGGATCCTGCCCCAATTAACTGCATACCAAAGGACCAGCCGGTGGGCGCTGTGAGCACGAGCGTGTAGTTGCGCGTGTCGTACAGCGGGACCACGTAGTAGGCCAGCGTGGGCTCGCCCAGCAGCGTCTCCTGCAGCGCGCCGTCTTGCGTGAACAGCTTGAGGTGGACCCTCGAGATGGGCACGGGCAGGTCGTGAACATACACGTCGCACACGGCCTTGGCGTGCCATGGTGGTGCTGCCGCTGCTGCTGCTGCCGTTGCCGCTGCTGCTACGCTTGAGGGCTGCGCAGACAGCAGGAGGAGGAGCAGGGCCAGCACTGTGCGCACTATCCAGCTGCAAGGGCGCGGCATCCAGTCTGCGATCAACAGAGTGTCAGTCCCGACCACGAGGGCAAAGTACAGCAGTAGTACTGTCCACAAGAAGAGCAACAGCAGAGCAAAACCAGGCACCTGCCAGAGCGCAGAGTGACCGCCTTTTGAACTCCTGTCTTGCCGTCACAATGACGCCACCAGCCGCCTGTGCCTGCTCGACGAGTGCGTCCGCGGCCGAGGCGCTCGTGTCTGTGGCCAAGCATGTCGAGCACGAGCATGAGCCTGACGGTGAGATTGCGCGGTGGGTGGTGGCGCAGTGCCCCTGCGGCGACGACTGCGAGTGCCTCGACTGTGTCTGTGGCAGGATGCTCGCGATCCCTTTTCAGGTGCCGGATGTGGCTGCGGGTGGGGTCCAGCAGCTGCAACAGGAGCAGCAGCACGAGCAGGACGGGAGCAAACGGCTGTCGGCGTGCTGCAGGGGGGTCAACAACAGCAAGAGTGCAAGGACAGCGGGTGCAGAAGAAGAGAAGGACGAAGAGGGGCAACAGCAAGCAGAGTACGACGAAGACGACGACGACGACGACGACGACATGGACGTGACCGCCACCCCCACCCCCACCTCCATGGGCAGCAGCAAGGGCAAAGGCAAGAGCACACGCAGCGGCACAAGAGCACGCAAGACGAGCAGTGACCCCGAGCAGCGGCAGCAGCAGCAAGGCATGGACTACGCCGACAAACGCAGCAGGAACCGGGAGGCCTGCAAGCGGTACTGGCCCCCTTCCTTCCTTCCTTCCCCCAGAGACTAACTGGATAAATAGCGCGCGCAAGAAGCGCAAGGACGAGCTGGCCGAAATGACCAAGGCCAACCAGCTGCTGCTGCTCGAATGCAACCGCCTCAATGGCGAGCTGGCGGCGCTGCGAAAGGTCAACGGCGAGTTAGTCTCTGCGCTGGCCTCGGCTGGGATACTACGTAGTAAGGAAATGATAGGTGATTAGGTTTGGTGCAAGTTGCAGGATGATTGATGCCATGATGACGGATGGTACAAATGGTTCCCCCCCTTCCCCCTTCCCTTCCCTTCCCTTCTACTTTTATTCAGACCAGCTCCATGATCTTGATCGTGCCCTGGCTGTTTGCGGCCAGCAGCACGTTCGAGTTCTTCTTCCAGCACACGCTGCTGACAAACTGGCCCTCGTCCTCGTCGCTCTCCTCGCCCGTGAGCGGGTTGGACGAGCCAAACTTGAAGTGCACCACGGGCTTGGACACGGCCTTGTAGTAGGTGTAGAGCGCGTTCTTCTCCGAGCCGCACGAGATGTAGTCCCCGTTGGCGGTCAGGCCCACAAAGTTCTTCTCGTTGGTGTGGCCCGTAAACGAGCGCTTGCACTCGCCCGTCTCGACAGACCACAGCTTGAGCGTGCTGTCGGTCGATCTATTTGGACAAAAGCAGCAGTTTTTTTTTTATTATTATTATTCTTATTGGATGGGGCAAAACGTACGCAGACACAACCTCCTCTCGGTTGAGGAACTTGACGTAGGACACTGCCTTGCGGTGGCCCTTGAGCACAAACAGCGGCTCGCGCGGCCGCCTGAGGTCGTAGTAGTGGATGTGGTGGTCGGCCGACCCAAAGGCGATGTGGTGCGCCGACTCGGGGTTGAACTTGGCGCAACAGATGTTGGCCTTGGAGCGGATGGTCATGGTCGAGTGCTCCTGGTTGGAGGACCACAGCTTGGCCGTCGTGTCGTCCGAGGCGGACACGAGCAGGCGGGGGTCGGTGCGCGAAAAGTCAACGCTCCACGCTCGCTTCTCGTGCTCTTCGAACTGGATCACCGTCTGCCCCACGTTTGCTGTTGTGTATAACCCGAATAAGAACTTTAAAAACATCCACCAGGGCAGGGCAGGGCAGGGCAGTTACCGTCCCAGAGACTGATGATGCCCTCGTAGTCGGACGAGGCGATCTGCGACTTGACGTAGGAGTTCCACGAGAGACAGCTGATCTTGGAGCGGCACGACATTTCGCGGATGGGGAAGTGCACGTCGGCCACCTCGTTCAGGATGTTGGCGTACTCAAAGATCTTGATCTTTTTCGTCACGCCGGCCGTTGCAAAGTACTCGTCGTCCCTGGTAGAATAAAAATTAACCAACTACAATAAAATAGGCCTGGCCTACCGATCAAACTCGATGCTCGAGACGATCGAGGACGCGTTAAACATGTCGCCGTACTTGAGCGTTGCCAGCACGTTGTACCGCGAGTACCGTGTAAAGTTGCTGAGGTTGTCGGAGAACTGGTCCAGGCTGTCGTCCGAGTTGCCTGTGCGCCGGCAGTTGAAGTAGCAGCTCTGCAGGTCCTCAAAGTGCCCCTGGATGCGCCGCTTCTTTGCCACGAGGAGATCGCGCTCCTTGGCGTCGACGGTGGACCCGGCCCCCGCCGCCGCCGCATCGCCGCCCCCCGCGGCCACGTCCCCAGCGTTGCTGGCCCCATTGCCGGCGTCGGGCGAGTCGGACAGCCGCTGCCGTTTGATCGTGCGCACGTCGCCGTTGTCCTCCTCTAGGATGGGTACCTCTGCGGACGACTGGTTGGCTGGATCGCCGGCCGCGGCTGACGTGATGGCCAGGGAACTGTACGTTGTGAATACACTATTATCTATTTATTTATTGTTTTATTTTTTTCGTACGCTTTGGGCAGGAACAGGCTGCGCCGCGCCTCGACCTTTTCCAGATCCTCGCCCAGGAACTGTATCTCCTCGTTGAGCTGTGCGATCAGGTCCGACTTTTGCTGCTTTGTCCTGGCGAGGAAGTCGTGCAACAGCTCGAGGTCTGTCTCGCGCTGCTCCGCTTCCAGCCGCTTCTTTGCGCCGATGAGCGTGTGCAGCAGCGAGTTGATGTCGCGCATGTTGAGCTGGTCCACGTCCTTGCTCAGCGACTCTTGGACGTACTGCACGGGGGATGCGGTGGCCTGCGTGCTGCGTGTCTGCTTGGTCAGCAGCCGGTTGACTATTTGCGCAAAGGAAAAGTGTGTTTCAGGTGGCTTTCCCTCCTCTTTGTCGGGCGCTTACGCAGAAAGTTGGGGAAGATGCCGTCGCGCGTCACGGGCGCCTTGCACGTGGGGCAGTCCTTCTTGAACTCGAGCTGTTGGACGATGCAGAGGTAGCTGCAGGATGGGTGGTGTTGGTTAGAACAGCCCCTCTCGCTCGTGCATTGTGCACTACCAGTAGCTGTGCCCACACCGTGTGATGAACGCCTCCTTGATGACCTCGTGGCAAATGGGGCTGGTTGGTCGGTTTGGCGGGGTCAGTCATCCACCGGGCGGGATTAGCAAGCAAAGCACCAGAACGTACCACAGAAAGTCCTTGTCTGGCACGGGGGATGCCGCCGAGGCCGTGAGCAGCTGGCTCAGCACGGGGGTGGAGGGACGTGACACCGACCGGGCATGCACGAGTGGCCCTGCGGCCGAGGCGGCGGTTGGCGGCGCGGCTGGTACGTCGTCCCCTTGTTGTGCGGTTGGTTCTGTCGGTGGCGGCGGCGATTGCCTTGATGTCGTCGGCAGTCCCACCAGGGTCGGCGTGGACGGTGCTGTTGCCCCCGCCGGTGCGGCCAGTGTGGCGGTGGGCACGGTCGAGGCGGAGCCCGGCAGCGAGGGGGAGGGCAGGTACGGGAGCATTCGTTTGTATGAGTCGCCGAATGGAAAAACAGTCACTGGGCAGCACAGTGTGTCACTTTGCACCACTCACAGGCCACCAGCAGTTGCGTAGCCAGCCCCAGCCACCCGATGTCAGCAGCAGCAGCAGCAGCACCACCACGGCCGGTGAACGAGCTGGCACTGCGCAAGAACCTGCAGCTGGTCAACTTTGTGTGCGTTCTCAATCCCATCCCACCCCGTCCCCCTCGTTCTAACACACTCGTCCGTAAAATCAGACGAAGCTGTGCCACGCTGTTTGCGGGCGCCGCGGCCGGGATCCTCGGGCTCAAGGGGTGGTCGGGCTTTACCTTTTTCGCGGTGACGTGGCTGGCCGTGTCGGGTCTGCTGTACCTCAAGACAGGTAATCCAGCACAGAAGGGGATTGAGTTGAACGCCGACCAACCACAAAAAGGGTCTGACGTCAAGGCCTACTTCCGGTCACCGATGGCGCTGGTCGATGGCATGGTGAACGGCGTCCTGGTACGTTTTGGTTGTTCAAATGCTGCTCGTTGTGCTCACTGGTGTTTTTGCGCTGCTTTGCTGGGAACCAGTCCTTTATCCTCTTCTGGACGTACGTTTCCGCTTGTGTGCTCACGATGACTGACTGACTGGCTGATCCACTGTTTGTGCAGGCTGCTCTATGCCCTCATCCTTGTGTACTGATTGACCCTGGCCTGGCCGTTCAAGATAGTTCCAACAACAACGACAATACATCGAAAAAAAAAAAAATACATCAAAAGAAGACAACGAAGAGAAAGAGCTGTGGTGGGGCTGCTTAGAGGCTGTCATAGTAGGCCATCTCCTCCTCCGGGTACATGTTGCGTCCAAAGAACGCGTTGACCTGGTGGCGGATGTACTTTGTGGCCTGGCGGACGGTCATCTCGTGGCCCATCTCGACCTTGTCCAGGTCCGTCTCGCTGAGGGACGAAGCCAGGAGGACAAACTCCTTCTGCAGGTCGGTCAGCTTGCGGTCCAGGTCGGCCGGCACGTGGCGCAGCGACTTGGTGGGGCCGGGGATGGTCAGGGGGCAGTCGGTGCGGGGCGACGTCAGGTTGAAGATGTGGTGGAATGAGCCGGACCACTCGTCGCGGCGAGTGAGGAACTGGTCCAGGTTGAACATGTTCTTGAGCGTCGCGTGCACACTCGAGTGGTCGTACTGGCTGTCGGCGTAGGGGCCGGTGGGCTCGTGCACGACGAGGCCCTTGGGGACCCACGGCGAGATGACGACGGTGGGCACGCGGACGCCGAGGCTGCCGTCACAGTTTTAATATTATTATGTACTAATGTTTTTTTGCAATGCTTGCTACCGCTCAAAGTCGCACGCGGGGTCCTCGCCAACAAGGCCATCGGGGTTGGGGACGTCGAGCGGCGTGGGCACGTGGTCATAGTACCCGCCGTGCTCGTCGTAGGTGACGATGAGGACCGTGTCCTCCCACTGGGGCGAGGCGCGGATGGTCTCGTACACGTCCTTGAACAGCTTCTGTCCCTCGCTGACGTCGGCCGAGGGGTGGTCGTCGTTCTGGGCGTAGCGGGGCGTGTCAAAGTAGCGCGGGTCGATGAACGAGTACGTGGGCAGGGTGCCGGCGGCCGCGGCCTCCTTGAAGAGCGAGTAGTGGTGGATGTTGCCGATGGCGGGCTGGCGGCGCAGGTAGCGGTAGAACACGGTCGCGGGTACCTCCTGGAAGTAGCTCTTCCACGTGAGACCGTTCTCGTCCAGGTTCTCAAAGATGGTCTTCTGGTCAAAGCCGATCACAAGCTTGGCCACGTCGTTGGACGAGAGGCCGCCGGACGTGGCCGAGTGCAGGTAGAAGCGGTTGGGCTGCGTAGGACTACACGAAAGACAAAA
>Ga0302231_10002575_pt1 | contig 10292 bp, 7 predicted proteins | sample II_Palsa_N2_2_FD_193522 | JGI IMG/M metagenome (GOLD analysis project Ga0302231, IMG submission 193522) | Peat permafrost microbial communities from Stordalen Mire near Abisko, Sweden - II_Palsa_N2_2 | ecosystem: Environmental > Terrestrial > Soil > Palsa > Peat permafrost | place: Sweden...
AGGCCGAAGTTGAAACGAAGAGAGCCGCTACATGGCGGCTCCCTTCAATTACTTCAATTTAACTAAAATGTTAATTTTTACCAGATGGCCATTCGGTCATCAATGTCTGGCTTAGTGCCCGAAGTACACCGAATGTGTTTCGTCCGGTTGCGCCATGGGGGTGCGCATTCCGGCCGCGTACGAACCATTTGTCGGCGAGCCGTAAGACGTCGCAGTGACGCCGCGGGTCGTTTCCACGCGTTGCTCTGCTGTCTGGGTCTGCGCCGGGTAGGTGGTGTGATCACCTTCGACGTTATAGCCGGATTGTTCCATCTGCAGCAGATCGGCCTTGACCGCAGGACGGCTTACCGTGTCCGCGTCTTGCGCATAAGCGAATGCCGGTGCGCCCAGCGCGGAAGCAAGCACGATTGCGGGAACCAGTGACTTGAACATGATGGAATCTCCTCTCTTATGTGTGTCGAGTTTGTTCCAGGACCGATGAGGTCATGCTGAACAATCTCAACACTGAAGTGTAGGTAAGGAAGTGTTGTTGCATTAGCCGTGAATCTGTCGAAATAGTATTGCGTGTCTCGCAATAATGAATGCACTTGATCAGTGCGATCGACCTGTGCGGCGTTCCATGATTAACTGTTCGGTTAATGACCAGGCTTACGTTTTCGTTAGCCAGGCATTCGATTCCAGACGGAATCTTTAGCCTCGAATAGCCAGATGTGGCACCCCTCGTGCATGCTCAATGTGACTGTGTCATTTAGGCTGACTGACCGTTTCAACTTCCCCAATTGGCGTGGACGCTCGTATTTGCGACACTGACGCTCCTTTCAGAATGCGTGTCTGGCGCCTTGCGCAGGCAATCACCCAATGAGTTTGCTAAGGACACACGTCGCGCTACAAAGCATCAAGGCGTTGCATCGGGCAATAGTGTTCACCTGTGTGCTGGCACTTTCCATTGCAGCCAATGCCGCACCGCCCAAGCCGTTTATCGTGGGCGCGGTCCCGGGCGCATTGCCGCCGATGGAAATGAACGATCCGGATGAGCCCGGTTTGGGCATTCGCGGCGTCTCTGCCGATTTTGCGCAACGCGTGGCCATTGCGTTGCAAAGGCCGCTCGAATGGCGGACCTTTCCTGACCGTTCTGCCATGTTGGATGCGCTGCGTCACCACCGAATTGATGCAGCGACGAGTGCGACCGGCAATGACGCAGGGCCGGCGCTGCTTTACAGCCGGCCTTATGTTGCGACCAAGCAAGTTTTCGTTGAACGGCGCGTTGCGGGCCCTCGCTCAGGACGTATTGCTTATGTCGAGCAGCAAACGTCGGCGCGCCGGCTGCACGACGCTTATCCCGCGCTTCGTGCGGTAGGTTATCGCGATACGCTCAGTGCGCTGCTGGCTGTGTCGCTGGGAGATGCGGACGCGTTTGTGGGCGATCTGGCCACGGCGGGTTACACGATCGATCACCAGGACCTGATGAACCTCACCATCTCGGGCTTTGCGCCATTCGATGAAGCCGGCTACAGCTTCGCCTTCGCCGCCGATGCCGCAGGAGATATCCAGCGTCAACACGTGGATGCGGCGATTGCCGCGCTGCCTCCGCGCTTTCTGCTCGAAGTGCGTGCGCGATGTGGCGCTGCCGCCGCAGTGACGTTTGCCGAGCCGCTTACGTTGAGCGATGCGCAACGCGCGTGGATAACGGCGCATCCGGTGGTGAATTACTCCATGTATGCAGACGCTGCGCCCATGACATTCCGCGATTCAAGCGGTAAGCCCGCGGGTCTGGCCATCGACATGCTGTCGGCTATTGGCGCCCTCACGGGCCTGAGCTTCGAAGGCCGCCTGCGCGGTTCGACAGAGCGGGTGACCAATGACGTGAGCGACGGCCGCGCGAGCCTGATCGCGTACGGACTGAGCGAGGGACAGATACCGCCGCAGTTCGCGCCAAGCAAACCTTATGGCGAAGGCGTGCTGGTGATCTTGACACGGGCGGGAGCCGAGCCGCTGCGCAACGCCCAAGCGCTGGCGGGAAAACGCGTTGCGCTTTGGCGCAATCATGCGCTCATGAGCATGTTGCGCGAGCGCGTGCCTTCGGTGCGTATCATCGAGACATCGCCGATCAATGGCCAGTTCGACGCCGTAGTGAACGGCCACGCGGATGCCACCATCATTGACATGACCTTCGCCAACTACGCGGTCGGCAATCCGTACCGCGGCAAGCTGGTCATCGCGGGTGCGTTCTCGGATCAGCCCGTGCAGCACGGTTTTCTCATCGCGCGTAATCAGCCCATGCTGCTGTCGATCATGAACCGCGCGATCGAACACATGCAGCCGACGGAGATCGACGCCATTCGCCGCCGCTGGATGCTGGTCGAGCATCCGGATAGCCAGTGGGAGCGGCGGCGTCCGCAAGTCATTTCCGGCGCGGTGCTCGGTGCGGCCCTGTTAGCGCTGCTGATCTGCTGGGCCGCGTCGTTGAAAGCGCAGATTGCACGACGGCGGGCGGCCGAACAGGCGATGCGCGCGGCAAAAGAAGAAGCCGAAACCGCGAACCGCGCGAAGTCGACTTTCCTCGCCACCATGAGCCACGAAATCCGTACGCCGATGAACGCCGTGCTCGGACTTCTCGAACTCGAATTGCGCAGTCCGGGTGACCGCGCATCGACTCAGCGGGCGCTGGGCACGGCGCATCAGGCGGCACATGATCTGCTTGGAATGATCGACGATATCCTCGACATGGCGAAGATCGAAGCCGGGCGGCTCGTGTTGACATCTGGAGCGCTGGAATTTGGCGAATGGGTGAAAAGCGTGGTGGCGATCTATGAACTGGCGGCGCGCAGCAAAGGCGTGGCGCTTGTCGTGCGCGTGCGTGGTCGTCATCGGCATGAGCCCGCGTGGGTGATGGCGGACGCGCTGCGCCTGAGGCAGGTGCTGGGCAACCTGTTGTCGAATGCGATCAAGTTTACGGATGCGGGACAAGTGACGCTCGAGTATGCGATCGGGGCGGTGAGAAAGGGCCACATGCATAGCCCTCTTGGTGACAATGCGCGCAGCACGCATCGCGAACTGTTGCTCGCCGTCTCGGACACCGGGATCGGCATCGCAGCGGATCAGCAAGCGTTGTTGTTCGCGCCGTTCGCCCAGGCGCGACAGGAGCGGCCCGGCCGCTTTGGGGGCACCGGTCTCGGCCTCACCATCTGCAGGCGCTTGATGACCTTGATGGGCGGCACGATCCGGTTGTCCAGCAAGCCCGGGCAAGGAAGCCGTTTTACCGTGCGGGTACGCTTGCCTACAGCCCTCCCGCCGCTAAAGACGCTTACGCCCGCGCCCACAACCGAGCTCGATACGCGCGACTTGCCCGGCCTGCACGTACTTGTTGTCGACGATCATCCGGCCAACCGCATGCTGCTTGCCAGCCAGTTAGATACGCTCGGCTGCGTGATTGAAACCGCGAACGATGGCGGGGCCGCTTTTGCGCGTTGGGAGGGGCAGCGGCAAGAAGGTGCTCCGTTTGACCTGATCCTGACCGATTGTTCTATGCCCACGATGAGCGGCGAGGATCTTGCGCGTGCCATTCGTGCGCGCGAACGGGCGCTAACACGTACCAACGCCGCACCAAAGCTGACGCCCATCATAGGCGTGACCGCGAACGCGCAGCCCGAGGCGCTGACTCAAGCGCTCGACGCCGGCATGACGTTGTGCGTCGTCAAGCCGCTAGGGCTCGACGCGCTGCGCCGCGCGCTGCTACTTGCCATGCACGATGGGCGGGGGGCGAAGGTCGCCACGCTCAGCGCCGCTTTGCCCGTTGCCGATCGAGCCGGCAATCCGACGCCACCATTGGATTCCAGCTCCTTCTTCGATCGCCTGTCGGGTGCCGCACCCATGCATATGTCGACGGCATCGATTAGTTCTGCGAGGTCCCTCGCGCCAGACCGTGCGCATGCCGATACCTATGGCCCCACTCAAAACTTCCCGGTGAACAGGGCCGTGGGCCGCGCCGTTTCGGCGGCGCTCAGCATGTCCGTTTCCTATCCCGGGCAACTGAACGGCGTGGTCGACGGCCCCTCGGATACAGCGTCCGAAGCTGCTCAACCCGTCTATCGTGTGGATGTAGAACCAGGCACGGCCGCTCTCCCATCCACGGTCCAGCGTTTCAACGAGGACCAACTCAACGGCTACGGTGATCAAGCCGCCGCCCTCGTCGATGTATTGAAGTCGGCGAACCGGCAGGATCTCGAGGAGGCGGGTCGGGTGTTTGCATCGGCGGATTTTCATCGTCTGCTTGAGCTGGCGCATCGGATGAAAGGAGCGGCGTTAGTGATTGGCGCCACGTCTTTCTCCGATGCCTGCCTGAGCCTGCAGCATGCATGCGCGATAGCACCCGGACCAGGCTGCGACACCGCGGCGATTCGCGCGGCCTACGAGCGTTTCCACGACGAAGCAATAGCACTCGATACGGCGCTCGAGCAGTATTCTGCCTAAGCTGCCCAGGGCGCTTCACTATCGGTTGGCGTTGATCGAGCGGGTCATTTCACGGTCGTGATTAATGTCCGATTCCGTTCCTGGAACGTGCATGTGTTTTAATTAGCCCCTCCTCTCGCTCCGACATAGGGCCGTTGCGTCTCTGGCGCGGCCCGATCGCCGAATGAATAGAAGGTTTCTTCCGTATAACCGTGACCGCCGCCACAGTCGCCGGCGTGTTGCCAACGTGTGGTTCCTGCTTGCGCTTGCGGCCAGCGGTGTGCCGGCTCACGCGCAAAAACCCGAGCTGCTCGATCCGCGCGTGACCCAGTCGACCATCGTGGACACGATCTGCCGCCCCGGTTATGCCGACGATGTCCTGCCTCCCTTCGACACCTTGCAGCGCCAGAAGGAACAACTGCTGAGTCAACGCCATGTGGACCCGCAGAGCGCTTCGGACTACGCGCTCGATCACCGCATGCCAATCCTGCTGGGCGGCTCTCCGAGCGCGGCGGCGAACCTTGATATCCGCCGCTGGGACGGACGGGCGGGGCAGCGCCGCAAGGAACGGCTGGCGGTGTTTCTGAAGCGCTGCGTGTGTACGGGCGATATGCCGCTGGCAGCGGCACAGGCGGCGATGTCGGGGGACTGGCCGAGCCGTTTCCGCAATCTGTCGAGTCCGACCTGCAACGGGTCGTGACCACTTGCTGCGTTGCGCAAGGTGAAGGATGACGGCGTGCTCGACCAGAGCGCCGTGCTGATGCGCACGCCGGCCGACAAGAGAGCTACCGATAAACGCAGCGAATCCGGAGCGCGGGAGCTGGTCGGGAGGGTAGGCGCCCAGCCAGGTCAGCTACTCCATTGTGAACGTGTCAAGCGGCTGGTTCGCCTGCGCCGCGCTTGCGAAACGCCTCGCGAGCTGGTCGTGGAGACGGCGGGCTTCGTCGAGTGTCAGGTCGATCCAGTAAGGGTCTCCCGCGCCGTCGTTCAGACGCTCGGGCGGAAACTGGATCTCCAGCACAATGCCTTTCTTGTAGCTCATCGGTCAACTCCCAGCGCGGTCGCATAAAAGAACAGGCGTCGAGCTTACCGGGCTGGGGTGCCTTCATTGCCGTGCAGTGGGGAAACAGACTCTTGCCGTTGGCGAAATGAAGCCGCTTAGTGAAGCCGCTTAGTGAAGTCGCCTGGTACTCCTGTCTCATGGCATCTTGGCCGCGCGGCGCAGGTGCCGCATCTGCGACAAGTGGTCACGCTGCAGGCAGCGCTACCCCGTCAAGCAGATGACTGACTACGCGCTCGCCCAGCGCCGGTCCGACGCTCATGCCCACGCCGCTATGCATGTACACGCCGGTCACGTTCGGCGAGGCTCGCAGGACAGAAAACGGTGCGCCCGACGTCCCGGTGCGTGCCCCATAGACACCTTGCCACCGTTCGACGACCCGCAACCCAGTGCCGAGCGTGTCCTCAGCCAGACCGAGCAAGATTTCATCGATAGCCTGCGCATTGAACGGTGACGGATCATCGCCATAATCGTGCGAGTCGCCCACGATCAGATCGCCTCCAGGCGTCGGGCTAGCCAGCAGATGAATACCGTGCTCGAGCACCGCGGGTTGCCGCGCAGCCACCTCCGCTTGCAGCGCGGCGGCTTCAGGAAGGTCAGAAAACGCACCGTAGTGCAGGCAGCTCAGCCCGGTCAGCACGGCGTGATCGAGGGCGAGAGGCGTGGTTGGCCGCACGCGCAGCATCTGCAACCGGCACACGCGCGGTTCCAGCACGGCGAGTTGCGGCGCGAGCAGCGACAGATAATCGTGTCCCGCGCAAACCACCACATGCTCCGCTCGCCACTGACCCGCAGTCGTCTCGATCCGCCCGCCATCCACGTCCCGGGCGAGCGTCCCAAAGCGAAATTCCACGTTGAATTCACGCCGTAAATAGTCGATGAGCGCAGGCACCGCCTCGCGCGAAAACACCTGCAAATCGGCACGCCCGTGGAGTGCGGCACGATGTTTGCCAAAGCGGCCATCGTAGAGATCGTCGAGCGCGGCGCGCGAAAGCAACGTGGCGTCGTAGCCCGCCGCCTTGGCGCGCGTTGCCGCGAACGCCTCCATCACCTGAGCTTCAGCCGCGCTGCGGGCGAACATCAGCGAGCCGGAACGCCTGACATGCAGCGCCGCGCCGGATGCCCAGTCGAGCCATATTTTCCGCGATGCCTGTGCAAGCGAATGCATCGTGCCCGGCGGCTGGCCGGTCACCAGCACCATGCCGAAATTTCTGATGGACGCGCCGACCGGCGTGCCGCTGCGCTCGAATACCGTCACGCGCAAGCCGCGTTTAGCGAACGCATAGGCATGCGCCAGGCCGAGAACGCCCGCGCCGATAATCGCGACGTCGGTGTGATGGGGAGTATGGTTGGTTGTCATGGTCATCCGTGTGACGGCCTTTCGCGTACTACAATACGCGCGGTCCCGTGTTTATCCTGGTCATCCATTCGCTAGTTCATTCATTGCCGGCATGCCCGGCCGCACTCGATGCTCGCCGAACAACGTCATCAATACATCCTGTCCGAGTTGTCGAAGAACGGCGCGTTGTCGGTCGCCGAACTCGTGCGCGCACTCGACGTGTCGCGCGAGACTATCCGGCGCGACCTCAATGCCTTGGCCGTTCGTGGCCTGATCGCGACCACCCACGGCGGTGCGCTGTCCAATGATCGCCGGGAGCCGGACCTCGACGTGCGCGAAGCCGCGAACGCAGCCGCGAAGCGGGCGATCGGCGAGCGTGCCGCGCAACTCGTACCCGACGGCGCGTCGGTGATCATCGACTCGGGCAGCACGACGCAAGCCGTAGCGCGCGCGCTGGGCGACCGGCACCGGTTGATGGTCTACACCAACGACTGGCGCATCGCGCTGCTGCTCGGCCGCCGCAACGACAACAAGGTCACGCTGTTCGGTGGCGAACTCTCGGACAACGAGGACGCGGTATTCGGCCTGGACACCGTGCAGCAACTTTCGCAATATCACGTGGATTTTGCGTTTGTCGGCGCGGGCGCGATCACGCCCGACGCCTTCCTGACCGACTATTCGCGCCTGGCAGCCGAAGTGCGCAGCCGCATGATCCTGGCGGCAAGCGCGGCGGCCATCGTCGCGGACAACTCCAAGTTCGGCAACGTCACGCCCGTGCGTATCCGCGACTTCGAGAAGGCACGTTACCTGATCACCGAAATCGCGCCGGACAAAGCCCTGCGCCGTGCGATCGCCGCGCGCGGGCCGGAGCTGGTGATCGCCTGAGTGCAGGGGCTTCATGCCGATCTCACGCTGCCGTGACGTCAGCAGGCAAGTCAGCAGGCAAGTCAGCCAAGCGCACGTGCAGGGCGCCCAGCGCGCGCCCGATGGCCGCTACCGCGTTAAGCATTTCGTTCGCATCGATTGCGCCGATGCACCCCACGCGGAACGTCTCCACTTCTGTCAGCTTGCCGGGATAGAGCACGTAACCCGCATCGCGGACTGCTTCGTAAAAGCGCTTGAAATCGTAGGCCGGATCGTGCGGCGCGTGGAACGTAACGATCACCGGGGCCTGCACTGCGGCATCCAGGAACGGCTTGAAACCCAGCGACGCCATACCCTCGATCAATGCCGCGCAATTGCTGCGATACCGCGCGCCACGCGCAGGTTGACCCCCTTCCACGATGAACTGATCAAGCGCCGCGCGCAACGCGGCGACCACATGCGTAGGCGGCGTAAAGCGCCACTGAGTGGTTTTCATCATGTACGCGTATTGATCGTGGAGATCCAGCGCGAGGGAGCGCGAAATACCCGCCGATGCTTCCAGCAGCGCGCGCCGAACGATCACGAAACCCATCCCCGGCACGCCTTCGAGACACTTGCCGCTGGCGGAAATTACCGCATCGATACCACCCTTCGATACATCGATAGACACCGCGCCGAACGAACTCATTGCATCGACGATCAGGCTCTTGCCATGTTGTTTGCACAGCGCCGCGATGTCGTCGAGCGGGTTCAGCAAACCCGCGCTCGTCTCCAGATGCACCTGTGCCACATGCGTGATGCGCGGCTCGCGGCGAAACATTTCCTCGATCCGCGCGACGCTTGCCGGCTCGTCATCGCGAAACGTCAGCTCGATGGACGCCACGCCCAGCCGCTCCAGTATTTTCAGCAAGCGTGTGCAATACGCGCCATTGTTCGGCACGAGCACCACGGCGTCGCGCGGCACGAGCGAACCGAGCGCGGCTTCTACGGAAAACGTGCCGCTGCCTTGCATGGGGACACACACAAAATCTTTTTGGCCGGACACGATCGCAAGCAGGTCACGGCAGATATCGCTTGTCATCCGGTTGAAAGCCGCGTCCCAGGAGCCCCAGTCGCGCAGCATCGCCTGACGGGTGGCAGGCGATGTAGTCAGGGGGCCAGGGGTCAGCAAAATCGGGTCACTTCCGTTAATCACGTTTTCTCCATTCATAGCAACAAGCGCCGCTTCGACGATTCGGCATCGATTTGGCATCGATTTGGCATCGTTCGATAGGCATGAAATAGTCTACGTCGGAATTTTGGCGAAATGTGTTCTTTTTTGGGAAAATGTGGCATCGTCATGGCGTTGTCATGAAGTTCTGTGATGCTTCGTTCGGGTTGCTGGCGGACCGAATATTCGGTCCGCCGCGCCAATGAATCATTGGACGCATCGGACCTAAAAGAATCCAGCCGATGCCTGGAAAAACGTGCCGAAACGTACATTCGCCTTCACGCCACCTGGTTGAATCCGCCTTCCCGGAGAAACAAGCACCATGACAAAGAATCGCTTTCCCGCTTCCCGTTTCGTCGCACAGCGCGTGCTGCCGGCGCTGGCCGTGGCCGCGCTCACCGGTGCCGTGACGGTGCCGGCTCATGCTGCCGATGCCGTCGTGCTGTACACCGCCGACGGTCTGGAAAACCTGTACAAGGACGTTTTGCCGGCTTTTGAAAAGAAGGAAGGCGTGAAGGTCAATATCGTGACCGCGGGTAGCGGGGAAGTCGTGAATCGCGCGACAGTGGAAAAGGATTCGCCGAAAGCGGACGTGCTCGTCACATTGCCGCCGTTCATCCAGCAGGCGTCGCAGGGCGGCTTGCTGCAGCCTTATCAGAGCGTCAACTACACGAACGTGCCGGCAATCGCGAAAGCCCCGGATGGCGCCTGGGCTACCTTCGTGAACAACTATTTCTCGTTCGCGATCAACCCTGAAGTCACGAAGACCGCACCGAAGACCTTCGGGGACCTGCTGCACCCCGACTTCAGCGGCAAGATTGCCTATTCGAATCCCGCCACTGCCGGCGACGGCATGGCCGTGATCATCCTGACGAGCGCGCTGATGGGCGAAGACAAGGCGTTCGATTACCTGAAGGATCTGGAAAAGAGCGCAAAATTCCACACCAAGGGCACAGGTTATCTCGACGTTCTTCTCTCGCGTAATGAGATCGCATTCGCCAACGGCGACCTGCAGATGGACCTGGACGACGGAGCCAACGGCGGCCTTTCGCTCAAGCCCATCTTCCTCTCGGCCAGGCCCGGCGAAGCACCGACCACGTTCCAGTTGCCGTACGCAATCGGCCTGATCAAGGGCGGCCCGAACCAGGCTGAAGGCAAGAAGCTGGTGGATTACCTGATGTCGAAGGAAGTGCAGGCGAAGGTGCCGGATATCTATGGCATTCCGGGCCGTACCGACGTGCCGCTGGCAGGCAAGAACGGAGAGACGGTCAAGCAGGCCATTGCGGGCGTGAAGCTGATTCCGGTGGACTGGAACCAGGTGATGGAGAAAAAGGCTGCATGGACCACGCGCTGGAAAAACGACGTGATCG
>Ga0302231_10002587_pt1 | contig 10270 bp, 13 predicted proteins | sample II_Palsa_N2_2_FD_193522 | JGI IMG/M metagenome (GOLD analysis project Ga0302231, IMG submission 193522) | Peat permafrost microbial communities from Stordalen Mire near Abisko, Sweden - II_Palsa_N2_2 | ecosystem: Environmental > Terrestrial > Soil > Palsa > Peat permafrost | place: Sweden...
ATTCTGTCCGTCTAAAATAGAGGCTCAAACAGGAAGTTTTTCTCTATTTTTTTTTTTGGTTTTTTCAGTGTCATGTGGTAAAACAAGGACGTCACTTCGCGCCACGTCGGTCTTCCACCGGCCAGGGCCAGCGTGTGTGTGTGTGTACGCCTCTCTGCGCGGCGGGTGTGTCCTGTGGTTTTGGTGGCAACAACGACGAAATCAGCGGTGTGGCCAATCTGTCGTCGCGTCGACGGGATTTTTGCTGCCCACTCAACCAGACGGTCTCAACCAGACGGTCTCAACCAGGCGGTCTCAACCGGGTCCACGCCCGTGGGACTGTCCGTCTCTGTTGTTGTCGCCGTGTCTCCTTCAGCTCTCTCTCTGTTGACCGAGCCCGTTCGGCACACATGCTCTCGTCATGTCTATTTATAGCCTCTTGTGTTTTTCGAGTGGTAGCTAACCTGGGATCAAGCAGGGCCATGTCGTTCAGGCTCAAGCTGCAGACGCTGCTGGGACGCCCCCGCAACCCTGGTGCGTCCACCCCCGTCAAATTAACACGATTAATTGGGGACGGGGATTTAGACGCCAACTTTCTGCGCACGGCTCTGCAGGACGAGTACAAGGAGTACGTCAACGACAAGACGGCCGCCAAGCTGTCCTCGGCGGCCCTCAAGACGTCGCTCAAGTCGCTCAAGCAGGTCCAAAACAGGTGCGCTTTTTTTGTCGAGGACATTGCAATTTAATTCCTCCCCCGGTTCGACGACAGTCTTGTTGAGGTCCCCGACAAGGCCACCCGGTTAGACATTGGCCTGGTCAACCTGACGCTGGGCACGGTGGGCGAGGTCGTGCTGGGTCGTGCCTTGCTGCGGTGCAAGACCTTGCGGTCGGTCCGCTTGGACGGCTGCGCGCTCACGGGGGCCGAGTCGGCGTCCCACTTTGCGCCCCTGCTGACGAGCCCAACGGCCCTGATCGAGGTCCTCAACCTGGCCAACAACCCGGGCATCGGGCCGGCGGGCATAAAGGTCCTTAGTGCGGCCATCGCGCTCAACCGGTCGTGCCAGGAGATCATGTATATTTACGTATGAATAAAGTGTGAATAACGACGATCATTTGTTTCAGATTGGTGAATACGGGCGTGACGGATGAGGTCGTGAGCGACATAGCCGTTGCCCTCGAGTCGACAAAGGTCTCGCGCAGGATTGACCTGAGGCAGAACAGCGGGATCACCGCGGCCAGCCTCGTTCGCCTGTTGGCTGTCCTGCAAAAGAACGTGTTTGTGACGGGGATCGCCGTGGATGAGACCCTGTTTGGCAGCGCGGCCGACAAGGACCTGGCCAAGAAATGGGTGGAGACGTCGACACGCAATGCAGAGGTGGCGGCCGTCATGGAGTCGGTCATAAGCGGGTCCTGCCAACGCACCTTTAAGAAGAAGCTGACGACGTTTAGAACAGCGGCCAAGACCGCCGATGCCGCCTCCGGAGCGGGGGGAGCAGCAGGAGCAGGGGGGAGCGCAAGCGGCCCGCTCTACAAGCAATGGGTCAGCATAAGACCGCAGGACCAGATCTCCTCCGAGAGCAAGCGGTTTGACGCGGCCAGCTCGCTCGACATTGGCAAGCGGAACGAGATGCAGGACGTGGTCGCGATGCGGGGCAACTTTCTCAACAACAAACACCAGGATCTGTTTGCGCTCTTTGACGGCCACGGCGGCAGGTATTTATTAAAACAAAGGATATTTTATTTTATTTTTATTTATTTTTATGTTCTATTCTGCAGGAAAGCGGCCAGCTACTGCGCAACGAGGATACCGCTGATCATGGAGCAGCTGCTCCTGGACGGGACGCGCGAGCTCAGCAAAGCCCTGAGCGACGCCTTCCAGCTGTGCTCTCGCGAAATGCAGGCCTGGGCAACTATTGTAATATAACTGCTTATTTATTCGTTTCGTTGTATTAATAATGAATTCCACAGAGCGGCACGACGGCAACGGTCCTTTTGATCCTCGAGGACAAGTGGCTGCTCGCCAACGTGGGCGACTCGCGCGCGATCCTGTCCACCTCGTGGCAGACCTCGTTTGCGAGCAAGGACCACAAGGCTATCGACCCGCAAGAGCGCGAGCGCATTATCAAGCTGGGCGGCACGATCCAGAACGACCGAGTGAGCGGGCAGCTGTCTGTGACGCGCGCCCTGGGCGACTCCAACCTGCTGCCCTATGTCTCGCCCGTTCCAGAGGTATTTGTGCAGGCCATCGGCGAGCAGGACGACTTTGTGCTCATGGCCTCGGACGGCCTGTGGGACGTCGTGTCCAACGACGACGTGGTCAAGATCGTCCAGGCCAGTCTTGCGAGCTCGCTCCAGCTCAAGATCGAGACCAGCCATGCCCAAATCGCGTGCGACCTCGTCGTGCAAGAGGCCATCAAGCGCGGGAGCAACGACAACATCTCCGCCATCCTCGTGTGCTTCAACAACCGCGGCAACAACCCGGCCCTGTTGGAGCGCTCGTCCTCCACGGCAAGCAGCGGGGCGCGTCGCAACCGGTCCAATTCGATTACCCTCGTCCAGCAGTCCAAGCCCGCGCCCATCTCGCCGCTGTCTGCCGTCCCGCCTGCGCTCAAGCTGGTGGACGCCCTCGACCCCAAGTTCACCGCGTCCGATTCGGAGCTGCCCAACCTGCCGGGCCGCGTCAGCGAGAGCAGCAGCAGCAGCAGTGGGCCTGCAGAGGACGATCCCACCAGCACCAGCACCATAGCGCTGTCAGACGCGGCCAAGCCACGCCTACGGAAAAACAACACGTTCCAGCGCGGGACGCAGAACCAGGCGCTGCTGCAGAGGCTCATGCAGACGCGCATCAGCGGGTACTTTGACGACGCGGACGTGGACGAGCTCAAGGCCCTCTCTGCAGCGATGGGCTCGCAGTCGCGTATCAACATTGCCACGGTCGACCTGAGCGGGATCACCGTGCCCGGCAGCAGCGAGACCTACACCTCGGCCGTTTCCTCGCCCGCCAATGGCGACAGCGCAGACGAGCAGATAACACCGACGGCAGCAGCATACGAGTCGGCCCAGCAGTCGCCCGACAGCCTTCCCGCCCCAGCAGCAGATTAGTTACCTATCCATCAAACAAATACACCAAAGGACAATGCTATCATTTTTTAGATTCCCCCCTAACACATCCCTTCATCTTACCCTCGCGTGAACACTCCATCCTCTCTCGCCTTTCCAAGCAGTATCGTTCTACTTTCTTGTTTATCGTCGGATTTCTTAAATCGGAACGTGGCCTGCCTCAGACGGAGAGAAACTCCTCCTGTTCATCATGGGCGGCTCGCCCAGCGCAGAGCGTGACCAAGCCACGCTCGTCAACATCCTCCTCGCTGCTATCGGCCCCTGATTTTGTTCTCTTTCCTTAGCTTATTCAGACGAGTGCCACCAAAAAATTAGACGCAACAAGTTTTTTCAAATATTTTCAGGCGGTGGGGCGCACTGCAGGCTTCGGCGGGATCGAGGGCTTTGCGGGTATCGCTGGTTTGGACCCGCCCACGACGTCGGGCTTGGCGGGGATGACGGGCTTCTCCGCAATGACGGGCTTTTCGGGGGCCTTCTGATGTACTGGTGACACGGGCGACACGGGTGCCTTTTGATGGACTGGCGATACGGGTGCGGCGGGTGCGGATGTTACGACACCGACGGCAACCTTGAGAGCCTGGCCTGCTGCACCAACGACGCCACCCACAGAGACTGGCCCGCTGTTATCGCCGGACCTGTAATAACAATTATTTATCTGTTCATTTTTTAATGTTGAATTTACGTCGTTGTTGCTTCGGCTTCGTCGACCTCGGCGTGGTAGCTTGCCTTGCGCATGTCTGCGAGCTTGCGACGTGCGTTGGTGAGCTCCTTCTCGAGTGTGAGGATCTTGACCTGCTGCTCCATGTCGGCGCGCTTGACCTGGCCCATCGACATCTTGGTCAGGTCCATCTTGTCGTTCTCCTCCAGCTTCTTGAGGGCTGCCTCCTTGGCGGCGGCCACGAGCAGCTTGGTCGCGTCCGACACGGCCTTGGAGGCGCCCTCGAGGTTGGACTGCGTCGTGCTGTTGCGATCGGCCTTGACGCGCGAGGCGGCCACGAGCTGGGCAGTGGCAGCAGCCACCTCGTGCGCAGCCACGACGAGCGGCTCGATTCCCTGCGTGCCACGGACCACCGCATCGGCCGACTCCACCAGCGCCGTCGTGGCCATCGCCACCGCCTTGGCCGCAGAGACGAGCCCCTCAGTCCACCGGTGGTTCTTCTTGTAAAACTGCGCGCTGGTCGCCGAGCCACGGCCCTTGGCCACGATCTCCTGCTGGGCGAGCGTGGCAGCACGGATGAGCGTGCCGATGGCCGATGTGATGCCCATGGTGGCCTGCAGAATCGACTGGTTGACGTTGAAGTCGCCCTATCAATAAAAAAAAAGCAACAACGTTAGAACAAACCAAAGGACAACAGGGCGACGTACGACGACGGTCTGCTTGGGGTTGCGCATGAGCTCGTGCAGACGGAGCGCCGCCTCCTCAATCGCCTTGGCCGCAGCCTGCATCTCGCGGTCCACGAGGTCGCCAATGTCCTCTGTTTGCTGCTGCACGTCCTTGACCATGAGGCTCTCGAGGGCCTTGAGGAGCTGGTCGGCCGCCCGCTGCGCCTCGCCGCGTTGGGCGTCGACCGTGGCCGATCCGCCGCTGGGTCGAGCCACGAGCAGGGCGTCCTGCGAGGACTTGGCAAAGGCCTTGAGAGCAGCGCCAATCTCATCCACGACGCTGTCGTCACCCGCGATCCTGAGGGCGCCCTTGGCGTTGCTCACGAGCGACTCGACCGCCGAGGCCAGGTTGTTGGCCTCGCTCAGCACCTTGGCCGGCGATCCACCGGCCGCGAGCGACTGGGTTGCCGCGGCGAAATCGGCAATGACGGCACTTGCCCTCTCGGCAGACAGCGCCGCAGCCTCGGCCGTGGCAGAGGTGTTGCCCACAAACAGCGGCGACTCAAACTGGAACGCGCTCTCCTCCACCTTGCGCGCACAGCCCTCCAGGACGTCGTCCAGCAGCCGCTTCATCTCGTTGGCCTGCTCGGCCAGCACAGCCCGCAGCTTTTGCTCGTGCTGCTGCTTGGCCGCGTCGGCGCTCTGCTGCAGCTCGTGCATCCGCTCGAGCGACTCGTCCAGACCCACCTGCAGCACGCTGATCTCCTCGTCCTTGCTGGCCTCCTGCTGGCGCTGCTGGGCACGCAGCTGGTTGAGCTGCTGGCGGAGCTGCTCGATCTCGTGCGTTTTCTGCTGGTGGAGCTGCTCGAGGGCTGCCTTCTCCTCGTTCTGGCTGCGCAGGAGCGACTCGAACTCGGCGCCCTTTGACTGTCCATGCGAAAATAGATGAAAAAAAAAATATAGTTATGCTGGTAAAAAACAAAAAAAAACGTACGGCGCCCAGGGCCTGGATCTGGTCCGATTGGTCCTTGTTGAGACGGCGCAGACGCTCGATCTCTGACTGGAACGACTCCTCCACCGTCTTGAGCTGCTGGTCGTACTGGGTCTTTTCGGCCGTCATCGCTTGGTTGGCCTAAGAAATAAAAATAAATGACTATAACATCGATAGGACCACCTTTTGGAGCTGCTCGTAGGCCTGCTTGGCCTTGGCCATCTGCTCGCGCATCTTCTCAAACTGCTGCTTTTGCTGCAGCAACGGGAGGTGCTCGTTTCGCATGGCCGTGTACAGCTCCTGCAGCTTGAGAAAGTTGGTCTTGAGCGGGCCATACTCCTCGTTCTGTCGCTGCAGCAGGGCCTGCAGCTCGGCGTTGCGGTGCTGCTCGCCCTCGAGCAGGCCGCGGACGGTCCCGAGCTCGTGCTCGAGCGACTGGTTGCGCATGAAGAGCTCGGCGATGCGGGCCTGGTCCTGCTCGTAGCGTTCGCGGTAGGCGCGCAATTGCTCGTTGAGCTGGGCAATCTACACGGGAAACAGGTTAAAACCACAGTGCGCAAGCAAGGAGGACGTACGATCGCTTGAAAATCGGCACCGCCGTCGTTTGAAGGGGCGGAGCGCATGGGCCCGCGCGCCTTGGACGAGTCGTACAGCGAGGGCGGGTTGGCGTCCAGGTCTGGCACGGGGATGAGCGACGTGAGGTAGCGCAGGGACGAGCAGTCATAGTAGAACTTTTGCAGCTTGCGGTGCTGGTCGTTGAACTTGTCCCTCAGGTCCTCAAACACGCTGATGTCGTCCGAGTTGGCGTGCATGGCGCGCAGCATGCTCAGCAGGAACTGGTAGATGCCGTTGGACTCTTCGACGATGGGCACGAGCGACGAGATGCGGCACTCGTTGGCCGTGTTGGTCTTGAAGCTCTTGAACACTGCGAAGAGCAAAGAAGGGGATTAAAACCATTACTGTGTTTTTTTATTTTTACCCATGCTGGCCATCTCAAGCACATCGCCCTGCAGCTTGAGCAGGTCCAGCACCGTCTCCCAGCTCTCGTCCGGCTTGAGCGACTTCTTGAGGCTGAGGTAGTCGCTGTAGTCCATGTTGCCCTTGAAGTCTGGGTGCGACCGGTGGAACTCGAGCTTGGTCTTGATAAAGGCGACGTAGGCGCGGATGAGGTCGCTGTACGCACGACCGGCCTTGGCGCCCTGGTTGACGCAGTAGTCGAAGAAGCGGGACTGGTTGTTCATGGTGTCCTTGAGCATCTACGAGAGCACACACACAGTCAGCAACACAGGGTTAGGGTGCGCAACGTACAATGGGATGGCCGTCACGCAGCAGCTTGTGGATGACGATCAGCGACTTGAAGCACACGATCTCGTCGCTAAACACGGGCTCGAGCAAGAGCTGCTGCCAAAAGGCCTGTGAGTTCCTGTGCGCGTCTGGGTGGGTCAGTGTCCGTCTCTCAAGCCCGGCAACGTTACTTTGTGTTCCATGTGTAGAGCACGATGCCGCGGACGTGCTTTGCCTTGGGCGCGGTCTCGATGTTGACCACGGCCTTCTGGACGTGCTCGGCCAGCTGGCGGGGGTCGACGGTCTCCATAAGCGGGCTTGTGCGGGTCCCCTTACAGTGAAAAAACGGTGAGCGTCGACGTCAGCAGGGAACGAGGGGACACAAGCCTGAAAGGGCTGACGAGAGCAAAAGGATAAAAGGACCAAGAAAAACAGGCACCCGCCCGCACGCTGTGTCGGTGCATTGGGCAGCACCAACACGGGCAACGGGCCATCAAACACTGGGGCACCATTCGAGTGACAACGACAGGGACATAAATAGCAATTGGCATAGGCGGCACACTTTGAAAAATGGACGCGTCCAAGTTCGTGCTCGGCGGCGCCTCGTGCATGACCGCAGCGCTCGTGACAAACCCGGTACGTCGCCCCGCCCCCCCCGCCCCCGCCCCTTGCCTGCTCCCTCGGTCGGCTGAGGTTTCTTTGTGCTTTATGTGCTAAATCTGCGGGCACAGATCGACGTCATCAAGACACGCATGCAGCTGCAAGGCGAGGCAAGCGCCCTTGCCACGGCGGCCAAAGGGACAACGACGGCCAGGGCAGCGGTGCTGCAGTACCGCGGCTTTGTGCACTGCTTCTTCGTGGTGGCAAAGGAGGAGGGCGTGCGAGGGCTGTACCGTGGCCTCACGCCCAGTCTGCTGAGGGAGGGCTCGTACTCGACGCTGCGCATGGGGCTGTACGAGCCGTTCAGGGCGCTGTTTAGCGGGGACGAGCCCAGACCGCCGCTGTGGGCCAAGATCGCGGCTGGCGCGGCGGCTGGGGCGACTGGCGCGGGCATCGCAAACCCCACAGGTGCCGTGCGAATGCAAATAAAGAGTGCGTATTAAAATTTCGCTTACTCCCGAGTAGATCTCGTCAAGGTGCGGATGCAGGCACGCAAAAGCGCACACGTCTACAAAAACACACTGGATGCGTTCAAGACAATCTATGCGCAGGAGGGGATTCCAGGTTTGAAGACGAGGGGCAACCCTTTTGCAGCCTTAATGACGTGCAATTAATTAGGGTTTTACCGCGGGGTCATGCCCACGGTCTACCGCGCGATGCTGCTGACGTCGACGCAGCTGGCCAGCTACGACCACGTCAAGCACTCGCTGCTCCAGACGGGCGTGTTTGAGGACAACGTGCCGCTGCACCTGCTCGTGTCGATGATTGCGGGGCTATTTTGCGCCATCACCACCGCGCCCGTGGACAACGTCAAGAGCCGGTACATGAACCAGCCCTTTGACGCGCAGGGCAAGGGCACCCGCTACCTCTCCACCGTCGACTGCTTTGCAAAGACGTTCAAGGCCGAGGGTTTCACGGGCGTGTACAAGGGCTTTCTGGCCAACTGGATGCGGATAGGTAATTAATTGCACAGGCTTTCAGAAGCGGGCGGCGGGACTGACGATCGGTGCATTCAGGGCCGCACACGATCGTGACCTTCCTCATGTACGAGCAGCTGCGTCGCGTGGCCGGTCTCAAACCCATCTAGTAAAAGCAAGGAGAGCGCAGCAGCACATTACAGCTGCTTGCAGACTGATGGCGAAAGACAGCACACCATGTACATACATCGCGCATTCATTAGACATGGAGAGAGACATCTGTGTACCCAGAATTCCCAATTTCACGCTAAATGTTGGTGAGGAAAGGAGCAGGAGCAGCGCTGCACCCGACGCGAGTGCTGCTCGACAGCAGCAGCCAGAAGGGCGTGGTGCTGGGCCGCGAGGCGACTGGCCCGGGGGGGAATCTCCAGGTACGGCTTCTTTTTTTGCGTGGAGGGGGGTCCAACGGTCAAATCCCTCTGCGTACGCAGTCGAAAAGCAGTGGGGACAGCGGCAACTCGATCGTCTCCCGTCGACACGCCAGTGTGCAAAACAGGGACGGCAAGTACGTGCTCGTGGACCTGAAGAGCTCGAACGGCGTCATGGTCAACCGTGTCCGTGTGGCCGAGCACGTCCTTGAGGTAGCAAAGCAATCACCCCCCGCTTACTTTGCTCAACGTGCACAACAACAACAGGAGGGCGACGAGATCATGCTGGGCGGCGCACGCGGGCTCGCGATGGGCGAGCGGTGCATGGGCAACCCCGCAACCGACGTCGTCTTTGTCTTTCACGCAGCTAGCGCTGGCACAGTCGAGAAGCCAAAGGTTGTTGCTACGCCGCTTGCCTCGTCGGTCCCCGCCGGGCGGGTGCAGCCCCTGCCCGCGGACGCGGAAGCCGTCTCACTGGGCGACGTGCTGGGCAACCGGCGTCGGTCGCCGCAGAAGCGGCCCATCGTGCTGGACGACGACGACGACGACGACGACGACGAGATGCGCCAGTTTGTCAGCGCCAAGCGCGGCAACAAGGCAGAGGAAAGGGCCAAGCAGGAGGCGCTGGAGAAGGAGCGGAAGCGGAAGGAGGAGGAAGCCGCCGCGGAGGAACGCAAGCGCAAACAGGCAGAAGAAGAACGGCGGCAAAGGGACGCCGAAGAGGTACTCGTGGCTTGATTTGCTCGCCTAATGGTCCCGTAGGTCAAGCGGATACTCAAAGAGAAGAAGGCGGCTGAGGAGCAGGCCGAAAGGAGCAGAAAGATGGTAGACGAGGCATTGGCCCTTGTCAAACAAGCAGAGAACACGATCATCGAAGAGGAGAACAGGAGGAAGCGCAAACGGGAAGAGACGGAGAAGAACTTGACGTGTGAGATCTGTGCCGACCTGCTGGCCTATCCCTACACCCTCAACTGCTCGCACTCGTTCTGCAAGCTGTGCCTCGATGGCTGGATCACAAGTAACAAGCTCACAGATGAGCATTCTTTTTTTTAAATTCTTTTCTTTTTTTTTTTTCAGAATGCAAAAGCAAGAGCCAAAAAGCGACGTGCCCGTCGTGCCGCGAAAACATCAACCATGCCGTTTTCAACCGAGCCCTCCACAACCTCCTTGAAAACGTAAAAACCCATTCACTTTATTTTGTTTTTTATTCTCTTTTGTTTTGCAGCACGACATGGCCGACCAAGACGAATGGAACGAGCGAGTGCAAGAGGCCAAAAAGCTGAGCGACGCCAACATTGCTTCGGTGGGAGGTCGGTCTAAATAAGTGACGTTTTCTTGCTCTTTTCTGAATTTATTGTCGGTTGGTCTTATTCCGATCTCTCTCAAAAAAAAAGCAGCCCAGCACGCCCCTCCAGTTGTCGCCGCCGCCCCTCGTCCACCTCCTCAACATCAACCACAACTACCACAACTACCGCAACTGCAACGCCGTAATCAAATCCTTCAGCCCCTCGCCGCCCCACGGCCGCCCTTGCAGCCGCAGCCTATTCAGCCGATCAACCGTCTTGCTA
>Ga0302231_10002600_pt1 | contig 10254 bp, 9 predicted proteins | sample II_Palsa_N2_2_FD_193522 | JGI IMG/M metagenome (GOLD analysis project Ga0302231, IMG submission 193522) | Peat permafrost microbial communities from Stordalen Mire near Abisko, Sweden - II_Palsa_N2_2 | ecosystem: Environmental > Terrestrial > Soil > Palsa > Peat permafrost | place: Sweden...
CGTTCGCGCTCGTGGCGCCGACGGCGGACGAAGAAGGTGATGGGAACGACTAGCTGTGAGCCGTTTTCGGCACCGCGGTAGGTGCGCCTTGCCGCGCCGGCTCGTCATGCGGTTGTTCAGTATTGGCGGACACAGCGCTGCTGGCATCCACCGGCAGCCACAGCGTGAACACACTGCCCTTGCCCAGTTCGCTCGTCACCGAAATCCGGCCGCCCAGCAGGCGCGAGAATTCGCGTGAGATCGACAGGCCAAGGCCGCTGCCGCCGTAGTGCCGGCTGGTGGAACCGTCGGCCTGCTGGAAGGCTTCGAAAATCAGTTCGAGCTTGTCCGGGGCGATACCGATTCCGGAATCACGCACATCGAAACGCAGCATACCGCTCTCGGCCTGCGTCACGCCAAGCGAGACCTCGCCGCGTTCGGTGAATTTCACCGCGTTCGACAGAAGGTTGCGCAACACCTGCACCGCGCGTTGGCTGTCCGTGACAATCATTTCCGGGACGTCTTGCGCGCGCTCGAAGCTGAGCTTCAGATGCTTGGCGGAAGCCATCGGCGTGAAGGTCTCGCGCAGCGCCAGCAGGGTGGCGTCGAGCGAAACCGTTTCGAGTTCGATGCTGATCTGACCGGCCTCCACCTTCGACAGATCGAGAATGTCGTTGATCAGCACCAGCAGGTCGCTATTGGACGCGTGAATGGTCTCCGCATAGCGCACCTGCTCTTCGGTCAGATTGCCGGTGCGGTTCTGCTGCAGCAGCTTGGCGAGGATCAGCGAACTGTTCAGCGGCGTGCGCAGTTCGTGCGACATATTGGCGAGGAACTCGGACTTGTAGCGGCTCGACTGTTCCAGTCGTGTTGCGTTGGCCGAAAGATCGTCCTGCGCGCGCATCAGATCGGCCTTTTGCCGCTCGAGCCGCTGTGCGTATTCCTCGAGCTGCACATTGGTCTGCTCGAGCTCGGCCTGCTGGTTTTCGAGCCGCGCCTGCGACTCCACCAGCGCCCGGCCGCGCTCCTCGAGCCCTTCGTTCGAGACGCGCAGTTCTTCCTGCTGAACCTGCAGTTCCTCGTTCAGTTGTTGTGTTTCGACCAGCGCGTCCTGCAGGCGCTCGCGATACAACGCGGCCTCGAGAAAGTCGCCCATGCTTCCGGCGATCAGTTGCAGCAGTTCGTGGTCGCGCACGACCAGCGCCCGAACGAAACCGAGCTCGACCACGCCGTTCACGACGCCATCGTTCTCGATGGGCAGCACGATCAGATTCTTCGGCGGACTCATGCCGAGGCCCGAAACGACTTTCACGTAATCGTCGGGGACGTCCTGTAGAAAGAGCGTCCGGCGCTCGAGCGCGGCCTGGCCGACCAGGCTTTCGCCACTCTGAAAATGCTGGGTGGCCTGCTCGTTTTCGAGCGTATAGCCATAGGAAGCGGCACGGCGCAGCGTGCCGGTATCCTTGTCGCGCACGTAGAGCGCAGCCACGGCCGCCCCGAGATACTGTCCGAGAAACTCGAGCATCGCCCGGCCGACCAGCGATGGTGTGACCTGCCCCACCACTTTCTCCGCCAGCAGCCGCTGGCCCGAGCGCAACCAGACCTGCTGCTGCAACACCTCGGTCTGCAGGTCCTGCTCCTTGAGGACGCCGTCGTACGTGGCGGAAAGGGCCAGCAATTCGCGCCGCCCCATCCAGGCCAGCAAGCCGCTGACCACAAGACTGAAGAACAGGAAGGCGCTGACCAGCGTGGTCGTGACGCTGCGCGCCGCCGTGGCGCGCTCCTGTCGCAGGCGCAGCTCGACATTGAGAAATTCGTCGAACTCGCTGCGCGTCTCGTCGAACTCGATCTTGCCGCGGTTACTGGCGACCTCCGGCTGGAAGTTCGCGTTCTTGCGGCGCAGATCGATCATCTGTTGCGCGTAACGGTCCCATTGAGCCTGCACGGCCTCGATCTGCTTGAGGCGGTCGACCTGCGGGGGATTGTCGGAGACGAGTTGCTCCAACGAATTGACCTCTGCCTTGAAGCGCGCCTGACCCAGCTCGTACGGCGCGAGAAAGCTCTCGTCGCCGGTAATCAGGAAGCCGCGCAACGACGATTCGCGATCGACCGCGAGGCGCAGCATCTCATTGGCGTCGCCGATCACCCGCTCCGAGTGCTCGGCCCAACTCATGGTATTGACGAGGTACGCGATCAGCGCGACAAATAGCGCGGCGGTCAGAAGACCGACGCCTAGCGGCAGCGCGATGTTACGACGGATGATGCGGCGAAATCGATCTTGATCGACAGCAGTGAAGGCGGGCATTTTTTCTATGTTTCGTCTGGTCAGCTTGCTCGGCTCGGCAATTTCGACTGATGTACCGCCGCCGCAAGATACGTTGCGGCTGTCGTGCCACCAAAACGGTAGCCGGACGAAACGCAAGGCCTTGGGAAGCGCGCGCGGTTTGCCTTCTCCCCGCGCGGGGGCTTCGTATCATACAGCGACAGTGCGGTTTCGATCCATGCGGCCTGACTGTGCGCGGCAAGCCGGATGATGGCGGTTCAGTCGGGTAGGCGTCAGCAGCAAGCGGCGTGCCCGAACCTAAGCACGCGTCGCTCGCTGTTGTCTTCACCTAGGGGCCGAGCTGCGCTTTTGGCTTGCGCTGGCCGCGCCGCCTCAGGCCGGTACCGACTCCGCCATCGCTGCGCGCGACCAGACCCGATGCCGCTCTGCCGCGGCAACGAATGCCTTCAGCACCTGCGCGACCTGCTTGTCGTCACCGGTCGCCACGCCGTCGGCATTCTCCGGCAAGTGTGCCGCCGACAACACGTCGCGCCCCGCGCCCAACGCCGCAATCGCCTTGAGATGCTTGAACGCTTCGAGTACGAAGTGCCTCGCGTCGCCCGATTGCGCGAGCGCCTTCGCACCCGCCTCACCGCCCGCGACGACGATCGCGTCGAACATGATCGACGGCATGCCGGCGATCGTCGCGTCGGGTTGCAGGTTGCCGATGGCAGCGAGAGTCGGCGCCACCAGCAGCGGCGTGGCGCCTTCGTCGCGCAAAGCCTGCTGGAGTTTGCCAAGCGCGGCGACGTCTGAACCCGGCGCTGCCAGCAAGGCAATCTTGCAAGTCTTGATGCCCGGTTTTACACGGTTGAGCAGACTCAATGCCGGCGAGTTTTCAGGTTTCGACACAACCGGCGCCTTGCCCTTTTTCGGCGCAGGCAGGCCGAGGCCAGTCGCGACTTTGGCTGCCAGGTCCGCGTCGAAGTTGGCGAGGATCTGGTTCACCACGCGCTCACGAATCTCCGGCTTCGTGACCTTACCGAGTTCGAACTGGTAGGCCGCCGCAATGTGTTCTTTTTCAACCTCGGACATACTGCGATAGAACAGCGCCGCCTGCGAAAAATGATCGGCAAACGACTCGCTGCGCACGCGAATCTTCACGCCGTCGATGCGCTCGTGATAGCTCTCGAAGCCGCCGTCCGCCGCGGCAGGATCGGTTTCCTTCGGCCAGCCGCCGTTCAGCGAGTTCGGCTCGTACGAAGCCTGACCGACATTGATCGCCTGACGATGCATTGCGTCGCGCTGGTTGTTCTGGAACGGGCATACGGGGCGGTTGATCGGAATCTCATGGAAATTCGGTCCTCCCAGTCGGCTGATCTGCGTATCCGTGTACGAAAAGAGCCGTCCTTGCAGCAGCGGATCGTTGCTGAAATCGATGCCGGGCACGACATGGCCCGGATGGAACGCGACCTGTTCGGTCTCGGCAAAGAAATTATCGGGGTTGCGGTTGAGCGTCATCTTGCCGATGATTTTCACCGGCACCTGTTCCTCGGGAATCAGCTTGGTCGGATCGAGCAGGTCGAAACCGAAGCTGTTTTCATCCTCCTCTTCAACAATCTGCACGCCGAGTTCGAACTCCGGGAAATTGCCGTGCTCGATGGCTTCCCACAGATCGCGCCGGTGAAAGTCGGGGTCCTTGCCCGCGAGTTTTTGCGCTTCGTCCCACAGCAACGAGTACGAGCCGAGCACCGGCCGCCAGTGAAACTTGATAAAGCGCGATTTGCCCGCCGCGTTGACGAAGCGGAACGTGTGAATGCCGAAGCCTTCCATGGTGCGCAGGCTGCGCGGAATCGCACGATCCGACATGGTCCACAACACCATGTGAGCGGACTCGGGCACGAGCGACACGAAGTCCCAGAAGGTGTCGTGCGCCGATCCGCCGGTTGGCATTTCGTTCGGCGCTTCCGGTTTGACGGCGTGGACGAAGTCCGGAAACTTGATGGCGTCCTGGATGAAGAACACCGGCATATTGTTGCCCACCAGGTCGTAATTGCCTTCCTGCGTGTAGAACTTGACGGCGAAGCCGCGCACGTCGCGCACGGTATCGGCCGAGCCGCGCGGCCCCTGTACGGTCGAAAAGCGCACATATACCGGCGTCTGCACTGATGGGTCCTGCAGAAATGCAGCCTTGGTGTACTCGCTCATCGACTCGTACACCTGAAACACACCATGGGCGGCCGAGCCGCGCGCATGCACGATCCGCTCGGGGATCCGCTCGTGGTCAAAGTGCGTGATCTTTTCACGCATGATGAAATCTTCGAGCAGCGACGGACCGCGTGGACCAGCACGCAAGGTGTTCTGGTTATCGGCGATCTTCACGCCCTGGTTGGTTCTGAGCGCCTCGCCATCGGGGCGTAGACGAAACTGTTCGAGAGCCTGTGTCTTTGGGTCGGCGCCCGCGGTCGTGCGGCCGGCGGGCTGCCGGTTGTTCGATTTACCTGCCATGGGGAAACTCCTTGCGTACGGCGCGACCGAGCGAAACGTCGGCTTGGCGCGGACCTTTTGATCAGCAAGGGATGTTCCCAACGGCGCGTGTAGAGCGGTGCTTTTGTCGATTCGGGAAATGCCTGGCTCGACCGCGATTGCACAAATTACTGTATGAATGTACAGTGTCTTCAGTTCGCTTTCCTGGCCACCGGGGCCCGTAGCCGGTGACGCCGGCGTCTGATCGTCGGGCGGTGCCCGGCTCACCAAAACGTGCCGCAAATTGATGGAGAAAACATGCTGCGATCTCTGGGCGCAGGGGCTGTGCTGCTTGTAGTCGCCGCAACTGTGGCGGCGGCTGCACCATCAACGGCCGCGGCAAGCGCGCATTACGTGGAAGTCTGGAACCCGCCCGAAGCGCGCATCGCTCAGGTGGCGGCAGCAGCTAAATCCAGAGCGAGGCCCGGCAAAACCGCGCTGCTGGCGCGGAGCATGGGTAAGGCCGCGCCACGCCGCATTGCGGATCGGTTGCCTAAGGCTTCGACTACGAGGCACGTGGGCATCGACGCCGCCAAGAAAACCACCACCCCACGCTTTATCGACATCCCGCGTATCTTGACGCCCGAAGGCAACGTGCTGCAGGTGAGCACCGGTCGCATGGCTGTTTCCGTGGTGCGATGACGCTGGCTATCCACGCGCGGCAAAAGATGGAACCTGAAACCTACAAGGGCTATGCGATCTGGGGCCATGCCATCGTCCAGGACGGCGGGTACGCGTCCAGTGGCACGATCACGTGCGGCACAAAGCTAATCGAGGGATCAGGGGTTCTGGGCAACTTCGAAACGGACGAAGAAGCGCGCCTCGCCGGACTCGACTGGGCCCGAGCGTGGGTCGACAGTCATGGATAGCGAACGCAAGGCCGTGGGCTGTGCTGCCTAGGGTTGGATTAGCGCAAAACTGTCGCGCCCCGAATACCCCATAAAGTTGTCGATCAGCAGCAACAGGTCTGCCTCATCAGGCCGGGTGCCCCAGCGGCTATGCCCAGAAATCGACGCAATCGCAAACCATGAATGCGGTGGAAACCATTCGGCATGCACGGTGCGCTCGCCGATGATGCGCAGGCGCCCGGTATCGCAAAGATATTCGGCGCGAACCGTTTCCCCTGCTACTACCTTGCTGGCAATAATCGGCGCAGGCTCAAACATGGCGTCCTCCCGTTTGTGGATCCCTGTTGTTCAAATCGTGTGGATAGCTTCTGGGGTTCCCCCAACCGGTTCAATTTCGCATGGTGCGGGTTCGGGCCGAACCAGGCCCACAACGGCGGCGCCGGGCGTCAGCCGTCAGGGTGTTATGAGGCAAGTTTTGTGCCGATTCGATCAACTGACCGTCTGACGGTCTTTTGCCCAAACGTCAGTTTTTTGGCTTGCATGCTTGTGTGGCGGGCGGCTCGGCTTGTGCGCCAAAGCGAGCAAATCGGCACTGCTTCGGTGCGCACCGCGACGGCACTTTAAAAGGGGTAATTATTAATACGGTATCCGAATCAATTATCGGACGAGACGGGACTGGGTTGGCGTCGAACAGACGTTTGATGCCGGCTTGATGCGAGCAGCCGAAGGCGGCCGCGCCACAATGCGGCCGCCTTCGGCGGTGAAACACGGCTACGCCCCGTCGAATCGTGCACGGGGCTCACGCCGGTCAGTGTCAGTGGGTGCGCTTTGCGGGGTGCTTCGCCGCATCCTTGGCGTCTTCCCGCGCATCGCCCATGTCCTTGCGGGCCTGACCCATGCCTTGCTGGACATCGCCCTTCATTTCGCGGCCGACGTTACCGGTGGCCTTCCCTGCCGCTTCGTTGACCTTGCCCTTGGCCTTTTCAGCAACACCCTTCACTTGGTCCTTGTTCATGACGACCTCCAAAAGTGCGACTCGTGTCGCGACGTCCACAGCGCCGCAAGCGGTGTTCCTGCTGTCAGGGTGGTCTTTCGGCTACTTTCCTGGCGTGTCGCGCTCCGCTTCAACCCCGGTGCGATTCCTCTGTCGCGCCAGAATTGCGTGCTTTTGACCTGGGCAGACGCCCTCGTTGCGCGCAATTCGATGAAATGCGCTGCCAATTCCCCTCGTTTCGCCGAATCACATTTGCTGCGTCGTCTTTACACTGTTTTCCATGGGCACGACGAATCACTGAGCCCATACGCGGTCTTCCCCCCGCGTTGTTTTGACCGTACCTGTAGAGCAGTTCGTAGAGCAGTCCGGCAGGTCGCAGTAGAAACGGCAGTTGCCTGTACGCAGTACGTTGTCGTAGCACGCTCCAGCATCACGAATGACGCATCGGGCAGTCCGCTCCAGCATCACGTTGTACGTAGCAACGCAGTCCGCAGCACGCAGTCGCAATACCGGCAACAGAGCAGCGCCGCAGTAGCGCATCAATGAAGCGCTCTCGCATCACATGCAATGAAAGCAACAGGGGTTTGCAGCAAAAGAAGGTAAAGGACCGAAGGACCACGTCTCAAGCAGTTTGAAGTGCAACAGCGTTGTTTTGATGGGAACCACGTCGGCAAGCATCCACGCGCCTGTGCGACTCTTCCATCCTGTCCGGCCCTGTCCCCCGTGGGACAGGGCTTTTTTTTGGACCACGTCACACCTTGACACAACTGGCCCGCTCAACCGCCTCAAAATTTAAGGCTATCTTAATTGTTGCTTGCGATGATGCTCACACGACGCACCTTAAAGGTTGCGAATTGTCCCGCCGGTACGCCGCTTGCAAGAAGCTTCTCTGGCGAACCGAGCGTTACAGAACGAGGTTAAAACCGTCATGCCGAACAAATCGCAAAACCGCAAACGCAACCAGCCTGCCATGTCGCCCCTGTTGCGCGCCCTCACGTTTAGCCGGGCCGCGCACGAGCCGGTCACGCAGGCGATGCTGCTGCAGTGCTACACCGCCCTCGATGCGTTCAAACGCGGTCACGGCTCACGAAATCTGTTTATGACGCTTGGCCGGCATTTTCTGGTGTCCGAAGAGCTCTGCCGTCTCGGACTCGAGCCGCAAGGTCTTGAATACATCGAAAGCGCGCACGGCGCGATGGTGCAACTCGACGCCGCTGAGCATCAGGAAGGCGGCTGGACGTTGGGCGAGGACGAGTATCTGCGCGTGTGCGCGGCGCTGTCGACTCTCGATGCGCAACTGTCCGCTGCGTCGCTCGAAACGATCGCACGAGCCGAAGCCCGCATGGTGGAAGGTCTGATGAGAGCGGGCCGGAAAGAAGCGGTCGCCGAAGCGCCCACCACGGTCTGCTAGGGCCGGGGCCGAAGTTGGGTGGCACCGGGTGCGCTGTAGCACCCGGTTCGGTAGAGACTGCCGTGAGCACATGGGCCCGAGCCGGAGCGCGCCCGCCCGCAACAAGCTCGCTCAAAACTCGTAATTAATCGACAGATCCAGCACGCCGTTCGACGAGCGCTGCGTGATCGGACTGCGCGCAGCGCTGCCGACAAGCTGCTCCAACGCAAAGTCGCACGCCGCAAACCAGTGCTTCTGGAAGAACCAGATCGCACTGACGCCGAAGCCCGCCGACTTCAGACCCGCACTCGCGTGATAGTACGAGTATTGGGATTCGGCGGCCTGCTGCTGGTCGACGCCAAACCAGCTGTTCATGTATTTGGAATCGGCGAAGGTCAGGCTCGGCCCCGCAAACCAGAAGAACGTCTTCGAACTGCCAGGCAGCGGCATATAAGCGCCAATGTCGCCGATCCAGCCATTCGAGCCGCCGAAACTGCGCCGGATGTCGGCGCGCAACACCATCGGAAAGCTCTTCGATATAACGTAGTCGCCGGCCAGTTTCAGTTCGGGAGCGGGGTTGATGTTACCGAGACCGTGCAGATGCTCGTCGTCGTCTTGACCGCGCCGTCCCAGGTCATAGGCAACCGCCAGGCTGATCCGCCAGTTCTGGCCTTGCGCCACATTGGCGCCGAAACCCTCGCCGGTCGAAGCGAAATACAGGTCGCTATAACGGATGTCGATACTCGGGCCGCCTTCGAAGTGGTATCGATCGGCGCCGTCATAGCGCGGCTGAAAAGCGCCGGCGATACCGACCGCAGCCTGCCACGTGGGAATTTCCGGCTCCATCATTTTTTCGAGCGGCACCCCGGCCGAATATTGCCATTCCTGCAGGGGTGCCGGCGTTTGAGCTTTGGCTGGAGTCGCGATCACGCTCATGCCAGCGACAGTGGCGGCAACCAGCCACGGCGCTACGGCCGCTTTCTTGTTGGAGCGGCTCAGGGCCGCTCGCGTTGTACGTCCGTTCGACACCCATCCTCCGATCGCGCTGGTCGCGAATGAATTGACCGGCCACTCTCCAAATCACGCGAGGCTGTAACGACTGCCACGCAGACATGCCTGGGCATGTAATTTTTTCAGCGGCCGGTGCATATGATTTGACCGATGGCGGTATCTGATGCCATCGGTGGCCGAACTTGCCGGCTGCGACGACCTCTGGCCCCATCCTGCCAATATCTGCAAGGCTCGACGATTGCAATATCCGGGCCTGATCGAGAAACGTTCAGCGCTCGGGCGTCGATTTGCGTCATTCCCTCAGTTACCTAAAGTCTTCGCCAGTTGCTCGCGCAGAAATGCGGTGAATGACTGGATCGTAATCGAGCTTTGCCGATGCTGCGGATAGACTGCATAAAGCGCCGTTGCGCGCGGCAGAAACGGCTCCAGCAAGCCAACAAGCTGACCGGTTTTAAGTGCGGCGGAGACGATGAAATCCGGCAGGCGCGCGATTCCAAGTCCCGCAAGCGCCGCATCTCGGATTAATTCGCCGTTGTTGGCACGCAGCGGTCCGTGCACCTCCACGGCCTTGTGTACGCCGTCCAGCACGAACTCCCAGCTCGCTGGGCCGCCGTGTCCATACAGAAGACAGGCATGCCGGTCGAGATTGGCCGGCGTGGCGGGCGTGCCGCGCCGACGCAGGTACTGCGGACTACAGCAGACCACCATGCGGACTTCCGCGAGCTTCTGCGCGATCAGCGTCGAATCGGCCAGCGTGCCGATGCGGATCGCCATGTCGAACCCCTCGCCCACCACATCGACGGTGCGATCGCTCAACTCCATGTCGAAGCGCACGTCTGAATGTTTCTTCAGGAACATCGCTACCAGCGGCGACAGATGGACCATGCCGAACGACATCGGCGCGCTCACCCGCAGCAGACCATGAGGTGACGCCCGCCGCAGCGACATGGCCTGCTCGGCCTCTTCCACCTCTCCGAGAATGCGTTTGGCCCGCTCGTAGAACTCCTGGCCGAGTTCAGTGACGGCAAGCTTGCGCGTGTTGCGGATCAGGAGCCGCACGCCGAGCGCCTCTTCGAGCGCCATGACGCGGCGGCTGACGAACTGCTTCGACAGCGTCAGCCGGTTGGCCGCGGTGGTGAAATTGTGCGCGTCGACCGTGGCGACGAAAATCCGCATGTCATCGAGTTGCATTGGCTCGCTCCTGAGTGTTGATCATGGTCGCCCGCGGGTGGTGTCGGCCACC
>Ga0302231_10002618_pt1 | contig 10195 bp, 9 predicted proteins | sample II_Palsa_N2_2_FD_193522 | JGI IMG/M metagenome (GOLD analysis project Ga0302231, IMG submission 193522) | Peat permafrost microbial communities from Stordalen Mire near Abisko, Sweden - II_Palsa_N2_2 | ecosystem: Environmental > Terrestrial > Soil > Palsa > Peat permafrost | place: Sweden...
GGCAGCCAACGCGCTGCTCAGCATGATCACTCTGGCCGCAACACCCATTGGCGATGTGCGTTTGAGATCAGGCGACGGGTTCGTATTGGTGGAAAGAACCGCCTCGGGAACAAGAATGTTACGTAGATACAGCCACATGATGGAGAACTCTCGCAGTCGAAACAGAAGGCTGCGGGCATGGGCGACGGTGTGACGACACTTGGTAGCCGCGCGGAAAAGATGGCAGATCCCGTTGAGGGCAACTCTGACATCGGACTACACAGCCCGGCAACAGGAATCGAAAGTCTACTGACGGAGGACAATCCGAAAAATAGGAATATTCTCGACTTATCCTATCCGCTCGGCGTCCGCGCTCCGATACGCCGTGCGATCGTAGACACCCACCGTTCATCCACGCGCCTCGACAAATATCACGTCAAGCGATTCGTCACGCCGCTTCAATGCAGGTCAATATTTACACTTGATTAACACAAATTCCATTTCGGATTACTCTGATTTTACGCTCGTCATCACGCAATTAGCCTCTCACACGCCCGCGAATTTCGCGGGAAAACCGCGAATCCTGATTTTGCAAAAAAATTACACTTATAAAAAGAAACGGGATTCACCTAAATTGACATTTATATTTCCGCTTCACTGATGAAGACAAAGAAGATTTTTTACACTTTTTACGCCACCACGCTCGCGATTATTCTGACCGGCCTCACGCAGGCCCATGCCGGGACCGCTCCCGAAGTGGTCCAATCCCAAGGCAGCGAATTCTCCGGAGGGTATGCCGGCTTCAAACTCGGCGAGAACCGCTCCAACGCCTCGGGCGTCGCCCCCAGCGCCAGGCACGACACAACGTTCCCCGGGCTAGTGGCAGGCTACGCGTTCGATGCCGGCCCCCTGGTGCTCGGCGCCGAGGCGTTCACCGATTTTCATCATGGTTCGGCCACCGGGAAGGATGGCGGACTCGATGCCAAAGTGGGTGTTCCTGTCGGCAAACTGATGCCGTATGCGCGGCTCGGTTTTACAGGCTCCTGGCCGGACACGCGATTGCATGGTGGATTCGGAGTTGAATATAAGCTATCCAGTCAATTCGGACTCGCCAGCGAATGGACCGCCGACACTTCTCGTTCGAACGGTACTAAACGCAGAAACGATAGCTTTACTGTCGGATTAAATTATCATTTTAAATAATCAGAATATAAACTATCAAAGTCAACGTGCTAAAATTACGGATTTAATTTCAATAAAAGAAGAAATCTCTCCGTAAAACACTCGTCTCGAAACGCGTAAAAACTGCGCTATCGTGAAGGCGGTGCAAGCGAGCATTGAATCGCTCAGTTGAACAATTGACGACAATTCAACGCAGCGGTTGCCGGGCAAGCAGCCGCTGTTTTCTGCAGCAACAGCAAGCAGCGCCCCGAGGATTCCGATGCTGCCCGCCCATCCATCCCCTCCCCCTATCCGCCATTTCACCATGCCTGATCACGGCATTTAAGACACGTCCCATTCCACCCAAATTGTTTCTGCCACAAAATCTCGCTCTTCCCCGCGCAGCACCGTTACCGGTCATGCGCAGGCGCCAATACGCCTTCTCAAGTATTCGAGGATCTGAAATGTGGTCTGCCATTAGCGATCTCGGCGACGCAGCCATGACGCTACCCCTTGCTGTAGCCTGCTGCGCATGGCTGGCCATGTCATTGTCTGGCTGGCGAGCCGCTCTGGCGTGGCTGACACCGCTTTGTGCCGGTATGTTGATGGTCGGATTAACCAAGATTCTCTATGCCGGGTGCGGCGTGCAAATCCCCGCAATAGGCTTTCGCGTCATAAGCGGGCACACCATGCTTGCCTCAGCAGTTTGGCCAATGGCGTTCCTGCTTGCCTTGCGCAGCGGGCCGCGCACGGGCACGCGCGCCGCGTTGATGTTGGGATTCCTGCTGGCTGCATTGATCGGCACGGCCCGCGTTTTCGATCAGGCGCACACGACGTCGGAAGTTATCGCGGGTTGGGCTTTGGGCGCAGTGGTGACCGTGATCTTTGTGCGCTGGAAGGATACACCCGCACTCCCCTCGCGCCTGCGGCCATTCGCGATCGGCTCGATGCTCTTAGTGTCCGCGGCCGCGTATGGACACCACGCACCGATTCAGACGGCCATCGAATCATATTCGCCGGTTCTTTGTGAGCGGTTGTTTTAGGTAACGCCCTGCTATCAGAACGGGCAACGAAGCGAGGTATCTTTATGCGGCGCGCTAGCGTATCTACATTTCTATTTGCCGCGAGCATCTCTTTCTTTTCGCTTAGCGCGTTCAGTGTTCGAGCAGCAGCATGCGCATACTTCTTGATAGGCGTTCTGGCGTTTCTGAAGATGCCAACCTTGCTGGCGCGGCAGATCGGCCTGGTGCAGGTTCTTGCATACTGGGCGACCATTCTTTGCCTGTCGTTTATTCAGTCTGCGTTTGGCGACTTCTATCCGAATTATTTCATCAAGTTCATTTTCATCCAGACCTATATCGCATTGCTATTCTGGATGTTCCGCAGCAAGATCCTCACACTGGGGTCGCTGACGCGCGCATGCGAAATCCTGATCTACGTTCATGCTGCATTCTTCATTTTCCAGCTGACGTACTATCTGCTCACCGGCCACTTTATTGACTTCGACAGCTACGTTCGTGAAGGCAGTTCCGAAGCGCTCTATGAAACCAAAACGCTAAGTGACAGCCTGATACCAATCCGCGCGCTGGGATTGTTTTCGGAGCCATCGTTTTATGCCATGACGGTTGTCCCGGCAGGTATCGTCCTGTTGCTGGCGAAACGCCAGCTGACCTTCGCCACATGCCTCGCGTTTTTTACTGCATTACTGAGCTTCTCGGTTGCCGCGATCATCGTATGCGCGATGCTCTGTATCGTGCATTTATTCCTCGGGCGTGTCTCGGTTCGATTGAAAATTGCGACGATTCTAGTCGCCGTTTTATGTACCCCTCCGCTTTACACGGTATACGACAGACGTGTCAATCAATCGGAAGATTACAACGCAGTCGCCAGCCGAACGCTGGTTTTCAACGAGTTGGCCGTGCGCGACTCCGTTTCGGGCATGTTCGGCAACGGTCTGTTCTGGGACGAACGAAACAACGTCGGGAAAACCCATTTGCGCGGATACGAAGTTCGCGACAGCTCCTTCTATATCTACATGATCTTCAGTGCAGGAGCGGTGGGTGCCACTGTGTTCTTTGGCTCGCTCTTCGCTCTGTTCAAAGGCCGTGGACGAAGACGATACCTGCTCTATTTACTCCCGATCTTGCTATTCAAGTACCACTTCCTCCACGGAATGCTGTGGCTCACGCTCTTACTGTTCCTCGTTATGTCACGCGAAATTCCGATGGAAGGGCATCCGGGGAGACGCAAGCGGTTCTACCTCGGTTCGCGCGGTTCTTTGGGACAGATTCGGTGGCGTCAATGACAAGATGGATCCTAGTTTTCTTGCTGTCCGCATTGGCCATCAGCGTCTCGGTTGCTCAGGTCAACCCTGATTCGCCACCTGGCCGGATCATTGCCCATAGCGCCGCTTCGACACAGATTTTTCTCGGATCCCCCTCTCTCGCGGTGCTCGCGGACGGCACCTACATCGTGTCTCACGACACGTTTGGCCCCGGTTCGAAAGAAGATCAAGTTTCGCTCTTCGCTTCCCGTGACAAAGGTTTCACCTGGAAGAGCATGGGACACGTTTCGGGTCAGTACTGGTCTTCGATATTCGTTGCACACGGCGCGCTCTATCTGTTTGGCACCGACCGTTCCATGGGCACCCCCGTGATTCGACGCTCGGACAATGGGGGGACGACGTGGACGACACCACTCGACGCGTCGACGGGCCGCTTCCCTACCCCGGGCCGTTACGTTACGGCGCCAGTCCCGGTCCTGGTTGATCATGGGCGCATCTGGAGAAGCTTCGAAATCGCCGAGGCCGGCGACCTGAGGGAAGTCGTCATGTCAGCGCCCGTCGACGCCGATCTACTCGATACGACGGCCTGGATCAGCACAACCCATCTCCGATCGGACAAGAGTTGGCTGAACGGTGACTTCCTTTCATGGGAAGAAGGCAATATGGTGTCGACGGGGCAAGCCCTACCGTCCGTGGTAATGCGAGTGAACAGCAAGCAGGGACTAGAAAAAGCCGCCCTGGTTTCTCTGACCGCCGGGGGAGGCTCGCTTTCCTTCGATCCAGCCCGTGATTTTGTCGATATGCCCGGAGGTGGCAAGAAATTCACGATCCGGTTCGATGCGCGAACAAAGCTATATTGGTCACTCACCAATGCCGTGCTGCAAAACAACGGACATGAAAGCCTCGAACGGGTCCGAAACACGCTGGCGCTAATATCGTCATCCGACCTGCGCCACTGGACTATTCAGCGCGTGCTGATGGAACACCCGGATCGCCAAAAACACGGCTTCCAGTACGTCGACTGGCAAATCGAAGGAAACGACATAATCGCCGTAATCCGTATGTCGTTTGATGACGCGCAAGGCGGAGCGCAGAGCCAGCACAACTCGAATTACATTGCCTTTATGAGGTTTCCGGATTTCAGACAGGCACTTGCACGACGACCGTTGCCACTCCCCGGCTGACAGCCAGGCACTCTAAAAGACTTGCCTGGCTCTTTCGCCCGCTACTTCCTATCCGAGCAAGCTCAGCGGATATCCAACACAGGCATGCTCTTCACCAGATCGTCAATCGCCTTGATTTGCGCGAGGAACGCCTCAAGCAAATGGAGCGGCAGCGCGCTAGGGCCATCGCAACGCGCGTTGTCCGGATCAGGATGCGCCTCCAGAAACAGGCCACCCAGACCCACTGCCATGCCGGCTCTCGCCAGATCCAGCACTTGACGCCGACGGCCTCCCGACGCCTCGCCTAGCGGATCGCGATTCTGCAGGCTGTGCGTCACGTCGAAGATCACCGGACATCCCCCCGTCGCCTCCGACATCTGGCGAAAACCCAACATATCCACCACGAGATTGTCGTAGCCAAACGAACTGCCGCGCTCACAAAGAATCACCTGTTCGTTTCCCACCTCGCGGCACTTCGTCACCACATGTTTCAACTGCGTGGGACTCATGAACTGTGGCTTTTTGACGTTGATCGGCTTACCGGTCTTCGCGATCGCCACGACGAGATCCGTTTGGCGCGCCAGAAATGCCGGAACCTGCAGAACATCCGCAACCTGGCCGACCGAAGCCGCCTGGTCGACCTCGTGAACGTCAGTGATCACGGGCACGCCGAAGCGCTCCTTCACGGCACGGAGAATGGTGAGTCCCTCATCGAGGCCCACGCCGCGATAGGAATGGATGGACGATCGATTCGCCTTGTCGAAGGATGCTTTAAAGACAAACGGGATCTTCAGTTTCTGCGTGGCCGCTACAAATTGGCCACAGACGTCGAGGGTAAAATCAAGGTTCTCGAGGACGTTAAGTCCGCCGAACAGCACGAACGGCAGATTGTCCCCAATGTTGATACCTGAACCAATATGTACTTTCACTTTCTTCTCCAGATTGTTGGGTAATTCACGGCAATGCCGATTCGAGCCACGCACGCAAACGCGTGGGACCGCCCCTCCGCAAACGCCCCTCTCGACCCGCAATATAAACCGGTATCAGTTCGTTGAAGAACCTGTCCTCACAAAATCGTGCGTGCGCCTCGGCATGAGCGCGTGCCGCAAGAGTCTCCCGAAGCGCGTCATCGCCGGCGAGCCTGGCAAGTAATTCCACCGCCTCGTCAGCGGTTCTGAAAATCGCCCCCGTATCCAGGTGGCGCACGACGTCTACATTTCCCGCACAGGCGAAGACAACTGCCGGCCGCCCCAGTAGCATGGCTTCGATAACCGACACCGGCATCCCTTCCCACGACGCTGTAGACAGATACAGGCTAGCCCGCTGGAGACAATCCATGACTTCAGTTCGACCCAGCCAGCCACTCACCTCAACGCCCGCGGCCCGCAGTTCATCCTTGAGCGCCTGATCGCCATCGCCGATCCAGAGGAATCGCATGCCGCGCCCCTCAAACCGGCGGGCGATCTCGGCAAACAGGCGCGGATTCTTTTGCGTCCGAATCCCACCAACAGTAACGATACACCCACGGGCCATCGTGCCGTACGTCGTTTTGTCGAGACTCGCAGCTGGCACGCTAGCAACCGCATTTTCGATCACTACGACCGGCCGCCTCAGATAGGCCCGTATTGCAAGGCGCTCGCTCTCGGAGCAGGCGATGTACAGGCACCGCCTGACACAGGCAATCAATTCGAGGCCCGCGAACGCCAGTCTCCGGAGCATGGAAACATCTCTGCGCATGAAGGAAATGCAGTGCGGACTATAAAAGAACGCGGTTTTGCGGAATGAAAACATCGCCGCGATCCGACCCAGGAAGCCCGCGAAGGATGAGTGCAAGTGCACGATGTCGGGTTCAACCTCTTTCAATGCGGCGCGCACATCCGCGAGAACCGACAGCACGCGTGCGTTTTTCATCTGGATATGCCGCAACACGACGTCCTTGTGGAACAACGCTCTGAAGTCGGCCGGCGTATCTTTCCGAACCGAGTAGATCACATGCACGTGGTGGCCCTCTTGCGCGAGCCGGTTTGCGATCATGCAAACCATCGACAAAGTTCCGGTTGCGCTCGACTCCAGTAGCTGAACAATCTTCAGGGCTTTCCCTTGCGTGGGCTGACACAACATTTCGAATATATTTCCAGTTTTGGACGGGCGGTCGTCAATGCCCGGTCGGCGCATAGGCGTTGCACCGCCGCAGCCCCGAATTACCGAGGACGCGTCAGTTGTTGATGAATTAATTGATTAACCGAAGTTGTCACGCCTAATGCGGACGATTGACTATTCTCGACTTCTCACCGGACTTATCTCTTCCACCGTCGTTTCAACCCGAGCACCAATGAATACGGTATAGCCATCAACGCCAGCGTCTTGATCACGCCATATACGGTTGCCGCATTAGCACGGGCATACCGCAATTGCAAACGCAATCTCGACTGCAATTGCTGCTTACGCCTGCTAATTGAAAGTCCATTTGGATTAACTTCGCAACTTACCAACGCAGCCTGCATGTTGGCCGTCTCAAACCGGCTAACGAACTTCCAGAAGAAGGCGTAATCCTCGGCCATCGGATAATCGGTCGGATAGCTCCCCAGCCTGGTTATGACCGAGCATCGCCACATCACCGCGGGATGTACGAAGGCACAATTCAGATGCATGGCACGCCGGATTTTCTGGGCCCCCACCGGCAGCGTCAGCGTGTATTGGGGATCGCCTTCGGTATCGACAAACGTGACTGCACTCCCCAGCAGCATGATTTTCTGATTATTATCAAGAAAATCCATTTGCACGCGGAAGCGATTGGGAGCACACGTGTCCCCGCAATCCAGTCTCGCGACATATTCATACTGTTGTTCAATCTCGAGCAGTCCCGCATTCAGCGCGAATTGAATACCCTGATTTCGTGGAAGATAGCCAAACCTGATGAGTCCGCTAAATGCTTTCTTCGCAGCAGTCTCATCGGGTTTTCGCTGGCTACCGTCGTCCACCACCCAGACATCCACCGCTTCGTCTTTTCCAATAGAGGACAGCGATTTCAGCAGCCCCTCCGGGTTGTTGTAGTGAGGGATCAATACAGCACATCGAGCCGTGATCGGTTCAGTGCGGCTACGCAAGCCGCGATTCAACGCCGACAAATCGTTCATTTCTATACCGCCCGGGCAAAAACATTTCGCGCCGATAGCGTAGAAATCTCGCCGGAACCAAAATAGTCGATGCCGTCAATCAAAAACGAGTGAATGTATTTGAGGAGTCTCGCCTGATCGAACTCCTTGTAGAAGCATCGCCCCAGGGATACGACCGTCTTCCCGTACAGCAGCGCTTCGAGACCCACCGTCGAGTTGATGGTTACAACCATCTGCGCATGCCTGATCAGTTCCGTCGTGGGCGCCGCGACAAGATCGAATGAGTAAGCGTTCTGAAGACGCACAATTTCCGCGATCATCGCGGCATCGTTCTCCGCCGGGTGCAGCTTTACCAGCAATCGAATCCCCTCCTTTGCTGCCAACCCAGACGCAATCTCAATCGCCCCAACATTGTTCACATCGGAGTGCAGCTTGATCTGCGTATCGCCGGAAACCTGCAGCGGCAAGAACACGTAAGGCTGCGCGGACAAGTCCTTCAGCGAAACGTTCTGTGCCTGCCGGTGCGCTGCCTTGCTGCTTCTGATCCGGATGGTGCGCAACGAAGTCCTCGCGACACCTCGCGTGGCGAACTTCAAGGCGTAGTTGAGCACGGCAACGGCCTTGCGACTCACGAGCGTTTGCGACTGAGGCAGCGGCCTGGATTTGTATCGTTCGTAAGCCACCAGCCAACGACGATGTTCGCCCTCGCCGGGCATCGGCAACGCATCGATCACCGCAGGATCTGCGCTGATCGTCGAGAGAGCGTTAACCCCCAGGCTATCGACGAACAGCTTGTCCGGGAGATTGGATATCTCGAGGAATTTTCGCTTCACACCATACCGTTCGCAGACGTTGCTAATGGTTCGACCGAGCAGCTGTTGACCATTCCACATGACGCATTGTGAGACCGCGAATTTGCGAAAAGCTCGGGAAACGCTGCTGCTGATCGCTGCAGCATCGCACCGTGCCCGTGCCATGGACACGTGCCCATTCAATACCTCAATGGCGGCGTCATACCGGGTCTCAGCCAAACATTCATCGGGACGGGAGCGCAGCAACCCCGTCTTGCGCAGATAGATCGAGCGAAAACCGGACAACGAGAGCCGGACATGCGCAACCGGCTCACTCGTTATAAACAGGAAATCCAGTTCTTTACCGACAGCGTTCACCAGCCTTCTCGCGAAGTAATAGCGCTCCATCGAATCAACAACAAAAGCAATCATGGTCCGTTTTTCTACTATATTTGTGGGAATCAGGTCGAAGCGCGAACACGCGAGACGCTGCCGCTCATCACCTTGAACGTCAGCGTGATGCCGCAAATCATCAACACGGCGCCGGCCAGCGAAAAGCTCCGGATGCTCGCCTGCGCTGACAAATTCATGAGCCGGGCCGCGAACAGCACACTCATGAGCGTCGCGCCACACGACAACTGAAACAGGAAATCGGTTCGCTGCTGTCTGACGGCCAGAAATACCTGCGACAGCGGCACATAAATCATCTGAAACGCAAAAAGAGGAACCAGGTCGTAATAGAAACCGATCGCCCCATCCCATCGGTCGCCGAACACCAGCTTCACAAGTGGGCCGAAGAGCAGAGCGCCGCCGAAGGCATAGAGCAATGCAAGAACCGCCAGCGATCGCGCATAAGCCAGAAACACATTCCGTAAGGCACCTGGTAAGTCATCCTGAGCGATGGCCGCAACCGCATCGCGCCGGAACACGCCGCCGAGGCTCTGGCCAATCAACGAGACGGGAAAACCTCCAAGCCGGTAGGCTGCAGCGAAATACCCGGCGCTATCGGCGCCAAACCAATGAGGAATGACAATCGCCAATGCGTAAGTCAGCACCGAGCCGCAGACCGTTGAAGGCAGGATATATTTTGCAAATCGACTGTTCGCTACAAAGAACTCGCGCGACACGCGAAACTCGTATCCCCACCGTTTTCCGAGCAGAAGAATCCAGACGAGCATCAGGACTGCCACGGCTACATTGACTACGGCATAGGCAGCGAAAACGTCCAGTCTTCCAGTCACAGGCGACGCCCATCTTCCAGCGAGGCACATCAGAAATGCCAGGTTCACCGCCAACCGGCATGCCGCTATCCATCCATAGCGCCGCAAGCTGTTGAGATAGGCGCCGGCGGCCTGCTGAATGAAGTAAGCGAACGCGAAAGCTTCAACTATGTACAGGTCGAAACGCCCAGCAACGAAGCTGATCGCCACGGCAACGAGAATGACGCCAGCGCTGAGGCTAATGACGTTGACAAGCGCATTGAACGATTGCTGCGGGCTATCGCTGACGCAAGCGAGCTCATAGCGGCACGCAAGCAGCGTCCCGGCAAACATGCCGAGCGCGAGCGTGTAGTTAAAATGCCCCAGCACCTCCGGCCCACTCAAACGCCCGATCAGCGAGATGCACAGAAAAAACGTGATCTGAGCGCTTACCACGCCAATCAGCGACACAACGGAGTCTTTCGCCTTGATCATCACAGAG
>Ga0302231_10002619_pt1 | contig 10195 bp, 5 predicted proteins | sample II_Palsa_N2_2_FD_193522 | JGI IMG/M metagenome (GOLD analysis project Ga0302231, IMG submission 193522) | Peat permafrost microbial communities from Stordalen Mire near Abisko, Sweden - II_Palsa_N2_2 | ecosystem: Environmental > Terrestrial > Soil > Palsa > Peat permafrost | place: Sweden...
GGTGGGGCGGGTGGGCTCGACTGCCTCGGCGTGAGGTGGGAGGTTGAGGTCGCGAAGGGTTTGGGAGGTGATGGGGCCTATGGAGATTCGCAGAATCTCCTGTGGAAGATTCAGGCCTGACACTTCAAGTAACACTAGAAGGTTTGCGACTGTGGAGCTGCTGGTGAAGGTGATAGCCGCTGGCCAATTTTCGCTTGAAGAGAAGAGTTGGCGGATGGCGGCGATGGACTCTGTGGGGACGATGGTCCGGTAGACAGGGACGATGGTGAGGTCGGCTCCGGCGGCGCGGAGGGTGTCGGGGAGGTGGTTGCGGGCGGTTTCGGCGCGGAGGAGGAGGAAGCGGGTGGGGGTTCCGTCGGGTTGGAGGGCGTGGGGGAGGAGGGCTTCGGCGAGGGACTCGGCTACGGCTTGCGGGGGGAGGAGGGCGGGAGTGAGGCCGATGGTTTCGAGGGCTCGGGCGGTGGCGGAGCCGATGGCGGCGATGCGGAGGTTAGGGGGTAGGGCTGTGGTTGGAAAGGGACGGGCGGTGGGGGCGGGGATGGAAGCGTCGGGGTCCTTCGGCTGCGGGCTCTGCCCTTCGCTCAGGATGACAGAGTTTGGGTGGGTCGTGAGGCGGCGGTGGAAGGCTTCTACGGCGTTGGCGCTGGTGAAGAGGAGCCAGTGGAAATGGTCGAGGTGGGCCAGGGCGTCGTCGAGGGGGGCGAAGGTGGTGGGGTCGGCTAGCTCGATGGTGGGGATGAGGATGGGGTCGGCGCCGAGGGCGCCGAGCTGGTCGGCGAGCGCGGACGCTTGGTGGGGTGAGCGGGTAATGAGGACGCGGGGGGCCACGAGGGTATTAGAGCAGAGAGAGCAAAAATAAGCAGTGGTGGCCGCGTGCTGGAACGCAGAGCTTCGCGGTTAGAGAGTTGCGGCCTCGTCCGTCTTGGCTTTGGCTTCAATCTGGTTCCCCGTCGCCGTGAGAAGCCGCGCATGAAACTCGAGAACCTCTTTGAGTTTTTGTTTGTAGGTTTGTTTGAGCTTGTCGTCCTGGATCCAAGAGACTGCCGATCGCTCAGAGGTCTCGGCCTTGGACAAATCACTACTCGCCGCGACGAGGTCCTTCAACCCGATCGCTGCTTCGGCGCGAGCCAGATAGGCGCTGCCGGGAGTCGATGCGTCGCCATAGCCCATGTCGACACGAGACAAAGTTTTATTGGCGTAGGCGAGTGCCTGGTCAAACTGTTTATTGTTCTGAAATGCGGTTGAAGCTTCAAGATACGCAAGCTCCAGCGCGTTGGACGACACATCTACATCGAGGGAGTCCGCCAACTTTGCAGCCTCCTCGCATGATTTCATCTGCTTCTCAGGCTTTGCGGGATTGCGCAAGGCATTGTCGCAGTCGGCCCTATCTGCCAGAAAGAGCCGAGAAGCCGTTTGGTTGATCGGAGTACTCGGGGCCGGAGGTAGTGGGGTCTTCGCCGTGTAAGTGAGGGTCACAACCGTAGTGACAGGAACAGGCTTGCCATCGACCACGAATGGTTTGTAGGTCGATCGTCGAATCGAGCTTATAGCCGATCCGTGGTGCCCGACCCATCCGCTCAGTACCGTTAGCTGTGTCGGGCGGCCTTGCGTATCAATCACGATTTGCACTTTGACGTCTCCATACATGTGCGCGATCGAAGCGATCGGCGCCAACAGGGGGACGGCAGGAGTAATGACCAACTGATTCGCCTGGTCGGGAGAGATCAATTGAGGAACCTGGGCGAACTCTGTTGCAGGAAAGAGGCAAACGGCTAGTAGGACGATCCGACGCATTCACGTACTCCAAGGGCGAAGGTTTTTCCTGTGTTGTAGGAGATGAGTTTTGTTGTGGTCGGATTATTGCATGGACGCTGCGTTGCGGGGGTAGGTGACTTGGAGGGTTAGGATTTCGTAGGGCTTGATGGGGACTGTTACGACGTCGTCGGTTAGGGGTAGGTGGTCGGCGTTGGGGAGGGGATCTTCCATCAGGTTGGTTTCTATGGCGTATTGGGCGCCGGTGGGGACGTGGAGTTTTACTTCGGTTGGCTTCCCGGCCCACTCGTACATGCGGAAGATGAGGGCGTTGGCGTCTTCGGCTTTCTTGACGGCGGTGAGGGTTACGTTGGGCGCGTCGAGCGAGACGAAGGAGTGGGTGGCGGGCAGCTCGCCGGTGTGGGCGAAGACCTGCTCGGCGATCAGCGGGGTGTTGAGCTCGTAGCCGTGGCGGACGGTGAGCGCGTCTTTCCAGGAGCCGGCGTGCGGGTAGAGCTCGTAGACGAAGTGTTGGGTGCCGCGGTCGGCGTCGGCGTCAGGCCAGGTGGGCGAGCGGAGGAGGGTGAGGCGGAGGACGTTGCCTACCGCGTCGTAGCCGTACTTGCTGTCGTTGAGGAGAGAGAAGCCCTGGTGCTGATCGCCTAGGTCGGCCCAGCGGAGGGCGGGGACTTCGAACTGCGCTTTCTCCCAGGAGTTGTTGCGGGTGGTGGTGCGCTCGATGTTGCCGTAGGGAATCTCGTAGGTGGCCTTGGCGCTGGAGGCGGCGAGCGGGAAGGCGGCTTTGAGGAGGACGTGGGTCTCGTGCCACTCGACCGTGGTCGCCACGCGGACTACGTCGCTGCCGGCGTCGAGAGAGATGTCCTGGATGAAGTGCGACTTGCTCCAGGTGCGGGTGATGCGGATGGTTTTGCGGAGGGGGCCGTTGTCGGTGATGGCGATGGAGTCGACGTGGTCGATGGGGGTCATGGGGCGGTCGAGCGTGCCGGGGTCGATGTTCCAGGCGTCGTATTGCTTGGGCGTGTCGGTGAAAGTCTGGAGCTGGTTGCCGCAGGCTTGCGGGGCGAGGTATTCGGTGTGTGCCGCGTGATCCGCGAGCGTGTTTTCCCTCAAGCTAGTGATGCAGCCGTTCTCCTTGTCAACTGTGAACCTGAGTTGATCATTGGAAAGCGTGAACGAGGTAGATGTGTCGGTAAGCTGTACGTCCCCGCTGCTAGCGAAGCCCGTGCATGTCCCAGACTTTTTGGTAGTAAATACGCAATTCGGCCTGGCTTGGATGACGGTGTAGCCAAGGGCGGGAACATTGGCTACGTTGGCGAGGACTTCGTAGTCATTCGTTCCGGCGATGTGGTTGGTGACCTGCGCGGAGATTGTGTCGCCTTTGACGTCGGTGAGCGCAATGTCATTCGAGGCTTCGGGGAGCTCGACGTGCAAGGTCACGAGTTCGCTACGCGGCCAGGCCATCGTGTTGTAGACGATGACTGGAACGCCTGTCTTCACTGAAGTGTCGATGCGGGCGTTGAGGGTGTGGAGGGCCGCTTCGTCGATGGTGTGGTCGTCGTTGAAGACCTGGTGGAAGTCGTCTTGCGCATCACGGTAGATGACGGCGATGCCGGAGCCGGCGGCCAGGTCGTGGAACTCGTTGAAGGTGATCTTCTGCCAGTTGGTGTTGAGGAGATGGTCGGGATAGGCGTCACCGTCGAGCCAGGCAAAGGAGGCTAGCTTCTCGGCGTCGAGCGTGGCGGTTTCGCTGGTGCGGATGTTGCGCTTGTGATTTGCCTGCGTGGTGTAGACGCCGCGGTGGTACTCGAAGTAGAGCTCATCTTTCCAAGTGGGGATGCCGACTTCTCCATTCGGACCAGCCGGAGGCGCGGTGTAGCCCTTGGCGATGGAGTCGTAGTCCCAGGTGGGCGAGTTGGGGTTGAGGTGGGTCTGGACGTCGTCGAAGTAATGCTGGACGGTGGTGTAGCGCATGGCGGGAACGGCGGTGTCGGGCTTGCTTCCCTGCTCGATCCAGTGATCTCCCTGGTCGAGCATGTCGCGGGTGGGGCCGCCACCGTGGTCGCCTACGCCGTAGAGGTCGAGGTGCTCGAGGGTGCCGGGGTTGCGGGCGACGGATTCGGCGTAGTCAGCGGCGATGCGGGTGGGGTTGAGGTCCATGTGGACGTAGTCGGTTGGGAAATAGGTGAGGACCTTGCTGCCGTCGGGCGACTCCCACCAGAAGAGGCGGAAGGGGAGCTGGTTGGTGTCGTTCCAATGCATCTTCTGGGTGACGAAGTAGTCGAGGCCAGAGCGCTTGTAAATCTGCGGGAGCTGCCAGTTGTAGCCGAAGCTGTCGGGGTTCCAGCCGATGCGCGCGGTGACGCCGTACTCCTTTTTGAAGAAGCGCTGACCGACGAGGAGTTGGCGGACTTGCGATTCGCCGGAGGGGAGATTGAGGTCGGGCTCGACCCACATGCCTCCGACGACCTCCCAGCGGCCTTCCTTGATGCGCTGCTTGATCTGGTCGTTGAGGTCGGGATACTTGTCGGCCATCCAGGCGTAATACTGCGCGGCGGATTGGGTGAAGACGTAGTTGGGATACTCGTTCATCAGTTGCAGGGCGGTGGTGAAGGTGCGGCGGACAGCGTCGACGGTTTCGGTGCGGGGCCAGAGCCAGGCGGCATCGATGTGCGCGTTGCCGTCGAGGTCCATGGTGGCCTGCTGGAGGATGGGGTGGAGCGGCGCGAGGAGCTGCTGCGCCTTGCGCAAGGAGGCGTCGAAGGTGGATTGGTTGGCGGCCGCGAGCGCGTGGAGGTCGATGGCGGCGATGGCGGCTTCGACGGTGGGGAGAAGGTCGGTGCGGGGCTTAGGCAGGGCGGGAAGGATGTTCGCGGCGGCGATGCACTGGATGCGAATGTCCTGCGGGTTGGGGCGGGCGCTGGAGGTTGGGTCGTCGGGGTTGGGATCGACGCGCAGGCTGATGCCCTCGAAGGTTTTGACGTCGACGGTGTGGAGGAGTTTGACGGCTACGAGGATCTTGTCGCCGGGCTTGGCGGGGGCGAAGAGGACGATGGGCTCGAGGTCGTCACCGAGGGCGACGCGGCGGCCGTTGAAGTAGATGATCTCGGGCATGGGACCGTTGGCGTCGGCCTGGAACTGGAACCAGATGCGGGAGCCGGTGATGTCGTAGCCGTTGAGGGTCTTGGGGACTTCGACGGTGCGGCGATACCAGACGGCGTCCTTGGGCGCGGTGGAGTGCGGGGCAACGAGCTGCCACCCGGAGTCGTCGAGCGCGGGCGATTCGCCGTGGGGAACGTCGCCTACGTGGAGCCGCCAGTCGCCGGCAGGAAGCTCGGTGAGGGTCTCAAGGGTGTGAAGCGTGGTGAGCGCGGAGGGCGAGAGATTTTTGAGCTCGCGCTTGGGCGTGAAGGACTGCGCCTGGATGTTGATGTTCAGGAGGGTGGTGGGAAGAAGAAGCGAGGAGCTGACAGCCAGGCCGAGGACAACGGAGAGGACACGAACGCGCATGAAGGAAGGGTAACAAAATGGGCGGGCGAAATTAGGAATGTTGGAAGGCCGGTAGCGGGTCGGCTTGAGTGACGTTTCCCATAACGCCGTTTTGTGGGAACTACGGTATTACTGCGAGAAGCCGACCTAGCATTATTCGTGGAGAGCTTTATGTCGGCGTGGATAATACAGAGGAGAGCCCAGAGAGCTTCGCAAGATGCGACGGGCTGGGCTCAATGCCGCTGGAGTCGTTAAGCATGGACCGTCGCCGATTTGTTTCTCTATCATTAGCGGGCGCAGGACACTTGGCCTGGGGGAAACAGCCTGCTCTTTCCGCAAGGCGTACAAAGGAAGCGCAGGTCGTCGGCGGTGAGCAAAGCCTCGGACACGTGCCCCTCGATTACACCGGGCTTAGTTATGAGGCGGCGCAGCTTTACAATCCGGCGTACTTTTCAGACGCAAACACAAGTCTGGTTACTGCCTTTGGCAAGCTGAGTCCACAAGGAGTATTGCGCATCGGTGGCAACCTGAGCGATGTGAGCCGGTGGGAAGGACCGCACGGAGATTTCTCCACACCTAAGCAGGTCGCCGGCATCGAGTACGGAAAAACGTATTGGGAATGGAAACTGACCGATGCGAGCGTTCAGGCGAACAAGGACGGTGCGATCACGCCAGAGGCGATTCGAAGCCTGGGTCGTTTTCTCCGCGCCACGAATTGGAAGCTGATTTACGGCTTGAACTTTGGATGCGGTTCGCCCGCGCGCGCCGCCGATGAAGCTAAGTGGGTTATGCAGGAGACAGGTGAACGTCTCTTAGCTTTTCAGGTGGGCAATGAAGCCGACTTTTTCGGCGGTCGTCCCCTCTTTCGGCAGAGGCCTTATGACTTCGACCAGTACTTTCGCGAGTACCGTGAATTTGTTGACGCGGTGCGCGCCGGTACGCCTCAAGCTCCATTTGCGGGGCCGGATACGGCGACGAACATGGATTGGGTCGATCGTTTCGGCCAGCGCTCAGCAAATGGGGCCAACATGCTTACCAGTCACTTCTACGCCATGGGCCCAGCCAAGGATCCCACTATGGATGCGGCCTTCCTACTTTCACAAAACGAGAGACTCGGTCAGCAGATCGAACAGGTGAAACAGGCGGTGGATCGATCGAAGAACCTGCGCTTCCGTATGACGGAGGGAAATTCCTGCTTTGGAGGAGGAAAGCTGGGCGTCAGTGACGCATTTGCATCGGCGCTTTGGGGTGCGGATTACACGTTGACTTGTGCATCCGCGGGATACATCGGAGTGAACCTTCACGGCGGGGGAGATGGCGTCTATACCCCGATCGCCGTGGGGGAAGAGCTCTCCGCGGAGTTGCGTCCACTTTATTTCGGCATGCAATTCGCCGAGCAGTTCGCCGGATGGGAGATGCAAGAATGCATTCTAAAGACAAATGCAAATCTTACGGCTTGGTTAGCTCACCGAGGTAGCGAGCGTCAGCTCGCCCTCATCAACAAGGACGCAGCCCCGGTCAAGGTGCAACTTCCATCGGCTTTTGACGGTCATCGTACTTCGTTGTGTTTGCGCCTAAGTGGGCCGGCGCTCGATGCAAAGCAAGGAGTGCAACTCGTCAAGGTCGGGACTCATTCTGGAAGCAGCCTTTTGGTCGAAAGCTACACAGCGTTGCTGATCCGGTGCTAGCCTCTTTCTAAACTCGGAGGACTCATGAAGAAGTCGGTCAAGATTGGCCTGGCTGTAGCGATCGCGCTACCCATACTTGCCGTAGCCGCTATACCCCTCTTCGTGGACGCCAACACGTTTCGTCCTGTGATCGAGAGCCGTCTGAGCGCGGCCCTTTCGCGCAAGGTCACGCTCGGCGATCTGAGCCTGTCGCTCAGGACGGGAAGCCTAGTGGCAAACGATCTCGCCATCGCCGAAGACCCGAAGTTCGGCCAGGCACCCTTCTTCACCGCGAAACAAATGCGCATTGGCGTTGAGATGAAGCCGCTCATCTTGCACAAGCAGCTTATTGTGCGGAGTTTTGAGGTCGATGCTCCGCAGATCCATCTAATCGCCGCCGAAGATGGAAGCTGGAACTACTCCACGCTGGGCCACGGCGTTCAGAACAACAAGCAGCCGGCCACCTTGCACGATCTTCCGGTCGACCTCATCACCATCCAAGACGGCACCGCCACGATCGAGACGTTCCCCGCGAAGGGGAATCCGCAGGTCTATGACCATCTCAACGTCACGCTGGATCACTTCTCGCTGGCCAAAGGCTTTCCGTTCACGGTGAGCGCCTCGCTGCCCGGCGACGGCAAGGTCGGGCTGACCGGAACTCTCGGGCCTGTCAATCCGCAGGACGCGGCCGCCACTACGTTCGACGCTCACGTCACCATCGACCACCTGGACCCCGTCGCGGCCGGGTATGTCGATCCTGCTGCAGGGATCTCTATGATCGCCGGGCTCGACGCGCACATTGTGTCGGACGGCGTGAACTTCACCAGCACCGGCAAGCTTCACGCCGAGCACCTGATCCTGCTGAAAGGCGGCAAGGCCGCTCCGTATCCCCTGGATGTTACCTATCAGGTTGGCCACTCCCTGAAAGACAACAGCGGCCAGGTCACCGATCTTGCGCTGCAGACGGGCGCTGTTGCGATTCACATTAAGGGCACGTATCAGCTCGCGGCAAACGAGCCTGTGTTCGATCTGAAGCTGCTGGCGCAAAGTGTTCCTATCGACGGCCTGCAAGCGCTGATGCCGGCCGTTGGGGTTAAGCTGCCGAACAACGCCACGCTGAAGGGCGGAACGCTGTCGGCTAACTTCAGCATCAAGGGGACGGAAAAAGACAACGTGATTGTCGGTTCCTACGAGATCCGGAATACGAAGCTGGTGGGGTACGACCTGGGCTCGAAGATCGTTGGGATTGCGGCGATGGGTGGGATCAAGACGGGAAATACGGTCGACATCACGATCTCGCGCGCCAACATGCGCGTGACGAAAGCGGGCAGCGTGACCACGAATATCTACTCGGTACTTCCGGCGCTCGGCGAGTCTACCGGCAGCGGCACGGTGTCACCTTCGGGCCAGCTCAACTTCCATCTGATTTCGAAGGTGACGAGCGCGAAGGGGCTGAATAAAGTGGGCGTCAATCTTCTGACAAGCCTGAACAGCTCGTCGGCTTCGAAGAAGCCTTCGAATGCGAAGGGGATCCCGATTAATATTACGGGCACGGCGGAGAACCCGGTCATCACCGCCGATGTGAGCAGCGTGATGAAGGGAAATGCCACGGCGATCAAGAATAAAACCGCTGGTGTGTTCAATAAAATCTTTGGGAAGAAGAATTCTACGTCAACCGCTCCGAAGAAATAATTCTCTGGGCCGGCTGCAGCTACTTTTTGCGCGGCGCCTGCTTCGCGACGGCTTTCTGCGGTGTCTGCTTCGCGTTTTTCTGCGGGGCCTTCTGCGTCTGGCTGTCGAGGGCGCGCCTTGCGTCGCGCAGGTCCTTGGACTTGACGAGCATCTCCCAGTCGCGCTCGGTCTTGTCGGAGTAAGCACGCGCGAAGCTGAGGATGGCGCGATCGAAGCGGGTGGAGGTGCCGAGGTAGGCGGCAATGGTTACAGGGTCGCCGGCGCGCGCGTGTCCGCGGGCCAGCAGCTCGCCGCAGATGTCGGCGTACCCGAGCAGCGAAGCCGCGGTCAGAATTTCCAGGTCGAGCGACGCCTTATGATCGTTCAACTGGCGCACCAGGTAGTCGCGTCCCTCAATCGTGGTGTAGCCGAGGAAGGGGTCGGAGGTGAGCTGCATGGCGCGCTGGCCATCGACCACGCGGTGGCCATCGTGGGTGTGGCCGGAGCCTTCGGGCAGATACGGAGCGTAGGCCGACGCAGGCTCTTCCTTGATCTGGAGAAAGAGCGGATCGACGCCGTGCGGACGGCTGAGGCCCTCGAAGTAGATGACGTAATCGCGCAGGCCGACCGAGCCGGTTCCGACGACCTTGAAAGCGACATCCTGCGGGGCGTACTGCTGCAGGAAGTGGACCCGCTCGGGCTGTAGCGTGCGGGTGTAGGGGCCAAGCGCAGCCAGGACGAGGGCAGCTTCCCTGGCACTGAGGCGCTCGATGCGCGGAGGATCGGAGTGGAAGATGCGCGGGTTCGCCAGGCCATCGCCGTTGCCTGTTCGAGTGACCCCCGGCGCCGGCTGGGTGAGCGACTTGAGCAGCTTGGGCGGGGTGGAGTGGCCGGCCTGCGCGAGAATGGCAGGGATCGGTTCGGTGGCGGCGAGGCGATGAATCTGGTAGCGCGCAATCTCAACCACGGGCATGGCCGCAAATGTTTCCATCATGGTGCGGTACTGCTGGGTAAAGTGGAGTACCGCGTCGCGCCGTGCCGCCCGCTTTACGCCGGCTGCCCTGCCCGCGAGGATCAGGCTGGTGGCGAAACGCTTGATGTCGTACTCGAACGGCCCGCGAATGGTCTCGTCAAAGTCATTGATGTCGAAGACCAGCCGGCCATCGAGGGCGGCGAAGGCACCGAGATTAAGGACGTGGGCATCGCCGCAGAGTTGCGTGGTGATGCCGGTGTTGGGATGGCAGGAGAGGTCGGCAGCCATGATCGGCACCGCTCCTCGAAAGAAGCCGAAGGGGCTGGCGGCCATGCGGTCGTACTTGATGGGGATGAGGCTGGGGACGCGACCGGTCATGGACGCGCGCAGGAGCGCGAGCGGATCATGTGTACAGGAGGCGAGCGAAAAGTTGCCGTGCTCGCTGCGGGCCAGCTGCTTGCGTGCGCTAAGGCCGAGGGCCTGGCGATCGGCGTGATTGAGTGGGGCTGCGGGTGTCGTCATAGAGTTGGCTTCGAGTGTTAGGTGTAGGACTTACAGACGCATAACTTCGGGTGTAGGATAACGCCCAAGTAATCCGGTATCTGAGGGAAGGTGCCTCCGGTAC
>Ga0302231_10002626_pt1 | contig 10189 bp, 7 predicted proteins | sample II_Palsa_N2_2_FD_193522 | JGI IMG/M metagenome (GOLD analysis project Ga0302231, IMG submission 193522) | Peat permafrost microbial communities from Stordalen Mire near Abisko, Sweden - II_Palsa_N2_2 | ecosystem: Environmental > Terrestrial > Soil > Palsa > Peat permafrost | place: Sweden...
AACTTCGCAGCGTGATTTCCATCGGTCCTCTCAAATTCAGTGGGGTTGGGCCGATCGCATCGGGTCAGCCGTGTCCTTCTTGTCAGCGTCTTTATCTTTGCCCCAAGTCTTGTATAGACCGAGGTAGGCATAGTTTTCTGTCTGTCCGGCAACGGAATGTCCGTACGCGAACAGTAGCTGCAGGCCCGGTTGCTTGAAATGGTAGTAGCCGCCGGCATCAATCAGGGTCGAAGCCTGCGTCTGGGCGGCTGCGAAACCTTCGCTCGCGTGAGTGAAGACCTCAGCTGACAGCTCCAGCCTCTCGCTCAGCGTCCGTTTCACCAGATATCCGCCGTACAGGTAGTTCTTGTACTGATCTTGGGGGACGACAGCGTATCCGAGACCGCCCACGAGACTCCAGGGCCCAAATTCTTTCTCGACCCAGATGGGGAGTTTGTACCAGACTTTGCCGACTCCTAGACCCTTGGAGTAATTGCCAGTCGGAATCTCGAACATGGTAAATGAGCCAATCTGAGGCCGGTGTTTGGTCTGTTTGATAAAGCCCCACTTCACGCCCAATTCCATGTCCTGGAGGCCGAAAGCACTCGGACCCACACCACCGGGGGCATAGACGGGTTTGTTCGACGGAATTACTTCCCCCAGCGGCAGAATCACATGCAACTGAATATTGGGAACCGCGCCCCAGTTGAACTCAAACCCAGGGCTGATCGTATCGAGCTCTGCCGGTGTTCCATCGACAGTTCCGAAGACGTAGGCTTCGTAGTGTCCAACGTCTACGGGGGTTGGGTCATCGGTCTGGAACGGAGGACCAGCCTGAGCCCAGACTTGGGTACTGAACGACGTGAGGAGCAGCAGCCCGGCCCAGCCCAAGAGTATCGGGCTGACTCTCAATGAGACCTTATTCCGGGCAGAAATCACGACAGCCTCGACGATGGAATCAGGACGCACGCACAGCTTATATCGAACTTCGATATTAGGCAATGAAGATGGATCTTCCTGACGATATATTCATGGTGTGCTCAAGCATCAGCGGGAACTGTTTACCGGTCTGATTCGAATCCATGTCCTCGTCCATGCATCTCACGAGGGCATCTTCGGTCTTGCCATGATGGAGGAGCTTCGGCATCATGGCTATCGCATTGGACCGGGCACCCTCTATCCTTTGCTTCACGGAATGGAACGCGCTGGACTTCTACGATCCGAGTTGAACATCGTCCGAGGGCGTAAGCGGCGCGTGTACAAGATGACGCCTGCCGGAACAAAGGCCCTTGAGAGTGCAACGGCAAAGGTCGATGAACTGCACCGTGAGCTTCACGAAGACCACCCAAGGGACATTGGAAGTCGGATATAGCCTCTTGGATCCTGACTGGCGACGGTCTCGCAGTAGTGCTGACCTCCTGCCACCGCGGAATCACAATTGGCGAGAACGGGACGAGTCACTCATCGATACCGCAGTGGGCAGGTGAGTGGTGTTCCGGGACGAGAATTAGGCGATACGGGAACTGTTTCGCTCTGGCGCTACTAAACTCTCAGTCGTAGGGCGCGACTACGGTGTTTTGACTAAGTTCGAAATTATTTCGCAGCCGTCTAGCTTCTGTACCGTCGGCACGTGGTCCGTCGGGCGCCGGAAACAATCGGCGGCATGCTCGTAGACTTGGAGGCAACTTTGGGGGCAACTTTTGGCTACCTAGTCACTGTTTCTTCGAGTTATTGCCCATTGGAACGACTATTCAGTAGCGTCTCTGGTCACCACTTTAGGATCATAGACTTGAAGACACAATTTAGAAACTGCAAGAGATTTTTAAGAAGGCAGTCCTAACCTGTCGATATGCACGAACTCCAGGTTGGCGCTCTCCGCCTCAAGGCCTAGACCGTTTCCGTCTACGCCCGCCACTCTGCTAAGTGTGACAAGAAGAGAGACCCCCGCTGGAAGCGCTGCAATTGCCTCAAGTACATTTACCTACTTCGAGACGGTAAGAACAAGACAATCTCTGCGAAGACGAGGTCCTGGGGAAAAGCTGAGAGCCAGGCACAGGAGAACCAAGACTGGCCGCAGGTTTCCTTGCAGAGTTGCAAAGCGAAGCAGCCCAACTTGATCCCAATAGAAGGCGTTTCCGGCGGCGTCTATCGAAGTTGCCGAAAAGCCCGACTTTTCAGGCAGTACCCGAATTGAGAGCGAAAGGGGCCGGCTCGGATGGATCCAACGTCGCGACGGGAAAACATACGACACACCGAGCGCCCACTTCCACGTTCGTTTCGAACCGGATACTACCGCCAGCGCGTTCGATGACCAACCTGGCGATCGCCAGTCCCAACCCTGCCCCTGGAGGCGAGCCCGCCGCGGTTCCGGTGCGGGTAAAGAAGCGGTCAAAGACTCGCTCCTCTTCGCCAGGAGTAATGCCTGGACCTTGGTCTTGGACGGTGATGCACTGGGAGGACGGTGGGCCTTCGAGGTTGGTATATGAAATCACAAGCACCGATTGCGGCGGCGAGAATTTGATCGCATTATGCAGGACGTTGAGGAACGCGACTCGCAGCAAGCTGCGATCGCCCAGTACGTTTGCGCTCTCGACGCCCTCGACCTTTTCGACGACCCGAATGTCGCGTTCTTCCAACAGAATCTCGAGAAAGCTCAGTACCTCGTCGACCAAGAGTTTGATAGGAAATACGGTCTGCTGTTCTCCGGGCTGGGTCGACTCGGCACGCGCAAGTAAGAGCAGGCTGTCGATGGTTGCGTTGAGCCGCACAGCTTCTTCGAGAACGCTGCTCAAAGCATTGCGATACTCGTCGGCCGATCGTTGCTCCTGCAGGGCTACCTCGCTTGTGGCGCGTACGATGGCCAGTGGAGTGCGAAGCTCATGAGCGGCATCCGCGGTAAAACGGTGGAGCTGGAAAAAGGCCTGCTCGAGGCGCTGCAGGAGGTTGTTGAAGGCGGTGGCCATCTGGCCCAGCTCATCGTTCGGATTGGCGACGTCGAGGCGGTCGTGAAGGTTGTGGGCGGTGATGCTCTCGGCGCTGGTGTTCATCTGGTCTAGAGGCTTGAGGGCGCTGCGCGCGATGGATTGTCCCGCAGCGGCAGCGAGAGCAAGGGCTAGAGGAACGGCGAGCAGTAGCAGAAGCAGGAAGCGCCCCATATAGCTGCGGAACGAATCCAGCCTATAACCGAGGCGGATAACGACCGTCCGCCCAGCCATCTGATGAATATGACTGACCATGAAGATCTTGGTGCCGTCCGCTAGCTCGAAGCGACGCTGGTTGAAGCCGAGGACACCTTCGCTTGGGGCGAGGCGATCTCCCATGGACATACCGTTGAGGGTGGGGCTTCGGTAAAGGACGGCGCCGGTGGAGGCGTCAAGGACCTCCATGAGGCGGTCAACGAGAAGATGTGACTGCGGTCGAGAGTAATAGTTCTGCTGAACCTGAAGCTGGCTATGGGTATCGAAGTACAGAAGGCCTTCGACGGTGATGACGTCCTGCACTTCATCGTGAACCATCTGGCGGGTGAGGGCTTCGTATTGCAGCGCGAAGACCAGGCAAGCGTAGACCAGGAGCAGCACCGCGAGCACCGCAACGTAGTAAACCGTGAGCCGGGTCCGCAGGGTGGTGGTCCGGGGAAGCGTCACGTGCGGGTCTCGCGCAGGCAGAAGCCGACGCCACGAACGGTCTGCAGTAGCTTGACGGAGAAAGGATCGTCAATCTTCTTGCGGAGGCGCGCCATCTGCACGTCGATCACGTTGTCGATTGGGGTGTAGCGAGAGCTTTCCCGCCATACGTCGCGTGCGAGCATCTCACGCGAAACGGTGCGGTCGCGGTTGGCGGCGAGATAGAGGAGGAGATCGAACTCGCGTGCGGTGAGGTCGAGCTGCTGGCCATCGCGTTCGGCTCGACGGGCGCGGGTATCGAGGACGAGATCACCGATTGTTTCGGTGAAGGTTTCCTTGGGAGGAAGAAAACGGCGGAGCAGGGCGTCGATGCGGGCGAGCAGTTCAGCAAATGAAAATGGTTTGCCGAGGTAGTCATCTGCACCGGTGGCGAGGCCTTCGACGCGGTCCTCGATGGTGTTGTGCGAGGTCAGGATGAGGACTCGGATGTCGATACCCTCCTGCCGGATCTGGCGGAGGATGTCGAGGCCGTTGCGGTGGGGGAGGGTGAGGTCGAGTAGCAGCAGCTGCGGTCGAACGCTGTGAACGAGAAAGAAGCCTTCCTCGGCGGAGGACGCCGTACTGACCTCATAGCCCGCAGACTCGATCCCGGATACGAGAGCCGCTGAGAGCTTGCGGTCGTCTTCGATGATCAGAATGGTCGGCTTCGAGGGCGGCATCGGACTCCTGTCTTCTTTATGATTCCCCAGCTTGACCGCACTGACAAGGGATGGAGGACGATGTCAGGAAGATGTAAGGCAATGTAAGGAAAAGAAGTGGTCAACTCCAGTTGAGCAAAGCTCTCTTGGAGGTCATCTTGTTCGCTCGTTTCGTTGCTGCCGCCTTTCTCATCGCATCTCCGTTCGCAATCGCGCAAGGCGCTCATGCTGCATCTCCAATGGCAGAGCTGCCCGCGAGGACGACGCTGCCAATCGTCTTCACCCGTACCATTTCTGCCAATCATGCCAAGGCTGGAGATATGGTATTCGCAAAGACCATCCAGGTCGTTCATCTCCCTGATGGCTCGGTATTGCCTGCCGGCACGAAGATCGTCGGGCACGTGGTTTCGGCAACTCCTTTCAGTTTCGATAGCACTCCCTATGCGCATCAGAGGCCATCCGAGCTGGTCATCGAGCTCCAAACCGCACAACTAAACTCCATTGAACTCCCTCTGCACGTGACGCTCCGCGCAATGGCAGGTCCCATCGCAGCAAACGGCGCCAGCGAGCCACAATCCTCCGATATGGATTCTCTTGGCACGCTGTCGCAGATCGGCAGCGACCTTTTGGTTCCCTCACAGAAAGAGGTAGTGAATCAGCAGGGTGACACCGTCGCCTATAACCGCCGTGACGGCGTATACGCTCACCTGATCGCGAATGGCCCATGCGATGCCAGCGACAACGAGGTCTCCGTCGCCCTCTTTTCTCCGACTGCGTGCGGCCTCTACGGGTTCGGTAGCGTATCTGTTGAAGCTAACGGTTCCGTAGCAAAGCCATCGCAGGTGGCGCTTATTTCGACGCATGGCTCGCCCCAAATCTGGAAGCACACGGTAGCACTACTTGAGGTGCTTCCCGAGAGTGGCCGCTAAACGATGGCCAAGGGTCGATTGTTTTACCTATCGACGTTGATCGGTGCGAGCCTCTCCGCGACGATGATGGCGCAGGTCCCCGCTCCTTCACGGAACAGCACGAATACAGCATTGACATTGGACCAGGCCGAGAGTCTCGCCCTGACCAATCAGCCGCGATTGCTGGCTGCTCAGCTCCGCTCGCGTGCCGCCGCTGAGCGTATCCGCGAAGCGCGAGCGGGGCTGCTTCCCACAGCATCTTTCGATGTTACCGGTGCGGAAGTCGTCGATACTGAGACAGCCACCGCGGCCGGCAATCTCACAACATCTTCCCTATCGGATCGATTTGCATACGGTGGAAATCTTAGCCAGCTCGTCACTGATTTTGGCCGCACCCACGCATTGGTTGCGAGTGAGCGAGCAAGCTCCGAAGCCCAGGCAGACCGTGCCACGCTCACCCGCGCACAAGTCCGGCTGCACGTGCGAGAAGCCTATTATTCCGTCCTTGGAGAAGAGTCCGTACTACACGTCGCGCAGGCTGCACTTACAAATCGGCAGTTGGTCCTGAGGCAACTGAACGTCCTTGAGCAAAATCAGCTGCGTTCCACGCTTGACGTCAATTTCGCCGCAGTGCTGGTCAGTCAAGCAAAACTCGCTGTGGTGCAAGCGCAAAGCGAGGTCTCACAGGCGAGGGTGAAGCTGGCTACAGCAATGGGCGAGTCGCAGCCGATAGCTGCAGCCCTGGTCGATGTCGATCCGAACACGGAGCCTTTACCCCCTGGATCAGAAGACCCGCAAGGTCAGGCGCAGCTCCAGCGTGCTGACCTATCTGCCGCCAAGGCAGAGCAGAAAGAAGCCGAGCAATATGCCACTGCAGAAAAGCGTCTCACCCTGCCGACACTGAAGGTTCTGGCTGCTGCCGGAGACATTCCGTATCACGATCACACGTTGCATTCGAGCTATGCTGCCGCCGCTTTCAACCTCGACATCCCCGTCTTTAACGGCGGTCTGTTCAGTGCACGGCGCGCCCAGGCGGAACTGCTGGCCAACGCTCGCTCCGAGGACACCAAGGAGCTTTCGCTCGAGGTCTCCGAGCAGGTACGCGACGCATGGTATCGGGCCAACGAAGCATTCCAGTCCCTCGATGTCTCGAGTCAGCTGGTGGCGCAGGCACGTGAGGCACTCCGATTAGCGCAAGACCGCTACGATGCCGGCCTCGGGTCCATCGTTGAGCTCAATGAAGCGCAACTGAACGAAACGTCCGCTGAAATCAATTCTGCCTCCGCGGTCGACACGTACCTCAGCCGCCGAGCCGAACTCGACTTCGCCACCGGCCAGTTGAATTGACAAGGACTTCGATGCCCAAGCCAACTTCTGTTTTCCTCACGCTCCTCGCCCTCGCAGCTCCAATCAGTGGATGCAGGCAAGCGCCTCCAGCGGCCGCACCAGTGCCTGTTGTTCCCGTCGCAACTGCCGGTCCGGCAACGCTCTCCGATGATCTTGTCGTCACCGCCGAATTTGAGCCATTTCAATCGGTGGATGTAATGGCCAAGGTCGCGGGCTATGTGCGCTCGATCAATGTGGACATCGGAGATCACGTTCGACAGGGACAAGTACTCGCGACACTGGATGTACCAGAGATGCAAGACGACGTAGCTCGAGCAAGAGCAGCACTCGCTGCCGCAGATGCCGGTGTCGTGACGGCTCAAGGTGCGATCCAGCGTGCGCAGGCGCAGGCGGACATCGCGGCACTTTCCTACAGGCGCATCCAGGATGTGGCCAACAAGGATAAGGGTCTCGTTCCGCGGCAGGACGTCGACGTCGCTCAATCGCATCAGCTCGAGGCTGCAGCGCAGCTTGCCAGCGCGCAGTCATCGCTGAAGGCAGCGCAGCAGACCAAACTCGAGGCCTTGGATGAACTCGCCCGAGCGCAGCAGATGTTCCAATATTCCACGATCCGTGCACCCTTCGATGGAGTGATCACCAAGCGTTACGCGAATACAGGTGCCATGGTCCAGGCCGGCACCGCTTCGCAATCACAGGCCATGCCGGTCGTAACCATCGCGCAAGACAACCTTCTGCGATTGATTCTGCCTGTTCCTGTCTCGGATGTGGGTTCCGTGCGGAATGGCGAGCCAGTCAACGTGAACGTTGTGACGCTGAATCGCAAGTTGCAGGGGACGGTGACGCGGTTTGCCTACACGGTGGCCGTATCCACACGCACCATGGCGACGGAGGTGGATGTACCCAACCAAGATGGCACCCTCATTCCCGGAATGTACGCCGAGGTGCGCCTCCACCTCGCGGACCGTAGAGACGTACTTAGCGTTCCACTCGACGCGGTCGACGGTATCGGCACAAGCGCCCCGCAGGCGTGGGTCGTGCACGGCGATACGGCTCACCTGGTTCCCGTGAAACCGGGACTGCAAACAGCCAACCGCATCGAGATCCTGTCAGGCCTCACCGCCGGCGACCGCGTCGTCGTTGGCCGCCATACCGGACTAGCTGAAGGGGAGAAGGTCTCTCCGACGCTCGCCACATACGAAGCACAAGACTAACTGCCCCACGCTGAAAGGAACGACGCGACCACATGTCTGGTTTCTCCATCCGCAATCCGTACCTGATCGTGGTCGTCTGCCTGGTCATCTCGATCCTTGGCATCGTCAGTGTCGTGAGCATGCCTGTCGATATGTTTCCCTCGATTGAGTTGCCGGTGGTGGCGGTCGCGACGTTCTACTCCGGGATGCCTCCCCAGCAGATCGAAACTAATATCACCTATCACCTTGAGCGCCAGTTCACGCTCGCCAGTGGCATCGATCATATGGAGTCTCGTTCGCTGCCCGGTGTCTCGCTCATCAAGGTGTACTTCCGCACTGGCACCAATGCCGACACGGACGCCGCAACCATCTCATCGCTCGCTATGAGCGACATCAAGGACATGCCGCCTGGGACGTACCCCCCGATCATTCTCAAGCAGGATGCCTCGTCGGTCCCCGTTGCGCTGGTGCCCTTAACCGGGACCGGCCTAAGCGAATCGAAGCTCAAAGACATTGGCCAGAACTTCGTTCGCAACCAGCTAGCCAGCGTCGATGGCGCGTCTGTGCCTCAGCCGTTCGGCGGAACCTGGCGACAGATCCAGCTCTTTGTTGACCCCTACAAGCTCGAAGCAAATCAACTCTCGCCCATGGATGTGGTCCGTGCCGTCAACCAGGCAAACGTGATTCTTCCCGCCGGCGACGCGCAGATCGGCCGCCTCGACTACAACATCTATACCAACTCCATGCTCAAGGGCCCTGCCGACATCGCACAGGTGCCGATCAAAACGGTTGGACAGTCCCCGGTGCGCGTTGGCGACGTCGCTACGCCAGAGGACGCGTTTGGTCGCCAGTACAACATCGTGCGTGTCGATGGCCAACGCGCCGTGTATCTTCCTATCTTCAAGGCGGGCAGCGACTCGAATACGATCGCCATCGTGAACGGCGTCCAGGCTACCCTCAAGAAACTCTATGATGTTCCCAGTTCACTGCACGCTACCGTAGTGTTCGACCAGGCTCGCTTCGTCCGCACTGCGATCGAAACCCTGCTCCACGAAGGCGGCGTCGGACTGTTCCTCACCTGCCTGATGATCCTCATTTTCCTCGGCAGCCTGCGCGCAACCATTGCCGTCTTTTTCTCGATCCCGCTCTCACTCCTCGCCACCTTCATCGTCCTGAAGCTTACCGATTCCTCAATCAACTCTATGGTGCTGGGTGGCCTCGCCCTTGCCCTATCGCGACTCATCGACAACTCCGTCGTCGTGCTCGAGAACATCTTTCGTCACCTCGAAGAAGGGCAGGCCCCGCTCGCGGCTGCTGAACAAGGCGGCAACGAAGTTGCCCTTCCCGTACTTGCCGGCACCCTCACCACGGTCGTGGTATTTTTTCCCGTGACCATGCTTTACGGAGTCAGCAAGTTCCTCTTCTCCTCGCTTGCGCTGGCGGTCGTCATCTCCCTCTTCGCATCCTATTTCGTCGCCCTCACCGTCGTGCCGCTCTTCTGCGCTCGCTTCATGAAGAGCGGTCACGGGAACGTCGAGCACGAATCCTCCAAAGAAGAGAAGACCGTCGAGCCCGACGCCCAGCTTGCAGTACATCACCACGGACTGTGGGCACGCTTCAACGCAGCGTTCTCCCACGGCTTCGACTCCATGCTCCACAAGTACGATCGACTTGTGGCACGCGTACTCGATGCACCGCGGGCCACACTCACTATCTTCGGCATCATCTTCATCGCAGGCCTGTTTCTGTTCCCTTTGCTCGGACTTTCCTTCTTCCCGCGCACGGATGCCGGCCAATTCGTCATCAACTTCAAGGCGCCGTCCGGCACAAGGATCGATGACACTAACGCTGAGGCCGCCAAGCTCGAATCAATCATCTGCGGCATCGTCTCCAAGCACGACATGGGTATGATCATCTCGAATATCGGTGTCAATCCCGGTTTTTCCGCCCTCTATTCGCCGAACTCCGCGACCCACACCGGCTTCACCCAGGTGGCCCTAACACCCAACCACACTGTCAGCAGCTTCGAATACATTCGCGAGGTGAAACAGGCACTGTCCAGACAAATGCCCGAGTTGCAAACGTTCTTCGGCTCCGGCTCGCTCGTTGACGGCGTCCTCAACATGGGCGCACCGGCTCCTATCGACGTACGTGTCGCAGGCAACGACATGGATGCGGACTACGATACCGCTCAGAAGATTGCATTCCAGATCCGCGGTGTGCACGGTGTCGCCGACGTCTACATCCCGCAGGACCTCGACTATCCTTCGCTACGGATCTCGATCGACCGCACACGTGCCAGCGAACTCGGCCTCACCGAACAGGAGGTCGTCTCTAACATCATCACCGCCGTCACTTCGAACCAGATGATTGCACCCTCCATCTGGATCGATCCCAACTCTGGAAACAACTACTTCCTCACCGTCATGTACAAAGAAGACCAG
>Ga0302231_10002630_pt1 | contig 10175 bp, 16 predicted proteins | sample II_Palsa_N2_2_FD_193522 | JGI IMG/M metagenome (GOLD analysis project Ga0302231, IMG submission 193522) | Peat permafrost microbial communities from Stordalen Mire near Abisko, Sweden - II_Palsa_N2_2 | ecosystem: Environmental > Terrestrial > Soil > Palsa > Peat permafrost | place: Sweden...
GATCTCTGTGAGCATCTGGTCGAGGCGACCGCGGACTTTGCGGGGCAAAACAGACGACCAAGCTGTGTCGGCGAGCTCGGCAACAGACTACCAAAAGCTTGTCAGGAACGCGCAGAAAATAATAAAGAAAAAAATTTTTTTCTTTTTCCCTCCTTACCTGCCAGACACGACCAAGTTCAGTCCAGACGCCCTTGAGGTCGCGGAGTTCCTCGAGGAGGGGGGCGAGACGGTCGTCCTGGGAGAGCTCGAGGTTGAGGGCCTCCTTGGCCTTGCACACTTGGAGGTACTCGTCCTGGAGACGCGAGATGCGACCCTCAAAGACAGAGAGTGAGTTGGTGGCGACATCGGGCTTGAGGTCGCCCTGGACGGGCTTGTTCTGGTCCCACTCGGCCGTAAGGTCCTTGACGCGCTTGTCGACGGCAGCATCCTCTGCGATAATCTTGGTTTGAAGGTTGGCTAGATTGGGCGATTAATGAAACTTTCTCAACATTCACCTTTTCTTTTAGTACCGATCTGGTTTTGGATTGCAGCATTCTTGCGCGTGAGGATCTCGTTCAAGGCGGTCCACTCGCCGTTGACCTGGTCAAAGTGGAGCCAGTCCGCAGGGAAGAGGAAACGCTGGCGCTCCAGCAGCTTTTGGCCCGCGCGGTAGATTTCGAGGGCCTGGGTCCACGCTGGCAACTTGCGCTTGAGTTCCTGTGAATGCATTTTTTTTATAAGTACTTTTTTCGAATGAAATAAAACGAAACGGAACGGTACTCCGACAAACGTGATGAAAACGACGGCATCCGTAGTCTTCTCACCATCCAGGGAGTGGGCCTCGAGTTCGTTGCGGCCCTTGCTGATGACGCCAAAGAACTCGGCCATGGCACCACCCAGGCGTTGGCCAAAGCGCGAGAGGATCTCCTTCTGCCAGCTGTCGTACTTGGCATTGACCTTGGCCTGCACTTGGGCATAGTTGACGACTGCAGAGCCAAAGGAGCGTGACGTGTCGGCATTGTCAAAGGTGTTGCGAGCGGCACGGATTTCACCGAGGAGCTGCACAGAACATGATACTCTTTCTTTTAATAAAAAAAAATAAAAAAGGAAAGGTTTCAACACATCAGTACCTGCTGCCAGAGCGTGAGATCATCGCCGAGGCGCACATAGACGTGGTTGGCCTCGAGGTCCCAGAGGGCCTGGTACTGGAGCCATTCCTGGACGTATGCCGAGATCGCTTTGACCTTGTCATCAATGACTGCGTATGCCTTGGGAAGGTCGCCGCTCTTGAGCGTGGCAAGGAGGATGCTGTGGTAGGTAGTCTCTGTGGGAAGCTCGTCCTTGCGCAGACCGATGCTGTAGCGCGTGCTCTGGATGCGAGGGAGGGCAAGCACGATGCCTGAAAGGAAAAGGATAAATCTTTTGTGTTCTCTCTATGTGCGTTACCGAGCCAGACGAAAAGTTGCTGGATCCATGTGGAACGGGCCTGCTCGACCGGGGGCTCGAGGTGCATGACCTGGTTGCGGATGCGCAGCTCAAAGTTGATCGTGGGCATGTCTGGGAGGGTGGCGAGGGCAATCTCGCGCACCTCGTCGTCCACGTTACCCAGGTTGACATTCTCCGGGAGCTCGGTCGTCCTGCCAGAGGTGCCGACCTTGCGGTCGACGGCGAACGAGTGGATCCACACCTTTACGGCGAGCTGGAGACGCGCGGTGAGCGCGGTCTGGACACGTTCATTGAGCTTGGCAACCCACTCCTCCAAATTGCTGATGGACTCGAGGTTGAAGCGATCAATCTGAACAAGTGTTATTATTATTATTTTTTATTTTCAGTTGTTTCCTTTGGTCGCATTGGGAAATGTGCATACCTGCTTCTGGAGAGAGTCGAGAATCTCGGTAAAGGCTTTGGGCTTGAACGCGCATGTCTCGAGGGCCTCGATGCTCTTGGTGATGCTCTCGTTGACCAAGATGAGGTCGTTGACCTTTTCATGGTAGTTGGTCACGACGTTGGCGAGGTCGCGAACAAACTTGGCCTGGGCGCTTTCGTTTGAACGGTTGTTCTCGGGGCGCGAGAACGCCTCCCAGCGCATCGCCTTTCCGCGCGTGATCATGGTGTGGATCTCGTTGATTTGTCCAGACACGAGCATTTGCTAAACAAGACGATTTTTAAACGAAAAAACGTTTTTTTTTTTTTTTCGCAAAGCTCTCGTCCTTACGAGCTCGTGGTGCTCTTGAATGCGTGTGTTGGCCCGGTCATACGTGCGAATAGTCTCCATCAGCGAAACAGCAAAAGGGTAGACTTGTTTGCCCTCTTTGGCAATGGATTGAATCTACCAAGGCGGGAAAAAGTGAATAATTTTCAACAGTTACTTGAACACGAGGGAGGTACCTTGTTGACATTGAAACCCATCCAGGTCAGGTTGCGCACCTCTTTGAAGAGGGTAATAAGCTGAGTGTCAAAATTGACGACAAGTTGCGTGCGGACACCAAAAGGCGTGCGCACGTCACGAACATCCAAGATCGGGCCTGACACCTTGAGGTTGCGTTTGGTAATGTCGGCAACCCACTCCTCAAAGATCTGTTTGTTGTTAAAAATAAAATAGAATACATAAATAAATAAGAAATTTTCAAACTTCGAAATACCGGGTGAGTGTCAAGCTTCTTGCGGAAGGACTCGGCCTCCTGCTGCAGCTTCTTGCCGGCGCTGTAGTTTTCCCAGCCCTTGCCAAGGACGTCTTCGACGCGAGCGACATAGGTGGCGAGCTGGCGTTCCATTTGACGAGCCCACATAATCGTGCCGGAGAGCTCGGGGATGTCACGGATGGTGGACATGCGAGCGGCCGACGAGGGCAGGTACTTGGCGGTGAATTTTTTGTGGAGTGTGAGAATGTCCTCCTCGACGCGCTTGATCAGAGACGTTTGGTACTCTTGGATGGCGCCACGGATCTTGGGGCGAACAAAGAGCGCATTGAAACGGCTAAACACGCGGAACATTTCGGACGCGCTCTTGGCCGTGGCAAGACGGTCACGTAGGAGAGCGATGATTGCATTCTCGACACGCGAAACGCGCTCATTGTATGCCTGGTTTTATTATTTATTATTTATTTTTAAAAAAAAAAAAAATTTAAACTGAAATAAAGGCGGAGGTTTGGAAAGTGAACACACCTGCTCTTGAGCTTCCCAAGTGGCGATGCCATCAGCTGAAACATCAAGAATGTCGAGTTTTTCCATCGGCAGGTACGCCTGGTTGACCTCTTCGACGGGGTCCATGCCGCCTTCAAGGACGGCGAGGGGGGTCTGGTCAGCGGCGCTGGCAGCTTCAGCAGAAGTAGAAGCAGAGGGCGTGCGCAGGACGCGGTAAATGGTGTTGGTTAATTGCTCATGCTGCTGGCGGAACAAAGCAATGTATTCGATGCGCTCAAGCAGTTTCTTAAGCTGCTCGTTGTTGAACTTGAGCTGCACGTACTTTTCCTTCTTGAGCTTTTCGCGTGCCAGGGCGACAAACTCTTTCAATTGATCCTCCCACACGCGGAAAATATCCTTGGCGAGTGCAATGACACGAACAAAGTCGGTGTACGGCAGCGTCTGTTGGCGGAAAGCATTTGTATGCATATTCTTTTCTTTTTTTTTATTTTTTTATTTTTTACCATGAGGCGCTGAACCGACAACACGCGAACGAGTTGGTCATAGACATCGCGGCCAATCGCGTCGACAAGCAGGAGGGCACGACCGATAGGGTACGAGGCGGTCTTGAGCTTCTTGAGGAAGTGGGAGAAGATCAAAACAAGCGAGTCACGGATGCGCTCAATATCGGCTGCGGAGAGGAGCTCATTGATTGGGAAGTCCTTCATGATCACATTGTACTTGGACACTTTTTTTTTTTTTTTTTTTTTTGAAGTTTAGGTTTTTGCAAACGAGTCAATAGTACCTAGGTCCTTGCACTCTTTCAGGCCAACGTCCGAGTCAAAACTAACGGTGGCGTGGAAACGCTTGCCGTACTTGAGGACCTCGCGCGTGAGGACTGTATTGTTTGTTTAACAACAACAAGAAAAACCTACGAGTCGCTCCTTACCAACTCCATCGCTCTGGAGGTGCTCTTCGACGCGCTGGAGTGCGCGCTCCATGTGGATCCAAAAGTTGATCTCCTGGATGGCCGATCCGGTGGAGGCGTCACGCTCGAGCTTGGTCACCTTGTGCACCTCCTTGATCCAGCCGTTGACACCGCCTTGGAGCTTGTTCATGAAGCCCGAGTCGGCGAGAAGGGTCGCATCAACCTCCTCGACGGAAATCTTCTTGCGCTGGGCGTTGCACTGGAGAACGGGGAGTAGTGGGGGGTTATTTACAAATGACTTTTGCAAACTGACTTACGCGGTCGATCGCCTGCTGGATGGCTGGGTTGATGATGAGGTGCACCTCTGGGATCTCGACGTTTTGGTGGAGGTTGAGGAGAGACAGCTCGAGCTCGGCCATCTTCTTCTTGATCACGGGGATGCCGGTCTTGGCATCCTTGTCGTCGTCGTCGGCAAACTTGGCCGCGTACGAGTTGAAGAAGGGCGTGACGGCGTTACGGATGTACGCATGAAGGGTCTCGTACGGAGAGCCGGCAAGGAGGTTGAGGAGGTGGAGCTGGGGCGCGATCGGGCGCAAGGCGTCCAGCGAGGGCGTGCGCTTGATGAAGGCGACTGCGCTCGAGCGGCTGTCCTTGAGCGAGACGCTGAGCAGGACCTCGAGGGTGGCCGTCTGCTTTGCACCAACTTCGCTGGCCTCGTCGATGCTGGCATCCACACCAGAGTGCACAAACACGAGGACGGGGTGCTGCTGCTCGCTAGCAAACAGGCGCACGCGCTCATTGCCCTCGGCGGAGCGGAGCACGGCGTCGACCGCAGCCTCGTCGACCTGTGGCCATTCGAGTCAGGCGTCTCGTCCTGCCTAAAAATACCACCAAACGTAGGCCCCCCCCCTCTGCACACGCCTGCTCACTCTGTCGTTTTCCCTGGATCAGTTACCTCTAGCAGAGTGGGCACAAGACGCTTGAGGTACGTCTGCAGAGCAGGCACAGCGGCGTCGTTGGGCGGCGCGGCCGTGACCGGCGTCGCAGCTGCTGACGGCAGAGGGCTCGTCAATTCCGAGTCTCCCATGCCTGATGAAAAAAAATTAACAGGGCAATCGTTTCTCAGCTGGCCCCACGACGAGCAGGCAGACAACCGGTACAGCCCTGGTTCAATGCGATCGCTCGCTTGTCATGTTAGGAACAAAAACAACAAAAACATAAAAGCTGGGGAAAACAAACACACAAAAGAGAGCTCAAAAGAGGAAACTTGAGGGGGTAGTGAAAATAGTCTAAACAACAGTTTTTCGGTCCGAGAGAGCGCGGATGATCGAGCCAAGGCCACCAGCCTCGATGGCCTGCGTGAAACAACAATAAAATAATATTTAGAACCACCACCACCTTGCATCGGACATCGGATGGACTTACGAGCTCGTGCCATGCGAGGAGGACGGCGGGGTTGTACTTTTCGGGCTTGGCCATGCCAGCATACAGATACTTGACGAGGACGTCGACTGTATCAGCGTTGAACGACTGCAGATCGAATCGATGTTTAATTTTTTTTTATTTTTAGAAGCGACTTTTCAGTGGATGCATTACCTTGACGATGCCACCAATCTCAGCAGTCTTGACTGCTGCAAGGGCGTCCATCACAGTCTGGAGGTTCTTCTCCTGCACACCCACAAAAGAATTTTTTATTATTATTTTAAAAAAACAAAAAACAAAAAAGGGAAGGGAGAGCAAACCTTGGTAGCAGCGCTCTTGGAGCCGGTGGGGGGGTTCTCAAGGGCCTTGTTGACGGCAGACTTGGCGTCGTTCCTGTACACACGCATGTGTTTGTTCAATGGTTACACTCTGTGTGTGTTGCGCACAAAGACGTACTTGTTCAGGAGCTGTCGCACCTCGGTGGCACGGGTGTTGGCAGCAGCCTCGGCACCGGCGTCGTTGCCCTCATCCTCGACGTATCGGTCCTGGTATTTTGCGCACAAGGTGGGAAGTTTTTGGGTTGTTATTTTTAGTACACAAGATCTACGCAGCAATCGCGAGGGCACGTAAAAAATGTCAGTACCTCGTCGAGGGCGTCGACATCAATGGTGCGGTACTTGGCACCGTCGCCGACGTTCACGCGCTTAGCCATGTTTGCCATCTTTTCGAGTCCCTTTTCCTGTTGTTTTTTTAGGTGTTAGCCGATCCCGCGTACGCGTGAGCACGCCAAAAAGAAAAAAAAAGACAAAGTCGGCATGAAAAAAAAAAGAGGCTGGGATGAACACAGGCTACTCTCAGTTTCACGTCTTGCGCGCTTTCCAGGATGTCATTGGGTCACTGCCTTTCCTTCAGCCTTCCGTGCCAGCCCCTCAAAAAAATGTGGACTCCACGGTAGTCCCCTATTCCAAAATGGATCTTGAGGTCGGCTTGAACATTGCAAAGGCGTACGCGGCGATGATGCGGGCTCGCCAGCCACGGGAAAGCAGTGCCGAGTTGCAGGTGGCCATTGCCTTTTAGCGGGGGGGAGAGGGGGGGAGCTAACTCTTGTTGTTCACAGTTTCGTCAACAGCTGATGTCGTCGGTGACAAAGGTCAAGTTGTACGAGGATGAGGCGTTGCAGGAGCGAGCTCGTGCGGTCATGCCCGTGGTCGACATGTACATCGAGGCGCGCGAACGATGCGAGCGCGATCAACAGCCCAGTCGGCTTACGGACGATGTATCGACTAGTTCTCACCGCAACGCTGCTGACATCGATTGTGACCCAGTTTCTGCGTCTGATGCTGCGATGGTTCAAGAACGACTTTTTCAAGTGGGTGGACAAGCTCAGCTGCGAGCTGTGCGGCGGCGGGACCGATAATATCGGAATGGGCCAGCCCGCCCCCGACGAGCTGTCGTGGGGAGGATCGCGTGTCGAGTTGTACAAATGTCACACGTGCCGTATGTGTGCATTATAAGGCACGCCTCGTTTAAACAGCATTTGCAGAACACATATCAAGGTTCCCGCGGTATAATCACCCTGGAAAGCTGCTCGAAACACGCCGCGGCCGTTGCGGCGAGTGGGCCAACTGCTTTACATTGCTGTGCCGGGCCTGCGGCTACGATGCCCGCTTTGTTCATGACTGGACGGACCACGTCTGGACCGAGGTGTTTTCGGTCCACCAGAACCGCTGGATTCACACCGACTGTACGACGTTTGAAAAACAGTGTATTTTCATAACACCAGAAAATCAGGCTCTGAGGATAACCTCGACCGTCCTCTCATGTACGAGGCCGGATGGAACAAAAAACTCTCGTACGTGATTGCGTTTTCGCGCGACGAGGTCGTCGACGTTATCGATCGCTACACGCAAAAGTTCCCCGAGGTAGCTTGTAAACACTTGTGAATAACAAGTGAACGGTTCTGTTTTCTGGCATGCATACAGGTTGCAACCCGACGAACTCTAGTGTCGGAACATTGGCTAAAGCACGAACTGATGCGATTGACTCTGCAACTCGATGTGAGCAGGGAGAGGCTGTCCGAGGTGGTCCGGCGCCGTGGGGTCGACCTGATGACACTGATGGACTATCGAAACGGACGTCCTAGGACTCTTGCTGCCGATGAGCTGCAGGGACGAGCTTCTGGCTCCTCAGAATGGCGATCTGCACGCGGAGAGATTGGCACTGCCGGGCCTGCATCAAGACCAGCCGTTCCTTCCAAACCGTCCAACCCGCCGCTGGATTGGATCGCCGTTCGGCCGGGCGTGTTTGACCTGCAGTGCAACGGCCACTCCAAGCTGCGCCAGCCCCTGGCTCTGCAGCTCACGCCAAACGAGACCGACAAGTGCGGCTCGATCTTCACCAAGTCGACATTTGACCTCTCAAAGGGTATCTTTGGTTTTCAGGTGAAAGAAAACATTGAAAAAAAGATAAATTTTTTTTTCCTTCAAGGATTCTTTTGCCAATTCGAGTTTGTGCTAGAGCGAAACGGCGATGGAGCGGACGGCTTTGCCTTTGTCATGCACCAATCAGCCAAAGGGGCGCACGCGCTCGGCACGTCCGGCTGCCAGCTCGGCTATGGCGGGATCCCTCAGAGCATTGCTGTCGAGATCGACTGCTACCAAAACCAAGATCTGGCGAACGACCCCAACGCCTGTCACATCAGCGTGCAAACTCGCTGGGAAAAGGAGAACTCGTCGCACCATGACTACTCGCTCGCGTGCTGCACTGACCCGACCGGGACAACGCTCCAACATTTCCTGCCCAACCACCGCTATCTTGTGCGGATTTACTATGACGCCGTGGACAAAACGCTCTCGATCGGCTGCGACGATGCTGGGGCTCAAGCTCAGCCATCGTGGACGCCCAAGCTTTCCTTGCCGTTCGCCCTGCGTTCCTTGGTGGTACGCATTTATTGTATTCACATGTATATTTTAATTTTCCGCCTACATAGCTCGATCCCAACGTGCCGCCCAAGCCTCAGCTGCTAGTCGACGTCCCCGACCATCTTCTTACCTCGGCGCAGTTGCAGGCCAAGCGCCAGCAGCTGTCCAACCCCGTCCAGGCCGTCCAGGCCGTCATCCCCACTTTCCAATCGCAGCCCGCTCAGGCGTGGCATGTTGGCTTCACCGCATCGACCGGCGGGCTCTGCCAAGCCCACGTCGTTCAGAACTTTGTAGTATATATCGCCCGCGAGTGACGGGCTCGAGCGAAAAAACTTTGAAACTTAACTTTGGCGATGTTGCCTGCACGCGGCCTGGCACTTGCTCGCGTGCTGCGCGGCGCCACCGCCCCGGCAGCCCGAGCGGCACTGGCGGCACCACGTACTGCCACTGCACGACCTGCTGTCGCCTGGTTCGGCTCGACGGGCGCCAAACGGCACGGGGACGGCTGTGGCCACGGCCACGGCCACGGCCACGAGCACGAGCGAAAGCAGCTCAGCCCAGAAGAGGAGGCTAAGGCCCAAAAGGAGGCCGAGTTCATTGCGAGACTGCAGAACATGTCGGTCGAGGCCAAGGAGCTCATGGACAGGTCTGAGTTCACCAAGGCCCTGAGCAATGCCGAGCACATGTGCACGCTCACGGAGGAGTACTTTGGCAAGGCGCATCCCGCCTATGCCAGCGCCCTCAACAACGTGGGCTTTGTGTGGCGCGTATGTCATGCACGTACGCTGGTTGAGTTCTAACACATGGAGCCAGCGGCTGGGAGACATCGACCGCGCGGCCCTGTACTATGACGAGGCGTACGCGATCTACCTCAAGGTGCTCGGACCCGAGCACAGGTCGACGATGACGGCGGCGTTCAACCTTGGGACGGCGCTCACATCGCAGCCGGAAAACTACACGCGCGCCATCAACCTGCTCAAGGACCTTATCGACGTCACCGGAAAGTACATGGAGTCGGTCGACGAGGAGGTATACTGTGCCCTTTTGGCACGAAGCCGTACTAAGCCTCTCTATGCTCCCCCAGGACCGAAAGTTCTATGGCGAGACGTATCTCCACGCGAACAAGCAAATCATGTCGATGTACATCAATATGAAGGAGATGGAGGAGGCCGAGGTTTGTGCGATTTGCGCACAAGAGCCTTTTTTTTAACTTGTCGTCCTCGTAGTTTTACAGCTGGCACTGCCTCAAGCGTGTCCTCGAGGTGTTTGACGAGAACCACCTGTACTCTGCTACTGCCTTCAACAATATGGGCTTTGTGCACTACAAAACCAATAACCTTGACTCGGCAAAGTATGCGACGGCGTTCATTCTTCGGAACTAATATTTTGTTGGGTTAGGCCCCTCTTGCTCAAAGCAAAGGAGATCCGGAAGCTTCACCTGAAGCCGAATCATCCCAACGTGCGCAGCGTCGAGGATCTCCTGCGTCGCGTGCACAAAAAGGAAGTTCGCATCAGCGAGGGCAAGGAGCCGGGAGACGAAGACGAGATCTCTTTTTCCGTTTAATAATTTTTATTCGGCCCTTTTGTTGAATTCAAAGTCGAGGTGGGAGTTGAAGAAACTACTCAACTACTAAGATAGCATGCGAGGCCGTCCGAATAGCCGACGCTTCAAGTCGCAAAAAAAAAAAAAAAAAAAAAAATCTCTTTTTGTTGTGTGCGATCCTAAGGCTGCAGGAGAAAAATATAGGAGGAAGATGCCGCGCCTCCACCAAGGGACTGATCAAAAATGACAAATAACTTTTT
>Ga0302231_10002634_pt1 | contig 10169 bp, 5 predicted proteins | sample II_Palsa_N2_2_FD_193522 | JGI IMG/M metagenome (GOLD analysis project Ga0302231, IMG submission 193522) | Peat permafrost microbial communities from Stordalen Mire near Abisko, Sweden - II_Palsa_N2_2 | ecosystem: Environmental > Terrestrial > Soil > Palsa > Peat permafrost | place: Sweden...
GCGACATAACGCGAAGCGTCAGCTCACCGAATTCCTGCAAGGACACGAGGGTGAGTCCGGCATCGTCTACTGTCTCAGTCGCAAGAAGGTGGACGACACCGCCGAGTGGCTGGCCGAACTCGGCGTCGAGGCATTGCCGTATCACGCCGGTCTCGATGCGGCGACCCGAGCGAAGAACCAGAAACGCTTTCTGCGCGAGGATGGTGTGGTGATGGTCGCCACCGTCGCATTCGGCATGGGCATCGACAAACCCGACGTGCGCTTCGTGGCGCATCTGGATCTGCCGCGCAGCATCGAGGGCTATTACCAGGAAACCGGTCGTGGTGGTCGCGATGGACTGCCGGCTGAAGCCTGGATGATCTACGGCCTCTCCGATGTGGTGACGATGAGCCAGATGATCGCGCAGTCCGAGTCAGCCGACGAGCGCAAGCGGGTCGAGCGGCAGAAACTGGAGTCGCTGCTCGCCTACGCCGAGGCCACCGACTGCCGGCGGCAATTGCTGCTGGGTGCCTTTGGTGAAACTTATCCGGACCCGTGCGGCCATTGCGACAACTGCATCGCACCACCGAAAACCTGGGATGCCACGGTACCTGCGCAGAAGGCGCTTTCGGCCGTCTATCGCAGTGGCCAGCGCTTCGGCTCCGGACACGTGATCGACATCCTGCGTGGCGAGGAAACCGAACGCGTGCTCAGCCTGCATCATCATCAGCTCAGCACATTCGGCATCGGCGTCGAGATGGACGAGAAGCAGTGGCGCTCGGTGTTCCGCCAGCTGCTTGCCGCCGGGCTACTTGAAGCCGACGCCGAGGGTTACGGCACGTTGCGGCTGACCGCCGCCAGCCGTGTCGTGCTCAGCGGTGGGCAGCTGGTGAAGCTGCGCGAGGATGCCCGTCCCGAACGCGGTAGCCGTCGTCGCCGCGACAGCAAGATCGGCGCATCCGATAAAAGCAGCGGCGGCAGCCTCGGCATCGAGGCCTATGAGCAGTCGATGTGGGACGAGCTGCGCGCCCTGCGCACGCAGCTGGCCAAGCAGCAGGGCGTGCCGCCGTACGTGGTGTTCCACGACGCCACCTTGCTGGCGATGCTGCGCGCCTTGCCGGCGAACGAGGACGAGCTGGCCACCATCAGCGGTGTTGGCGAGGCCAAGCTCAAGCGCTACGGTCGTGATTTCCTGGCGGTGATCAACGCGCAGGAATAAAGCATCGATGTGTGTGCCGGCGCTTGTGCTGGTCATCGACAGCCCTTACAACTGAAAGATATTGCGAGTGCATGCCGGCGTAGGACGTCGGCGCACACTCCGCGCTTCACGTCTGAAAGGATTGCGCATGCACGACGCCCCACTCATTGCCACCATCGTCAGCGGCATCGTGCTGGCCTTCGTCTTCGCTGCTATCGCGCACAAGCTGAGGTTGCCGCCGCTGGCCGGTTACCTGATGGCCGGTGTCGTCGTGGGGCCGTTCACCCCGGGCTATGTCGCCGATGGCCATCTCGCACATCAGCTGGCCGAGTTGGGCGTGGTGTTGCTGATGTTCGGCGTCGGGCTGCATTTCTCCTTGAAGGATCTGCTGTCAGTCAAGAACATCGCGATCCCGGGTGCGCTCGGCCAGATGGCGGTGGCGACCGTACTCGGCATGCTGCTTGGCTGGGGCCTTGGCTGGCCGTTTGCGCAGGGTTTCGTGTTTGGCCTGGCGTTGTCGGTGGCGAGTACGGTGGTGTTGCTGCGGGCGATGGATGAACGCCGGTTGATGGAAACCGAGCGTGGCCGCATCGCGATCGGCTGGCTGATCGTCGAGGATCTGGCGATGGTGCTGGCCCTGGTGCTGCTACCGGCGATCGGATTGGCGCTGGGCGGTGGCGAGTCGGGTGCCGCCACCTTGTCGTTCGCGGCGATCGCCGGCACCGTCGCGCTGACCATCGGCAAGGTGGTGCTGTTCGTGGCGATGATGCTGGTGGTCGGCAAACGGCTGATTCCGTGGATCCTCAAGGTCGTCGCCCACACCGGTTCGCGCGAACTGTTCCGCCTGGCGGTGCTGGCGATAGCGCTCGGCGTCGCGTTCGGTGCGGCCGGCCTGTTCGGGGTGTCGTTCGAGCTGGGCGCGTTCTTCGCCGGCATGATGATGGGCGAGTCGAAGCTGGCCCAGCGCGCCACCGAGGAAACCCTGCCGTTGCGCGATGCGTTCGCCGTGCTGTTCTTCGTCTCGATAGGCATGCTGTTCAACTATCACGTGGTGCTGACCGAACCGCTGGTGGTGCTGGCGGCACTGTCGATCATCGTGATCGGCAAGTCGCTGGCAGCGTTCGGCATCGTGCTGGCGTTTGGACGGCCATTGCGTACGGCGCTGACGATTGCCACCAGCTTGGCGCAGATCGGCGAGTTCTCGTTCATCCTGATCGGCGTGGGCGTAGCGCAGAACCTGGTGTCGAAGGAAGCGCAGGACGTGTTGCTGGCCGCCGCGATCCTGTCGATCCTGCTCAACCCGTTGCTGTTCAAACTGCTCGATCGTGCCAAGCCTTGGCTGGACGCGCGCGAGGCACTGCAGCTCGGCGACGCGGTTGTACCTGCGAGTGTCAAACCGGTATCGGAGATCCTGGTCACCAGCGCGCTGCGCGGGCATGTGGTGGTGGCCGGCTACGGTCGGGTCGGACGGTTGGTTGGCGAGACGCTGCACGGGCGCGGCAATGCAGTACTTGTGCTGGAGGAGGAGCAGGAACGGGTCGCCATGTTGCGTGAGCAAGGCATCGAGACGATCGTCGGCAACGCGGCACGGGACGATGTGCTGGAAGCGGCCAATCTCATCCAGGCACGCGCACTGGTGGTGACCGTGCCCGATGCGTTCGAGAGTGGCGAGGTAGTGCGGGTGGCGCGGCTGGCCAATCCGCAGCTGCAGATCATTGCTCGCGCCGATTCCGATGCCAGCATGGCGCACCTGCAGCAGCAGGGCGCCGACCTGGTGGTGCTGGCCGAGCCCGAGCTGGCGCGTGGCATGCTCGAGCATCTCGTTGCGCTGCAATACTAGTCGCTGCATACGTATTCAGCCGGACACGCCTGAGGCCACAGTGCAGACTCGGCCCACAATTATTGATGCCATGAACGTTGGGGAGACGCGATGAGCACAGTGGACGCGACAGATGGATCGGGCCAGCACGCCACCACGCGGGTGGTGTTGATCTCGGCGGCAGCGGCACTGGGCGGCTTCCTGTTCGGTTTCGACACGGCGGTAATCAACGGCGCGGTCGATGCGATCCGTGGCGCCTTCACGCTGGATGCGGCACAGACCGGTTTTGCGGTGTCGTGTGCCTTGCTCGGCTCGGCGCTGGGCGCGTGGTATGCCGGCATGCTGGCGAATCGCTGGGGCCGCGTGCGCACCATGCAGGTCGCGGCCGTGTTGCTGGTGGCCAGCGCACTGGGTTCGGGCCTGGCGGGTGCCGTGTGGCAGTTGATCCTGTGGCGGCTGGTTGGCGGTATCGGCGTCGGCGTGGCATCGGTGATAGCGCCGACCTATATCGCCGAAGTGTCGCCCGCGTACATCCGCGGCCGGCTCGGCTCAATGCAGCAGCTGGCGATTGTGCTGGGTATCTTCGCGGCGCTGCTCAGTGACGCGTGGCTGGCTGGTTCGGCCGGCGGTGCCTCGCATCCGCTGTGGTTCGGTATGGGCGCGTGGCGCTGGATGTTCCTGGCGGCGGTGCTGCCGGCATTGATCTACGGCACTCTGGTGCTGGGCGTACCGGAGTCGCCGCGCTACCTGGTGGCCAAGGGCCGTCTGGCCGAGGCCAGGGACGTGCTGCGCCAGGTGCTGAACATGCACAGCGAGGCTGCGCTGGACAGCAAGCTGCATGATATCGAGGACAGCCTGCGCTCTGAGCACCAGCCACGTCTGAGCGACCTGCTCGGCAAGGCCGCCGGCCTGCTGCCGGTGGTGTGGATCGGCATCCTGTTGTCGGTGTTCCAGCAGTTCGTCGGCATCAACGTGATTTTCTATTACTCGTCCACACTATGGCATTCGGTGGGTTTCAGTGAGGCGGATTCGTTCACGATCACGGTGGCCACGTCGGTGGTCAACGTGCTGGTGACCCTGGTGGCGATCGCCTTGGTCGACAAGATTGGCCGCAAGCCCTTGCTGGTAGTTGGCTCGGCCGGCATGGCCGTGACCCTGGCGGCGATGGCCTGGTGCTTCTCGCAGGCGACTGGCAGCGGCGCCGCGCTCAGTCTGCCGGGCGCCACCGGCATCGTCGCGCTGATCGCGGCAAATGCCTACGTGGTGTTTTTCGGGGTGAGCTGGGGTCCAGTGGTATGGGTGCTGCTGGGCGAGATGTTCCCGAACCGGATCCGCGCCACCGCGCTGGCAGTGGCTGCAGCGGCGCAGTGGCTGGCGAACTTCGCCATCACCAGCAGTTTCCCGGCGCTGGCCGAGATCGGCCTCACGTTCGCCTATGGGCTGTACGCCGCCTTCGCCTTCCTGTCGCTGCTGTTCGTGCTGTACGCGGTACGCGAGACCAAGGGTGTCGAGCTGGAGGACATGCGCGCCTGAGTATCGTCAATCACAGTTTCCTCCCGGTGACCCCTTCAAAAGCGCCGCTGGATTGCCCGTGCGTCGGCACGGCCGGGCGGGATACGACAGGCGGTTCGCAAAGCAGCTAGGATTCGGAACCACCGACGGCGTTTCGCCGTCGGTGGGCGGCTTCCGGATCAGGCAGCGGATGAAGGGAAAGTCCACATCGATCGATATTGCCCACCTGGCCGGGGTCTCCCAGGCCACTGTGTCGCGCGCGCTGCGCGGCAGCCCGCTGGTCAATGAGGAAACCCGCCGGCGCATCGAAGCCGCTGCCGAGCAGCTCAATTACAAACTCGACAAGAACGCCTCCAACCTGCGCCGGATGCATACCGGCACGCTGGCGCTGCTGTTCTTCGAGGATCCCACCGCCGACGAGTCGCACATCAACCCGTTCTTCCTGTCGATGCTCGGCTCGATCACCCGTGCCTGCGCGCTGCGGGGCTACGACCTGCTGATCTCGTTCCAGCAGTTCTCGCACGACTGGCACGCCGATTTCGCCGATAGCAAGAAAGCCGACGGTCTGATCCTGCTCGGCTACGGCGACTACCTGGCCTACACCGACAAGCTGGAAAAGCTGGTCGCCCAGGGCACCTGCTTCGTGCGCTGGGGTGCGGTGCTGCCCGACCAGCCGGGCGTCTCGATCGGTTGCGACAATTTTCTTGGCGGCTATGCGGTGGGAGAGCACTTGCTGGAACGTGGCTGCCGCCGCATCGCCTTTCTCGGTGACGCCTCCAGTCACTATCCGGAATTCTTCGCGCGCTATCGCGGCTATGCCGATGCCTTGCAGCAGGCCGGCGTGGAGGTCGATGACGCCCTGCAGGAAAACGCCGAGAGCACCGAGCGCTCCGGCTACGAGGCGATGCGCACGCTGATCACCCGCGAGGTCGGCTTCGACGCCGTGTTCGCCGCCAGCGACCTGATTGCGATCGGCGCGATGCACGCACTCAGCGATCACGGCATGCGCGTGCCGCAGGATGTGGCGCTGGTCGGTTTCGATGACATCGCCATGGCCAGCTTCGTCAATCCGCCGCTGACCACGGTATTGCAGGACACCGGCCAGGCTGGCGCCGTGCTGGTCGACAGCCTGCTCGGCCTGATCCGCGGCGAGCCGGTGGAAAGCGAGGTGCTGCCGGTGAAGCTGATGGTGCGGCGATCGAGCCTGCGACAGCCCTGAGCGGTCCGTGGCACGACCTGCCGATGATGGCAATCCAGCCTAGGATTTTGCGGTAATTCGCAGAATAGTCACGCAGGGTGGCACCTGATCGTTTAACCTGCGGCGGCTACCTGGACACCCTCATGACAGGATCGCGCTCACCCATGGAACGTAGCCAGCCGGAGTTGGAGTTTCATCAGGTATTCGATCGGATCACCGATGCCTACGTGGCGCTGGACAGGGACTGGCGCTACACCTATCTGAATGCGAAGGCCTGCGATTTCTTCGGGCGCCGTGCCGAGGATCTGATCGGCAAGCACATCTGGACGGAGTTTCCGGAAGGAGCTGGTCAGCCCTTTCACCATGCGTACGAGCAGGCGATGGCCGAACAGCGCCCGATCCTGCTCGAGGCGTTCTACCCGCCGTACAACCGCTGGTTCGAAAACCGCATCTACCCGTCCGCGGATGGCGTGACCATCTACTTCCTCGACATCACCGAGCGCAAGCAGGCGGAGCAGGCGCTGTTGCAGCAGCAACGGATGCTCGACCAGGCCCAGCAGGTGGCGCACATCGGCAGCTGGGAGTGGGACATCGGCAGCAACCGGGTGACCTGGTCGGCTGAGCTGCACCGCATCTACGGCGTGCTGCTGGAGCAGCATGAGGCCACGTTCGAGGCCTATCTAGCGCTGGTGCATCCGCTGGATCGCGCACGCGTGCTGCAGATCATCGAGCAGGCCGGCAAGGATCAGCAGCCGTTCGAGTTCGAGGAGCGCATCGTGCGGGCGGATGGTTCCGAACGCACATTGTTCAGCCGTGGTGCGGTGGATGTCGATGAGACCGGTTTTGCCATCCGCATGCTGGGTGCGTGCCAGGACATCACCGAGCGCAAGCGCGCGGAGCAGATGGCTGTCGGCCAGCACGAGATCCTGGTCGGGATCGCTGCACATCAGTCGCTAGGGGAAAGCCTGGAGCGCATCGCCCGACTGCACGAGGCGCTGAACCCGGGTGCCTTGTGCTCGTTGCTGCTGCTGGATGACGACGGCCGGCACGTGCTGCACGGCGCGTCACCCAGCTTGCCCGATGCGTTCAACCAGTCCATGCATGGACTCGAAATCGGCGAAGCGCGCGGCTCTTGCGGCACCGCCGCGTGGCGCTGCGAGCGCGTGGTGGTGGCCGACATCGCCAGTCATGCGTACTGGGAGAACTACAAGCATCTCGCGCTGACCCACGGGTTGAAAGCATGCTGGTCGACGCCGGTATTCGGCAGCCATGGCCAGGTACTGGGGACGTTTGCGGTGTACTACCGCGAATCGCGCGAGCCGCGTGCGGAGGAGTTGCAGAGTATCGATCGCATGCTGCCGATCACCGGCATCGCGATCGAGAGCGCGCGGCTGGTCGGCCGCCTGCGTGAACGCAACCGCTTCTTCGAGATGTCGCTGGAGATCTTCTGCATCCTCGATCCGCAGAGCGAACGGATCGTACAGTTCAATCCGTCACTGCCACGCGTCACCGGTTACAGCGCCGAAGAACTGACATCGAGGAATTATCGCGAATTCCTGCTGCCGGAGGATGGCCTGGGCACGTCGGATCCCATGCTTGCGCTGACCGGGTCGGGACAGCGGGTGCATGAATTCGTCACTCGCTGCATCTACAAGGATGGTAGTGAGCATTGGCTGGACTGGGTTTCGTTTGCCGCGCCAGATGGCATGCTCTACGCAGTGGCGCGCGACATCACCGAACGTCGCCGGGCCGAGGCAGAGCTGGACTATGCCGCCAGCCACGATGCGGTCACCGGCTTGCCGCACCACATGATGCTCGAGCGCACCCTCGCCGGGATGTTGCGGGATCCGGCGACACCGGTATGGGTATTGATGGTTGGCCCCGATCGCTTCCAGGTGGTCAATGAATCCGTTGGCTACGCCACCGGCGATGACGTGCTTCGGCAGCTGGCCAGCCGATTGCTGGTGGCGCTGGGTGAGCAGGGCCAGATCGCGCGTTTTGCCGGCGACAAGTTCGTCGTCGCGGTCCGCGGCATGTCGCGGCACGCGGTGCTTGAACTGGCCGAGCGATTGCGCGCAGCGGTGGCGGCACCGATCGAAGGGCACGACTACCGGCTGTTGTTGACGGCCAGCGTCGGCATCAGCCATTCACCCGATCATGGCGAGAATCCAAAGAGCCTGCTGCGCGGTGCCGATGCTGCGATGGCCCAGGCCAAGCGCGAGGGACGCGACCGGGTCTGCGAGTTCTCGATCCAGCAGATGCGCGACCTCGAGGAACGGCTGCTGCTGGGCAGCCAACTGCGCGATGCGATCCGGCATGGCGAACTGGAGCTTTACTACCAGCCGCAACATCGGGCGGTCGATAACGTATTGACCGGTTTCGAGGCGCTGTTGCGCTGGAACAGTCGAGAGCTTGGCCCGGTGCCGCCGGGCCAGTTCATCCCGATCGCCGAGGCGTTGGGCCTGATGCCAGAGATGGGTGAGTGGGTGCTCGATGCTGCGTGCCGGCAGGTGCGTGTGTGGCTCGATCAGGGGTACCGCGATTTCACCATGTCGGTGAACGTCTCGGCGCAGCAGCTGCAGCGCGCTGGCCTGCCGGGGCTGGTCGGTGAGGCGTTGCATCGGCATGACGTGCCGCCGTCGATGCTCGACATCGAAATCACCGAGAGCTCGCTGATGGAAAACGTCGGGCGGGTGCAGCGCACGCTGGCCGAACTCAAGGCGCTCGGCACCCTGGTGTCCCTGGACGATTTCGGCACCGGCTATTCCAGCCTCGCATATCTGAAGCAATTCCCGATCGACAAGCTGAAGATCGATCAGAGCTTCGTACGCGGTTTGCCGGCTGATGCCGACGACGCCTCGATCGCCCGAACCATCATCGCGCTGGCGCACCAGTTGCGCATGAGTGTCGCCGCCGAGGGCGTGGAAACACAGGCGCAGGCGGACTTCCTCACCGAGGTCGGCTGCGACGAATTGCAGGGAAATCATCTGGGGGCCGCGTTGCCCGTGAGAGAAGCCGAGAAGTACTTCAGCTTGTCGCAAGGGACTTGTTAGCGCAGTTCCTGCGTTGAGCCTGCGCGGGCAATATATCGCTGCATAAAATCACATTCGTTGCGGATTGCTTGATTCTCCGGGTGGCCGCCCGCAATACAGATCGTGGAACTCGTGACCTTGCGTCGCGCCGTCATTCTCATCCGGAGAACCTCCATGCATATCGACCTGAGTCAGCGCCACGCGATTGTCACCGGCTCCACTGCCGGCATCGGCCTGGCGATCGCCAGCGGCCTCGCGGCGGCGGGCGCGCACGTCGTCATCACCGGGCGCACGCAGGAGCGTGTGGATGAAGCCATCACCAGCATTACGAAGAACGTCAGTGGTGCGCGCCTCAGCGGCGTGGCCGGTGATCTCGGTACGCGCGAAGGTGCCGAACGGCTGATCGCCGGAGTGCCGCAGACCGATATCCTGGTCAACAACCTTGGCATCTTCGAGCCAAAGGCGTTCTTCGATATTACCGACGCGGATTGGCTGCACTTCTTCGAGGTCAACGTGATGAGCGGTGTGCGGCTGGCGCGGTATTACGCGCAGGGCATGGCAAAGCGTGGCTGGGGTCGCGTGCAGTTCATCTCCAGCGAGTCGGGCGTGCAGATTCCCGCCGAAATGGTTCACTACGGCACCACCAAGACCGCCCAGCTCGCGGTGTCGCGTGGCCTCGCCGAATCGCTGGCCGGCACCGGCGTCACCGTCAACGCAATCCTGCCCGGCCCGACCCGCTCCGAAGGCGTCGGTGACTTCTTCGGCAAGATCGCGGCGGAGCAGGGTGTGCCACTGGAACAAGTCGAACGCGACTTCATCGCAACCCATCGCCCGTCGTCACTGATCAAGCGGCTCGCTTCTGTCGACGAAGTCGCGAACATGGCGGTGTATCTCGCCTCGGAGCAGGCCTCGGCCACCACCGGCGCGGCGGTGCGTGTGGATGGTGGCGTGGTGCGGTCGGTGGTTTGATGAGCGTAGCGAGCTTTGAATTCCTCGGGCTCAGCCGGAGATTGAGAGGGCTGGAGTTAGTCGCCAGACGTGACTAACTCCACATCCCGAACCCACAGTTGCGACCATCGTGCGACCTTTTCATCAGGAGTCAGCGACTGTGGTGAAGCCGGTACTGCACTCGCAAAGCCAGTAGGCCCCTCCAGGGATCGTGCGTTTACAGCTCCGTACATGCGAGCGTTGTGCTCAAAGACGACTGCCACCAGCACACCACATCGATCGCAGAGCAGGAATTCGGCAGTATTTGATCCTTGCTGATACCGGCGCAGCGTATCTGGGGTCTGCATGAGTACAGACAGCTGCCCGGCCGGATCTGAAACGTAGGCAGCACCATGCTTTTGACAGAACGAGCAGTCGCAGGCTCGAGGAATAATGCTTGCCGGATCCAATGCAGTTGAAAAGGTCACGCGAAGCTGACCGCAG